>Ga0187892_10000742_pt1 | contig 81966 bp, 70 predicted proteins | sample MA1701073metaG_FD_139345 | JGI IMG/M metagenome (GOLD analysis project Ga0187892, IMG submission 139345) | Bio-ooze microbial communities from a basaltic lava cave in the Kipuka Kanohina Cave System on the Island of Hawaii, USA - MA170107-3 metaG ... | reverse complement strand
ACCGACTCGGTGCGCTTCCTGCGCATGGCGACGTGGCAGAAAGTGCTCGGGTACAATGAGTGGCGCACCCGGCTGGCCACGCCCTTGATGAACGAGCTCTTCGCCAACCGCATCACCGTTGATCAGTTCGCGGAGCGGCTGGCGGTGGGCAGCGCGGAGATTCTCGACCGGTACCGCTAGGACCGCTCGGCCGTGGCGGATCGCCTCGCGTCCGGCGTCCGCGGCTGCCTCTCCGGCGCCGCCATCGGCGACGCGCTGGGCGGGCCGGCCGAAGGGCTGACGCCGGAGCAGATCCGCCGTCGGTTTGGGGGCTGGATCACGGGTCTCGGTGAGGTGGTCGAATCCACCGCCGGGACCCGGATCCCTCCCCTGCGCAAAGGCGCGGGACGGATCACCGACGACACGCTGCTCACGGTGGCGCTGACCCGCGTCTACCTGCGGCTGCGCCGCCACCTCACCGCGCACGACGTCGCCGACGCCTTCGTCGCTGAGCTCGCCGACCATCCAGTCTACGTCCCCGACATGGAGATGGAGACGCAGCTGCTGCACCGGGTCTTTTTGGCCGAGAAGTACCTGGTGCTGCGCCTCCGCTACGCGCACGCCGATCCCCGCGAGGCCGGCGTCGGCAACATGGTGAACTGCGGCGCCGCCATCTACATGGCGCCGGTGGGGATCGTCAACGCGGGCGATCCCGAGGGCGCTTACCGCGAGGCGATTGACGTCGCCGGCGCCCACCAGTGGTCCTATGGGCGCGAGGCCGCGGGCGTCATGGCCGCCGCGGTGGCGGAAGCGCTGCGGCCGGGCGCGACCGTCGCGTCCATCGTGGATGCGGCGCTGGCGCTGGCGCGCGACGGCACGACCGAGGCCATCCGCGCCGTCACGTCTGCCGCCCGGGAGTGCCGCGGGTGGGAGGAAGCGATCCCGAGGCTGCGCGAGGCGGTACGGCCCTTCGATTCCGTGGGCGAAGAGTACCGCCGCCCCGATCCGGACGCGCGCCGGCCCAGCCGCACGCGGGCGATTGAAGAATTACCGGTGGCCCTCGGCATGCTGGTGGTCGCGGGAGGCCGCTGGCGAGAGGCGGTCCTGGGCAGCGTGAACTACGGCCGGGATGCCGACTCGATCGCGGGCTTGGCCGGGGCGATCGCCGGCGCGCTGGAAGGCGCGGGAGCCATCCCTCCGGAGTGGGAGACGCAGGTCGCCGAAGCCAGCCGGATTGACCTGGCCGGACTCGCTGAAGAACTCACCACGGTGGCGGAAGAGATCTTCGCGGCGGATCGAGGGCGCTGGACGCAGCGCGCCGCGCAGTTCCCGCCCCACTGAACCTCGGGCGCCGATGGTGTCGCGATGATCCGGATCACCTGGCTGAAACCTGAAGAGCGGCTGGAGGCGGAATTCCAGCAGCTGCGGGAAGAAGGCGTCGATCCTACGTCCATCCGCCGCGAGTGGGAAACACTGCGGGAAGGGGTGGACGATCCGGCCCGGCTGCGGGGGGAGGCGGCGCGGCTGCTGGATGCGTGCCGGGCGCTCTCGGACGCCCACGACGCTTCGCAGCGCGAACCCTCAGACCTTGAAAGTATCCTCTCTGCGGCCGATGTCTCCCCCGCCCCCGCGTCGCGCGGGTTTTCGACCGACGTTCTCACCGACCGCATCGGTGGGGGCTGGTTGGGCCGCATCGCCGGGTGCCTCCTGGGCAAGCCGATGGAGAGCGTGCCCCGCCAGGGCATCCAGGCCATTCTGCAAAGCAGCGGACAGTGGCCGCTGCGCGACTACATCACCGCCCGCGGCGTGCCCCAGAAGATCACGGCGCGCTTTCCCTTCAACCGCACCGCGCGGCAGCACAGCCTGCGCGAAACGATCGTCTGCATGCCCGAGGACGACGACATCAACTACACGATGCTGGCCCTCTACCTCCTGGAGAGCGCGGGGGAGGAGTTCAGCACCGACGACGTCGCCACCGCCTGGCTGCGCATGCTGCCGGCGCTGCGCGTCTTCACGGCCGAGCGGGTCGCCTACCAGAACCTGCTCGATTACCTGACGCCGCCGGAGACGGCGCGCTTTCGGAATCCCTACCGCGAGTGGATCGGTGCGCAGATACGGGCCGACCTCTTCGGCTGGGTCGCCCCCGGAGACCCGCAGCGCGCCGCCGAGCTGGCCTGGCGGGACGCGCGGTTGAGCCACACGAAAAACGGCATCTACGGCGCGATGTTCGTCGCAGCGATGGTCGCCGCCGCCGCGGTCAGGGACGACGTCGTCGAAGTAGTCGCGGCGGGTCTCGCGGTGCTTCCTCGCGAGAGCCGCCTGGCCAAGGCGATCCAGTTTGCCCGGGCGCTGCCGGGAGAGGTCGACGATTTCGAGGGCGCCCTCGACCGCGCCTACGCGCGCTATGATCGGTACCACTGGGTGCACACCATCAACAACGCCGTCGCCGTCGTGCTCGCCCTGCTGTATTCGGGCGGGGACTACGAGCAGGGAATCGGCCAGGCCGTCATGGCTGGGTGGGACACCGACTGCAACGGCGCCACCGTCGGGTCGATCCTCGGCACCATGCTGGGCCGCCGGGGGATCGGCGTGAAATGGACCGCATCTCTGCGCGACCGGGTGCGTTCCAGCCTGCAGGGGTTTGACAACTCCTCGATCGAGGAGTTGATCGCCCGCACCGTCCGCTGCGTTCCCTCGCGCTATCTCGCTGCGTCACCGCTCCCCTGAGGGCCGTGAGCGACCTGCCCCTGGCGGGGCTGCGGGTGCTCGACCTCTCCCGGCTCGTAGCGGGCAACATGCTGACCATGGTCCTGGCCGACTTCGGCGCCGACGTGATCAAGGTGGAGCAGCCCGGCGTCGGGGATCCGCTGCGGGCGTGGAAGAGCGGGGGGCTCGATCTCTGGTGGCGCGTCTACGGGCGCAACAAACGCAGCATCACCCTCAACTTGGCGCAGCCGGCGGGGCGCGACCTGCTGCTGCGCCTGCTCCCGTCGGCCGACCTCTTCGTCGAGAGCTTCATCCCCGGCACGCTGGAGGAGTGGGGGCTGGGACCGGAGGTCTTGCGCGGGGGGAACCGGCGCCTCGTCGTCGTGCGCATCTCCGGGTGGGGACAGGAGGGCCCCTATCGCCATCGGCCGGGCTTCGGCACCTTTGTGGAGGCGATGTCCGGGTTCGCCGCGATGACGGGGCCGGCGGAGGGCCCGCCGACGCTCCCTCCGGTGCCGCTGGCCGACATGAGCGCGGCGCTGTACGGGGCAGCGGCGGCGCTGATCACCCTGCGGCACCGCGATCAGAGCGGCGAAGGGCAGATCATCGACCTCTCGCTGCTGGAGCCGCTCTTCTCCCTGCTTGGACCGCTGGCGGCCGAATACCGCTTGATCGGGCAGGTCCGTGAGCGCATCGGCAACCGCTCCTACAATTCCGCGCCGCGGAACACCTACCGGACGCGCGACGGACAGTGGGTCGCCATCTCCGCGTCCACGCCGCCCATGGCCGCCCGGTTCTTCCAGGCGATCGGGCGCGCCGACCTGCTGGCGGAGGAGCGCTTCGCGACGAACGAGGCGCGCGTCCGGCACGTCGATGAGCTGGACCGGCACGTGGCCACGGAGATCGCCAGATACACGCTCGCGGAGCTGCTGGAGCGCTTCGAGACGCATAAGGTCGGGGCGGCGCCGGTGTACGATATTAGCCAGCTGCTCGAGGATCCGCAGGTGGTGGCGCGGCGGGTGGTCGTGGACGTGTCGGCGGCCGGCCTCGCGTCCGGCGCCGGGTCTGGCGTCACGCCGATGCACGACGTCATCCCGCGTCTGCTCGGCACACCGGGACGGATTCGCTGGGCCGGCCCCCCGCTGGGGGCGCACAACGCCGAAGTCTTCCTGAAGGAGCTCTCCCTCCCGGAAGCAGAGGTGCGGCGGCTGCACGAGGAGGGCGTCCTGTAGCGGTACAGAGCTGACTCGACTGGGGGGAAGCGCGGTGGAGCCCTGGCGCACGGCGATCTCAACCTTTGAGCCCAATCGCATTCTCATTCGGGGCCGTCCGGTCGAGGAGCTGATGGCGGGAGGGAACTTCGCGGACGTGGCCTTCCTGCTGCTGCGTGGGCGCCCGCCGACCCCCGCGGAGTCGCGGGTCTGGAACGCCGTCCTCATCGCCGTCGCTGATCACGGGCCGACGCCCCCCTCCACGATGGCGGCCCGCGTGATCGCCAGTGGGAACCGCCGAGCCGTGGAAGCGGCAGTGGCCGGCGGTCTCCTGGCGGTCGGAGACGCGCACGGGGGCGCCGGGGAGGAGGCGATGCGCATCCTGCGGCGCACCTTGGCCATGATCACCGACCACGGCCTCACCGCCGCCTCGGCCGCGGAGCGGGTGGTGGAGGAATACGGAAGCCGCGGGCAGCGCATTCCGGGGCTCGGCCACCGCGTGCACACAAAGGATCCGCGCACGGAGGCCCTCTGGGCCATCGCCCGCGACGCGGGTCTCCCCGGCGAGGCCGTCGAGGTGATGGGGGCCATCGCCGCGGCCCTCTCCAAGTCCGGCACGCCGCTGCCGGTGAACGTCGACGGCGCGCTGGCCGCGGTGTTGGTGGACATGGGCTTCGAACCGTCCATCGGGAAGGTCGCGTTTCTGCTCGGCCGCTGCGCCGGCATCGCCGCGCACGTCCTCGAAGAGCTGACCCGCGAACGGCCCATGCGCATCGAAGTGCCATTTGTCTACGATGAGTCGTAGGATGCGGTTGCTCTCAACGCTCCAGCTGGCGAAACACCAACTCGCGCTTGGACGGCGGACGTACATCATGGGCATCCTCAATATCACGCCGGACTCCTTCTCCGGTGATGGGGTCACCGGGGTTGAGGAGGCGGTTGCCCGAGGAAACGCCATGCTTGCCGAGGGGGCGGACATCTTAGACGTCGGGGGCGAGTCGACCCGCCCCGGAGCGATGCCGGTGTCCCTCGAAGAGGAGCTGCATCGGGTGATGCCGGTGGTAGCGAGCCTGGCGGGGGAACTCGGCGCACCTGTCTCAGTGGACACCAGCAAGGCGGAAGTGGCCCGGCAGGCCCTGCGGGCCGGAGCGACCATGATCAACGATGTGAGCGCGATGGGCATGGATCCCGAGATGCCCGCGGTCCTGGCGGAAGCAGGCGTGCCGGTCGTGCTCATGCACATGGGCAGGGGCGCAGCGGAGTCGCCAGCCACCGGCGGGGACATCCTCACGGAGGTTAAACGTTTTCTGGCCGAGCGCATTGATGCGGCCGTGCGTGCGGGCATCGCTCGTGACCGGATCCTTGTGGACCCGGGGTTTGGCTTCGGCAAGACGGTGAGCCAAAACCTGGAGCTCTTGCGCCGCCTCCGTGAGCTCCGGGAATTGGGACACCCGGTTGTGATCAGCACCTCCAGGAAAGGGACCCTCGGTAAGGTTCTGGGAGGTCTTCCCGTCGAGGAGCGGCTGGAAGGGACGGCCGCTACGGTCGCCGTGGCCATCACACAGGGCGTCGACATCGTGCGCGTTCATGATGTCCGCGCCATGGTCCGGGTCGCCCGGATGACCGACGCCATCGTGAGGGTTTGAGCCCCGAGGATGGCCCGGGCCTACCTCAGTCTTGGCACGAACCAGGGCGACCGCTTCAGACTCCTCCGCGAGGCGGACACCCTCCTCAGCGCAACCTCCGGCATCCAGGTCGTGGCGCGCTCCTCGGTCTATGAGACTGAACCTGTCGGTCCAGTTGACCAGCCATGGTTTCTCAACCAGGTTCTCGCGATTGAGACCTCCCTCGCACCACCTGCTCTGCTAGAGGCGGCCCAGGAGGTCGAACGCTCCCTCGGCCGTACTCCTGCGCTCCGGTGGGGCCCGCGCATCATCGACGTCGACCTTTTGTTGTACGAGGGACACACCGTGACGTCGGCGCGGCTGACAATACCCCACCCGGAGCTCCCCCACAGGCGCTTTGTCCTCCTTCCGTTGGCAGAGGTCGATCCTCTCCTGCGGCTTCCGGACGGACGAGCGATCGTTGATCTGCTGGAGGCGCTTGGAGAAGGTCAGACCGTGAGACGATTAAACGCGTCACCATGAGGCTGCTTCCCGCGCTCGTCGCCCTTGTCTTCGTAACACTGTCCGCCCCGCTCTTCTCCGCCCCGTCGGAGACCGTCGTCATCGGCATGGCCCAGGAACCTGACACGCTGGGGCGATTCTCGGCGATGTCCGCGGCGCGCGTGGTGGAGAATGCGCTCTTTGCGTTTGTCGCCCCGTACACCGAACGCTGGACACGCCAACCGGTTCTGGTCGAGCGTCTGCCGACCATCCGGAACGGACTGTGGGAGCTCTTGCCGGGTGGCAAGATGCGGGTGCGGTGGCAGGTCCGGCATGGGTTCACCTGGCAGGATGGCCGTCCCGTTACGGCATCGGACTTTCGGTTCACCTATGCGATGCTGCGCCACCCGCTCACCCCAGGCGTGAGCCGTTTCGTGCTGGACAAGATCGATTACGTCCTGCTCGCTGACCCGAAAGATCCTTACGCCTTCGTCGTTCAGTGGAAGGAACGGTACCCCTTCGCCGGGTCTCTGCCGTTCGGCGAGCAGGTCGTTTTCCCGCGGCATCTCCTGGAGGCGGGTTTCCTGAAGGATCCGGCCAAGGTCCCCCTCCACCCGTACTGGAGGGCGCCGGTCGGCAACGGTCCCTACCGGTTCGTGGAGTGGGTGCCCGGCAGTCACATCATCCTGGAGGCCTACCCGCGATTCCCGCTGGGTATCCCCCGGATACGCCGCGTGGTCTTTCGCTTCATCCTTGACTCAGTGACGCTGCAGACGGCGGTGCTGGCCGGCGCGGTGGATGCCACGGAGATCAACGGCTTTGGGATCCAGCAGATGGTGGAGATCCAACGCCGCGCCCCTGAGGTCGTGGCGCATTACACGCCGTCGCTGCGGTGGGAGCGGATCAACTTCAACCTCGACAACAAGTGGCTGCGCGACCCTCGGGTGCGGCACGCGATTGCTCATGCGATCGACCGGGAGACGATCGTCCGCACGCTCTTTGAGGGCAAGTACCAGGTGGCGCACAGCTGGCTGGCGCCCCGCCATCCGGCGCACAATCCTCGCGTGAAGCAGTACGGGTACGATCCTGTCCGCGCCCGTGCCCTCCTGGCGGAGGCGGGCTTCGCTCCGAGTCCGGACGACGGCATCCTGCGGGATCGCAACGGAAAGCGTGTTGAGATGTCGATCATGTCAACGGCGGGCAATCGCGACCGTGAACAGATCGAACAAGTAATCCAGGAGCAGTTGCAGGCGGTGGGGATCGACTTGCACATCGAGAATCGGCCCGCCTCAATCTTCATCGGTGTGATCACGCGCCGGCGGGAGTTTCCCCACCTGGCCCTCTACTCGACGCTCTTCAGCCTGGAGAGTCTGGGATACGAAGGATTCCACTCCGATCAGATCCCCAGCGCGGGGAACAATTGGGAAGGGTTCAACGTGATGGGCTGGCGGAATCTCGAGAATGACCGCCTGCTGGAGCAGCTCACCCTCGAGCTGGAAGACGGCAGACGCTTCCGTCTGCTGAAGCGGCAGCAAGAGATCTTTGCCGAAGACCTCCCGGCTTTGCCGCTGTTTTTTAGCATGTCCCTGACAACCGCCCGCCGCGGGTTGCGCGGCATCCGGCCGACCGGCCTGTTTGGCTCTTTCCTCCCCTGGAATGCCTACGAGTGGTCGTGGCATGAGTAGCGAAGATCTGGACCGGCGGCTGCGCCGCAGGGAGGAGGAGCTCTCCGCCCTGCGAGAGATTAGCCGGGCGATCGGCGCCGCCTTTGACCTCGACACGACCCTCGCCCTGATCGCCCGCAAGACCGCCGACGTCACCGGCATGGATTCCTGCTCGATCTACCTGCGCGATCCGCCGGGAGAGTTTCTGGTGCTGCGGGCCTCCTCGGGCCTGGCGCCGGAGGCGGTGGGGCGGGCGCGGCTGCGCTGGGGAGAGGGGTTGACCGGCTGGGCCGCCGCCCGCGCCGCCCCTGCGGCCAGCAGCGACGCGGCGCAGGATCCCCGCTTCGTCTATCTGCCGGAGACGCGCGAGTACAACTTCCGCTCCCTCGCCGCCGTGCCGCTGGCCAGCGGCGGGCGCGTCCTCGGCGCGATGAACGTGCAGACGCGGGCGGTGCACGACTATCCGCCCGACGAGATCGAGCTCCTCACCACGATCGCCGAGCTGGCCGCGGGGACGATCGAGAAGGCGGCGCTGCACGATAGCATGGCCCGCCAGATCGCCGAGCTCTCCACCCTGGCCGAGGTGAGCAAGACCCTCACCTCCCCGCTCTACCTCGAGGAGATGCTGGGGATCATCGCCGAGCTGGCCTCCCGGCTGATGCGCGCCGACCGCTGCGCCATCCTGCTGCTCGATCAGGAGGCCGGCCGCCTCGTGCCCAGCGCGGCGCACGGCGTGGAGGCCGGCGCGGAAACAGAGACGATCCTTGCCGTGGCCGCCGACGCTCTCCGACTGGACCAGCCTGTCGCCGACGCTGACCTGCGGCAGCGGCTCCCCGCGGCGTCGCTGCGCGCGGTCCTGGCCGTCCCCCTCACCGTGCGAGAGAAGAAGATCGGCGTCTTCCTCGTCAGCCGGCGCGGCACCCACCACTGGTCCGCCGAGGAACTGGAGCGGTTGGGGACGCTGGCCCACCAGACGGCCCTGGCCATCGAGAACAGCACGCTGGTGGTGCGGTCGGCGCTCGTGCGCGAGATGCACCACCGGGTGAAGAACAACCTGCAGACCATCGCCATGCTGCTGCGGCTGCAGCTGCGCGGGGAGCGGCCGGTGGACGGGCGCGAGGTCTTGACCGAGACGGTCAACCGCATCCTCAGCATCGCCGCGGTCCATGAGATCCTTTCAGTGGAAGGTTTTCGCATGGTCAACGTCCGCCAGCTCGTCGACCGGGTCGCGCAGTCGGTGGCGGATACGATGCGGCACGGGGAGCACCGTATCACCATCGAGGTCAGCGGCGGAGACCTGTTCTTACCCTCCCAGCCGGCCACCTCGCTGGCGCTGGTCGTGAACGAGCTCGTGCAGAATGCGCTCGAGCATGCCTTTCCCGCGGGCCGGGAGGGGCGGATCAGCATCCGGCTGGGGCGGCGAAACGGCGAGTGCTTCCTTGAGGTGGCCGATGACGGCGTCGGTCTCGGAGCCCCGAGTGGCGCTGAGACGCTCGGGCTGCAGATCGTGCGCGCCCTGGCCACGGAGGACCTGGGCGGCACCTTCAGTATGGAGAGCCGGGAGGGGACGCGGGTCAGCATCACCTTCCCCCGGCCCGAGGGGCCATGAAGCTGCGCGTGGTCATCGCCGACGACGAGGCCGTGATCCGCATGGGCCTGCGCACGATGCTGGAGGAACGCGGCTACCGTGTGGTCGGCGAGGCGGGCGACGGGGCGCGGGTGCTCGACCTGGTGGCCAAACTGCGGCCGGACCTGGTCTTCCTGGATATCAAGATGCCCGGCCTGGACGGGCTGGCCGCCGCGGAGCGGTTGGCGGAGCGCGACCGGGTCCCGGTGATCCTGCTCACCGCCTACGGCGACCGCGGACTGGTCGAGCGGGCGCAGCGCGCGGGGGTGATGGGGTATCTGATGAAGCCGCTGCGTGAGGCCGATCTGGAGCCGGCGATCCAGGTGGCCCTGGCCCGCTTCCGGGATCTCAGGGCCCTGGCGGGAGAGGTCTCCGACCTGCAGGAGACTCTGCAGACCCGAAAGCTGGTGGAACGGGCCAAAGGGGCTTTGATGGAGCGCCTCAGCCTCTCCGAGGACGAGGCCTATCACCGGATCCAGCGCGCGAGTCGTAGCTCCCGTCGTTCAATGGCGGACGTTGCCCGCGAAGTACTGGCGGGTGATGACCTGCCGGTCGGATAGACGCCGGCCAGCGTTCCTCAATACAAGACCTCAGCGGCGCGGAGCCACACCGGTGGGGACCGTGATCGCCCCCTGGGATGCCGACGAGACCAGCCGGGCGTACTTCGCCAGCGCTCCTCCGACCTCGGGGCGCGCCGGGGAACGCCAGCGGGCCAGCCGCCGGCGCATTTCATCCTCGCTCAGCGCGAGGTCGAGGCGGCGCTGCCCGACGTCGACGGTGACGGTGTCGCGGTCGCGGACGACGGCGAGGGGGCCGCCGAGCGCCGCCTCCGGGACCACGTGACCGACCATGAGCCCGTGGGTGGCGCCGGAGAAGCGGCCGTCCGTGATCAACGCCACCGACTCCCCCAACCCCGCTCCGACCAGCGCCCCGGTGACCATGAGCATCTCGCGCATGCCCGGCCCGCCCACCGGCCCCTCGTAGCGGATGATCAGCACGTCGCCGGGGTTGATCGTTCCCTCACGGATGGCGGCAAAGGCATCCTCCTCGCGGTCGAAGACCCGCGCGGGGCCCTGGTGTGTGGTGCGCTCGTGGCCGGCCAGTTTGACGACGCACCCCTCCGGGGCCAGGCTGCCCCGCAGGATGGCAAATCCGCCGGTGGGCTTGAGCGGCGCGGTGAGCGGACGCACGACCTCTTGGCCGGCGGCCTCTTCCGCCCGGCGCGCCTCCTCGCCGATGGTTCGCCCCGTCACCGTCCGCTCATCGGGGTGGAGGAGGCCCGCGTCCAGGAGTCGGCGGGCGAGGAGAGCTACCCCGCCGGCCCGGTACAGGTCGGTGGCGACGAAACGTCCGCCCGGCTTGAGGTCCGCCAGCACCGGCGTCCGCGCGCTGATGCGGTCGAAGTCGTCGAGGGCGAGAGGCAGTCCAGCCTCGGCGGCGACGGCCAGCAGATGGAGGACGGCGTTGGTGGAGCCGCCGCTGGCGGCCACCGCGGCGATGGCGTTCTCCAGCGCGCCGCGTGTGACGATCTGGCGCGGGCGGACCTGCTGGCGGACGAGGTCCACGGCGAGGCGCCCCGCCTCGAACGCCGCCTCATCCTTGCGCGGGTCCATCGCCGGCACGTCGTTGCTCCCCATGGGGGAGAGCCCCATCATGGCGAAAGCCATCGCCATCGTGTTGGCGGTGAACTGCCCGCCGCAGGCGCCCGAGCCGGGGCAGGCCACCGCTTCGAGTTCGCGCAGGTCCTCCTCGGAGATCTTCCCCGCCTGGTAGGCGCCGACGGCCTCGAACACGTCCTGAATCGTCACCTCCTGGCCGCGGTACACCCCCGGCGCAATGGATCCCCCGTACAGCATCAGCCCCGGCAGATCCAGCCGGACCATCGCCATGATGGAGCCCGGAATCGTCTTGTCGCACCCGGAGAGGGTGACCAGGCCGTCGAAGAGGTGCCCGCGGGCGACCAGCTCGATCGAATCCGCGATCACCTCGCGGCTGACCAGCGAGGTCTTCATGCCGGGCGTTCCCATGGAGATGCCATCAGAGATCGCGATGGTGTTGAACTCCGCGGGAGTGCCGCCGGCCGCCCGGATGCCCTCCTTCACCTTCTGCGCCAGGCGGCGGAGGTGGTTCGTGCAGGGCATCAGCTCGATCCAGCTATGGGCGACGCCGATCAAGGGTTTCCGGAGATCCTCATCGCTGTATCCGACCGCTTTGAAGTAGGCCCGCGCCGGGGCCCGTTCCGGTCCGTCGAGGAGGAGGCTGCTGTTGTCCCTGGCCGAAGGACTCATCCGCCGCCCTCGCGCTGCGCTACCGGGATGGGCGTCTCGCTGAGAGCAATTGCGTTGACCACCGCGTCACCCACCTCCTCGGTCGTGGCCCGGCCTCCCAGATCGGGCGGGCGCACGCCCTGCCGCAAGACCTGCTCGACCGCATGCTCCACCCGCGCCGCCGCCTCGTCCAGGGCGAAGGAATGGCGCAGCATCATCGCCACGCTCAAGATCGCCCCCAGCGGGTTGGCGATGCCCCGGCCGGCGATGTCCGGCGCCGCGCCGTGGACGGGCTCGTAGAGGGCCGGAGGGGCCGCACCGATGCTGGCGGACGGGAGCAGGGCGATCGAGCCCACGACACCTCCGGCGAGATCGCTGAGGATGTCGCCGAACATGTTCTCGGTGAGGATGACATCGAAGGCGGCAGGGTCGCGCACCAGTTGCATGGCCGCGGTATCGACGAGCATGTGCGCCAGGGTGACATCAGGGTACTCGCCGGCCGCCTCCGCGACGACGCCGCGCCAGAGTTGCGAACTGGCCAGGACGTTGGCCTTGTCCACGGAGACGACCCGCCGCCGGCGACCCCGCGCCAGCGTGAATGCGACCCGCGCCACCCGGACGATCTCCTCCCGATGGTAGCGCAGGGTATCCACCGCCTCCTCCTCAGAGAGGCGGCGCGGTTCTCCGAAGTAGATCCCGCCCGTCAGTTCGCGCACGATGAGGAGGTCGGTGGACGCGACCACCTCGGGGCGGAGCGGTGAGGCGTCGAGGACTGGAGCCAGGACGCGGGCGGGCCGGAGGTTGGCGAACACGCCTATGGCTCGCCGGAGGTCGAGCAACCCTCGTTCCGGCCGCCGGTCTGCCGGCAGGCCGTCCCAACGCGGACCGCCGACCGCACCCAGGAAGATCGCGTCGACGCTTCGGCAGCGCTGCAGCGTCTCCGCCGGCAGCGGGAGGCCGGCGCGGTCGAGGGCGGCGCCGCCGATCAGCGCCTCGGTGAAGGCGAACCGGATCTGGCTGCGCCGCCCGATCGCTTCCAGGACCCGGACGGCCTCGCGCGCGACCTCCGGCCCGATGCCGTCGCCGGGGAGCAGGAGGATCGAGTGGTCGCGCACCGGCTAGTAGAGCTTTTGAATCCGCTCCACGACCCAGCGCGCGCCGTCGGGCTCCGCAGGGGCCGGTGGTGGTTCATGGTCCGGCTGTTTCTCCGGGACGGACTGCGGGTTCCGAACGTCGTTCCCCTTCGTGTGTCCCACGCCGATCGCACTCAGCCAGGCGTCGACGGTGTCTGAGCCCCAGCTCATCGAGTACGGCTCCCTTCCTCTTCCGTTCCCGGCGCGGCCGGCGACGCACCTTTGCGCAGTTGCGACTGCACGTAGCCGACGATGCCTCCGGATTCCAGCAACTGCTGCATGAAGGCCGGAACCGGACTGGCAGTATAGCTCTCGCCCCGGGTCAGGTTGCGCACGTGCCCCGCGCCCAGGTCCAGGGCGACCTCGTCCCCTTCCGCCGCGCGGTCGTGCGCCTCGGCGGATTCGAGCAGCGGCAGCCCCACATTGAAGGCGTTGCGGTAGAAGATCCGGGCGAAGGATTTGGCCACCATCGCTCCGACTCCCAGTGCCTTGATGGCGATGGGGGCGTGCTCGCGGCTGCTCCCCTGGCCGAAGTTCTCCCCGGCTACCAGGATGTCGCCGGAGCGGATGCGCACGCGCAGTCCCGGATCGAGATCCTCGAAGCAGTGCCGGGCCAGTTCCTCCGGATCGTCGGTCACCAGGTAGCGGGCCGGGATGATCACGTCGGTATCGATATGATCTCCCAGCAGGTGCACCCGTCCCCGAATCTCCACGGCAGGCCCCTACGCCGGGACCGGCTCGCGCACGACGTCGGCGGGATGGGCGAGGCGGCCGCGCACCGCCGCCGCCGCTGCGACTGCCGCGTTGGCCAGATAGACCTGGCTCTGGCGGTGCCCCATCCGCCCGACGAAGTTCCTGGCGCTGGTGGAAACGCAGACCTCACCCTCGCCCAGGACGCCCATGTGTCCGCCGATGCAGGGGCCGCAGGTCGAGGTGCTCACCGCGGCGCCGGCGTCGAGGTAGATCTGGATCAAGCCCTCCTGCAGGGCCTGCTGGTAGATCGCCGGCGTCGCCGGGATGACGAGCAGCCGCGTGTCCCGGTGGACCCGCCGCCCCGCCAGGACCCGCGCCCCCATGCGCAGATCCTCGATCCGCCCGTTCGTGCAGGTGCCGATGAAGCACTGATCGACCTTCACCGATCCCGCCTCCCGGACAGGGGTGACGTTGCCGGGAGAGAACGGCGCGGCCACGACCGGGTCCAGGGACCCGACGTCGTAGGTCCGCGTGTGGGCGTAGCGGGCGTCCGCATCGCTGCGGTAGACCGTGAACGGGCGGCGCGCCCGGGGCCGCACCCACTCCAGGACGGTGTCGTCGGCCTCCATGATGCCGTTCTTGGCGCCCGCCTCCACGGCCATGTTGGTGATGGAGAAGCGCTCATCCATCGTCAGCTGGCTCAGCGCCTCACCGGCAAACTCCATCGCGCCGTAGCGGGCTCCGTCCACGCCGATCTCGCCGATGATCATCAGGATGAGGTCCTTGCCCGTCACCCAGGGGCGCAGGCGGCCGTGGAAGAGGTACCTCGCCGTTTCGGGGACGCGCAGCCAGAGACGGCCCAGCGCCATCGCCGCGGCCAGGTCGGAGGAGCCCACCCCGGTGGCGAAGGCGCCGAGCGCGCCGTGGTTGCACGTGTGGGAGTCGGCTCCGATGAACACGTCGCCCGGCCCGACGAAGCCCTCTTCGGCCAGCAGGACGTGCGCGATGCCGGAGCGGCCGATGTCATAGAAGTGCGGCAGCTCATGGGCGCGGACGAAGTCCCGGGTGATCTTGCACTGCTGGGCCGAGGCGATGTCTTTGGCCGGCACGTAGTGGTCGAAGACGAAGGCGACGCGGTCGGGGTCGAACACCTGGGGGACGCCCATCTTCTCGAACTCGCGGATCGCCAGCGGGGCCGTGATGTCGTTGGCGAAGACGAAGTCCACCCGGCAGTCGATCAGATCCCCCGGCCGCACGGTCGCCGTGCCGGCGTGGACGGCCAGGATCTTTTCCGTGATCGTCATGCTCACGCCGGACCCGCGCCTCCACCCACCGGCGCGGCGACGCGCGCCAGCATCTTGTTGATCGCCGCCAGGTAGGCCCGGGCGCTGGCCTCCAGGATGTCAGTGCTACTGGCCCGCGCCACTGTCAGGTCATCCCGCCAGCGCAGTCGCACGGTGGCCTCCCCGACCGCGTCGGTCCCCCCGGCCACCGCGCGCACGGTGTAGTCTGCCAGCTCCGGCCGCGAGCGGATGATGGCGTTGATGGCCTCAAAGAGGGCGTTGACCGGCCCATCGCCGGTGGCGGTGTGCTCCGCCTCGACGGTCCCCCGCGCCAGGACCACCGAGGCGGTCGGGACTCTCGCGCTTCCCGTGCTGACGGCGAAACGGCGCAGCTCCCAGGTCCGCGGGGGCGCGGCGAGTTCTTCCTCCACCAACGCGACGACCTCTTCGGGGAGCACTGTCTTCTTCCGGTCGCACACCTCCTTGAACCGGCGGAAGGCGCGCTCCAGCTCCTCCGGCCTGAGATGGTGTCCGGCATCCTCCAGGACCTTCTGGAAGGCGTGCCGGCCGGAGTGCTTGCCCAGGACGATCCGGTTGGTGGGCAGGCCGATCGACTCCGGCGTCATGATTTCGTAGGTGCGCCGGTCCACCAGCATGCCGTGCTGGTGGATGCCGGCTTCGTGCGCAAACGCGTTCGCGCCGACGATGGCTTTGTTCGGCTGGACGTCGATGCCGGTGAGGGCGCAGAGCAACCGGCTGGTGGAGAAGATCTGACTCGCCTCTACTCCGGTGGTCAGCCCGTCGATGTCGCGGCGCGTCTGCAGCGCCATGATCACCTCTTCGAGGGCGACGTTGCCGGCGCGTTCGCCGATGCCGTTGATGGTGCCCTCGGCCTGGCGCGCCCCGGCGCGCAGCCCGGCGAGGGTGTTGGCCGTGGCCAGGCCGAGGTCGTTGTGGCAGTGCACGCTGACGGTGACGCGGTCCATCCCCGGCACGCGCTCGCGCAGCGCGCGGACGAGCGCGCCGAACTCATCGGGCAGGGCGTACCCCACCGTGTCCGGGATGTTGATGATCGTGGCGCCGGCGCCGATCGCCGCCTCGAAGACGCGGCAGAGGAACTCGACCTCGGAGCGGGTGGCGTCCTCGGCGCTGAACTCCACCTCCGGCGCCCGCGCGCGGGCGAGGGCCACGGCCCGGCGCGCCGTCTCGATGACCTCCTCCGGCGACATCCGCAGCTTCCGCGCCATGTGGATGGGCGAGGTGGCGATGAAGGTGTGGATGCGCGCCCGCTCGGCCGGCCGGACGGCATCGCCCGCCGCCTCGATGTCCCGCGGATCGGTCCGGGCCAGAGCGCAGATGACCGGCCCGCGGACCTCCGCGGCGATCCGTTTCACGCCCTCGAACTCGCCGGGCGAGGAGACGGGGAAGCCCGCCTCGATGACGTCGACCCCCAGGCGGGCGAGCTGGCGCCCCATCTCCAGCTTTTCCGCCTGGGTCATCGAAAAGCCGGGGGACTGCTCGCCGTCGCGCAGCGTCGTGTCGAAGATGCGGACGCGATCCCCCACCGCCGTCACCTCAGGAGGCCGGGACCGGCTCGCGCGGAGCGCCTTTGCGTTTCATCCACGGCATCATCTCGCGGAGGCGGCGGCCGATCTCCTCGATGCGGTGAGCCTGCTCCTCGCGCCGGCGGGCGGAGAAGGTGGGCCGGCCGGCCTGGTTCTCCCGCACCCACTCCCGGGCGAAGGTGCCGTCCTGGACCTCGCGCAGGAGCTGGGCCATCGTCGCACGCACGCGTTCGTCGATGACCCGGCGCCCGCGGCTGTAGTCGCCGTACTCCGCCGTATCCGAAACGGAGTAGCGCATGTAGGAGAGGCCGCCCTCATACATCAGGTCGACGATGAGCTTCATCTCGTGGAGGCACTCGAAGTAGGCGATCTCGGGCTGATAGCCGGCGTCGACCAGGGTCTCGAACCCCGCCTTGATCAGCTCGCTGATGCCCCCGCAGAGCACCGCCTGCTCGCCGAACAGGTCGGTCTCGGTCTCCTCGCGGAAAGTGGTCTCGATCACGCCGGCCTTCGTGCAGCCGATGCCCTTGGCGTAGGACAGCGCGGTCGCCTTGGCCCGCCCCGTCGCATCCTGATGCACGGCGAGCAGGGCCGGCACGCTGGCGCCTTCGACGAAGAGCTCGCGCATGCGGTGGCCGGGAGCCTTGGGCGCGATCATCACCACGTCCACGTCGGGCGAGGGTCGGATCTGACCGAAGTGGATGTTGAAGCCGTGCGCGAACATCAGCGCCGCGCGTGGACGCAGCGACGGGGCGATCTCCTTCTCGTAGAGGTCCCGCTGCACGTGGTCCGGGGTGAGCAGCGTGACCACGTCGGCCTCCCGCGTCGCCTCCGCGACGGTGGCCACGCGCAGCCCTTCCGCGCGCGCCTTCGCCCATGACGGGCTGTCCCGGTACAGGCCGACCACCACGTCCACGCCGTTGTCCCTCAGGTTCAGGGCGTGAGCATGTCCCTGGCTGCCGAACCCGATCACGGCCACGGTGCGGCCGCGCAGCGGTTCCGCCGATGCGTCGGCGTCATAGTAGATCGTCGCCATCGTCCACCTCCGCTCCTACAGATAGGTCTTGATCGTCAGGTTCAGCAGCCGCGGGTTCAGCCCGACGATCTGGTCCGCGTCCACGGGGACGTCCACCAGGATCGACCGGCCGCGCTGCTCGTAGCAGGCATCCATGATCTCGCCGAGGTTGCTCAGGTCGGGTCTGAGGGAGAATCCGTCCCAGCCGTGCGCGCGCGCCGCCGCCACGAAGTCGATGCCGGGGAGCCGGCTGTGGTACCGCGCCCGCTCCACCTCCGGGATCACCACCTCCAGGCCTTTGTCCACGATGGCGTAGGTGCCGTTGTTGATGATGAACAGCCGCAGGTCGAGAAAGGCGGCGTCCGCCAGCGCGCCGCCGAAGAGCCGCCAGCAGCCGTCCCCGCAGAACATGAAGGTGTGCAGCGTGGGATCGGCGATCTTCGCTCCCACCCCCAGGCCGAAGGCGCCGCCCATCGCCGAACCGTCGTGGGTGGTGTAGAAGCGGATGTGCGGGTGCGGCCGCTGCATCACGTACTGGCGGTCCTTGTAGGCGATGCAGACGTCGTCGAAGCCGATGCTGTGCGGGCGCCAGTGGCGCTCCAGCGCTTCGTAGAAGGCCATGAAGTCGACGCAGCCGCCGCGGACGTCGCGGGAGATGTCGCGGCTGTTCAGACTGGACGGGGCCGGCGGCTGGGGGCTGGTCGCCACCCCGGCGGCGCGCAGCCGCGGGATGATCTCCTCGAGCACGCGCCCGATGTCTCCGCGGACCATCCGGTACTCACCGCCGACGCGGTGGCGGAACTCCCCGTGCTTGTGGCCGTAGCCCTGGGGCAGGTCGGTGAAGTGCCAGAGCACCCCCGCCGGGATCTTCGCCAGGTTGAGGGAGTACTCGCCGGCGTCGAACCCCAACGCGAGGACGACGTCGTCGCGGCTGACGCTGCGCCAGAGCTCCATCGCCTTCTCGTTCCCGCCGAAGGAGATGAAACCGTACCCGTAGGGGTTGGTGCGGGCCACGGCGTTGGCGCCGTTCACCGACCAGACGGTGGGTGCGCGCAACAGCTCGGCCAGCTGCGTGGTCAGCCGCTCGATGCCGGGCGAGCGGGCCGCCTCGCTGCCGACGTACACGATGACCCGCCGCCCTTCGCTCTGGGCGGGGAAGAGCGCAAGGAACTCCTCCACCTCGGCGCGGCGAAAGCGGCGGGGCGTCTCGGCGGCGGGGACGACCGCCTCCGCCGTCTTCGAGAGGATGTCCGGGTGGAAGGCAATGGCCACCGGACGCGATTCCGCGAGCACCTCCTGGGCGCGCCGCAGCTGTGTCTCCAGGCGGTTGATGTTCTCGATGATGATGCAGCCGTCGTCGAGTTCGGCCTGGAGCTGGGGCACGGTGTTCATGCCGAACGGCGAGACGTCTTGGAGAGGACCGAACCCCACCGAGAGCGTGGAGTTCAGGGCGACGAGATACACCGCCGGGATGTTGTGCAGCTTGGCGTCGGTCAGGCCGCACCCTCCCAGCTTGGTTGCGGCGCCGGTGGTGGTGAGGCAGCCGGCGATCCGGCCGGAGGCGAGGTAGTACCCCAGGGGGGCGAAGCCCGCGGCGTACTCGCTCATGGTGAGCATGCGGGGCGTCGCGTCGTGGACCTGCGCGAGGTCGGAGAACGGCTCCAGGTGCTTGGCGACGTGGATCAGTCCCCCGCCGTTGACGCCGCTGTAGAAGGTCACCCCCCACCTCCGCAGCGTCTCCACCAGCGCGAAGTTGCCGCTGGTGGACTCCAGGGAGGGGGTCCGCTCTGCTGTCACGCTGGTGAGCATCGTCATCCTCTGACCTCGCCTCTCTGGTCGCCCTCGCCGGATTGACGGCTCGGGTTCGTTCAGAAAACACGAACGGGAGACATCCTAAGGGCGGATGCTCCCGCGGTACCACCTTAGTTCCAGCACCCCGCGGCCGACGGCCGGCGCGATGCTGGCACTCTCACCGATTACGGCGGCGTTCCGGCGGCGCCGACCGATTCAGGCGGCGTCGCGTGCTCGGGGACGAGTTCGATGGGCGTTCAGCTGCCGGCTTTCACCGCCCCGGCTCTCTCTGAGCCTGAGCCCATCTACTACTTCCCCTCATCGCACCCAGGCGATGTGGATGTGCACAATCTCCCAGAGAACTTCCGGGATATTGGCGCGGACGTTACCAAAGATCTGCCCTACTGTCAACCCCATGGGATGGCCTGCGGACGGTTGACAACGCCACCGCGGAAGGGCAACTTAGCCTGCAAAACGGGCTTGCCGGGGGTTCACATGAACAGTTGGGGCAATGGCAAGGTTGGGGTCGGCCTCCTGGGGTTCGGAACCGTGGGGTCGGAGGTCTTTCGCTTGTTGAACGATCACCGCGATCTCGTGCTGGCGCGGACGGGAGTCCCGATCGTGGTGGAGAGAGTCGCGGTGGCGGACCCGCGCCGGTCCAGGCCGCGGCCGCTGCCGTCGGGCCTCGTGACCGCAGACGCCTGGGAGGTCGTGAGGGACCAAGCCGTGGACGTGGTGGTGGAGGTGATCGGCGGGATCGAGAGGACGCGTCCCTTCATCCTTCGGGCCCTTGAGCTGGGGAAGCCCGTCGTCACCGCGAACAAACAGCTGTTGTCCACCAACCTGGCGGAGTTGCTGACCCACGCCCAGGCGCACGGGGTCGACCTCTTCTTCGAGGCGGCCGTCGGAACGTGTATTCCCCTGATCAAGAGCCTGCGGGAGTCATTGGCTGCCGATCGCATCCGCAAGGTTGAGGGCATCCTCAACGGCACCACGAACTACATCCTCACCCGGATGAGCGCTGAGGGATGGAGTTTCGAGCAGGCCCTGGCGGCCGCCCAGGGGCAGGGATTTGCCGAGGCCGATCCCGCCGAAGACGTGGAGGGAGACGACGCGGCGGCGAAGCTGGCCATCCTGGCCTCATTGGCCTTCCACCGCCAGATCACCGCCGCCCAGGTCTACCGCGAGGGGATCGGCGCGATCACTCCCCGCGAGATCGCCTATGCCAGAGACCTGGGCTACACCGTCAAGCTCCTGGCTGTTGCGGCGGATCGCGACGGGGTGATCGACGCGCGGGTGCACCCCGCATTGCTGCTCTTCACCCATCCGCTGGCGGCCATCCCGGACGAGCGCAACGCGATCCTGGTGCAGGGAGAGGCGGCGGGCTCGGTGGTCTTCAGCGGCCCGGGCGCGGGCGGCCCCCCGACCGCCGTGGCGGTGGTGAGCGACATCATCGACGCCGCCCGCACGCTCCGCCAGGGGGGCCATGCGAGGATGGTCTCGCACGGCTTTGCCGGCGCGAAGATCTTCCCCATCGACGACCTGACCATCCCCTACTTCTTCGCGATGCAGGTCACCGACAGGCCGGGCGTGTTTGCCAAGGTGGCGGCGGTTTTCGGCGAGGAGGCGGTCAGCATCGCCTCCATCGTGCAGAAGAGCCGGGGTGCGGTTGCCGACGTCGTGCTGCTCACGCACGAGGCGCGGGAGGCGGCCGTGCGGAGAGTGACGGACCGTCTTCGCGCCATGGACGTCGTGGGAGGCGTCGACAGTGTCATCCGGGTCGTGGACTAGCCGGCCGCGGGCGCGCTGGCCGGGGATCATCGAAGCCTACCGGGAGTTCCTGCCGGTGCAGCCGGAGACCCCGGTCGTCACACTGCTCGAAGGCAACACTCCCCTCGTCGCGTCCCGCACGATCCAGGAGCGGCTGCGCGGTCGGCTCTGGTTCAAGGTCGAAGGCGCCAACCCCACCGGCTCGTTCAAGGACCGCGGCATGACGCTCGCGGTTTCGCGCGCGCTGCAGGAACGCAGCCGGGGCGTCATCTGTGCCTCCACGGGCAATACCGCCGCCTCCGCGGCGGCGTACGCCGCCCGGGCCGGCCTTCCTTGTATGGTGATCGTGCCCGCCGAGGGTGTGGCGTCCGCCAAGCTGACCCAGGCGTTGGCCTCCGGCGCCACGGTCGTGGCCGTGGAGGGGACCTTCGACCGCGCCCTGGAACTGGCCCGGGAGGCGGCGGCCCGGCTTACCCTCACCCTGGTGAACTCCCTGAACCCCTATCGCCTCGCCGGACAGCAAACGGCGGTCTGGGAAATCTGCGAAGCGCTCGAGCACGCCCCCGATCTGATCGCCCTCCCCGTGGGCAATGCAGGGAACATCTCCGCGTTCTGGCAGGGCCTGGCCGTCTACGCAGCGCAGGGAGGGGGGCCCCGCCGGACGCGCCTCCTCGGCGTCCAGGCTGCCGGTGCAGCGCCCCTCGTGGAGGGACGGGTGATCGCCCAGCCCACCACAGTGGCTTCGGCCATCCGCGTCGGCAGCCCGGCTTCCTGGCGATCCGCGATCGAGGCGGCGGAAGGCAGCGGTGGAGCCTTTCTCGCCGTGACCGATGAGGAGATCTTCGAGGCGCAGGATCTGCTCGCCCGCGAGGAAGGATTGTTCGTCGAACCGGCCGCCGCCGCCGCCGTCGCCGGTCTGCTCCGGCTGTCGGGCGGTGGCGGCGTCCCCAGCGATGGGACGGCGGTGGCCGTCCTCACCGGACACGGACTCAAGGACGTCGCCACGGTTCAGGCGCGTCTGCCCCTCCCGCCGCCGGTCGCCGCCACCATCGAGGCCGTCGCCGCCCGCATCGATGGGTCGCGCTGACCTGAATCGGCGAAAAATCTACCTTGACAGCCACCTCGCCCCTCTTCATAGTCAGGGTGATTTCTAGAGCACGTGACGACCGGAAGGCCGCGACGCCTTTCACACCTCGTGAAAGGCGTCGTTTCCTTTTGGAAAGATTTTGAGCGGTTGGAGACTCTCGGAGGGCCTCGACGCCGCTCCGCACAGGAGGAATCTGATCATGGCTGTCCGCAAGCGACGTACCGTGAGAGCAAAGCGGGCCGAGGCGAAACCGGTGGGCGCGAAGCCGGCGGCGACGAAAGCGGCCGTGGCCAAGGCGCCGACCGCGATGCCCTTCGAGGCGAAGGCCGCGGGGACTCGGGCCCAGGCCATGGGTCCGCGCGATGTCCTCGATCTCTGCGAGAAGAGGGGCGTCAAGATCGTCGATCTGCGTTTCTGCGATCTCCCCGGGACCTGGCAGCACTTCTCCATCCCTGTTGAGGAAATGACGGAGGAGCTCTTCGCAGAGGGGATCGGGTTCGACGGCTCATCCATCCGCGGTTTCCAGGCCATCCACGAGAGCGACATGCTGCTCCTCCCCGACCCCGCGTCGGCGCGGGTGGACCCGCTGTTGAAAGTGCCGACGCTGATGCTCTTCTGCAGCGTCAAGGACCCCGTCACCCTGGAACCGTATACGCGCGACGCGCGCGGTGTCGCGCAGAAGGCCGAGCGCCATCTCCTCTCCAGTGGTGTGGCCACAACCTCGTATTGGGGACCGGAGGCGGAGTTCTTCGTGTTCGATGACGTCCGCTATGACCAGAACTCGCACGCCGGCTTCTACTCTGTCGACTCGGTCGAAGGGACCTGGAACACCGGCCGGGAGGAGAGTCCGAACCTAGGCTACAAGCCGCGCGCGAAGGAAGGCTACTTTCCGGTGCCGCCGGCCGACTCACTGCAGGACTTCCGCTCTGAAGCCGTGCTGATGATGCGGGAGGCCGGGGTCGGCGTGGAGGTCCACCACCATGAGGTGGCCACCGCCGGCCAGTGCGAGATCGACATGCGCTACACCACCCTGACCGAAATGGCCGACTGGATGATGATCTACAAGTACATCCTCAAGGCGTACGCGCGGGACCGGGGCAAGACGGTGACCTTCATGCCCAAGCCGCTCTTCGGTGACAACGGCTCGGGCATGCACACGCACATGAGCCTCTGGAAGGATGGGACCAACCTGTTCTTCGATCCGAAGGGCTATGCCCGCATCAGCCAAATGGCCAAGTACTACATCGGCGGCTTGATCGCCCATTCCCCGGCGCTGCTGGCCCTTTGCGCCCCCACCACGAACTCCTACCGCCGCCTGGTGCCGGGGTTCGAGGCGCCGGTCAACCTGGTCTATTCGCAGCGCAACCGCAGCGCCTGCGTGCGCATTCCGGTCTACTCCGCCAACCCAAAGACCAAACGGATCGAGTACCGGCCGCCCGACCCCGCCTGCAACCCGTACCTCGCCTTCGCGGCGATGCTGATGGCCGGGCTGGACGGTATCGAGAAGAAGATCGATCCCGGTCAGCCGATGGACGTGGACCTCTACGACTTGGAACCCCACGAGGCGGCCAAGGTGAAACAGGTCCCGGGGACTCTCTCCGAAGTCCTCGACGCGCTGGAAGCGGACCACAAGTTCCTTCTCCGGGGCGGGGTGTTTACCGACGACCTGATCAGCACCTGGATCGACTTCAAGCGCAAGAAGGAAATCGACGCCGTGAGGCTGCGGCCCCATCCCTGGGAGTTCTACCTCTACTACGACGTCTAGGTCGCCGGCCGAGTGTAGAATGACGCCAGGTCGATGAAGGCGATCCGCGTTCACGAGCACGGCGGTCCCGAAGTCCTCCGGTACGAAGAGGCGCCGCTGCCCGAGCCGGCCGCGGGCGAGGCCCGCGTGCGCATGGAAGCGGTGGGCGTCAACTTCATCGATACCTATTACCGCATCGGCCTGTACAAAGTGCCGTTGCCGGTCACTCCCGGCTCCGAGGGAGCCGGACTCGTCGACGCGGTGGGTCCGGAGGTCTCGGGTCTGGCCGCGGGCGACCGGGTTGGGTATGCGATGCACACCCCCGGCTCCTACGCCGAATACGCCGTGGTGCCGGCCTGGAGGCTGGTCCCGCTGCCCGAGACGATCGACTTCCGCACCGCCGCGGCCGTGATGCTGCAGGGGATGACCGTCCACTACCTCACCCACAGCACCTACCCGTTGAAACGGGGGGAAACGGCGCTCGTGCATGCCGCCTCCGGCGCCCTCGGTCAGCTCCTGGTGCAGGTCGGCAAGCGATTGGGAGCCACCGTTTTCGGCACCGTCTCGACGGAGGAGAAGGCTCGGGTCGCCCGGGCCGCCGGCGCCGACGAAGTGATCCTCTACACGGAGCAGGACTTCGAGGCAGAGGTCAAACGACTGACGGGCGGCCGCGGCGTGGACGTGGTCTACGACGGGGTGGGCAAGACCACGGCGGAGAAGTCGATCAACTGTCTCCGCCCGCGGGGCATGGCCGTCCTCTTCGGCAACGCCAGCGGCCCGGCGCCCCCTGTGGATCCGTTGACGCTGATGTCGAAGGGTTCACTCTTCTTGACGCGACCGACTCTGCCTCACTATACGTTGACGCAAGAGGAAGTCCGCTGGCGGGCCGGCGCACTCTTCGACTGGATCGCCTCAGGAGACCTCAAGGTCCGCATCGCCCACACCTTCCCCCTCGCCGACGCGGCCGAGGCACATCGCGCGCTGGCGAGCCGGACGGTCATGGGTAAAATTCTGCTGATCCCCTGAATCCTGCGGAACACCCATATCAGGGAGCCCGTTACAGGAGAAGGTGGAATGACGAGACGCCCCCTTGCTGTTCCTCTGACTCTCGCCGCCGTTGTGCTCTTGCTTTCAGTCGGCGCTCCGGCGCTCCAGCCGGTGGGACCTGTCGTTCCGGCCGCAGTCGCAGCCTCCGCGGTGACGCGCTACGTCATCGTGCCCAGCGAGTCCGAAGTCCTCTATCGTGTGGACGAAGTGCTCTTTCGGGAGGGCAACAAGCTGAACGTCGCCGTCGGCAGGACGAGAGAGGTGCAGGGCGAGGTGGTGATCGACCGCGCCACCCCACGAAACAGCCGGATCGGAACGATCACCGTCAACATCAGTACGTTCAAATCAGACAGGGCCAGGCGCGACCAGGCGATCCGTGAACGCTGGCTGGAGTCGGCGCGCTTCCCCAAAGCCGAATTCCGTCCTGAAAAGATCGAAGGGCTGCCCGCGACCTACAGCGACGGACAGCAACTGAAGCTGAAGGTCACCGGTGACCTCAAGGTCCGCGATGTCACCCGCCCGACCACGTTCGACCTGACGGTGGTCTTGCGCGGTACCACTTTGACCGGCGCGGCCACGGCGACCATCAAGATGACCGACTTCGGCTTTGATCCACCCTCGATCCTGGGCGTCCTGCGGACCGAAGACGAAGCGCGGCTGGAACTGCAGTTCGTGGCCCGCCCGCCGGCCCAGAACTAAACGGAGGACCGATGATGGGCGCTCGCTCGAGAGGTGCGTCGCTGCTCTGGATCGCGGTGGGGGGCGATGGCGATCGCTCTGGCTGCCGGTCCGGCGCATCACGCGGGAAACGCCCTACGACATCTGGATCGGCGACGAGTCCTGGGAAGTGGACTACTACCTGCACGAGAACCCCGAACTAAAGATTGCGCCGTACGTCTTCATGACCGATGTGATCGGCTTTCTGCCGGTGGACGCGGCGAACGACCCGCGGGAAGCCGTGCTCACCGCCGACTACACCGCCGAGATGATCGAGCAGCGGGCGCGTTTCCCCAATCTGCGCGATCTCTCGCTCTACGTCGGTGAGGATTACGCAGAGCTCCCCGACGCCGCGTTCGGCCCGGGGCTGCCCAACATCCGGGAGTGGGCGAGGGAGTGGTTCGAACCGGTCGGCTACATCGTCCCCTTCGACCCGGCGCCCTACCGGGACACGGAGGCGCTGCGGATGCGCCTGGGCTACGGGCGCGGCTACCCGCTGGTGATGGCGGCCGTCGGGGGCACGGCGGTCGGGCGCCACCTCCTGCGCCGGGTGGCCGAAGCCGTCCCGCTGCTGCGCGAAGAGGTCCCCGGCGCCCGCGTCGTGATGATCACGGGGCCGCGCATCGATCCGCGCGAGATCCCCGATGCGGAAGGGCTGGAGAAGCGTCCCTACGTCCACAACCTCTTCGAGCACCTGGCCTGCGCCGATGCCGCCATCGTCCAGGGCGGCCTGAGCACGACGATGGAGCTGGTCGCGGCGAGGCGCCCCTTCGCCTACGTGCCGCTGCGGCGCCACTGGGAGCAGCAGAACTACGTCTCTTACCGCCTCTCCCATTACGGCGTGCGGACGCGGGTGGACTTTGACCAGGCGACGCCCGAGCGGCTCTCCGCCACCGTCAGAGAGCTCTTGACCCAGCGTCCCGCCTATCGGGAGATCAAACCGGGGGCGGCGCGCCGGGCGGCGGAGCGAATCGCGGCTCTCCTCACGCGCGGCTAACCGACAATCGCTCCGGACGCGACAGGGTCGGCGACGCATGGCCGTCCTGGGCCGTCTACTCAATCCCCTTGTTGGGAAATCATAGGTCTACGAACGCCAAAGTCTATTGCCACCAAACGGTGCACCTGTCTGTGAGGAGCAGACGCGACCCGTAGGCTCATAGAGACCCTTCCAATGCCACATCACCTCTTCTCCAGCCTGCGCAGCCAGCTCATCCTGCTCGTCCTCATCGCGACCATTCCGGCCATGGGATTGACGGTCTACACTGGCCTGCATCAGCGTCAGCGGGCCGCCGCCGCGGCTCATGAAGACGCGTTGCGGTTGGCTCGCGTCGCCTCCACGGAACAGATCCAATTGCTCGAAAGTGCCCGGGTCCTCCTCGTCGCGCTGGCGCGGCTCCCTGAAGTGCGCAGGCAGGATCCGAAGCGTTGCAATCGCCTCTTCGCCGACCTGGGAAAGCAGTATCCCCGCTTCGTCAATTTAGGGATGATTGCCCCGACTGGCGAGGTCATCTGCAGCGCGACCCCTGGGCCATCGACCGTGAACCTGGGGGGTCGAGGGGACTTTTATCGCGCCGTATCGACACGCGAGTTCGCCATCGGCGACTACCAGATCGCCTCTACCACGGGAAAGGCAAGTATCAATGTGGCCTATCCCATCATCAGCACCTCCGGCTGGATCGACATGGTGCTCTTCATCTCGATGGACCTGGATTGGTTCACTCAGCTTGCCGCGAAGGCCGGACTGCCGGAAGGGGCAACGCTAACTGTTATTGATCTAAGAGGCACCGTGCTGGCCCGCTATCCCGACCCTGAGCAGTGGGTCGGTCGGTTGGTGCCGGAAGCGCCCATCCTGCATGTCATTCGGAGCACGCCTGGAGAAGGCACGACTATCGTATCCGGTCTGGACGGAATCCGGCGCCTCTATGCGTTCGCGGCGCTGGGGGACCCGACTGAGCCCGGGCAGGCCTACGTGTACGTCGGTATCCCCTCCGGGATCGCCTTCGCCGAGGTCAACCGGCTGCTCGTCCGGAACATCGTCGGGCTGACGGTGATCGCCCTCCTCGCCCTCGTTGCGGCCTGGGTCTTCGGCGACCTCTTCCTGCTGCGGAAGGTGCGGGCGCTCGTGACCGCAGCGGGCCGATTGCGGGCCGGCGACCTCGGCGCGCGCACCGGGCTGCGGCACACCAACGGCGAGTTGAGTCTCCTCTCCCGCGGCTTTGACGAGATGGCGGCGGGGCTGCAGGCACGGGCTGGCGAGGCGGAGGCGGCACAGGAGTCGCTGCGTCGCTACGCCGAGCGGCTCAAGATTCTTCATGGGATCGACCAGGCCATCCTCGCGGCCCAGTCGCCGGAAGACATCGCGGACGCGGCCCTTCGGAGCATCTGGAAGCTCATCCCCTACCGCAGGGCGACGGTCGGCGTCTATGACTTCACTGCGGGGGAGTTCAGGGTGCTGGCGACCCACGCGCTTGGGAGTAATCCCATCTCGCCCGGCACGCGCCTTCCCCTGGAGTCGCTGGGCGACATCGACCGTACGCTGGACGACCTCCGGCAGGGCAGAGTGCACCGGCTGGAGCTACGCTCCCTGTCCGCTCCATCTCCGGTCATTCAGGCCGTACTGGCGGAGGGGATTCTCGAGCTCACCGTCATCCCCCTCATCGTCCAGGGAGAGCTGATCGGCTCCTTCAGCTTCGGCGAAGAGCGCTCGTTGATCCTGACGCCCGAGCACATCGAGATTGCCCGCGAGGTGGCCGATCAGCTGGCGGTCGCCATCCAGCAGACGCGGCTGCGCGAAGGATTGCGCCGGCACGCCGCGGACTTGGAACACCGGGTGGCCGAACGCACGCAGCAGCTCAGCGCCAGTGAGGAGGCCTTCCGGGCAGTGGCGGAGACCGCGCTCGACGCCATCGTCTCCGCTGACAGCCGCGGGAATATTATCTACATGAATGCTGCGGCGCAGAAACTCTTTGGTCTGACCTCGCAGGAGGCGATCGGGGAACCGATTACCATCCTGATGCCGGCACGCTATCATGAGGACCATCGAAGGGGACTGCAACGGTTTTTGGCTACGGGGGAAGCCCACGTCATCGGGAAAGTCGTTGAGTTGGCCGGGAAGAGGAAGGATGGAAGCGAATTCCCACTTGAACTTTCCCTCGCCAACTGGAAGGCTGGCAAAGAGATCTTTTTCACGGCGATCCTCCGCGATATTAGCGCGCGCAAAGAGGCCGAACATGCAATCCAACAGGCGAAGCAGGAAGCCGAGCGTGCCAGTCTGGCCAAGAGTGAGTTCCTCTCCCGGATGAGCCATGAACTGCGGACCCCGCTCAATGCCGTCCTGGGGTTTGCCCAGCTACTGGAGATGGACACCCTGAGCGCGGAGCAGCGCGAGAGCGTGGAACACATCCGCAAGGGCGGCAGTCATCTCCTGGGACTGATCAACGAAGTTTTGGACATCGCCCGCATCGAAGCGGGCCGGCTGGCTGTCTCTCTGGAGCCTGTCTCCGTGGAACTCATCGTCCAGGAGAGTCTCGACCTGATTGCGCCGCTGGCCGCCGCCGAGGGCATCCAGCTCAACGGGAACCTGGCTGAGACGCGCGAGCGCCATGTCCTGGCCGACCGCCAGCGACTGAAGCAGGTTCTCCTGAACCTGCTCTCCAACGCCGTCAAATACAATCGCCCGGGAGGCGCGGTCACCCTCTCGTACCCTGAGCGCCCTTCGGCCCGGCTGCGGATCAACGTGACGGATACCGGACCCGGCATCGCTCCAGAGAAGATGGAAAGGCTCTTTACCCCTTTCGACCGGCTGGACGCCGACCAGCAGGGGGTCGAAGGCTCCGGGCTCGGGCTTGCGCTGTCCAGGCGCCTGGCAGAGGCGATGGGAGGGACGCTGGGGGTCGAAGTCGCCGTCGGCCGGGGCAGCACCTTCTGGGTGGAGTTCCCCCTGGTGGAGGATTGGGCGGAACAGGTCGAGGGACCCGAGGGAGCCGCGGCTGCGATAACTCGGGATGGCTCGCGAAGAGCCCGGATGGTGCTCTACGTAGAAGATAACCTGTCCAATGTCAAACTGATCGAGCACCTGCTGGCCCATCGTCCCGAAGTCAGACTGCTGCCCGCCATGCAAGGGCGGCTGGGGTTGGACCTGGCCCGGGAGCACACCCCTGAGCTCATCCTCCTGGATCTGCACCTGCCGGATATGTCTGGGGAAGAATTCGTCCTCCGGCTTCGGGCCGCCCCCGAGACGCGGGAGATCCCCGTGGTAGTCATCAGCGCGGACGCCACACCGGGCCAGACCGACCGCCTGCTTGCCTCCGGGATTCGGGGGTATCTCACCAAGCCGCTCCAGGTGAAGATGTTCCTGGAGTTGCTGGAGCAGGTACTGCAGGAAAGAGACCGGGATTTCGCCCGAGGAAACGCGTAGGGCGCCCGGGGGAGGGCCGGGTCACTCCCCGGGGCGCTCCACCGGCGGCACGCCGTAGGTGTAGAAGGTCTCCGGCAGGCGGGGACCAAACCAGATGCTGCTCTTCTCCAGGTCGACTTCGTTGGCGACGTCCCAGACGACGGTTTTCCACTCCGGATCGAAGATGAGGTAGCCGCTGTCGCCGAAGAGCTCCACGCGGTGCCCGCCCGGTTCAAAGACGTAGAGGAACATCGCCTGGGTCGTGCCGTGCTTGCCGGGTCCGGCTTCGATGCGGATGTCGTAGTCGGCAAAGACGTCCGCCGCGTCCATCAGGTGCTGCGGATAGCCGTACCAGTAGGCGACGTGATGAAACCGCCCGCGGCTGCCCGTGGCGTCGCGCATCACCGCGATCTCGTGCACCAGCGGGCTCACGCTCATCCACGCTCCCACCTCGACCCCTTCGGCGCCGATCTTCTGCTCGCGGAGGCGGAACCCCAGGTACTCCTGAAGGAAGCTCCGGACCGGAGGGACCTCCCGCGCCATCAGGTTCACGTGGTCGAGCCGGCGCACGGGCACGCCTCGCAGCGGACGCCGTTGCGGCCGGTTGCGCAACTTGCTGCGTTTCTCGGGCGGGGGGTCGTAGCGCTCGACCTCCCAGAGGATCTCCATCGCGTGCCCGTCCGGGGTCGTGAAGCGGTAGGCGGGCCCGTGGCCGTGGTCCCCGTCCGACCAGCCGCGGCCGAACTCGCTGCCTTCCAATCGCCGCGCCGCGGCCTCCAGCGCCTCCGGCGATGCCGCGCGCCACGCCACGTGGCCGAGCGCGGGTGTCCCGCCCTCCGTCACCTTGAGCGTGTGGTGGTAGAAGTCTTCGTATGCCCGCAGGTAGACCGATCCCCCGTCCCGTCCGCTCTCTTCCAGTCCCAACAGGTCCCTGAAAAACCAGAGGGTCTCGTCGATCGTGGGGGTGAGAAGCTCCAGGTGCGCCAGCTGCGCCACCGGCGCGGGGTCGGGCGGAGTCCCCGCCCCCTGCGCGGGCATCAGCGCGCCTCAGCGCGGCCGCGGTCTTCTTCCGCCGCCACGTCCTGGAGGATCTGCGCCCCCACGTTGGCCGCGGAGAGGCCGCGAAAGAGGAAGGCCAGTCCCAGGACGGAGACCAGTTCCTCCCAGGAGGCGCCCGCCCGCCGGGCCGCGATGGCGTGCAGTTTGGCCGCGTCCTGCAGGTTCATCAGCAGCATGCCGAAGAGCATCAATTGGACGATCTTGGCGTCAAACGCACGCGGGTACATGAAGTGCGCGCGCAGCTCCTCCTGCAGGCGCAGCCCCTTGGGGTCGAGGCGTCCCAGCAGGTCGGTGCGAGCGGTGATGCGCGGCGGAACAAACCCCAGCAGGTCACGGTAGACTCCGCGGAGGGCTTCCAGTTCTCCCGAAGGGATCTGCGGCTGAGGCAACTCGTCGCGCGCCATCTGCGTCCTCTGCGGAGGGTCCGATCTCCTTTCGGAGGACTCCGACGAGCAGGGGCGTAATCCTGCCGCGTATGGCCCGAAACACCGCGGCTGGGCTCGCGCGGCTCGCCCGCGTCGGCCTCCTGCCTTCCGACCCCGACGAGGAGCGGCTGCGCAAGTCCACGCTCACCCTCTTCGCCGTCCTCATTTCAGCGGCGGGGTTCGTCTGGGCGGCGATGTACGCGCTGCTGGGGCTGGTCCTGCCCGCCGCCTTCCCACTCGCCTACTCGCTCCTCTCGCTGCTCGCGCTCGGCCACTTTGCGGTCACCAGGCGGTACCGGGCGTTCCAGTTCAATCAGCTGGCGTTGATCCTGGTTGTGCCCGCCCTCCTCCAGTGGTCGCTGGGAGGGTTCGTCCGCTCCGGCGCGGTGATCCTCTGGAGCCTCCTGGCGCCCCTCGGGGCGCTGATGTTTCAGGGGCGGGCGGCGGCCGCATCCTGGTTCCTCGGCTACCTGGCGCTGGCGGCGATCTCGGGGCTCCTCGAAGCGCGTCTGGCTGCCCTCGCCCCGCCGGTGGCCGCGGGGGTGGTGGTGCTCTTCTTCGTGCTGAACGTCGGCGGCGTCTCGGGCGTGATCTTCCTCCTGATGCGCTACTTCGTCACCGGTCAGGCGGAAGCGCAGGCGCGCTCCGAGCGGCTGCTGCTGAACATCCTCCCGCGGCCCATCGCCGATCGCCTCAAGCGCGAACCCTCGGCGATCGCGGACGCCTACGCCGACGTGACGGTGCTCTTCGCCGACATCGTGGACTTCACGCGGCTGTCCGCCGGCACCACGCCGCGCCAGCTGGTGGAGCTGCTCGACGACGTCTTCTCGGAGTTCGACCGGCTCGCGGAGCGGCACGGGCTGGAGAAGATCAAGACCATCGGCGACGCCTACATGGTGGTGGGCGGCCTGCCCGCCCCTCGCCCGGATCACGCCGAGGCGGTCGCGGAGATGGCGTTGGAGATGCAGCACGCCCTCGAGGGCTGCGCGGTGCGGGCCGGCACCCCGCTGACTCTGCGCACCGGCATTCACAGCGGACCGGTGGTGGCGGGGGTCATCGGCAGAAAGAAGTTCATCTACGATCTCTGGGGCGAGACGGTGAACACCGCGAGCCGCATGGAATCCCATGGCCTGGCCGGCGTCATCCAGGTAAGCGCAGCCACCTACGAGCGCCTGCGCGACCGCTATCTCTTGCGGGAGCGGGGGACGATCGCGATCAAGGGCATGGGGGAGATGACCACCTACCTGCTCCTGAGGAGGAAGGATGCGGGCGTTGGGGCGCCCGTGGCTTCAGCTCCCTGACGGCGTCGGCGGTCGACCTCGCCGGCTTACCCTGCGGACGCTCTCTCCAAAGCGTCGATGTCCAGCTTTTTCATCTTCAGAAACGCCGCCGTGACTCGTTCGACTCTCTTTGCGTCCTTGTCGTTCAGCAGCTCCGCCAGCCGCGTGGGGACCACCTGCCATGACAGTCCAAACTTGTCTTTCAGCCAGCCGCAGGGGCCTTCTTCTCCGCCTTCGGTGAGCTTCTCCCAGAAATAGTCCACCTCATCTTGATTGTCGCAGAGGACCATGAACGACATGGATTCGTTGAATGTGAACTGCGGACCGCCGTTGAGGGCGAGGAACCGCTGGCCTTCCAGCTCAAATTCCACCGTCATGACCGATCCCTTTGTCTTCCCGGAGACCTCTACCGCCGCCTCGGGATACCGCGCGACGCGCAGTATCCGTGAATTGTCGAAGATGGAGGTATACAGTTTCGCTGCCTCCTCGGCCTGCGTGTCATACCAGAGGTGTGGGGTGATCTTTTGCATCGAGCCTTCCTCCCTTCTCCTTGGCCTCACATCTTCAGGTGATGTACCCTTCGAGTCGTTTCCCATCGGCCCTGTCCACGCGTAACGATGTTCGGGGGAGAGCGTCTCAGCGGCGCCCGGCGACCGCGCTGCGTCCGGCCTCCCAGAGGTGCTGCATCTCGGTGGACGTCTGCAACAGGCGGTCCAGCGATCCCTCGGCCTCCATCCGCCCGTCCTTCAGCACGACGATGTGGTGGGCGCGGCGGAAGGCGGTGCGGCGGTGGGAGACCGCCAGGCAGGTGAGCTCGGGTCGGGCGAAGAGGCGGTCCCACAGCACCTGCTCGGTCTCCACGTCCAGAGCGCTGCTGAGATCGTCGATCACCAGCAGCTCGGGCCAGCGGGCGAAGAGGCGCGCGGCCGCGGTGCGCTGGACCTGGCCGCCCGAGAGCTTCACGCCCCGCGGCCCCACCAGCGTTTCGAGGCCGGACTCGAGTGTCGCCACGTCGCGTTCGAGGACGGCCGACCAGATCGCGCCGGGGAGATCGGTGCGCTCTTCGGGCAAACCGAGCAGCACGTTGGCCTTCAGCGCCTCGCTGAAGAGGCGCGGCACCTGGGACACGTAGGCGGCCCGCGGTGGGACGAAGAAGGCGGCGGGGTGCTCGACGAGGCGGCCGTTCCAGCGGATCTCGCCGCCGTGGGCGGGCAGCAGCCCGAGGAGCAGGCGCAGCAGCATCGTCTTGCCGGACCCGATCCGCCCCGTGACGACGGTGACCGTGCCCCGACGCAGGGTCAGGTCGATGCCGGCGAGGCCGCGGCCGGTCTCCGGATCCCGATAGGTCAACCCGCGGATCTCCAGACGTTCCAGCCGGTCACCGTCGCTGCGCGGCGGGGGCGCGACCTCGGGGAGCGGGCCGGTGAGATAGACCGGAGCGTGGCGCAGCAGCCGTTCGGGGGGCTCTCCCGGCAGCAGGTCGAGGAGGCGCTGCACCGAGACGCTGGTCTGGCGGAGGCGCGCCACGAAATTGCCGATCATGCTCATCGCTTCCGTGACCATCCCCAGGTAGAAGACGAAGAGGGCGAAGTCACCGACCGTGAACGTGCCGGCGCGCATCGATCGGGCGGCGAGGAGGAGGACCAGCCCCGTCCCGACGTTGATCGTGCTGCGAAAAACCGCGTCCAGCAGATCGGTCATGAGAGCGTCGCGCAGCGAGGCCGTGCGACGCACCGTGTTGAGGGCCCCGAGGTGCTCGACGACCGCGCGCTCGGCGCCCGCCACCTTCACCGCCTGCGCGGCGCCGAAGACTTCGCCGACGAAGTCGGTGACGCGTCCCGTGACTTCCCTCGCCTGGCGGCGATAGCCCAGGATGCGCCCCCGCAGCGCGGCGACCACGCCGACGATCCCCACGAGGGGGATCAGCACGACCGCGGTGATCAGCGGATCGATGGCGAACATGACGGCGACGCCGATCAGGCCCGCGGCGACGATCCCCAGGCCATCGACCGTCCATTCGACGAGCCGCGTCAGTTCCTCGACGTCGTCACGAAGCCGGCTGAGGGCCTCGCTGGGCGTATCCGGCAGCGCCTGCGCCCCCGGCCGCCCGAGGATGGCCTCGAACAGGTTGCGGCGCAGCAGCGCGGCCCGGCTAAAGAAGTAGTACAGCCAGGCCACGGTCCCGAGCAGGTTCACGGCGACGCGCACCGCGGCCACGCCGACGAGCAGCGCCAGCAGGGCCCAGAGGGCCGAGAGCGGGGCGCCGGCGCTGATGGCGTTGAAGATGGCCCGTGTGATCAGGCCGACGCTGAGCGGCAGCAGCCAGAAGAGGCCCCAGAGGGCCAGGTTCAGCGCCGTGGCGCGGGGCTGATAGGCCATCAGGCGATAGAGCACGCGCAGGGGGCTCACGACACCGCCTCCTCCGCGGGGGGCGGCCCCGCCGCGTCATCCACCAGGACCTCCTCCAGCCCCACCCGCAGCAGGGCGGCGAGGCGCGAGGACGGATCGCCCGCGAGGGCCTCACGCGCCCCGTGCTCGATCACCCGGCCGTCGTCCAGGATGAGGATCTCGTCGGCCCGCTGTACCGTGCGCAGGCGGTGGGCGATGATGATCGCCGTGCGCCCGCGCAGCAGCTCGTCCACGGCGTGGTCGATCCATCGTTCGGTGGCCGGGTCCAGGCGGGAGGAGGCTTCATCCAGGATGACGACGCCCGGGTCCTTGAAGAAGACGCGGGCAAAGGCGAGGAGCTGGGCCTCGCCCGCGGAAACGGCGCGGGGGTCCAGCATCGTCTCCAGGCCGCCCGCCATCCGGGCCAGCCAGGGGCCGAGGGCGAGCCGCTCCAGCACCTCCCGGATGCGCGATTCCGGGATGGAACGATCGAAGAAGGTCAGGTTGTCCCGCACCGGCGCGTGGAAGAGCTGCACGTCCTGCGTCACGATGCCGACGCGCCGGCGCAGGTCGGCCAGGCGCACGCCGCGCAGGTCCGCGTCGCCCACGCGGATCAGGCCCGAGGTGGGATCGTACAGCCGCACCAGCAGGCGGACGATCGTCGTCTTTCCGCTGCCGGTTCGCCCGAGCAACCCCAGCACGCGGCCGGGCGCCAGCGCGAAGGAGACTTCCCGCAGCACCGGGTCGTCCGCAGCGTATTCAAAGGAGACCCGCTCGAACGACACCGCCAGGGGGCCGGGCGGCAGCGGCGCGTCGCCGTCCCTCGGCACCGGCTCGAGGGCGAGCAGGTCCGAGATGCGGCCGACGGCGGCGCTGGCGCGCTGCAGCTCCTGCATCTGCCGGGTGATCTGCTCGATGGGCCGGCGCAGCATCTCGGTGTAGTGGAAGAAGAGGTAGACCGTCCCCAGCGTGATCACCCCGGCGCGCAGGAGCCAGGCCCCCAGGCCGAACGCCAGGGCGTTGCCCACCGCCAGCAGGATGACGGTGGAGGCCCACATCGAGCCGGCCCACAGCCAGGCCGTCCGGGCGCGGCGCATCTGTTCGCGCATCACCTCGGCGAGCCGGCGCAGGACGTAGGCGGTCGCGCCGCTGCTGCGGATGTCCTCCGTGCCGGCGAGCCGCTCTTCGATGAATCCCATCAACGCGGCTCCGGCCTGCCGGGCCGCCTTCCAGTGCGGCACGGCCACGTCGTGCAGCCGGCGCAGCGCCGTCAGCGTCAGGGCGGTGAAGACCGCGTAGATGAGGCCGACCCGCCAGTCCTCGCGAAACAGCAGCGCCAGGATCCCGGCCATCAGCACCAGGTTGCCCAGGATGCGGATGATCAGCTGCGAGAAGAAGGTGGACAGCTGGGTGACGTCGCCGTCGACACGCTCGATCATCTCTCCCGGCGTCCGCGCGTGGTGAAAGCCCAGGTCCAGCCGCAGGCAGTGCAGCGCCAGGTCGGAGCGCAGCAGGTTCGTGGCCGTCCACCCCACCACCTCGCTGGCGTAGACGGCCAGCGCGTTGGTCACCTGCGCGCCGACGGCCACCGCCAGGAAGACGCCGGCCAGGGCCAGCAGCCGGGCCTGCGTGCTCCCCTGGCGCGCGCCGTCGATGAAGGCGCTAAGCAGCTGGGGCGCCAGGAGCTGCAGTCCGATCCCCGTCAGCAGCCAGACGGCCAGCAGCGCCACCCGCGGTCCCTGCGGGCGGAGGTAGCGGCGGAGGAGGTCGAGATGTCCGGCGAAGCTCTGCGGCAACGTGTCACACCTCACAAACCAAACGGCCACGGGCACACCCGTAGCCGTTCAATCTGTACACACAACAGCCACGGGACTCAACGCACACACTGTGCGGCCCGTGGCCGGACTGCTACCTTCTGGCCATCACGAGACGCACCTACGCGGCGTCGCGGGCAATGCCCAACGAGATCTTCACCACCGGTGCGCCTCCTTTCTGAGACGGTGAATCAACCGAACCCAGCAAAGTGTAGGGGATCTTCCCAGACTTTTCCAGCGGCGTCGTGCCCGATGGTCAGCGCAGGGGTTCGGCCCCAGCGGCTGAAAACTCCCCGCGCGGAAGACACGACGAGGATCACCGGCAGCGCGCGTGGATTGGCCGGAAGGGGGAGGTGATCGGCATGCCGCGATGGAGCTGCGCGATGGGCCATCGGGTGGAGGCGGACAGCGAAGAGGAGCTGGTGCGTCTGATTCAGGAGCACATGCGCAAAGAGCACGGCATGGAGATCGCGGCAGAACGCATCCGCCGCGACCTGCGCGAGGAGCACTGAGCTAGGGCGGTCCCGGCTCCGGCCGCGTCGCGTCTTCGAGGGATTCGAACAGGGGCAGCGTCTCGGCGGCGCCCGCGATTTCCAGGATACGCCGGGCGATGGCGCCGGGCGGGGCGACCACCACCAGCTGCTGCCGCGTCACGCTGAGGCGCTCGGCGGCCCGCAGCAGCGCGCGCACCCCTTTGCTGTCAAAGTAGGAGGTCTGCCCCATCGCCACCACCACGGTGCCCTGATCGGCGCGCGAGGCCCGGTCCAGCGCGGCCTCGAGCTGCTGGACGTTCGACAGGTCAACCTCGCCTTCCACCTGCACGATGGGAATGCCACGCTGGTACTCGATGTCGAACCTTCCTTCTGAGGTCATCCGGACCCTCCGCCGTCCGACGTCATCACGCCTGCTCCCCGAGGGTGCGCGCCCCTGCCGGCGCCAGGCGCGCTTCCAGACGCACCGTCGTGCCTTCCTCCGAGCGCACGACGTCGGCGCGGTCGGCGAGCGTCCGCATCAGGATCATGCCCCGCCCGCCGCCGTCCGCTCGCGGCGGACGCCAGCGCCCCCGATCTTGGACCGTGACGACGAGCGCGTCCCCCTGCACCTCCGCCCGGACGGTGAGGTCTCCGGGCATGATGCCGTAGGCATGCTCGATGGCGTTGTTGACCGCCTCACAGGCCGCAATCACCAGCCCGGTCGCCCGATCGAGCGGCAGTCCGGCGGCCTCGGTGGCGTGGCGGACGGCCTGGCGCACCAGCGGCAGGGCGGAGGGAATGGCGGGCACCGTCATCTCCGTGCGCTCGAGGGGGACCGGCGTGACCGACAGTGTGATCACCGCCACGTCGTCGGGGGGACGCCGGCTTCCCAGTACGCGCTCCTGCAGGGCCAGGGCCCGATCGGACGAGGGTTGCGCGGCCTCGGCGCGCACAGCCTCCAGCAGGAGCCGTTCTCCTTCCAATGGGTTGCGCTCGAATTCGATCAGTCCGTCCGTGAAGAGCACGAGGAGCCCTCCCGGAGGCAGCTGCACCGACTCGTTCTGCAGCTGCAACGCGCGGCGCATCCCCAGGGGGAGGCCTCCTCCCGGCAGCGTCTTCACCTCTCCGGCCGCGGCCAGAATCGGCGCGGGATGTCCGGCGCTGGCATAGGTGAAGGTCCGCTTCGCGGGATCCAGAACGCCGTAGAGGGCGGTCGCCATCTCTTCTCCCGGCATCAGGTGCAGCAACCGGCTGCACCTGGTGAGGACGCCCGAGGGAGAGGGATCGTCCCAGGCGGCGGCGCGGATGCCCTGTCGGACCTGTCCCATCACCACCGCCGCTTCGACGCCATGGCCGGTGACGTCGCCGATGGAGACGCCGAGGCGGCCGTCAGGCAGCCAGAAAGCGTCGTACCAGTCGCCCCCGATCTCGGTGCCGGCCGTGCCCGGAAGGTAGGCGGCGTGCATGAGGACGCCGGGCACCTGCGGCAGGGTGGCGGGCAGGAAGGCCTGCTGCAGCGTGTGGGCCACCGTGCGCTCCTGCTGGTAGAGACGGGCGTTGTCGACTGCCACAGCGGCGCGCCGCGCCAGCTCTTCGGCCAGTGAGACGTCCTCCGGCCCGAAGAATCGGGAGCCGGAGGCGGCGAAGACCATCAACGCCACCAGCTGACCGCGCGCGATCAGAGGGACGGCCATCAGCGACCGCACCGCCAGCTCGCGCATGAGCGCGCGCATCTCCTCATGTGGAGTGAGCGCCGCGAGGACCTCCTCGGTGATGTCGGGAATCAACAGGGTCCGCCCCGCGCGCATCCCTTCGGTCTGCGGCCCGCTCATGTCGGGGGGGTAGCGGTTCGTCATGCTGCGGACGCGGTCTTCCAAGACCGGATCGGAGTGGGCGATCTCCACCCGCTGGACCGTCCCATCCCGCTCGACCGTATAGACGCTGGCCCAGTCGGCCAGGCGCGGCACGGTGAGCCGGGCGAGCTGCCGCAGGATGGTCGCCTGGTCCAACGAGGAGCTAAGGAGGACGCTGGCTTCGGCCAGAAAGGCCAGCCGGCCCCGCGCCCCCTCGGCGTCCGCGCGCGCGGCCTGTTCCTGGGCCAGCAGTCGCGTCCGCTCCTCCTCCTGCGTGCGGCGCGCGGTCACGTCGGCGCAGACCCCCGTCATGCCCACTGGTTTCCCCGACGCGTCGCGGAGGACCCGACCCCGCGCCCCCAGCCAGCGGATCCGCCCGTCCGCCAGCAGGATACGGTACTCGACCTCATAGGGATTTCCCCGCTCGAGCGCCTCCGTCAGAACGCTCTGCACGTTGGGGCGATCGCCGGGGTGAATTTCCCGCAGGAAGTCGTCGAAGGTGCCGCCGAAGGTGCCGGGAGCCAGGCCGTGAATCGCCTCGAGGCTCTCCGACCAGCGCACCCGGCCGCTCGACAGCTCCCACTCCCAGGTGCCCATGTTGCCGGCCGCCAGCGCCAGCTGCAGGCGGTCGGCGGCGGTCTCGGCGGAGACGCGGGCGCGATGCTCCGAGGCTTCTGCGGCCGCCAGCCGCTCTTCGTGTCGCCGCCGCTGAATGGCGAAAGCGACGTTCGCCGCGATGATCTGCGCGAGGTAGACCTCCTGAGGCGAGAGGGTGTGTGTGTCCGGATAGTAGGCCATACACTTCCCCATCAGCCGGTGCTGATGGACCAGCGGGATGAAGGCGATCCCCCGGATGCCTTCCGCGGTCAGGATCGGATGCAGCGCGGCTAGCGTCGGATCGGCGGGCGCGTCGGCCACGAGGACGGGCTGGGGGTCGCGCTCGTCCGGCGGCCAAGGCGAGTGCCCCTCCGTGGTGCGCCGGTACTCCTCAGAGAGGCCGCGCCAGGCGATGAAGCGCATCACGCCCTCCTCGTCGTAGAGGAGGATGGCCGAGCGCTCCGCTCCCAGCGTGTCCCGCAGCGTGTCCAAGGCTTCCTGGTAAATTTCCTCCAGGCTGTCCGAGCGCGCCACCGTCTCGCCGAGGCGATAGAGTCGCTCGCGGATGCTCAGCATCTTGCGCAGGGTATCTTCGCGTTCGGCGACGGCGCGGCTCATCACCTCCATCCCCTCCGCCAACTGACGGACCTCGAGCAGACCGGCGGGGGAGGATGGCATGGCGCGGCGCTCTCCCCTCGCCACCGCCGCGGCGCTGGCGGCCAGATCGGAGAGCGGACGGGTGAGGCGGATGACGAAGGTGGTGGCCACGCCCCCCAGGACCAGCAATATCAGCGCCAACTGCGCGCCCTGTTGGGTAAATTGCGCGCGCAGCCCCGTCTGCAGGACGGAGACCGGGCGAGTGAAGGAGACGATCCATCCGGTGCGCGGGATGGGCACGATCACGCCGAAGCGCGCCTCACCGGAACTGAGGCCCCGGCGCTGGGACAAGACGACCACTTCGCCGGCGAGGGCGCGTTGGATCTCCGGCCGGTCGGAGAAATCTCGCGCCGTCGCAGGAAGGGTGCCTTTGAGGCTGGTGAAGAGCAACTGCCCGCGGCGATCCAGGAGCGTGATGCGCGCGTCCTCGGCTAACGGAACGGGGAGGTCCTCGAAGACCCGCTCGGGGAAGAATGCGGCGATGACGTAACCCTTCGGCCGGCCAGCGGGCGACCCGATCACCCGCCCGTGCGCCACCGTCACGGTGCCGGACTGGATGCCCAGGAGCAAGTCGCTCCAGACCATCGGCGCCCCCGCCCGGAGTGCCTTGACGTAGGGACGGCTGGAGAGGTCGGTGCCGACGTCCTTGTCTTCCCGGGCAACGATCACCCTGCCCGCGGTATCGGTGATGAAGAGGGCGCGCAGCGTGGGGTAGGCGCCGAGGACGGTCCTGACGTACGCGGCGTCCCGTTCCTGGCTGAGCGGTTCCGCGCGGTGCCCGAGCGCGGCGGCCATGGCCAGGGTCGTCGTCTCCAGGTCGGAGGCAAAGGCGTCCACGACTGAACTGAGGACCCGGCCGATGGCAGTGGCGTTCTCGACCTCAGCCCGGCGGCGATCTTCCAGGGCCCGCCGGTAGCCGCTCAGCTCGAGAACGAGGACAAGAGCCAGCAGGACGCTGAGGCCGATGAAGATTTGCGTGCTCAGCCGCCAGGCCCTCCGCGCGGAGGTTGGGCGGCTGATCTCTGAGACCCGGGGAGTCATGATCAGACGACGGCGAACTTGAAGGCAGAGGTGTGGGATTCTGGTGACACGCTCACGCTTCCTCCCCTATTCCACGCCGGAAGTGTGATCCAAAAACGGTTCAGGAGATCTTTCCCCGTCTACGGAGGTGCTAAACGTCACGCCGGGAGCGGCCACCAGGACGATCCCCCGGGGCGGGAGAAACACCGCGGGAGAATGTACCGGCTGGGCGTCGACATCGGCGGGACGTTCACCGACCTGCTGCTGGTGGCAGAAGCCGGCCGCACCGTCATCGGCAAGACGCTGACCACGGCGGCTGACCCCTCCGAGGGCGTGGAGCGCGTGGTTTCATGGGCCCTGCGGGAGGCCGGCCTGGGCAAGGCCGAACGCGGCGTGCTGGTGCACGCCACGACCCTGGCGACGAACACCATCCTCGAGCGCAGCGGGCCGCCGACGGCCCTGCTGACGACCGCGGGCTTCCGCGACGCGCTGGAGATCGGGCGCGAACACCGCTTCGACCTCTACGACCTGAACCTGGAAGTCCCGCTCCCGCTGATCCCCCGCCATCTGCGCTTCGACGTCCCCGAGCGCCTGGCCGCGTCCGGGGCGGTCCTGCGGCCCCTCGACGAGGAGTACGTACGCCGCCTCGTCGCCGAGCTGCGGCAGAAAGGGATCCGCGCCATCGCCGTCTCGTACCTGCACAGTTACCGCAATCCCGTCCACGAACGGCGCACCGCGGAGGTCATCGCCGCGGTGGCCCCGGAGCTGCGCGTGTCGCTGAGCGCAGAGGTCGCGCCGGAGATCCGGGAGTTCCAGCGGACCACCACCACCGCCGCCAACGCCTACGTGCAGGAGCGGGTCGCCGGGTACCTCGGCGGGCTGCGGCGGCGCGCCGCCGCCGCCGGGTTTGCCGGGGAGATCTTCCTCATGCTCAGCAGCGGGGGCATCGCCACGGTGGAGACCGCCGCGCGCTTCCCCGTCCGCCTCCTCGAGTCCGGGCCCGCGGCAGGGGCGCTGGCGGCCGCGGCGATCGGCGGCCGGGCGGGGTTTGCCGATCTGCTTTCCTTCGACATGGGCGGCACCACGGCGAAACTGAGCGCCGTCCAGGGCGGCGCGCCGCTGAAGGTGCACGAATTCGAAGTGGACCGCGTCTACCGGTTCCGCCGCGGCAGCGGGCTGCCGGTGGCCACTTCCGTCATCGACATGATCGAGATCGGCGCCGGCGGCGGCAGCATCGCGCGCGTCTCGGCGCTGGGCACGCTCAGCGTCGGTCCGGACAGTGCCGGGGCGGATCCCGGACCGGCGTGCTACGGTCGCGGCGGCGGCGAGCCCACCGTGACCGACGCCGATCTGATCCTCGGCTACCTCGACCCCGACTACTTCCTGGGCGGGCGGATGCGCCTCGACCGCGCGGCCGCCCGCCAGGCGCTCTCCAAGGTAGCCGGGCCCCTGGGGCTGACCGTGGAGCAGGCCGCCTGGGGCATCCACCAGATCGTCAACGAGCACATGGCCAACGCGGCGCGGGCGCACCTCGGCGAGCGCGGCGCGGATCCGCGGCGGATGCCCCTCTTCGCTTTCGGAGGCGCCGGGCCCGTGCACGCCTCCCGCGTCGCGGACCTGCTCCATGCGCCGGTCATCATCGTCCCGCCGGGCGCCGGCGTCGGTTCGGCCTTCGGCCTCCTCGCCGCCCCGCTGGCCTTCGACCTCTCCCGCAGCGGATATGGCCGCCTCGACGCCCTGGACTTGCACATGGCGGAAGCGCTCCTGGGGGAGCTCGTCGCGGAGGGGCGCGCCCGGCTGGCGGAGGCGGGGCTGACGGGCGATGCGGTATCCGTGCAGCGGAGCGCGGAGATGCGCTACCTCGGGCAGGGGCACGAGGTGACCGTGCCTCTCCCGGCGGGCCGCCTCGAGGAACGCGGAGCTGGGCAGATCACGGAGGCCTTCGAGGGCGTCTACCGGCGGCTCTACGGCCGGCTGGGTCCGGGCGTGCCGGTGGAGGTGGTCAACTGGCGCGTCACGGTCAGCGGGCCCCGGCCGACACTCCATGGCCTGGGATCGTACTCGATCCCCGGTGCGGTCGAAGAGGGCGCGCGCAAGGGCCTGCGCCGGGCCTACTTTCCCGAGTCAGGCGGCTTCGTCGAGACGCCGGTCTATGACCGGTACGCCCTGCGCGCCGGCGACGCCGTCGCCGGTCCCGCGATCATCGAGGAGCGGGAATCGACGCTCGTCCTGGGGCCGCAGCGCCGCGGGCGGATCGACGAGCACCGCAACCTCATCGCGGCGTGGGGCGGCCCAACCCGGTGAGTGCGCGGGCCATCGACCCGGTCACCCTGGAGGTCCTCTGGACCCGACTGCTCGCGGTCGTCACCGGCCAGCAGGAGACGCTGATGCGGACCGCCTTTTCCTCGATCGTCCGCGAGAGCCAGGACCTGGCCTGCGGCCTCTTCGAACCGGGAGGGCGTATGATTGCCCAATCGGTGAGCGGGACGCCGGGGCACATCAACGCCATGGCCACCTCGATGGGCCACTTCCTGGCCGCCTTTCCGCTGGACTCCCTGGCCCCCGGCGACGTGCTGATCACCAACGATCCCTGGATGACGGCGGGGCAGGTGAACGACATCACCGTCACCACCCCGGTCTTCCGCGGCGGGCGGGCGGTGGCGCTCTTTGCCAACACCTGCCACGCGGCGGATATCGGGGGCCGCCTCCTCTCGGCGGAGGCGCGCGAAGTTTTCGAGGAAGGCCTGCGGATCCCGGTGATGAGGCTGTTCCATCGCGGCGAGGTCAACCACCCGTTGCTGGCGCTGGTCCGGGCGAACGTGCGTCTGCCCGACGAGGTCATCGGCGACCTCTACGCGCAGGCGTCCTGCAACGATGCAGCCGGACGATCGCTCCTGGAGATGATGGACGAGTTCGGGCTGGAGAGCCTGGAGGAGCTGGCGGAGGAGATCCTGGCCCGCTCAGAGGCGCTCGTGCGCGCGCGCATCGGCGACCTCCCCGATGGGGAGTGGAGCAGCGAGGGCTGGAGCGACGGCTTCGCCGAGCCCGTCCTGATCCGCTGCCGCGTGCGCGTCGCCGGGAGCGAGAGCTTCATCGATTTCGCCGGCTCCTCCGGACAGAGCCCTCACGGGATCAACGTCGTGCTGAACTACACGCACGCCTACGCCTCCTTCGCGCTGAAGGCCGCGATCTATCCGGAGGTGCCCCACAACGACGGGGGATTCCGGCCGGTGCACGTCACCGCGCCGCCGGGGAGTATCCTGAACGCGCTGCCGCCCGCCCCGGTGGCGAGCCGGCACGCCATCGGGCACCTGCTGCCCAGCGTCATCTTCGCCGCCCTCGCCGAGGCGCTCCCCGGGCGGCTCCTCGCTCCCGGCGCCGACTCCATCTGGCTCAGCGTCTGGCGGGGAGAGGCCCCGCCCTTCGCGTTCACGATGTTCCAGGTGGGCGGCACCGGCGCCCGTCCGACCATGGATGGTCTCAACGCCGTCGGGTTTCCCAGCGGCGTGGCGGGGGTGCCCGCGGAGGTCCTAGAGACGCTCACGCCGCTGGTGCTGCGGCAGCGCGCGCTGCGCCCCGACTCCGGCGGCCCGGGGACCTGGCGCGGCGGCCTCGGCCAGCTCACCGAATTCTCCGCCCGCAGCGAGAGGCGCTGGAGCGTCTCGGGGATCGTCGACCGCACGCGATTCCCCGCACCGGGGCTGCGCGGCGGCGGTGCCGGGGCGGAAGGAGCAGTGGTCCTGGACGACGGCACGCGCCCGAACCCCAAGGGGCGCATCGAGCTGGCCCCTACCCAGTCGATCCACCTCAACACGCCCGGCGGCGGAGGCTACGGCGATCCATTCGAACGGGATCCGCAGCGGGTCCTGGCCGACGTCGTCGCCGGCTACGTGACCCCGGAGGCGGCGCGGCGCGACTACGGGGTCGTCGTTCGATTCACCGGACGGCCGGATGAACTCGTGCGCCTGCCCGAGCAGTGGGTGATCGATGAACCCGCCACCGCGCTGGCGCGCGAGGTCCGACTTCGCTCGAGCAACGAGACATAGACCCGGGCGATCGGCTCGCCACCCTTCTTCGTCGACTTGGCTCTCAGATCACCCGACAGACGGGCAGCCACCTCAGACCTACCTCTTCAGCTCAAGGCGTCGACCATCACATCACGAAGGTTCTCTTTGGAGATCGACGAGGGTATATGCTCTAGGCGATGACCGTCGCCGCAGCAGCGCCCTCCGCCTGGATGCGGAGGGCCATCCTCCTCATCTTCGTCGCATCCGGGGCCAGCGCCCTGATCTACGAGCTCGTCTGGATGCGCCGCCTCACACTCATCTTCGGCAGCACGACCCTGGCGGCGAGCACCGTCCTTGCCGCCTTCATGGCCGGGCTGGCTCTGGGCAGCCTGCTGCTGGGCCGTTACGCGGACCGGCGCCCGCAGCGCGCCCTCTTCACCTACGGAGTCCTCGAGATCGGCATCGCCGCGCTCGCCGTGCTGATGCCGCTGCTGCTCCGCATCGTCGAGGCGATCTACCTGGGGCTTTATCCGCGGTTGGCGGAGAGCCCCCAGCTGTTCTTCCTCCTCCAATTCCTTCTGACCGCCGTCGTGATCGTAGCGCCGGCGACGCTGATGGGGGGGACGCTGCCTCTGCTCAGCAAGACGCTCGTGCGGCGCGAGGAGGAGGTCGGCGGACACGTGGGCGCGCTCTATGCCGCCAATACCCTCGGCGCCGCCGGCGGGATCGCGCTCGCCACTTATCTGCTTCTCCCGGTGGCGGGACTCTGGCGGAGCCAGCTCCTCGCCGCTCTGCTCAACCTGGCAGCGGGCGGCGTCGCCCTCACACTCGACGGCGCTCTGCGCATGCGGCGGGTGGCCCCTGGGCCCGCGCCGGCGAAGGTCCGCGCCCGCGCCGATCGAGAGCGAGAGAAGGACGAGCTGCCGCAGGGCGCGCGTGTCCTGCTGTTGGGCACCGCACTCTCGGGATTCGCGGCGATGCTCTACGAGGTGGCGTGGGCGAGGGCGCTGGGGCTCGTGTTCGGCAGCTCCGTCTACGCCTTCGGGACGATGGTCCTGCTTTTCCTGGCCGGCGTTTCGCTGGGCAGCGCCCTCTTTTCCCGGCTGCGGCTGACGCTCCCTCAGACCGTGGCCGTCTTCGCCCTGGTGGAAGCGGGGATCGCCGCCGCCGGTCTGGCTGGCGCAGCGTTGATCCCGCGCCTGCCCCTGGCGCTGATGCGCGCCTTTCCCATGATCCAGCACTCCTTCCCCGTGCAGTCGCTGCTGCACCTGCTCCTTGCCTCTCTGTTGATCCTCCCCGCCGCCGTGCTGTTCGGCGTCGCGTTTCCGGCGGTGGTGGCGGCGACGACCGGGTCGCCGCGCGCCGTCGGGCGGGGCGTGGGCGTCGCGGCCGCGGTGAACACCGCCGGCACCGTCGCCGGCGCGTTCCTCGGTGGGTTCGTGCTCATCCCCCAGGTGGGGCTGCGCGCGACCATGTTTCTAGCCGCCGCGGCGACAACGGCGGCGGCGGTGGCGGCGCTGGCCCTGGGGCCAACCGCGCTGCGGAGGGGACGACGGCTTCTGGCGGTCGCCCTCGCCGTCCTCCCGCTGGCCGTCCTGGTGCTTCTCCCCTCGTGGCCGCGGGGGGTCCTGGCCAGCGGCGTCGGCTTCTACGCCCCCGTGTACAAAACCGTCGACGAGCTCCTCGCCGCCGTCGCGCGCACCGAAGTGCTCTATTACAAGGATGGGGTGAGCGTGACCCTGACGGTGGACCGCTCCGGCGGATACCGATTCTACCGCGTGAACGGCAAGACCGACGCCTCGACGCATCCCGGCGACATGGCCAACCAGCTCCTGCTCGGCCACCTGCCGATGCTCCTGCATCCGGCCCCCCAGGACGTCTTCATCCTCGGGCTGGGAACCGGGGTGACCGCTGCGGCGGTCGCCCGCTATCCGGTGCGCCGCATCGACATCGTCGACATCGAGCCCGCGGCTCGGGAAGCGGCGCGCTTCTTCGAGATGGAGAACCGGCGCATCCTCGCCGACCCGCGGACCAGGCTGATCACCGCGGACGGCCGGGCGGCGCTCCTGGCCAGACCGCAGACCTACGACGTCATCATCTCCGACCCATCCGACGTCTGGGTCGCCGGCGTGGGCACCCTGTTCACGAGCGAGTTCTACCGGATCGCGCGCTCGCGGCTGCGCCCGGGCGGGGTGATGGTGCAGTGGTTCCACACCCACGTCCTCCCGCCCGACCAGATGAAGCTCATCGTCGCCACGTTCCGCAGCGTCTTCCCCGACGCCTCGCTGTGGCGTCCCAACCGCGGAGACATCATCCTGCTGGGAAGCGCCGAGGCGCTTCCCTGGGACTACCAGCGGCTGCGGCAGCGCATCGCCGGCACTCCCGGCGTCGAGGAAGAACTGCGCGGCATCGGCCTGTGGCACCCGCTGGCGACCTTCGCGCCCTTCGTGCTCGCGGGGGACGATCTCGCGCGGATGCTCTCCGGCGTGCGCGCGGCGCATACGGACGACCGTCCGGTGGTCGAGTTTCTGGCGCCGCGCTCCCTCTACGCCGACACCACGCCGGCCAACGACCAGGGGGTGCAGCGGTTGCAGCGCGCCCTCATGCCGGCCATCCGAGGCTACCGGCCGGACCGCGACCTGGATGCGCGCGCCGCATACCTGCTGGGATTCGGCTACGCATCGCTGGGCCGCACCGATCTGGCCATCGACCTAATGCGCCAGGGTATCCGCGGCGATCCGACCAATCCGCGATACCTGGTCGGGCTGGCCCACCAGTACCGGGCTACCGGGCGGCCGGACCAGGCGGCCGTCCTGTACCGGCGGGCGCTCGGGTTGGCTCCGGCCGAAGCAGAGGCCGCGCTGGCGCTGGCGGCGCTGCTGCGGGACCAGCGGGAGGATGGGCTGGCGGAGGGGGTCCTGCGCCGTGCCCTCCGCGCATCTCCAGAGGACGTCAGCCTCCTCCTCGCCATGGGCACGCTCCTGCTCGATACACAGCGGCCGCGCGAAGCCCTTCCACTGCTCTCACGCGCGGTGGCCCGGGATCCCAAGCATGCCCCCGCACGGCTGCTCTACGGGCGGGTCCTCCGGGCGCTCGGGCAGCGCAGCCGGGCGATCGCGCAGCTGCGGCAGGCCGCGGTGCTGGCTCCCGACGACGCCGTGATCACCCGCGAGCTGGGCGAAGCCCTCCTGCAGGCCGGCCTGCTCAAGGAAGCGGCGGAGATGCTGGAGCGCGCGGTCGCCCTCGACGGGAGCGACATCGAGGCCCTGGTCGCCCTGGCGCAGGCCGCCCGGCGCCGCGGCGACCTGGCGACGGCCCGGCGCGCCCGCGAACGCGCCCTGCGGCTTGACCCCTACCACCCCCAGGTGCTCGAACTGCTCGGCAACTAGGCTCTCCCCGAACGCCAGGGGGTGCCCCCCCACCTTTCTCGAATAAGACAGGAATCCACCTTCACAGCATCCAGGAACGCATCACTCCTGGGAGGAGAGCATCGTGATTACGCACCCGGCCGCACGGAGGGTCGACCGGGAGGCCGCGCAGACAGTCAGGGTGTTGACCCGGCTGCTGGGCGAGCCTCGCGACTTTGCCGTACGGCTCTGGGACGGCACGACCCTGGGCCCGGCCGCGGCCCCGCGGTTCACCCTGATCCTCACGCACCCCGGCGCGCTGCGCCGCATGTTCCTTCCCCCGACCGATCGGTCCATCGGAGAGGCGTTCCTGCGGGGCGACTTCGAGGTGGAGGGCGATCTGGAGGCGGCCATCGCCGCGGCGGTGCGCGCGATCGCTGCCCCGCGCTCCTGGTGGGAGTGGGGGGCGCTGGCCGCAGACGCGCTGACGCTTCCGCACGGCCGATCCGGGAGCGAGCCCCCGCCGCGCGCCCGCCTTAGAGGCCGGGTGCATTCGCTGGCGCGTGATCGCGCCGCTGTCCGCTATCACTACGACGTGGGTAACGACTTCTACGCCCTGTGGCTGGACCGCCGCATGGTCTACTCCTGCGCCTATTTCCCCACGGGCGCGGAGGAGCTGGACGCGGCGCAGGAGGCCAAGCTCGAGCACATCTGCCGGAAGCTGCGGCTGCGCCCGGGAGACTCTCTGCTGGACATCGGATGCGGGTGGGGGGGCCTGGTCCTCTACGCGGCGGAGCGCTACGGCGCGCGCGCGCTCGGCGTCACCCTCAGCGAACCCCAGGCGCGCTGGGCGCGGGAGCGCATCAGCGCCGCCGGCCTGGCCGATCGCTGCCGGGTGGAGGTCAGGGACTACCGCGAGATCACCGAAGGGCGTTTTGACAGGATCGTCAGCGTGGGGATGTTCGAGCACGTCGGCCGGAGCCGCCTGGCAGAGTACTTTCGGGCGGCCTGGAGACTGCTGCGGCCGGGCGGGTTCTTCCTCAATCACGGCATCGCCGGCAACCCTACACCGCCCGTGTGGCGCCGGCTCGGCCGGCGGGCCAGCTTCGTCAACGCCTACGTCTTTCCCGACGGCGACCTGTTGCCCATCGGCGAGACGCTCTCCAGCGCCCAGGCCGCCGGCTTCGAGGTGCGAGACCTCGAGGGATTGCGGGAGCACTACGCGCGGACGCTGCGGCTGTGGGTGCAGCGCCTGGAGGCCCGCGGGGAGGAGGCGCTGGCGCTGGTGGGCGAGGGTAAATATCGAACCTGGCGGCTGTTCATGGCCGGGTGTGCGGACGCCTTTGCCGCCGGGAGGATCAGCGTCTTTCAGGCGCTGCTGGCCAAACCGGAGGCCTCCGGCCGAGTGACGCTGCCTTGGTCCCGCGCCGATCTCTACACGGCCGGCGACGCGGGCGGACGCACGGCAGAGCCAAATGTGAGATAATAGATTACGTCCTGGTGCGTTCTTTCCCACTAGATTTTGGCTCCGGAGGAGATGCCCCAATTGCGCAAACCTGAAGTCGGCGAACGCGTCTGGTGGAAGGTCGCTGGTGAAGCCCGCACGGGTGTCGTTGTGGCGATCCGCCGGGACGGCACGACGACCGTCCGCGCCGACGAGGGTCAAGAGGTGGAGGTCGGACTCGACCGCATCTACCGGCGGGAGCGGGTCCGCCCATGACGATGCGCATGCCGGGGACGGTCCCCGGGCCCGAAGAGATCTTCGCGATTCACGAGGAGCGGGCCGCGGGACTAACCGCGCGCCAGATCGGGGCTCGGCACGAGCTTTCGGGCGTCACCGTCTCGCAGTTTCTCCGCCCCCGGACGAACACGACCCTGCCGATCCCCTACGAGCTGAGCAAAGCCGTGGGGCCCCTGGCCATCCCCATGTACTGGTTGGGCTACATCACCGCGTCGGGCCGCGCCTCCCACCGCTCCGCCCCGCACACCGTGGTGCTCTCCCTGGATCCGGGGGATCTGGAGTTCGTGCAGATCCTCGGCCGGGATCTGTTGCGCACCCATGCCAGCTACGAGTTCTGCCACAGCAGCCACGACGGTCATCAGGTGTACATCCGGGAGCGTGATCTGGGTGAGTCCGTCTTGCAGTGGGGTGTGACCACCGATCCGCGTGAGGCCGCCCTGCCCGTGGACTACATCCCGGCCGACGCGCTGCCCCATTTCCTGCGTGGGTTGCTGGAAGGGCAGATCCGCCACGCGCCCTTTGGCGGGCGCTCGCGCGAGACCGCTTTGCCCTCACCGCGCCTGCAGCGGGTCCTCATCCCCGGCTCGCCGCTGCTGCTCGACGCGCTGCGGCGGCGGCTCCGCCAGTCGTCGGACAAGCTGGAGGGCGTGGTGGAAGCGGCAAACGGCGCGGGCGCGGTCCTGACCTTCCGCGGCGCGGCCGTGGAAGCGCTGCTGCGCTACGCCTACCGCGACCCGCTGCGCTCGAGCCCGCGGGCCGACAGGTTCGTCAAGGCGTTCGCCCCACAGTCGGCCTGACGGCCCTCGCGCTGAGCTGAACCGAGGAGAGACCCCCTGCCCGCGTGGGCAGGGGGTTTTCGTGTTTTAGGACAGGGGCGCGACCCGCTCTGGATCGAGGCCGTGCCCGAGCACGCCGTAGGCTTCGCCCGATCGCGGGTCGACGAGACGGACGTGGTCGAGGTAGAGGCGTGGGGTGCGCCAGAGCGTCCCCAGCGCCCGCCACAGCGGCATGACGTGATAGCGATCCGGCCACAGTTCCGCGATCAGCCGCTTGACGTGCGGCATGTACTTGGCGGACATCGCCGGGAAGATGTGGTGCTCCGTGTGATAGCTGAAGTTGGAGTGCAGGACGTCCAGGACCCTGGGCACCGTCACCGACAGCGACCCCGCCAGCGGATCATCGTCCTCCAACAGCGGATTGAGCAGGTGGTTCGTGGCGATGTAGGCCATCACGACGAAATTGCCGATGAGCGCCGGGATGCCGTAGAAGAGCGGGAAGTGCCGCCAGCCCAGGACGATGCCCAGCCCCACCCAGAGGACGATCGGGATGGCGGTCTCGATGCCCAGCCGGATGCGGTTGCGCCAGCTCACCCGCGGCAGCGTGTGGATCAAGACGATGGTGGCGTGAAAACTCAGCCAGACCGAGAGCAGGGCGAAGAAGAGCAGTCCCTTCACGGGGGCGAGGCGGTAGAGTAGCCGCAGCGCGGGGCGGCGGTGGTACTCCTCCAGGGAACTGGAGGCGTCGGGGTCCTTCCCCAGCACCTGCGTGTTGCCGTGGTGCTCGCCGTTGTGCCAGCGGCGCCAGAGCATCGGCGCGATCGCCGACGGGAGCATGCACAGCCCCCCCAGCAGATCGCGCGTCCAGGCGCCCCGCACGACGCCGCCGTGCAGGATCTCGTGCCCGAGGAATCCCAGGGAGCCGAAGCAGAGGCCGATCAGCACCGCCAGGCCGAGCCGGGCGAGGAGGGGCAGGCCGCCAAAGACGATGAGGAGGGTGGCCGCCACGACCACAGCGGCGTAGGGGATGATCCAGAGCGCGCGATGCGGGAGGGGTTGAAAGTAATGCGCCGGAAGACGGCGGCGCAGCTCCTGCGCGTAGGTCCGATGGGCGTTCAACTACACGACCTTGACGTTGACGGCCTGGGGTCCTTTCTGACCCTGCGTCACCTCAAACTCGACCTTCTCCCCCTCGTTCAGGCTGCGGAAGCCCTCCGCCTGGATCGCGCTGTGATGGACGAAGAGATCCTTTCCCCCCTCGTCAGGAGTAATAAAGCCATACCCTTTTTCAGGGTTGAACCACTTGACCGTGCCCCTCGCCATTGTTCACCCTCACTCCTTCCGTGAGTTTCCAAAGCCCCTCCATCCTCCGCCCCCGGAGCCGCCTTGTCAAACTAGCGCCGCGCGGTTCTGGCGGCCCGCGCCCGGGCGGCCCAGATCTCGCAGGCCCGGTCCCATTCGCTGACCGCGCGGGGGCCGTTGACGCTCAAGCGGCGGCGAAAGGCCTCCGGATCGGCCTCCCGGATCTCGACCTGCTCGGTGTAGAAGGGGGAGTAGCCCACCCCGCCGCGCGCATGCTCCATCCGCTCCAGGTACTCGCCGATGCGGGCGGAGGAGGTCCACATGGCCTTGTAGAGGATCTGCCCGCCACGGGCCAGGATGAAGCTCATGTTGGGGAGCAGGCCGTAGGAGGCGTGCACGGTGCCCGCCAGGTCGTCCACCAGGATGGGGCGGCGCAGCCCCACCTCATCGCGGAGGCGTCGCGCGGCGGCCAGCTTCGCCTCGAAGCTGCGGTGGGCGGGGAGCTCTTCGCCGGGGTGCGCCTCCCGTGTGTAGACAAAATACCATCCCCAGCGGGGAAACCGGTCGGCCAGTTGATCGAGCAGAGGACCCTCTGCTGAACAGTACGGTCAGGTGAACGAGCCGAACTCCAGGACGATCCCGTGGGTCTCCCACGCTTCAGAGAGACGGAGCCGGGGGCCATCGAGGGTGAGCAACTCCCCGTCGGGTGCGGGCTGCTTCGCGTGCAGCCGTCCGGTGAACGCGCCGAACTCCTCGGCCTCCGCCCCTCCCTCGATGTAGGCATCGAAGTGCTCGTAGTTGTACGTCTCGAGGTCCCGCACCGGCCTGACGACTGGAGATTTCATGCGCCTAGCATGCCAGCCGCGGCGAACGCTGTCGATGGTCAGCGCGCGTCGCCCTTGGGGAACCTCACCCGGTCGGGTTCGGCATTGAGGCGGTCCAGCATCTTGCGGATCAGGTCGGTCTTCACCCTGCCCGCCCGGCGGGGCTCGACCACGTAGCGGCAAATCGCGTCCAGCCAGCTGTTGTTGCTCACCCGAAAGAAGACGGCCGGCCGTTCTCGGACCTCCAGCTCGTCGACGGGGGTTTCCGCCAGCAGCCGGCGGAAGACGCCCACGCGCTCCATCATCAGCTCACCAAGTTCGGCCTCGGCCTCCTCTCGCATCGTCTGTTCCACGAACGTGAGGTCGCTGTCGTAGGCGATGGAGAACTTGATCTCATTCCAGATGTAGGGGAAGAGCGGCCAGGAGTAGTTGTAGACAGGCTGCGTGAGGACGACGGCGTTAGGGAACTTGATGATCCGCCCGCTAGGGTGCTCGGTGGAGAGGTACTCGCCGCCAAACTCCCAGAGCGTGGTATCCAAATAGGCGACATCGATGACGTCCCCGGTGGTCTCGCCGATGCGGATGCGGTCGCCCACCCGGTAGGGCTTGCGGGTGAGGATGTAGATCCAGCCGATGAAGCTGGTGATCGGCGTCTGCAGCGCAAACCCCAGGATCAGCGAGATCAACCCCAGCGAGACGACCGCGGTGTACCAGTTGGCGAAGAGGACGGAGAGGCCGATGAAGCTGATGATCACCATGACGACAAAGTGCAGGATGCGTTTGAGGTTGTGGCGGGTGATGGCGTCGCTGAGGCGATTGATGGCAAAGCTCTGAACGACCCGCTCGGCGCTGAGGACGACGACCGTGGCCATCGCGCCGAGGACCAGCCTTTGGATGACGAGCCCGTAGCGCAGGGGGATGTCGACCACCTCCAGGCGCAGCAGGTAGAACACGGCCACGAGGCCGAGGAGGGCGAGGAGGTGCCCGCCGAGCCGGATCTTCTCTTCGGTGCCGACGGCGGGCGCCGCCGCCGGCTTTCCTACGGTCTGCTCGAGGGCTTCCCGCACGTCTTCGCGGGCCCGCAGCTGTTCGACGGCGGCCTGTTCCGAATCGCGTTCGCGCACATCCATAGGCTCTCTCTCGCCGCCTTTCCGGCCCGGGTGCCCAGGGGTCGGCCCTGGGCTTGCAGAGATGGCCAGTGGCCTGTAGCATTTTCCCCCGTCGCCCCTCGATGCAACCCTGCGGGGCGGCGAGCCGTTTCACCAGACGACGATGACCGTTCGCCGACGCCGCAGACACCGTCCGCGGGGAGCGCGCTCTGGGAGCCAGTCTCCGCCGCCGCCCAGCGCCTTCACGCTCCGGGAGTGGAGGCTGATTCAACGGCTGCGCACCCCCGAGGCGGTGCAGCGGTTCCTGCACCGGCTTCCCTACAATCGGGAGAAGCAGGGCGAGACGCAGCGCTCCTTCCGCCAGGTCGTGCGCCGCGGCATGGCGCACTGCATGGAGGCGGCCCTGGCGGCGGCGGTCATCCTGGAACAGCACGGCTACCCGCCGCTGGTGCTGAGCTTCGACTCCCAGGACAACCTCGATCACATCGTCTTCGTCTTCCGGCGCCGCGGCCGCTGGGGCGCCGTGGCGCGCTCGCGCGACGCGGGACTGCACGGGCGCCGCCCGGTCTTCCGCTCGCTGCGGGACCTGGCCTGGAGCTATTTCGACCCCTACGTCGATTTCACGGGGCGGCTGAAAGGCTACGAATTGGTGGATCTGCGCGCGCTCGACGGCTACGATTGGCGCTTCTCCCCGCGGAACATGTGGAAGGTGGAGAAGTTCCTGGTGTATGTGCCGCACCGGCCGATGCGCTCCTCCGACCTGCGCTACCGGCGGCTCCTCCGGGCCTATCGCGCGTTCCGCCGCCGGCATCCCAAGGCGCCGGCCGTGTACTATCGAGGGAGAGAGAAATGGATGTAGGCGATCAGGCCGGCTCGCGCCGGCCGCGTCGCTGGCGAATCACCCCAACGAGGGGCATCTGCACATCGCGATCGATGGACAAGTCCCTTCGATGATCGGGCAGGAGTATCAATTGGTCCCGGTGCCGCTGGGCACGCACACGATCGACGTCGAATTTGTGCCCAATGACCACGGCGCCTTCTGTCCCCCCGAAATCGTCAGCTGGCAGGGGCGCGTCACCGCTTCTCCCTAGCCTTCCGGAAGAGCTCCCACCGCCGTTGCGCAGGAATCGCCCCTTCCTAGGCTGAACTCCCCCTGCGTCCCAGGTCCTAACACAGGCTGTCAATGCAACCGCGGAGGGGGAGGGTGCACATGTCGCGCCGTCTGGGCATGATGATCGTCACGGCCATCGCGCTCATTGCCGTGGGTGTGGTCCCGGGGGCGGGTGCCCCGAGGGCGTCGTTCACCAACCTCAACCCGGGGGGCCCGCCCAATCTCCCCGAGCGCATCCCCATCAACGTGGTCTTTGTGGGCTACGAGCCCAGCCAGGTCAACCAGGCCGCCTTCCTCTCGCAGCTTCCCAGCCGCGCCCGACCCGTGGTGCGCTCCCGCCTCTGGTACGGCGTGACGGAGCCGGTGGGTCTGCACTACACCTTCCAGTACCGGGTCACCTACACCGACGCCGCCTACGAGAACCAGCTCTTTGCCGCCCTGACCGCCCTGGCCACCCCTGCCGACCGCACCCTCTTCCAGGACATGTACAACGCGCAGGCCAATAACGTGCTCGATGTCGGACAGAATCACTTCATCGACGCGCCCAGCGTGGAGAAGTGGCTGATCGATCACCCCCCGGCCGGCGTGGACACGCGGGTGAACACGATCTTCTTCATCAACTGGTGGACGCGGGGGGACTTCATCTTCCACGTCTACACGAAGTTCGGCGAGCCGGACCCGGACACGAACTACGACTTCGGCGTCAACCGCGCCTCGCGCAAGATGATCGCCTGGGGCGGGACGACGCCCGACGACGAGGAGACCGGGCTGGGGGCGGCGCGGGGGATCCGGCGGGTCTGGTTCTACGATCTCTCCGCCGGTCCCGAGTCCTGGACCGACAACTGGAACGTGGACGACGCCGACGTGGACGGCGACGGCGTGAGCGACTACCGCATGCCCCCGATCTGGGAGTACTTCGCCAACGGCTACCACCCGCTCTCGGCGCTCTCCGCGGACCTGGGCAAGGTGGCCCGCTTCGTGGCGATCAACCTACTCTTCGCCTCCTCGCCGCTCTACCCGCCGTATCTGACGCCCGACCGCCAGCCCGCCACGATCAACCTGGACCTGAACACCTACGAGGGATGGAGCGGCGTCGACGCCTCGGGGACCTACCAGAAGCCGGCGCTGTTCGTCCAGGAGATCGGCGAGCTCATCCGCGTGCCGCGCAACACCGACCTGCAAGATGTTCCCTTTGTGGGACCGGCGAGGAACTGCTACAGCCTCTGGCTCGGCGAGGTTCCCTGCTACCCCGCGCTGCCTTACCCGGGGTTTGCGAACCTGTTCGTCTACAACGCCCTCAACCTGGCGGTCACGCAGGACGGGGGCGGGGAGTACGAGGCGATGGGCTTCAACTACGCGACCACCGACAAGGCCGAGGCCGGCTTCCTGGGGTTCGCCGACGACAACTGGATCGACGGCACGCAGAGCGGCGTCTTCTCCTTCATCTCCCCCGGCGTCGTCGCCGCGGGCTACGGGCTGACCACGACGCAGATTCACGAGTTCGGGCATCACTTCGGGATGAGCCACCCGCACGACGGCTACGACAGCCTGCTGGGGCTGGACTATGGACCGGAGGGGCCGTACTACTTCGCCTGGTCCGGGGACGAGCACAACTCGATGATGAGCTACATCGACGTGAACTGGGACTTCAGCCAGTTCGACCGGGACAACGCCAACCGGTTCCTGGCGGCGGCCTACGTCCGCGGCGCCAACCAGATTGCCGAAGACATCCTGGCCAGCCCCAACGCGGCCCTGGCCCTGGCTGACCTGGCGCAGGCCGACCAGCAGATCGGATTGGCCAAGGCGGCCCTGGCGGCGCACGACTACATCACGACCTATGACCGCGCCAAGCGCGCCTACGACTTCGTCCGGGCGGGGGCCGTCAAGGCGGGCGTGGCGGTGCTGGCGGACACCTCGGGCTGGTTCGTCCTACCGCCCTCCTCGGTTGCCCGGCAGTCCAACCGCCGGCAGCGCGAGCGAGCCGTCGTCGACAAGTACGGGCCGGGAACGCACCGATCGCGGCCGTGAGAGGCCGCCCCCTCGCCGAGGTCACGCGCAATCTGGTGGCCACGGCGATGGGGCGTGAGCCCGCTGACCTGATCATCCGCGGCGGCCGGCTCGTCAATGTCAACACGGCGCAGATCCTGGACGGCACCGACCTGGCCGTGCGCGATGGCTACGTCGCCTACGTCGGGGATGCCGCGCACGTGCCCCGTTCGGCGCAGACACGGGTCGTCGAGGCGCGCGGCCGTTACCTCGCTCCGGGGTTGATCGACACACACCTGCACGTCGAGTCCAGCATGGTGGACGTGCGCAGCTACGCCCGCGCCGTGCTTCCCCAGGGTACGACCACGATCGCCTGCGACAACCACGAGATCACCAACGTCTTCGGCCTGCGCGCCGTGGAGCTGTTCAGCGCGGCCGCCGCGGGCCTCCCGCTGAAGGTGCTGGTGGCCATGCCGGTCTGCGTGCCCTCGATTCCCGGATTTGAGGATGCCGGCGCCGCCATCGCCGCCCCGGACGTGGCGCAGGCATACGCGCGGGGGTGGGCGCAGCTGCAGGGCGAGCAGATGAACTTCCCCGGCGTCATCTACGGCGACCCGGGCGTGCACGAGATTCTGGCCGCCTCGCTGCGCAGCGGGGTGGTGCTGACGGGGCACTACTCCAGCCCCGAGATCGCGCGCGGCCTACCGGCCTTCGTCGCCGCCGGGATCACCGCCGATCACGAGGGCACCACCGCCGAAGACGCCCTGCGCCGGGCGCAGCTGGGATGCTACGCGCAGCAGCGCTACGGCACCGCCTGGCTGGATATGCCGCGGATGATCCGCGCCGTCCTGGACAACCCGGGGTTGGACACGCGCTTCTTCACGCTGATCACCGACGACGTCACCCCTGCCACGCTCGTCCGGGAGGGTGCGATGAGCCGCGTCGTGCGCGCGGCGATCGCCGAGGGCCTCGACCCCGTGGCCGCGCTGCAAATGGCCACGCTGAACGCGGCCCAATTGCTCGAACGGAGCCGCTGGATCGGCATGATCGCCCCGGGGCGGGCCGCGGACATCCTCCTCGTCAGCGACCTGGAGCGCCTGACGATCGATCAGGTCTTCGCTGACGGTGAGCTGGTCGCTCAGGCGGGGGAGATGGCAGTGGACATCCCGCCGTATGCCTACCCGGAGTGGGCGCTGCGCTCGGTCCACCTCGCGCCGCTGACGCTCGACGATCTGCGCATCCCCCACTCCGGCGGAGCGGCGCGCGTGCGCGTGATGCGCATCCATCCCGGCCAGGTGCACACCGATCTGGAGATCGTGGAGATGCACCCCGCCGGCGGCGCGCTGGTCGCCGACCCGGCGCGGGACCTGGCCAAGGTCGCGCTCTTCTACCGGCACGAGCCGCGCGCGGACGCCACGGGGACGCGCGGGTTCGGGTTCGTCACCGGGCTGCAGTTTGGCCCGCGCGCCGCCTTCGGCTCGACGGTGGCCCACGACTCGCACAATCTGATGGTGATCGGCACTGCCGACGAGGAGATGGCGATCGCCGCCAACGAGTTGATCCGCCTGGGCGGCGGGATGGTGGTGGTCATCGGCGGAGGCGTGCGGGCGGCCGTGCCGATGCCCCTGGCGGGGCTGATGTCCCTCGACGACGCCGGCACGGTGGCCCGGCAGCTGGACGGGCTCGAAGCGGCGCTGCGCGACGCCGGCTGCCCATCCCCCAGCATCGAGATGACGCTCAGCCTGCTGCCCTTGATCGTCATCCCACGCCTGCGCGTCACCAACCGCGGGACCGGCCTCGTCGAGCTGCCGCCCGGTGAACCGCCGCGGTTCGTCCCGCTTACCATCGAGTAACATAGCCCTCAGGGAGGGAGGGGCCATGCGAAGGCTCGCTTATGCCTGTCTGACTGCCTTGGTGGTACTGGCTGCCGGTGCCTCCGCGCAAGGGCAGGAAGGCCCAGTCGGGTTCGACGACGTTCCGCCCTGGCACTGGGCTTACGATTCACTGCAGCGGCTTGGCGCGGCGGGGATCATGATTGGGTATCCGACCTCCGACCGTGATCGGGCGATCAACGCCGTCACGCAGATCTACGACGCATTCGCCCACGCAGCGCATCCAGACGCGCGCTTCTGGGCTGAGCGCTTTCTGATCACCCTGCCTCCCACCTGGCCGCAGCCGCTGCAGCGTTCCTCGTTGCTCAGCTTCCGGTTGGAAAACGCACTCGTGGAATCTGTCCCCCAGGGGGCGGTCGTGTCCCTCGTGGCAACGGTGACGCTGCGCACTCCCGGCGGGACAGCCTCGTCCCGAGTGGCGGTGCGCGCAGAGCTCAGGCGGGATCCGGACGGCCGTCTTCGCGTCAGCTACGCCACATTGGTCGCCGCGCAGCCGGAGATCTTCAAGTAACGGAAGGGGAAAGACCGTCCTGCCTCTACGGGTGGAGTTACCCCGAGAGAGCCACCGCGTTTCGTTGCGCTTTTCGTCGAGGAAAAGCGGCAGGGAAAATGCCCCGCCATGGGAACCTTGTCCCGCTACTGAACGCTCCCGCTGACGAGGGGAAGAGGGGCGCCATTCTGAGCCAAACGTGGTCCTTCCCGCGGCCGCGAAAGGAAGAGCAGGGGGTCGCCGACGAACTTGCCCGAGGTCTCATTACGCCGAGGGGGGATGTCCGTGAAGAGAGTGTTCGTGTTTGTGTTAGCCGCCGTGCTCGTCCTGTCCATGCTGTCCTGGCAGACGGGAACAGCACACGCTGCCCGTACCTGGACCGTGATCGCCGGGGGAATCACAAGCCAGGGCGCCGTGGTGGCGAACGGGTTCTTCCCCCGCCGCATCGAGATCGGCGTGGGCGATACCATCCGCTGGCAATTTCAGGAGTTTCACAACGTGGTCTTTCTAAGCGGCGCACCGTTCCCACAGATTGAAGTCGAGCAAGGCGGGAAAACCGTGTTCAACCCTCAGGTCTTCTTTCCTGTCGGCGGGAAGACGTATGACGGCACGGGATTTCACAACTCCGGAGTTCCGCTCGAACCCGGCAAGCCGTTTAGCTATGCCCTGACCTTCACGAAGGCGGGGACGTACCAGTATGTTTGCACGATCCACGGCCCTGGTATGGGTGGCACCGTCGTGGTCAAGGCGCCCTTCTCCGGTCCCTCGCCGTCGGCGGTACTCGCTCAGGGCCGCCAGGAGCAGGCGCGCGTCCTGGCTGCGGGATCGAAGGTCTGGAACAGTAAGGGGGCCGTCCGTCAAGGCAACACCGTCGTGATCCCGATAGTCGGGTCGATCGGTGGCCGGTACTCCATCTGGGGCTACACCCGCCGGCCGCTCACGATCACTCGGGGCACGACGGTCACCTGGGAGATGCGTGACCCCTTCGAGATTCATACGGTGTCGTTCCAGCAAGGAGGAAAGTTCCCGAAGCCGGGCTCCGAGGTCATGGTGCAGCCGCAGAAGCAGGGGCCACCGAAGCTCTCTTGGAACCCACTCGTGCTCCAGGTGACGCAGACGAAGTCCTACGACGGCACGGCGTATGCGAACTCAGGGCTCCTCTTCACCAAGGGGTTTGGTCCTCCGAACGCCCCGACGAGCTACAGCCTCACCTTCACCAAACCGGGGCGGTATACCTATTTCTGCTGGGTACACACCACTACGAAAATGGGGGCCGTGATCATCGTCAAATAGATCACCCCTGAACCGATGCGAGGGCCGGCGCGCGGTGGCCGGCTCTCGCAGGTCTAAAGAGGTCGGCCGCTGGGTATCAGGCTCCGTGCGGGGGCGGCGGACCCAACACATGGAACGGGTGCCGCTGGAGCGACGGCCTCAAACAAGGTCATAACCTTAACGCAGGACCGGTCGCCACTCCCCCGCAAACCTTGAAGAGGGGCAGAGTCCAAACGCTCTGCCCCTCGCACGTTCACTCGCCCGCATGCCGATGGGCGAGTGCTATACTACCGTCATCTAAGCATGGCGCGAGCGCATACCACCTCGACTGAGCTCGAGATTCAACTCTTTGAGCGGCCCCGCAAGCTGCCCTTCCGCGGGCGTTCGCTTCGGACGTTCTCTGCGCTGCTGCGCCGCGAATCCCGCCGCTCCGGTCCCTGGCTCGACCGCGCCGCCGATGTCGTCGACGCCCTCGTCCGGGAGGGATGGCGCTACCGCGCCTTCACCGGAAAGTCGCTTGTCCTCGCCCAGGGGCGGCCGGTCGACGAGGAGGAGATGCGCGCCTACATGTCCGAGCGGTTTGGCCGGGAGGTGCTCACGCAGATCGCCATCCACGAGCGCACCGATGGCGGGAGCAGCGCCCCGCCTCCGCTGCCCAAGGCCGACGACGAGCTCTCCCGGGAGCTGCGCCGCCTGATCGGGGCGGAGAGCCACAAAGAGGACCTGCACCTGGGGCACCCGCCGGATGAATTGAGCGAGCTGCTGCTGGACATGTCCTTCCTGGCGCAGGAGGCGATGGAGGACGGGGACGTCTCCGCCCTGCTCGAGCGCATCCGCGAGGAGCACGAGAAGGATGCGCAGTACCGCGACCTGCACAGCCGCTACCAGGCGCTGCTGGGGCGCACCAGCGTCGGCGACCCCGCCGCCGAGGAAGCCTACTGGGACCTCTTCTCCTACATGTCCAAGAAGCTGGCCCGGCTGATCCCGACGCTGCAGGCCTTCCTCGACCGGCGCGGCTTCGGCGACCTCTGCGAGCACGAAGCCACCGCCTTCCTCACCGGCGCCCTCTCCCAGGCCCTCTCCATTATCGAAGCGCAAGACGAGCGGTGAGCGGGCGCCCCGGCGGGCCGCCCCAGCCACCGGGGAGCGCCGCCGCGTGAGCGCGCTCGAGCGCTACCAGCGCGAGCTCGAGGCCCTCGAGAGCGACCTCAACCGTGAGACCTACCGCCAGTACGCCGGCCTGCCTTACGACCAGGCGTTGATGGAGCAGCGCAGCCGGGAGATCGAGACCCTGGTGCAGCGCGTCCTGGCCGAAGTCCCCACGGCGGAATTCCCCCGCCCGCTGCTCTTCGCGACCATCCGCGGCAGCCGGGCCTCCGAGTACACCCGCCTCGACAACGAGATCTACAAGATGCGCGGCGAGATCGTCTCCGTAGAAGACGGCAGCGAGACGGTGAACCTGAACAACGTGCGCTTGTTCAACCGCACCCACGCGCGAGACCCGCTGCGCCGGCGGCGCGTGTTCGATGCCCTCCTCGACCGCGCCCAGGCGCTCACGCCCCGGCTGGCGGAGCGCTTTGTGCTGAGTCGCGAGCTCTTTGATCGGTACGGCATGACGCCGCTGGACGCCTACCTCGAGGAAGAGGGCGTGACGTTCGCCGGGCTGGCCGATCTCGTCGACTCGACCGCGCGGGCCGCCGGCGCGGCGTTCGGTGAGGCGCTGGCCGCATACGCCGGCGAGCTGATCGGCCATGCTCCCGCCTACTACGATGACTTCTACGTCTTCAGCAGCGTGATCTACGAGCCGCTCGACCGGCACTTCGCCGGGGTCGACTTCGCCCGGCTGTTCGAGCCCATCTATGAAGGGTTGGGGTTCAACCTCAGCAAGATCGGCGTCGACGGCGAACCGCGCGAGGACAAGCACGCCTCGCCGGTGTGCTTCGCCGTGCGGGTGCCCGAGGAAGTCTACGTCCTCTACCAGCGCACCAGCCCCGTCTACGACTACACCGGCTACGCCCACGAGATGGGCCACGCGCTGCACTTCGCCTCGGTACAGGCGCCGATGCCCTACATGGACCGCTACCTGGTGCCGAGCGGTGTGGCCGAGATCTTCAGCATTCTCTTTGAGACCCTGGCCACGACGCCGCGCTTCCTCTCAGAAGAGGTGGACCTCTCCGCCGAGGCGATCGAGGAGCTGGCTCGGCGCGAGCGATTCATGGACCTCTACTTCCTGACCTTCTACGGCGCCAACTCGATGTTCAAACTCCGGTACTGGACGGAACACCCCGACATGGCCGCGGCCGACGCGCTCTACGCGAACCTCTATCGGACCTACGTGGGGCTGGAGATGCCGGGGCGCTACTGGCAGACGCACCACGTCGTCGCCCTCTACGACGTCTACGCGCCCTCCTATCTGCTGGCGAAGGTGCGCCGCGTGGAGCTGCGCCGTCTGCTGGAGGAGCGCTTCACGGAGCGCTGGTGGCGCAATCCCGAAGCCGGACGCTACCTGCGGGACGAACTGATGGGGCCGGGCCGGCGCATCCCCCTCGAGTCCTTCTCCCGGCTCGATCCTCGTCCGTACCTCTCGTCGCTGGGGCTCTAAGAAGCGGGCGGCCTGCGGCCGCTGCCGCCGGCCATGACGCGCACTTCTGCCAGGATCTCTCCCACCACCACCTGCAGGGCCGCGGCGACCGGGAGGGAGAGCAGGGCCCCGGTGATGCCCAACAGATTGGCGCCGATGAGCAGGGCGACCACGGTCAGCAGCGGGGAGAGGCCGACGGCCATCTTCATCACGCGGGGGACGACGAAGTTCGACTCGAGCTGCTGCACGAGCGTATAGAACCCGATCACCACCAGCACGCCCCACCACCGCCCCCACGGCGGCTGCACGAAGGCGATCAGGACCGCCGGGACGGCGCCGAGGATGGGCCCGACGATGGGGATCAGCTCGGTGAAGCCGGCCACTACGCCGAGCAGGAGCGCGTAGGGCAGCCCCAGGATGAGCGCGCCGATGCCCACGACGACGCCGATGATCAAGCCGAGCAGCAGTTGTCCCCGCACCCACCCGCCGAAGCGCCGCCCGATCCGCTGGAGAATCTCCTCGACGCGTTCCCGCCGTTCACCGGGGAAGAGGGTGAGGAACCCCCGCTTGATCTGCGGTCCCTCCACCAGCATGTAGAACGTCATGAACAGCACCGTCACCAGGGAGATGATGCCGCCCAGCGCGCGGAAGACCGCCCCGGCGGCGGTGCCGAAGTAGCGGCTCAGCCCGGCGAGTTCTTGGGGCAGGCGGGCGATCAGCGCCGAGAGGTCGGGCAGCCAGGAGTAGCGCGCGTCCAGGTTGGCGGCGATCCGCTCCAGGTTCTGGAGGATCTGCGGGAACCCGGCGATGAAGTCGCGGGTCTCGGTGATGGTCGGGGTGAGGATGATCCCGGCCATGAGGATGAGCAGCAGCAGCAGGCCGAGGTAGACGATGAAGATCGCGCCGGGTTGGGAGATGTGGCGCCGCCGGCGGCCAAACGCCCTCGCCTGGATGGCGGCCGTCAACGGGCTGATGCCTGCGGCCAGGATCACGGACACGAGAATGAGCACGAGGATTTCGACGATGGAGACGAGCAGCCGGACGAGGCCGATGATGAGCAGAGCGGTGAGGGTGACAACGGCGGTCTGAGCCGCCAGATCGCGGGCGCGGGCCACGAGCCCCTACGTTCGCCGCCTGCCGGACGGTTCCTTGACTGGCCGCCGCGCCGTCGACGATAATGGGTGCGTCGAAGTCGTTCCGCGGTAGCTCAATTGGTAGAGCGTCCGGCTGTTAACCGGATGGTTGCAGGTTCGATTCCTGCCCGCGGAGCCAGCTTGAAACCCGACGGCCTTTGCTGAGTGGAGCAAAGGCCGTCTTCAGGTTTAGACGGGCTTTTCCGGCTTTGAGCGAGGAGTTCGAAGCCACCACTTTTAGAAGGGTCGCCTTCTGGTGCGCATCGCCCTTGGCGAAGATATTGCTCAGACGGCTGGCGAAGGCGAAGAAGACCTCCTCGACCTCACGGAAGTACGCGTCGTTCGCTCGCTCGTGGCCGTCTAGCTCAACCAGCACCACGGCCTTCTCGTTCTGAAGGGCCGTGTACTTCTCGTCGTAGACAGCTCGCGGGACTGTCCCATCCAGCAACCGGTCAAGGAGAACGTCCTGTCGTTTCTGGATCTCATCCTGCCGGTGACGCAAGGCGGCAATGGCCGCATCGCGAAACTCTTTCTCCCGGCGATGAGAATCGAGAAGGGCTTTCCGAACCAAACCAGCTACTCCCGCGGGTATCTCCAGTGCTCGGAGCTGTCGCGCGAACTGAACCTCAAGCTCCTCTTCCCGGACCGCGGGCTGCCGGCAGGCTCCCCGCGATCGAGAGCAGTGGTAGTAGACGTAGAGAGCCCGGCGGTTGGTCGTCTGGTAGAACTTTTCGCGCGCCTCCGCCGTCACCGTGCATCCACACCCGCCACAGACAAGGAAGCCACGGTATGTGAACGGTTTGGGCAACTTTGGCCGCACGTGACCACGCTGGTGCAGGAGTTCCTGCACCCGGTCGAAGACTGACTTCGGAATCATGGGCTCATGGGTGCCCGGAACTAGCTGGTTCTTGTAGCGCATAACGCCGTAGTAGAAGGGATTCGTCAGCATGGCATAGAGCGGACCAAAGCGAACCTTCAAGCCAGCCGGATCCCGCCGCGACCCTCTCGTGCGCAGACCCTTCGCGTAGAGCCAGTCGGCCAGTTCATGGAGGGAGTAGGTGCCGGAAGCGTAACGATGCCACGCCTCCCGGAGCAGAGCGAACCTCTCCGGGTCCGTGATGATCTCCCGGTCTTTGTTCAGGTAGCCGAGCGGCGCCACGAAGGACCACTTTCTCTCCACGAGCATCCGCTGATCGAGACCCTTTTTGACCTCTTGCGAGAGATTGTCCAGGTAGTGCTTGGCAAAGAGCACCTGAACGCCGAGCCCGAGCATCCCGCTCGGCGAACGGTCGTAGTTGCCGGTGACGAACTGGAAGTCCACGCCGGCTTGCATGAAATCATCGATCAGGCTGTAATCTTTGAAGTTCCGAACGAGGCGGTCCACCTTGTGGCAGATAACACCGGCAATCCGGCCATCCGTGCGGAGTGCCTCAATCAGCTCCGTGAATGATTTCCGGCCCGGCGCCTTCGCACTCTCGACATCGACGTACTCGCGGATGATCAGCAGGTCTTTTCTCGCCGCGTATTCTCGGATCGCTTGCTGCTGAGCAGGGATGGAGAGATCACGGTCTGCCTGGTCCTGGCTCGACACGCGAGCGTACGCAAAATACCGGCGGGAGTTGGCGTCCCGCGGTTTCGGCAGGTGGAGGAGCGCCTTCTTACTTCTCCGAGGCATGCTTGTTCCTCATCGGTTTACTCACTATGCGGCCGTTCGACAACCTTGAGGCCGAGTTCCGTGAGCCGCAGCCTCATGGCTTCTAGACTCACCCCGAATCGCCACGCAAGCTTCCCCAGGTGCGGCATCTTCCGCCACGCCGCCCTGACCCACGCCTCCGGCATGAGGACCTGGCTCGCGAAGCGGTCAGCAAGATACTCTTCGAGAGGTTTCGGCATGCCTTTCCGATACTGCCGGTAGTCTTTGACGGTTCGGAGGCCGTCGAGGGCATGCTTGAACTCGTGCATGAGGGTGAAGCGCTGGCGAGCTAGGGAGTCGTTTCGGTTCAGGCCGATGACCCACCGTCCGTTTACTCTATGGATCGCCCCCACGAGCTCTTTCCAGTCCATGCGTTCGATGGCGACATCTCCTAAGTAGGAGACGACATTCTCTGGGATCGGCGGTCGGCTGATGCCGAGCCGGTCCAAGACCGCGCGGGCTTGCCCGTCGCATGGGTGATTAGGGCCTCCCGAGAGAGCCTACTTGCGCTTAGTCTTTCCATGCTTTTCCTGCACGTAATCGAGGAACTGCTCCGCCTCCCGAATGCCTGCCTCGGTCAGGCCGAATTTCGTCCGGAGATAGATGCCTAGGTCGGGGAGGGGTGGTTCTTCCCAGTTCACATAACCGGCAACGGCCAGCAGCTTCTCCAGCGGCACGCCATAGCCTTTAGCGATCTGCCGCAGATTCTCCAGCCGGACTGTCTGATACTCACCGCGCTCCAGCTTCGAAAGGAAATTCTCGTGCAGTCCGGTTCGGCGGGCCATTTCCCTGAGCGGGGGATTGTTTTCGGGCCGCAGACTCCTTAGGTACCGACCGAGATCTCGAAACGTCATGGCGATAACCGTCATAGACCTCCTGCCATGCAGCCTACCGCTCCCGATCCCCTCTGTCAATATCTAAGTGTGACTGCACTAGTTGACACGGATGTCCATGGGGTCTAGAGTCCTGATAAGTCATACTCAAGTGTTCACATAGAGGACGACCCATGGACGACTTTATGCAAGAGGTTCGATCGGTCTATGAGGGCCTCGCCGGCCGACCTTTGACCGATAGCGAAGTGGCCGATATCGCACTGACTCTCCGGCAGTTTGCGGCCTTCCTCATTGACTGCGCCCGAGACGAGAAGCTGCGTAAGAAGTTAGGCATCCTGACGAGTGAGCCTAGTGCAGCTCCTCGTGTTATCAATAACACGACGCAAAACGACGGAGAGCCGCTTCTAGAGCGGTTCCCAACCCAAGCCGACCCCCCGACTGGCGCTCCTCATCGTGATTCAACTCATCACGAATCGTCCGCTCCCCCTGCCGTGCTGGCGGCGGTACCTCCTGGCAGTTCAGTCGAAGCAACTCTTCCCGGTCAGTGGTCCTAAGATGCTCTTCCTTCCCAAGGACTGTGAAAGGAGTGTATGGCCAAGAAGAAAGTGATCACCGACGATCCCATATCCAATGCTGTCCTCACCGCCCTCGATCTCCTCCGGATCGGGGCGACTCGCTTGTGGCGGCGTCTCCGACCCATCCGGGCCCCCTTCGGCTCTCTGGCCTTAGGAACGGCTCACCCGCTCTGGATGACCCAGGAAACCGGCCCTTTTTGGATCACCCGCGACGAACGAGCCCGGCACGTCTACGTCCTCGGAGCCTCCGGGGCTGGCAAGACCAAAGCCCTGGAAAGCTGGATTCGTCAGGACCTGGTGGAGGGGAGGGGCGTGGGCGTCCTCGACCTCCACGGTGACCTCACCCAGAGCCTGCTCGCCTACCTTGCCACCTCCTCGGCGGCGCGGAGCCGCCGACTCTTTCTCCTCGACCCCTCCGCGCGTACAGGAGCCCCCGGATTCAACCCGCTGGAGGTTCCCCAGGGAGTGGAGCCCTTCGGGCAGATGCTGGAGCTCCTGGGCGTCTTCAAGCGGATCTGGGCGGAGTTCTGGGGGCCGCGGATGGAGGAGATCCTGAGAAACAGCCTCCTCGCCCTCATGGAGGAGAAGCTGACCCTCCTGGAGTTGCAGCCCTTCCTCACCGACCGAGAATTCCGGCTTCGGGTCGTCGGGAGGCTCCAGAACCCTGGGGTTCGGGAGTTCTGGCTGGCCCGTTTCGAGCGCCTCTCCAAAGCGGCGCAGGCGGCCTACGTCGAGCCGGTCCTCAACAAGGCCGGGGCCTTTACCTCCGACCCGTACCTGCGTGCCCTGCTCGGGCAAGGGAAGAGCACCATCAACCTGCGGCGGATCATGGACCGCGGGGATGTCCTCCTGGTCAATCTCGCTAAGGGGCACCTCAAGGAGAATGCGCTCCTTCTGGGGGCCCTCCTTGTGACCAAGCTCCAGCTCGCCGCCCTGTCACGGAGCCTGCTCCAGGAAAGCCGGCGCCGCCCGTTCCATCTTTTCATCGACGAGTTTCAGAACTTCGCCACCGAGATGTTTGGGGAGATCCTCGCCGAGGCAAGAAAGTATGGGCTTTCCCTGACCGTCGCCCACCAGTACCTCGACCAGCTCCCCTCAGACCTCCGGGCGGCTCTGTTCGGCAATATCCACACCGAGGTCGTCTTCCAAGTCTCGCTCAAGGACGCCAAGGCCGTCGCCCCCGAGCTCTCCTATGCGTACCGGGAGCCGGTCGAGCGGACGCTCATCGGTCTGCCCAGCCGGCAGGCCATCGTGCGGCGGAAGGGCGACCCCACGCTCGGCCTGCCGTGGCTGCTGACGACCTTCACGCTGGAGCCGGTCAAAGCCAGCCCGGCCGAGATCCGGCGTGTGAAGGAGGAGGCGGTGAAGCGATGCTCGACACCGTTGCCTCAGGTCGAGGAAGCCATCCAAGCAAGATGGGCGAGGTTAGGGATTCACCCGAACGGTTGGAAAGGAGGCAGAAATGGAGCTCCAGTTGGAGGACAGACCGACTGGGAAGAGGTTGAGTAAATTTCGGCGGATCGCCAACGCAATCCCGCACGTTCTGACTGACCGGGACATGGCGATTGTCGCGGCCGTCGCCGACTACCGACTCCTCTCACGGTCGCAGGTTCAGCGGCTACTTGGCTTTGGGGCAACCACGCGGGTCAACTTCCGTCTGCAGAAGCTCTTCCACAACGGGTACCTGCGCCGTCACTACCTCCCCATACTCAAAGGGTCGTCCCAGGCGATCTACACACTCGACACGGCCGGAGTCCCGGTCGCGGCCGAGCGGCTTGGGAAGGACACGAAGGATTTCTGGAAGCCAAGGCGCTCCACCCGTTCTTCCTCGCCCACCAGCTCGCGGTGAATGATGTCCGGATTGCCTTCGAGCTTGCGGCACGAGCGCACGAGGACCATCAGCTGCTGCAGTGGCTGCCGGAGGAGAATTGCTACGACCGGTTCTTCTTCGCCGGACACTGGCGGAGCCTGACTCCCGATGCTTTTCTCCGGTATCGGGTTGGCCGGCAGGTGCTGTCGGCATTCGTTGAGGTGGACAGAGGTACAATGCCCAATCCTCGGTTCAAAGAGAAGGTGGAGAGGTACTTCGCGTATGACGTGTCAGGACGGTTTGCCGAGCGGTACAAGGGTCAGCGGTTTCGGGTTCTCGTTGTAGCGAAGACCTCGAACCGCCTCGCGAATCTTAAGCAGACCGTCTCCCAGGTCGCTCAGCGCTACTTCTGGTTCGTTACTTTAGTTCACCTCAACGAAAGTGGGGCAATGCGTTCCGTCTGGCAGACGGTGGCGGGTACTTCCGAGGCGCTCTTCTGACTCGATCTCCTACTCAAGGGAAGCAGAGACCTACTTGCGAGGTTTTGTTTGAGATTTGAACTCCTATCCTTCGGGTTCCCTTCGAGCAACAAATGACAAGCAGGAATTGACAAACCGGCAAGAGGATAATATCCTCCTGTCCCATCGCCCCACGCTATTCCCTAGGAAATAGAGGTTTCGACCTCTGGACTCTCCAGCCTAGGGAATCAAACGTGTGTTTTGACTTGGTTCTCTTTCGGATTAATGAGTTTCTCCATGCCTCAAGTGCTTTCTCTGCTACCCGTTAGGGCTGTCAGAGAGCAGGATCGGGCGAACTAGGAGGCTAGGACCAAGTGCGGAGAAAAGCCGGACTCGCGATCGCTGGCGCAGGAGGGTACGAAGGGAGGAATGCCGTTGGCGCAGTGAGAGCACTTACGAAGCTTGTCGCAAAGGACGGAATCGATCTCGTCGTGATGTGGCTCGGCGAAATTGACATAACGAGGTGGGTCGATACTCTCAAAGAAGCTGCGGGAAGCGGGATGACACCGCCTCTTTACAGGGGGATGAACGAAGCAATTATCTACACAGCAGCCTTGCTAGATGCTGGACGGTTCTATGCGCCCATACTACTCTTCGACGCCACACCAACGTATAGACACGAAGAGATCCTCCAGCGTAGCTTCGCCAGCAAGGTCGGCTTCCGTTACGTCGGAGAGAAGCCGATTTTTGTTAGACCGGAGACTCTGGACTTCTTCCGGAGTCTCCAAGACTATCCAATCTACTGTAACTTCATCGAAACGGTGAATCCCGTGTACACTGCTGTTGAGAGATATCTGGGGAAACACAAGAACCTAAGGATCAGAAAGATCACTCTGTGGCGAGCGGGAAGTACCGGGATTAGTCATTATGTGGGAGATGGTAGAGGTGGCATTCAAGGTGGTTCCCTCTTAGACAAAGCACCGCATGATCTATCGATTAGTGTCGGATGGGCTGGGGGACCAAGTCGGATCGTCGAAACAGAAGTGGTGGATGCGGACATGCCGTATTTGCTGGTCGCTGATAGGGCGCACCCATTCTTTCTCAACGTCGAAAACAAGCCGGTCCCAATAGATGATCCAAGCATGGTTCGACCATACCTGAGTCAGCGAAGAGAAGAGCTCCCCGCAGATGGGTTCTCATGGGCGAAGCTACTTTGGAGACTTGAGGACAATTCCAAGATCGAGGGTAATTACGCCTTCTCTTGGTTTGGTCTCACGGACCATAAGGCGGAGAGAGAAATCTTATCGGAACTCGACGAACTTGGCTTGAACAAATTCGGCGTTGACTTCCACTCAAGCTTTTTGGATTCGGATCTCAACCGCAGGTCGAAAGGGGGCGAAGGAGAGTACTCTTACGATATTCGAGAGGTTCGGCTAGGTATCGTCCATTGCGAATATCTAGAAGGTGGTCCGCCGAAGCGCCTTGTCTGCAATTTCCTCGGTTCTAAGCACCGTCCTGAACTAGGTCGGTTTGTTTTTGCGGTCGATGACCAAAGGTTCGAATATAGAGAAAGGAAGAAGGCTAAACCTAAGGACGAAAGTAATTATGCACGTGAAAAGAGAAGTGAGCTTGCAAAAGTCCTTCATCAGGTTGCACAGGATGTATTCGGCATCAAGTCCGCGCCGCTGCTTTCGCGTAACGCGACGTTACTTGTTCATGATGCACTTCTCAGCATTCAGGATAAGGCATTGAGGAAACTGGTCGGGGATAAGACCGAGATCTACAGAGCCAGTAAGGACATACTGCATGGATCCGTGAGACCTTTTAGGGACTAGCATGTTCAGTAGGGCCCGAGATGGAGAGTGCCTCCTGTCGAGAACAGGAGGCACTGTTTGAACTTGGGGAACCCCTGACCTTTGGTTACCGGATGAACTCGCGTTGGGCTTCTTGCCTTGCAAGAAACTCAGGAAGGCAGGAGCGGCATGGGTCTATCCCAGTTTCCGGATCACCGAATATGTGCCTATGCATCTCAAAGAGGTCAAGCGATGCTTCGGGCCCTTTGTGCAGTAGATAGGTACTCACGAGCTGGGGAATGAAGAGTTCGAGTTCAGGGTAGGCGGCCGTAAACCTGCCGTTGTTCGCGATCTCTTCGGCGAGGCCGCTCTGAGCAACTTCTGCTGGTCTACGTTCGAGTACCTTAGCCATCACAGACCCTCCCGGAATGGGGGATTGGCTTCCTCTCTTTCAAGCAACCGATATCCCCCTGATTTTAGTGAGGTCGCCATCGGGTTCTCCGGTGATGACCCCGCGGAGGGAGCGGGACTTTGCGCGCGCAAGCTGAAACTCAGGCTGCAAGCGCACTCTAGCCGTTTTCCATGCATACTTTCAACTAGCTGTCAAGAGCCCTGACGACCGCCAATCAGCACACCGGGCCGCCATCCAGCCGACTAATGTCCTTGCAAACAGGGTATCAAGGAACAAAAGAGGACCTGAGGCCGTATGTAGCGAAGGCCTCTAGTCCCTAAGAGGACAAATGTGGGGGAGGACCTAGGTTCTGAGTAGGCCCCTGCTAATGAGAGTGGCCGAGCCGTCCTATGCCACGACATTCCGCCTTGTGGAGCGGGGCGGCATTTCCTTCTTTCGTTCGGATCTTCTTTCCCTCAGCCCTCAAGTTCAACATGGGTTTTTTGCAAAGGGAGGCGGAAAGGGGCTTGGGATGTATGCCTCTTTGAATACAAGCTTGGGAGTGGGTGACGATCGGGAGGTTGTTCTTCAGAACCGCATCGCAGCTCTTGGGGCGTTGGGGCTGGACAATTGCCGACTCGTCACTCCTGAATGCTCCCACACTGCAAACGTAGCCGTGCTCGAAGATTTAGACTCGGATGAAATCTTGATGGAGGGAGTCGATGGTGTCGTCACTCAGTTAGAGGGCGCCGCTATTCTGGTGTCCACTGCCGATTGCTTCCCAGTAATTTTCTACGCACCTGATGTAAACGCGTATGGCCTAAGTCATGCTGGCTGGCGGGGTCTCCAAGCCGGCATTATTTCAAATACGATCAAAGCGCTCTCGAAAGAATTTCACGCGGATCCTCAGAAGCTCCACATAGTGGTAGGACCTGGTATTGGTGCATGTTGCTACATAGTGCCTAACCCCATTCAGAGGAATTTGCCGAATTGGCGCAACTTCTTGAAGCCGCTCGATGGCTCGTTTGTTTCAATCGACCTTCGTGGCTTCCTAAGCGCTCAATTACTTGATGGTGATGTACTACGCAAGAATATGGATTACTTTCCGGGCTGCAATTCCTGCGACAGTGAAAGGTTCTTTTCATATCGTAGGGAGGGCCAGCGCTCTGGCCGTTTTCCCACCATCGTCGGGAAACCTCGTGGGCGATAGAGGGCCCTTCGCCCCAACCAGTATGGCTTCATTGAAGTCCCGACAAACCATTTCCCAGTTGATTCAAAAGGCCAGCTCATGGGTGTGGCAAGGTCGGCAAGAGTATGGCAGTACACAATGGGGATGGGGAGTAACAAAAGGTAGCCACACCACAGTCGTCACGACAGCAGAGGCTATATTCGTCTTGTCTCGCGGACCGCACGGCGAAGAGTACGATCTGTCGCAATGCTCAGATGTCTTTAGGAAGCTGATCGAAAAAACCGAGAGACCGGACAGGGTTCGCTATTATGCATATGGCATCTCTGGACTCCTGGACCTTGGAGTGCCCGAGAACGATCCCTTGATACGAAAGTGCATTCAACGGATCGCGGAATTGCAACGAGAGGACGGAGCCTGGAGCCACGACCGTGATTGGCCGAGTTCAACGTTTGCTACAACTTTGGCTCTCAGGGCCGTTCGCATTGATGGCATTGATGCAGACCGTCTTGCGGTCGGACTCGGATGGTTAGTTGAAGCCGCAAATAGAGATGGAGGATGGGGCAAAGAACGCGGAACTCCAAGTACGCCCGCTCACACGGCTCACGCTCTAAACGTCTTACTAACTTCACCTTATCGCGACCATCCTACGACGAGAGGTGGTCTCCTCTGGCTGTTGGCAAGGTCCAGGCTCTGGTCAACGATCACACGTGAGGAGATAGCAGGGTCCCCCTCCTGGAAGCATTACAGCTACGGTTGGATTGCAGAGGTTCTACCATTGACAGTAGCTTTCTTGGAAGAGATGAGCCTTTCGAGCGAGGGCTTCATCGCAGAGATTTTGCGGTTTGTGGAGCTCTTTGGTGATGGGTCTGGTGGGTTTCGAGAATCGGAGTCGAATGCGGCCCTCACGATACCTTCCACGGCTGCAGCGGTCAGAGCCCTTAGAGCTGTTGAGCGATTCCTGCCGCAATCCGAGCAGTCCCCGCCACCTCGGTTGACTCCCCGGGAGATGCAGATATTGACTTTATATTGGGAGAACCCGCATCTGACTCGCCGAGAAGTTAGCACGGCGCTGGCAATGAGTGAGTCAACGCTGAGAAACTATATCAACCGTATCAACGAGAAACTGAGAACTCGCCAAATCCTGGAAGCTGCTATTAAGGCGCATAGGCTAAACCTTCTTATTGATCGCGCCTAGCCAGAGCAGTTTTCGTCGATAACACGAATTGACGCGATTACGTACCCGCACGGTACGATGAATTCAGCAGGCTCTTGGCGACCGTACCAGGCACTAAGAGCCTGCCGCACTTTCCGCACTTCTAAACCCCGTTCCAAAGTTGATTCTGTAGATCGAAAAGATCCAAGCTTTCGGGACTACAAGTCCATCTATACGAAAGGCGCGTGCTCGCCACCCAAGACTAGGACTTCGCTTGTTCCTGGCGAATGGTCGAACTGCTTCAGAGGCCCCCGATAGAATAAGTCTGGCGATTCCAGACTCTTTCCCGTGCACTAACTGAAGGTTGCTCGGGGGAGGGCGGCGGAAAGTATGCGGTGGGACAAAGAGCACACCCGTCTGGGCCTCGCGTCTATGATGTTAGCACTCCTTGCTCTTCTGGCTTATCTTCTCAAGCTAAATCCTGTGATATGGGGGCTTCTCGCCGGGACAGCAGTGACAGGAGTTGCAGGTTTGCTTGCCGATCTGGGCTTGGAATCGACCTTGGCAACAGGAATGAAGTGGGTGCGCGACAACATGCCAGGGCTTTCCATCAGCATGATTGGCTCGATCCTCGCGACACTTGTCGTGGCTTTGTTTGCTTGGGCCATTTTGACACGAGGTATAGTTGGGAATCCATTTGCGCCGCGGCTTGCTATTGATCCCATTGACCAGGCAAGGATTGTGGGCCCGTTTTGTCCGATCCAGATGCTCGGACGAGCTTACTGGGGTGTAGCAGAGCCGAAGGAGATTGGATTCACAATTCAGAATCGGGGCCGGTCTCCAGCGACCGATGTCGCGTTATTTGCGCAGGTGCGACGCTCATCAGGTCCTGGAGTTACAGTCAAGCTTGCCGAGCTTCACCTTTGGAGGGTCCACCCGTCCAGACCGGTAGAGGTATGTCTCGCCGTCCCCAAGGTCCTTATCTCATTCGATGAGGCGAGGCATACATGGGCCAGGGTTCCATTGGGAGCAGTTGATGTCGACGAAATGATCCGGATAGGAATCCTTTATCTCGTTGGCATTAACTATGATGGTCTAGAGGAAATCCGGTTGGCGGTGACGCCATATGGCCCCGCAAAGCCTTACATTCGTGTATTGGAGGGTGTGAGTCGTTGACGAAAGTAGCGCTGTTGAGTCTATTCTTGGGGCAAGCTCTAGCCATGCCGCTTCCGGCTTTGAGCAGTTCGCCTGGGTCCCAGGCTGTCCTGATAGTGGCCACCCCCGAATTCCGGGCTACGGCGGCTCTTCTACTTGGTCACTTAAGGGCAGAGGGATTCAACGGCAATAGCGACATGAGAGAGGTAAGGAGCGCATCGGAAGCAGTGGCGGCCTTGTCATCAGAACGCGAACGCGTGCCAATACTAGTTGCTTCACAATCATTTGTCCTTTCCGTACATCGCAGGCGGCGTTTGCGATTGGTCGGTTTGTCGGGCCTACCCTCAGATACTTACGTTCTTCATATTGTCACACTGAGTAGTTCTCGTGTTGGACCCCGCGGTACTATTCTCAGGCTCCGGGACGGCTCACGGATCTTAGGTAACGCGAGAGTCGGAGCCCTAAGCGAACCGAGAAGCACAGGCGCGGCAGAAGCAGTGTTCCAGCTCTTCGGACTTTCGTGCAGGGCATTGTGCGTGTGGAGGGCGTCCCCACAGGAACTCATAGATATGTTGATTCCAACAGGTTCGCAGCCGAGTATGATCGATGCGTATATGGTGGTCTTTCCGTTCTGTGATGCGGCCGCCAGTGGGTCCGCGGTTCGTAATCCGCGCCAGTTCTACCTTCTAGGGTTCCATCCTCTAGAGATGGGATTGGTCATCGCCTCATACCAAGATCCCGACAATCCTGCACCTGTGGGCGTTCTGCTCGATTACAGTAATTGCCTTCGACGTCCGACCTCTCCGTTGGCGCCGATCGTCTCCCTTGCGTACCCACTGGTTGTTGCGAGCGATCGCCAGTTTACAAATTCGCGAATCGTGGCCCGCGCCAGCGTTTCAAGCATCTTGTTAGAGAGAAATCGGGGACTTAGTCGAAGAGATTCAGGAATTGTGCGGGCTATGCTCAAGCTTGGTATTCCTATTGATGACCGGGCCTTGGAGGAGTTGCGAAGGCTAGATATTCAGTAGATTCACAGAACCCCCACACATTCATTGTCCATACTTGAGTTCTCACGAGATCATTTCGCGTAACCTGGTAACTAGTGCTCAGGCGATAACACGAATTGACGCGATTAAGTACCGGTTCGCTATGATGCAATCAGCAGGCTCTTAGCGACAGTACCAAGACCAGCTGCCGCTTGTTTCAGAAACTTGAAGGAGGTGTTATTTTGCCTTTATGAGCACCTCTCTCAAACCGAGTTTATCCAGCGAAGCCGGCATCGATCACGGCAAAGCTGCGCTCGATGTGTGGTTGTCGGAGTACAAGTCACTGAGAGAGGAAATCATGTATCGGATGCGGGCCGCCGATGGTTTCGCGGCGGCCTCCATAACGATCACCGGTGTGGTCTTAGGTGTAGCCCTGAATATCTTCTTGCCTGCATTGCTCATCTTGCCCCTGCTGAATTTCTATTTCATGTTTGCTTACTTGAATCAGCTTAGCCACGTGCGTGTACTGGGGGATTATGTACGTGACCGCATCAAACCCCGGCTAGCCGCCTTGACCAGAGACGAGACTGTGTTTGGCTGGGAGTCTTACTTTAGGGCTTTGCCGCACTGGGGATTTCTGCCATGGCTCAAGTTGCCGAACGCGGGATTCATGATTCTTGTGAGCGGGATTGCGTTAGGGATGACCTATGACAAGGCACTCGTCCTCCTAGAAAACCGATGGCTGTGGTGGATAGGGATTACACTTACCGTATTCGCCTTCATCTTGTGGGTTCGAGATGAGATCCGCCTTGCTTGGCTGGAAAGAGCAAAACCTGTCCCATGGACGCAAGAACCACAGAAACAGTAGTGGCCCCTAAATGTCTTACTTCTCTACGACCGACTGATAGATTCTGATCAGCTTCGGGACTATCTTTTGTGTCGAAAACAGATTTCGGACATTCGTTGAACCCGCCCGACTCAGCTTGTTCCGAAGTGAGGTCTCGCGGATAATCGATCGTACTAACTCGACCATATGCCCAACGTCACCCGGTCGAGCAAGTAACCCTCCCCCACTCTGGGATACCACTTCGTTAACGCCGGGGATGTCATATGCCACCACTGGCGTTCCGCAGGCCATTGACTCAACCAGGACTACACCAAACGCTTCCCGGCGTGAGGTTGAAGGAAGAAGGGTGACCACTGCTCGCTGATAAATGCTAATGAGTTGCTCCTCGTCTAGGTATCCAAGGAATTCCACGTGAGCTCGAACCGTTGAGTTCTGAACTCTTGCTTCCAGCCTGCTTCTTGCTGCTCCCCTTCCCACAATAAGCAACCGCAACCATGGAAACTCTTCTCGGAGGACATCCAGAATTCTAATGGCATGGTCGATGTTCTTGTACCAAATCAGACGCCCTACGTAGAGCAGGTAATCGCCGGCAACTTCCTCTTGCGGAAGGTGGAATTTCCTAAAGTCATGGCACAGGGGCAGAACCACCGTTTTGGAAAGATGGTTAGCGAGGATCGATGAGGTCTCAGCGTATGATTTGGTGGTGGCAATGACTTTGCTGGATGCGGTCAGAGCTGGCTGCATCCATGCCCAGTTCGCAAGTGGCGGTATCAGCCAGTTGAGCCAGTTGACGGAGTGAAAGTCGTTATGGTGAGTAACGACCAGTGGTGCGTCTATGCTCCGAGCGCACTGGAGCGCTTGGTAGACAATAGTAGGATAAGGGGTGTGCGCATTGACTACGTCGAAACCGCGGAACTCTGCGTGAATCGTCCTGAAGCCAAGCAGCCATGGAGGCCGAGGGGGGAATCGCAGCACCGGCAGCCTGCGCACGACGATAGCAGCTTCTTCGTGAGGCAGCGCCCTAGCATCTACATCTGACGTTGCTATTGCTATTTCATGTCCCTGACGAGTGAGTTCCCGAGCTATGACTCGGCAATACGACTCCGCCCCTCCTCCGGAGAATGAGTGGAAGAATGGGATCACATGGAGAATCTTCAAAGTTCGCCCCCGAGCTCACGACCTTATCAGCACACACAGGCCCGATAACACGAATTGACACTATTACTTGGCCGTTCGTTACGATGATTCCAGCAGGCTCTCAGCGACCGTACCAGGCACTAAGAGCCTGCCCCGTAATTTCTCTTGCTTCTCTTCTGTGATTCCTCAGCGGGACTGTAGGAGTTTTCAGGCGAGAAGATCGGGGACGTATTGTTCCATCATCTTGATGACCTTGGGACCGTAGTTTGGATCAGTCGCGTAGCCGGCCTTGTGGATGCAAAGAGCGAAAGCTCGGGCATCCCGATCTCTTCTGTAGCCTTTGAGACACTGCTGATAACGTGGCCTCTGGAGGAACGTGGCATGGTCTCTTACTGAGTCTTCGTCAGTCACATATGCTCGGAAAAGGGTCGCTGGGTCACAGTTGTCCGCGACGGCTTCTCGATAGGATGAGTACAGACGATCCTTTCCTTGGTGTGTGACGTTCTGTCCACCTTCCCACTCGTCGGTCGTCCCACTGTAGACTGATCCTTCCCACGTAGGACGAGCCTTGATCCCAAACAGATTGTTTGCGGTTCGGGCCGAAGGAGAACGACCCCAATTGCTTTCAAGGATGCTCTGCCCGACCACGACAGCAGGCGGAACGCTGAGCTCCTCGGAGGCCATCGCAGCCTGCTTCACGCGCTCCAAGAATGCGAGTTGATCGTTCGAAAGCTTTGGGACCGATTCCATGTCTGGAACCTTCGGCGCCTCATCCCTACGCTTCCTGTGTGGTCTGCGAGATCGCGGTTGAAAATGAGGATCTTCCACATGGGAATTGTCTATTGTCCAGCCGATGACGCGAATTGACGCGATTTCGTACTTGTTTCGGTACATGCTCTTTAGAGGACTCTCAGGCGTCTGTCCGGGGAGATCATACAGGGCTGGCGCCCGGTGGAATAACTGCGACTTCGTCGCCGCCGATTCGAAGGAACAGTGCCGGGTTGAGCAGAGCGGTGTCCGAGCAATCGGAGTTTACGCGAGGAGCTACCAGAATACGAAAGACCAAGTTGGGAGTTCTGCGATGGAAGGGGTTAATCCTGCAGAAACGGAAATTGTGCCAAGGGAAGGAGGATATCCCATGTCCAGCCGACGACGCTCCCGGCGCTCGGGATCGCCTGCACGGACGGCTAGTTCTCGCGAGGATTATGGCGAATCCCTCGAAGTGCAAGGGTATCCGAAAGCCGAGTTGCTTTTGCGAGCCAGAGAATTCCTTCACTCGGCCCTGACGCACCTAGAAGAGAAGCGGTTTCACAGGATCTTTCCCGACCTAGGTGCCGCTCTAGAGCTGCTCGGCAAAGCCGTCCTGAGCAAGCTGAGTCCTGCCCTCATAGTTCCCAATGACTTTGATTCTCTCGTGAGTGTGCTGCGCCTGCCTGTTGCAGCGTCTCGGCGGTCCGTCCGAGTAAAGACCATTGACACGAAGGATCTGCTCGATCGTATTGTACGTGTCCTGCCGCCTCTGGAGGTTGAGAGAGAAAACCTAAGGGAAATATTCGAACTCCGAAATGGCACCCTCCATTACGTCGAAACCCCACACGATCATTTTGCGCATCTTATAGCATCTATGAGCCGGTACATTCATAAGTGCGCGGAATTTCTAAATATCCGATTCGATCAGCTCGTCACCCAGGAAGAGCATCGCCAATTGCTTACTCACTTCAACGCGCGAGACAAATCCGTTTGGTCGGCCCTTGCTGCTAAGCGAATTGCCGAAGCCAAAGCTGCCCTCCGTGAGCCACAAACCCCGTTACACAACGAGGCACCAGAACTTCCTGAGGCGCCAGCGCTCTCAGGTTCTAGTCTTCCGGATACGGTGATGGTTCATAGGAAGTGCCCGGCTTGCCAAACGACCGTTGGCGTACCGTATTACAAACAGTTTGCAGATGTCCTGAAAGAGGATTACGAAGGCGACACTTTCCGCGTTGTCTATGTGATTAAGACTTTCCAATGCAATTGGTGTCGCTTAGAGTTTCCTGACCCGAAGTATTGTGTTGGAGCTGGAATACCCATGTTGCTGTCAGGGCCAGCATACCAAAACCTCTCTGAGTTTGAGGCGAATCCGTACGCGGGTTGGGAGTACGCGGATGAAGAGCAGTACGGAGCCGGACCAGGAGATGGCGATGAACCCTATTCGGAAGATGATGAGAACACTACTGCTTTTGGCGATTCCGACGAGCCAGTCTGGGAAGACGATTGAAGAGTGCGGCCGTCCCTTGAGTCTTTTGATCGCATCGAGGCATTTCATTCGCCGTGGCTTGGGAAGGCGATAACACGAATTGACGCGATTACTATCCCATTCGCTACGATGCGTTCAGCAGGCTCTTAGCGACCATTCCAGGCGTTATGGGCCTGCCGCTCTTTCCGTACCATGTCACTCCAGCGGAGTCGATATATGCATCCAGCAGGTTAGAGATCGTTGACGTAGTCGGCTATCTTTTTCTGAATTCGTTCCATTGCACTTCTAAGAAACTGTAAATACGTTTCTTCAATCTGGTACGCGTGTGGCTGAGTCATTGCAGCCACGGCGAGAAAGGGAGAACGTCGCGCTGCAGCGCCCATAGTCTTCCTTGTGACTTCGTCTAGAGCATCAAGCAGTGTCGATAATCGAGCTGTCGCTAGGATGGCACGCCGTTCGGCGGCTAGCCGAGTGTCGATTAGCCCCCGCAGTTCCTCTGGGTTTGCTTTGGTCGATTCGACGTACATAAATCTCCCCTTTGCTGATGCTTTGACCGTCACCGGTCGAAATGTATGGGAGATCCCTGTCATCAGACTCGACGAAGATGATCCCAAAGAAGTCGCCTATGTGTTCAAATCCCGGACCAGAGAAGAGTCAATACCGAATCCCGTTGAGATTTCGGGAAGCGATCCATGGCAAGCTCACGCTGCCTTGAGACCTTTCGCCTTCTGAAGCAGTGCCTGCTGGAGTCTGGGCAGTGCGCGATACCCTTT
>Ga0187892_10000741_pt1 | contig 81970 bp, 76 predicted proteins | sample MA1701073metaG_FD_139345 | JGI IMG/M metagenome (GOLD analysis project Ga0187892, IMG submission 139345) | Bio-ooze microbial communities from a basaltic lava cave in the Kipuka Kanohina Cave System on the Island of Hawaii, USA - MA170107-3 metaG ... | reverse complement strand
CTCCTCTGGCAGCGCGGACGCTACGTTCCCAAGGCTCCCGAAGGACACACAACTTCGGAAACAGCAGCGCACGTCCGCTCATCCCTCCGGGAGGATGGCTTCCTGAGGCTTGTTGTGTCCGAGGCCGTCACTCTCCTCCCTGTCATCAGGGCGATCTCCGCTGTCGGCGCAGCGCGTCGGTCGCGGCGACGTCCACACGCCCTGCCGCGTCCAACCGGATGCCGTACTCCGCCTCAGCCTTCTCCGCGGAGACGTATTCGTTGAAGATGTCCCAGCGTACTCTCTCGGGGTCCCGCTCGAGTGGGTTCCCGTAGCCTCCCCCACCCCCCTGCGTGATCGACAGGATGTCGCCGCGGGCCAGAAGGAGGTTCGTGAACTTCGACGGAGACGGCAAGGCAAAGACCTCCTGCAGGCTTCGTTCCACCCCGTCCCGGGTCAGCCGGAACCGGTTGGGCAGGCCGGGCCTTCCGTCATGGAGACCCCAGGGCGGCACCTCGTGGCGATCGGCGCAGCCAGTGACGAAGGTGTCGGCGAGGAGCTTGAGCCGCCGCACCGCGCCGAGACCACCACGGAACTTGCCCGGACCTCCGGAGTCCGTCAACATCGTGTACTCCACGAACTCCACCGGGTAGCGCGTCTCCCAGACCTCCATCGATTCGTTCTTGCAGTTCGCCATAAGATGCCACTCGACGTTGTTGCCATCCTTGGTCGCCCGCGCCCCGCAACCACCGGACTCAAAGACGTACCAGAGGAACTCTTCATTCGTGCGGGGGTCGTCGCCCGAGCCGGTGACGTTGTTACCCGTGCAGTACGTTCCAGCTGCAACCCGCTCCGGCGCCATCTCGGCCAGCGCCCTCAGGACCGCCTCGCACACCTTGTCGCACGGGTCGGCGGTCGAGCAGAAGACCGGCGCGGGATAGACCGGGCAGACCAGGGTCGCTCTCGGTGCAACGACGTCAATCAGCTCGAGGACACCCGAGTTCATCGGCACGAACGGGTCGACCACGGCCGCGATGGCGGTGTAAGAGGCCGCCTTCGTCTCGGTGAAACTGCAGTTGATTGGGCCCCTCACCTGGGGATCGGTCCCAGCGAAGTCGACGCGTACTCGCGATCCTTTCTTCATCACGCTTACGTTGATCCGGTATGGGCCACCACCGTGGCCATCGCTTTCCTGGATTTCGAAGCCGTGATAGGTGCCGTCCGGCAGAGTGGAGAGGGCCCGGCCGAACCGCCGTCTTGAATAATTGATGGCCTCCTCCATCGCCATCTGGACGTGGCGCAGCCCATACTTCTCCACCAGCGCGGCAACTCGCCTGTCAGCGATGATGTTCGACGCAACCTGGGCCTGGATGTCGCCCCAGACCTGCTTGGGCATCCGCACGTTCCGAAGGATGAGGTCCTTGATCTCGCGTTGCAGCACGCCGCCGTCGTAGAGCTTCGCCGGTGGGATGATCAACGCCTCCTGGATGACATGGCGAGCCGTGCCGCACCAGCCACCAGGGGCCATGCCGCCGATGTCCACCCAGTGGCCCCGGTTGATGGTGAAACCGAGCAGCGAATCACCGACGAACATCGGCCGGCAGACGACCACGTCGGCCTGGTGCGAACCGCCGTTGTAGGGATCGTTGTGCAGAATGACGTCACCGGGCCGGAACCGCCCGTAGGCTTGGCGAATTGTCGTCATGGCGTCGACCAAGGCTCCCGAGTGCACCGGTAGCCCGTACGCTTGGACGACCATCCGGCCGGTCGAATCGAAGAGGGCGCAGGTGAAGTCCTCGCCCTCGCTGAAGCAGGTGGAGTACGCGGTGCGAACGGTGGTCTGATGCATCTCGCGTACGGTGGAGAGCAGGTAGTTACGTATGACCTCGATCGTAAAGGCATCCACCTTCCGCGCCCGTCGCGCGCGTGCCATTCTTGCTCCTCCCATCTGCTCGGCTTCTCGAGTCATGGTCTTCTCGGCAACCGCGCCTGCCTCCCTCATCCGCTCCCGAGCCGCCCTCATCCGCCGAGCATCAGGCGCGGGAGAAATAGCACGAGCTCCGGAAAGAGCGTGATCGTGAACAGGCACGCGACGAGGGCGAGGAAGAAGGGCCAGTACTCGGCGACGTACTCGCGCAGACCGATCTGCGCCATTCGGCAGACCAGGAACATGGTGAGCCCGAATGGGGGCGTGCTGAGCCCGATCATGAGGTTCAGCGTCACGACAACCCCGAAGTGGACCGGGTCGATCCCGTACGCTTTCGTTGCGGGGAACAAGATAGGGACGAAGATCAGCATGATCGGAATCGACTCCATGATGCAGCCAATGACCAAAAATGCCACGTTCACCATCAAAAGAAACACGACCGGCGAATTCGTGAAGGACAGCAAAAGGTCGCTTAGCTTCGGACCGATCTGCTGAAGCGTCACCACCCAGCTGAACGCGGCAGACATGGCGACGATGAAGAGCACGGCGCCGGAGGTCTTTAGCGAGGCCATGACCACCCCGCCCACCTCGCGCGGCTTCAGCCTTCGGTAAACGAATATCCCGATCAGCACGGCGTAGGCAGCTGCCACCGCCGCCGCCTCGGTCGGCGTAAACACACCGGCGAAGATGCCGCCCAGGATGATCAGCGGCACGCACAATGCGGGAACCGAAACGACGAAGGCGCGCCCGGCCTCGCGGAGGCCGACAGGCTCGTCGCGCGGAAAGCCGCGCAAGCGAGCGATGATATATCCGGTGATGATCAGGTACACGCCGAGAAGCATGCCGGGGATCGCACCAGCGATGAACAGCGCGGCGACCGAAGTCTTCGTGAGGAGGCCGTAGATGACGAACGCAATGCTGGGCGGAATGATGGGGCCGGCTGTTGCCGCCGCAGCCACGATCGCCGCCCCGTAGGCTCTGGGATAGCGGCCGGCCCGAAGGGCCGGCAGGAGGATAGAGCCGGTCGCCGAAGCATCGGCCAGATCGGAGCCTGTCATCCCCGCCATGACCATCGCCGTGGCCACCGTCGTGTGGGAGAGGCCGCCTCGCGCCCGCCCCACCAGGGCCCGCGAGAGCACGACGAGCTGCCCAGTGATGCCACCCGCGGTCATCGCGTTGCCAGCCAGGATGAAGAAGGGGATGGCGAGGAACGTAAACTCGTTGACGCCAAAGATCATACGCTCGACCACGATGGAGATGGGAAGCTGGTAGACGAACGTCACGAAGAGAAGGGATGTGATCCCCAGGGCATAAGCCACCGGCACGCCGACAGCCATGAGCACCAGGAACAGCACGAAGATGACGAGGATTGCCATTCTACCCATCCGCCCGGTCGGGATCGCTTCCCATGCCCGCCCTGAGGACCATCTCGAGCACCATGTGCGCGAGCATCAAGGCGCTGCTAGCAAGCACGGCGAGAACGAAGATGCTCCGGGGCAAGCCGGTGGCTGGCAACCGGAAGTCCATTTCGTGCCACGTGTAGCCATAGGCGGAGGCTACAATCACCAGGAGAAAGAGGCCGACCACTACCTGAATGACGACGGTCAGGATGCGTCGCCAATGATCCGACAGCGCCTCCTCCAGAAACTCGAGCCGGATGTGTGATCGCTCGTCCTGGACGAGGATTGCGCCCCAGAATGCGTACCAGACCAACGCGATGCGGGCAATCTCCTCGGTCCAGGCGAGTTGCAGGTGGCCCCCGAAGGCGAAGCGGTCGAGTACCTGGAGTAGGACGACGACGAGCAGGGCCCACGACAGGCTCTGCCCCGTCGCCTTCTCAACCAGTCGCAGCCAGGCGAGCGTCGCCTGCGCGTAGCGCACAACTTACGCGATTAGCGTCGCACCGCGACGCACGCGGATACTCCTGGAGCGACTTGTCCTCACCGCGCCGACAGCGCCTGGTCGATCAGATCCTTGCCGACCGCGGCCTCCCAATCCTTGTAGACTTTGGCCATCGCCTCCCGGAAGGCCGACTTGTCAGGGCGCGTGACCTCCCTGACATTCTGCCCGATCACACGCTTGGCTCGCTGCTCGATGTCCTGGGCCTTTGCCCAAGACTCCTGCTTGGCGTCCTCGGCGGCGCTCAGCACGGCCTTCTGCAGATCGGGAGGCAGAGCATTGAACTTGGCCAGGTTGATGCCGATTACTGCGGCGGTGTACATATGGTCGGTCTCGGCCAGATACTTGGCGACCTCATAGTGCTTAGCGCCATAGAACGCCTCGTAGTTGGTGTCGACAGCATCGAGCGCACCCTGCTTCAGCGCGAGGTAGATCTCACCGAACGCCATCGGCACTGGGTTGGCTCCGGCCGCCCGCCACGTTGCGATGTAGAGAGGATTCTCGACCACTCGAATCTTGAGCCCTTTGACGTCAGCCGGCGTCTGTACTCGCTTGTTGCCGATTACCCCTCGAAGCCCGAGCTCGCTCCAAGCCAGGCCCTTGATGCCCTTCGGCTCCAGATAGGACAGCACCTTCTTGCCGGCCGGGCCATCGAGGGTTTTGCGGGCCACGTTGACGTCCTGGAAAAGAAACGGCAGATCCGGCAGCATCAAGCTCGGCTCGACGGTGGCGAGCGACCAGGCGACCATGATTGCCATGTCGATGGCACCGGTCCTGACACCAGAAACCAAGGCCAGCTGGTCGCCAAGCACGCCGCCCGGGAAGAGCTGTACCGTGATTCGTCCGTTGGACCGCTGCTCGACCGACTGCTTGAACTTGACCCCAGTGACGTAGACAGGGGTGTCGGGGTCACCGGTCTGGAAGGCCATTCGGAAGTTGTAGGTTTGCTGCGCGGCGACCGGCCCGATCTGGACGATGGCAAGGACCAGCAGCCACGCGACGATGAGAGCGTATCGCCTCACCCGGAGCCCGTTAGTCATAGCGCCTCCCTTTCATTGCGAACCGACCAGGCCACACAAGCCGTTGTCTCAGCCCGCCTCACGCTCCTCCGCCTGCACGGTTACGACGACACGCGTCGGAGGAAGTTCAGGATTCCCTCGAGGGTCTCTTCCCGGTGCGACATGAAAGTGTAGTGGGGAGCCCCATAGAAGATCATTAGTTCGGCGTTGGGAATCAGTCGCGCCATTTCCTTGTAGTTTTCGAGCCCGAACATTGTGCGCTCGCCGATCTGGATCTGAGTCGGAGCCTTGATGCGCGGCAGGACGGGGCGGATGTCAAAGTTTGGGTACCAGCGCTTGACCGCCATGTCCCACTCCGCCGGCTCCTTAGCCATCTCGGCAACGTACCAGTCGTACATCCCTGGGTCGACCTTCGACCGGTCGAGTGTCTGCGCCGCATGATCCCTGGTCCATGCGATCATGCCGCCCTCATCAATGAGCTTCAGCCATCGGTCCAAATCTCCTTTGGTGATCTCTCCGCCCTTCGCCGTGGCAGAGCCGATCAGCGTGAGGCTCCTCACCCGTTCCGGGAAGTCGGCCGCGAACTGGCAGCCGATCACTCCGCCGGTCGCCTCGGCCACGTAGTGCACCGTGTCCCACCCGAGATGGTCGAGCAGTACCCGCACGTCGTTGGCGAGTGTCGGCATGTCATGTTGGTAGCCGGGGGGGAGTGGCGAGCGGCCGTGGCCCCGCCAGTCCATCGTGGCAACGCGGTAGTGGCTGGCGATCCGCGGAACGTACCAATACCAAAACCGGCTGTTCCGTGTATTGCCGTGAACCAGCAGGACGTTCCCGACGTCACTTCGCCAGGGGTCGGTAAAGTCGTAGAGGTCATACTGCATCTCGAACGTCGCGTCGACTTTGAGTATTGGCACGCCCACCTCCTATGATCGACTCGGCTCCTCAGCGTAACTTCTGCGGCCGGCGTTTACTCAGGAGTCTCACCATCACGTTGCCGTAGCGGTCCACAGCAGTGACACAACGGCTCGTGATGAAGTGCGTGGCGTCGACTTCCTCGATGATGCAGGGTTCCGCGATCACCGTGCCAGGCGCCAGCGCGTCCCGATCGAATACTGCGAGCGGCGTCCGGTAGAACGCTGTCCGCCGCCGAGTGCGCGGCCGGGCCCTGCGGGTGACGCTCGAAATCCGGTGCGCGGCCAACGCCACCGGCGTTACCTTGCCCGTGGCCCTAACGCGCGCATTGACAACCTCGGCGATGTCGCCCATCTGTGTCCCGTACAGCCGCTTGTGGAGTGCCTCGAAACGTTCGTAGATGCCAGCGGCGCTTAGCGTGCGCAGGGATTCGAACCGCACCTCGATCTCGTTGGACTGTCCGACGTACCGCACGTCGAGCAGGTAGTCAACCTCGACGGCGGTAACCGTCCGCTCATCGCCACGCAGGAAATCTCGTGCGCTACGCTCGAGGCTCGCCAATTCTGCCCGGAGTCGTTCGACCACGCCTTCTCTTATGGGGAGCATTACGGTCCTGGCAGCCGTTTGCTGTAGGTCAGCGGTCAGGAGACCGAACGCCGAGAATGTGCTCGGGTTCCTAGGGATAATCACACGGGAGATGCCCGTCTCCCGCGCGACTTCCACCGCGTGCTGGCCACCGCCGCCACCAAAAGCCAGGAGGGCGAAGTCGCGCGGATCGATACCTTTCTTTACGGTGGACTCCAGGATGGCCTGGGCCATGTTTGCGTTGACGATCCGGTGGATTCCGAGCGCAGTTTTCTCAACAGAGATCTTGAAGTGGGACGCGAGGGGCTCGAGGCTCTTCCACGCTAGCCCCGCATCGATGGCGAGGCGGCCCCCGAGGAATCGCGCTGGGTCGAGGATACCCAAGACCACGTTCGCGTCGGTGACGGTGGGCTCGGTCCCGCCCGCACGGTAGCATGCCGGCCCCGGGACCGCACCGGCGCTGCTCGGCCCTACTCGCAGCACACCACCCTCGTCTACCCAGGCGATGCTGCCCCCACCAGCTCCGATCGACCGGACGTCGATACTTTCGACCCGCGCCGGGATTCCCCATTCGACCTCCACCCGATCCCGCTTGTCCGGCTCGCCGTCACGGATGACAGCCACGTCGAAGCTGGTACCGCCGACGTCGGCGGTGATCAGATCGCGCACGCCGATTAGGCTGCCGACGAACTTGGCGGCGAGGACGCCCGCTGCCGGGCCGGATGCCAACAGCCTGACCGGAAACTTGGCGGCCGCGTCCCCGCGCATGATTCCGCCGCCCGAGTGCATGTAGTACACGCCCCGCGCTAGCGCACGTTCGAGGCGCTCGACGTATCCGCGAACGCGTGGCATCGCATAAGCGTTCAGCGCGGTGGTACTGACCCGCTCGTACTCCCGGATCCGCGGATCGACCTCTGCGGAGAGACAGACCGCGATGTTTGGCGCCTCGTCCTTGATCACCTCACCGATCAGGCGTTCGTGCTCGAGGTTCGCGTAGGCGTTGACGAGGCAGACTGCGATCACCTCCACCCCTTGGTCGGCGAGCGCCCTGGCAACCTCCGCGACCTGGCGACGGTCCAGCGGGGTTGCGACACGGCCGGTGTGATCGATGCGCTCGGTGACCTCGCGAACGAGGTAGCGCGGAATGACATGCCGTGGCTTCTCCCACTGAAGGTTATAAAGCTCGTCACGGTAGCTCCGCCCGATTTCGAGCACGTCTCGGAATCCGCGTGTGGTGATGAGTCCAACCCGGCCGCCATCCCTTGTCAGAACGAGATTGGTGACCAGCGTGGTCGCGTGCATGAACAAGGAGACGCGGTCGAAATCGAGCCGGGCCAGCTCGCAGGCACCGAGAACGCTGCGCTCGGGCTCAGTCGGCATCGTTGGGTGTTTGGTGCGCGTTACTGCTTTGGTCGTCTCGTCGTACGTTACGAGATCGGTGAACGTCCCGCCGACATCCACGCCGACTCGCAGCATGATGCGCTCGAACTACCTTAGCGCCGCCTGGTAGGTCGTCAGGAACTCGCGAACGACGCGAATGGTCTCGTCAATGTCGTCGTCAGTGTGTGCGGCCGAAATGTACGCGCGGTTGTGGTAGCGCGGCTGGAGATAGATCCCATTGTTGAGGAGCGCGCGGCGGAACGCCTGGTTCTTCGCCTGGGTCTCAAAGCCGCCACGCACGACGTCGCGGAAGTTCGCCAGGTTGCGTGTGAAATAGAGGCACCACACGGCGCCATAACTGTAGCAGCACGCGTTCAGGCCTAACATGTCGATGGTGGCGTTAACCTGGTCTCGAACGCGCTCGCCGAGTCGCCACAGCCTCTTGTGGATGTCGCCTGGTCTGAGGATTCGGATTGTCGTCAACGCTGCGGTGACGCCGAGAAGATGTCCCATAAAAGTTCCGGAAAGCAAGACGGGTCCCTCGGGAGCGAAGAGAGACATGATCCGCCGCTGTCCGGCAAGCGCGCTAAGCGCAAAGCCGTTGGCCATAGCCTTGCCGAAGGCGGCCAGATCCGGCGTGACCCTCATGAGCGTCTGGACGCCGCCGACGTGATGGCGGAAGCCGGTGATCACCTCGTCGAAGATCAACACGATCCCGTAGGCGTCACAGAGTTGACGAAGATGCCTCAAAAAGCCCTCCTTGGGCAGCAGGCAGCCGGCACTATGGCAGACGGGCTCGACGATGATCGCCGCAAGGGCGTCTTTCTCCCGTTCGATGATCCGCTCGACCGCCGTCGAGTCGTTGAACGGCGCCACAATCACCTGATCCGTGATCTCCGGCAGGGAGCCGGCCGAGGCCGGAATGCTATAAGGCTCGTCTGGAGGGCCTGCCTTATCGACGTCCGGTCGAATGCTCACGGCCAGGTAGTCGTGCCAGCCGTGATAGCCACCCTCGAACTTCAAAAGTTTCTTCCGGCCGGTATACGCCCGGGAGACACGCACCGCGTTGTAGATGGCGTCCGATGCACCGCCCCCACACAGGACTGTCATTTCGGCACAGGGGATCAGCTCCGCGAAGAGCCGAGCCAGCTCGATTTCCTTGGGGTGTGGCGCAGCGAAAAGAACGCCCTCGCGCTCCAAGGCCTCGACGACGGCCGCGCGCACGCGGGAATCGCTATACCCAAGGATGGCCGGGCCGTAGGCCCCGTGGTAATCAATGAACTCGTTGCCGTCCACATCCCAGATCCGCGCCCCTTGGGCCCTCGAGATGTAGAGCGGGAACGGCTCGTACCAGCGCCCGGCGCCCTGGACGCCGCGGGGCGAGAATTTGCTCGCCTCGCGCAGCAACCGCTCGCTCGCCTCGGTCTTGATCGTCAGCGGGACCTCAAGCATAGCTGCCCCCCTGCCGGGAACCGCCTACGGCACAGACCGGCACGCCGCCCCGGGAGCACCGAGCCGCCCATAGAGAGTGGCGTCATTCCTGCCATGACCGCGTCTTGATGTCAAGAAGCTTTTGATGAAAACTCGCAAGAATTGCAGTATCATTTGGCTAGAACCGCGAAAAAGATGTGCCGAATTCGTCAATTTGGTAATCGAGGCGCCTTGAATGTCGCGTGGCTCCCGCAACCCCGCTGCAGCATCTGCGCCGAGGAAGCTCGACCCCATCGATCTCGGCATCATCCGTTGCCTCCAGCGCGATCCCCGAAGCGCGATCTCAAAGATTGCCAAGGATCTTCGCGTACCGGGCTCGACCATCCGCCATAGGCTAAACCGCCTGCTTCGCCGCCACGCGATCGAGTTCTCGGTGGCTTCCAATCCGCTCCACTTCGGCTTCCAGATCTGGGCGATCATCGAAATCAAAACCGAGCTGCCGCGCATCCGCGAGGTAGCCCGCCGATTGACGGAAGCGCCAGAGGTCTACTTCGTCGCCATCATGACGGGGAGCTACGACATCAACGTCGCGGCGGTCTTCCGCTCGAACGCCGAGGTCCTCGACTTCGTCACGCATCGCCTGTCGAAGATCCCGGGAATCGTGAGCACGTCGACCGCCACGGTTCTGGAACTCGTCAAGCGCACCGCGTTCACAGCCCCAAACGAAGTGGTCACGATCGCCCGAACAAAGCGGCGGGCCCGCGCCGCCGATGGGGCGACTCAAGAACGAAAACTTAGTCGGCGCTGACTTGGTCCTCGCGGCATCATTTCTACCTAGGAATGGGGCTCGAGCACCTACTGCCCCAGCTTTGCGATGTCGGCGCGGCTGCCCTGTCCCTCGCCGAAACCCCGTCCGACGTCCAAGCGGTTCATTTGTCGGTACTGATCCGGACACATCCCAGCTCGATGATCACCCTCCTGCTCCACCTGCTTCGACTCCTCCCGGTCCTCTGCGGCGGCTCCGCCAGGTCGCCCTGGAGAATCTCGCCTTGCGCCACCAGCTCGCCGTCTACAAGAAGACGGTGGTCCGGCCGAAGTTGCGCCGCAGCGATCAGCTCTTCTGGGTCGCCCTGTCGAGGGTGTGGGCCGGCTGGAGGCAGGCTCTCGTCATCGTGTCGCCCAACACCGTCCTACGGTGGCAGCGCCGCCGCTTCCGCGAGTACTGGACCAGACTCTCCGGTCGCCCCCCGGCGGGGCGCCCGCCCGTCAGCCATCAGATCCGAGCACTCGTCGTACGAATGGCTCAGGCAAACCCTCTCTGGGGCGCGCCCCGAATCCATGGGGAACTGCAGAAGCTGGGGATCGACGTGGCCGAACGTACGGTCTCCCGGCTGCTCCCGAAGCGGCGCACCCCGCCGTCCCAGACCTGGCGGACGTTCCTCGCCAACCACGTCCGGGACCTGGTCTCTATCGATTTCTTCACGGTCCCCACCGCGCGCCTGCGCGTGCTCTTCGTCCTGGTCGTCCTCGCCCACCATCGCCGCCGCGTCGTCCGCTTCAACGTCACCGAGCACCCCACCGCCCACTGGACCGCTCAACAGATCGTGAACGCCTTTCCGGACCAGTCCGCGCCGTCCTATCTCCTGCGCGATCGCGACCAGGTCTACGGTCAGCCATTTCGGCACCGCCTGAAGGGCCTGGGCACCGAGGAGGTGCTCACGGCGCCGCACAGCCCGTGGCAGAATCCCTTCGCGGAGCGGCTCATCGGCTCGATCCGGCCCGAGTGCCTGAATCACGTGCTCGTTCTCGGCGAGCGACACCTCCACCGCATCCTGACCCGCTATCTCGCTTACTACCATCAGGCCCGCACACACCTCGCGCTCGACAAGGACGCACCCGACCTCAGGCCGATCGAGCTCCCCGCGGCCGGGAAGATCGTGCAGCTTCCCGAAGTCGGCGGGCTGCACCATCGCTACATCCGCCAAGCCGCGTAGTCCAGTCTCGTCGGTCTTCCGCACCACCGAACGCCCGTCACCGGTCCAGCGCCGCCTGCCCGCTCTCGCTCATCCATCGCGAGTCCGCTGGCGCCGTGCACGATCGGCGGTCTGAGGATACCGGTGGCCCTATCTCAAGCCCGGCTCGCGGCCCTGGCCCGCGGATCCCGGATGGTTCCGAGCGAGTCAGACGACGTTTTGGCGAAGGACAGGCTTCGAGCTGACCTGCCGCTCGCGTACCGCCGGAGCGAGCGGCAGCGCCGTCTCCGTTTCCGCTCTTCCGATTCGTCAGGCTTTCGCGCCCCTTCCGCCCGCGAGCAAGTAAAGAACCGTGAGCGGAAAGCTTCCCCGCCCTTTGCCAGCGACGATTCCCAACGTGGCGGAGGAGCGCTGCCTGCGCCCGTCCGGGCCGGCTGTGTCGCCGAGTCGATACCCTGGCACTTGGTCCCTCGGTCCCTCCCGGGGCGGGGCTTGTGCCGCCCGCGACGCTGAAGCGCTCCGCCTACCCTCGCTGTCGAGTGCGACGTCGTGGCGCGGGTATTGACTCGCGCGCCATTCGTTCGATGTGCCCAGCAACTCTCGCGATCGACTCCATCGACACCGCAGAGGGAACCTTCTCGGTAGTGAGATAGCGGGACAGATACGCTGCGCTTGAGCCCTTCAGCCCTAGCCGCCTCGTCACAATGAAGGCGGCGGCCTCAGCCTCGATCTCAACGGCTATGCCGTCGAGATTGGCACGCCCTGGCCACCAAAGATCCGAATCCGCGCCCAAGTGCCCGAGGAAAATGTGGCCGAGTTCGTGGCAGAGCACGCCGAATCGGCTCGCTCCATCGAGAGCGTCATGCACGGCGATGCGCATTTTCCACGAGTCGTTCCCACGCGCGAGCGTCGCAAAACCTCCGAGTGTCGAGGAGAGTGCCTTGAAGTCAACGCGGATGCGGAAGCGAGCGGCGTTTTCCAGCATGCGCGTCAGCCATTCTTCCTGCCAGGCCCCTTCGAATCGCGCGAAGTCCTTCAGCTCTTCTGGCAGCGGTGGCCCTTCCGTTTCGTCGAGGTCATAGACCAGCATCACTGGGTGCATCGGCGCGAGTATGAGCATCGGCCGCGCGTCGTCCTTGAGGTTTCGGTTAAAGCGAGTACGCCAGTCCGCCTCTGTCGCGAAGAAGCTACACCCGGGGTTCTGGAGCCGCACGAGCATGTTGTTATACGGCGCGTAATCGCGAAATCCGCTCATGAACTCGACCATCTCTCGAAACGCCTCAGATGACCGGTACACCCTGCTCTGGCGAAGCAGCTCGTCGATGGTCGAGACGCGCTCTCGATCCGGGCCAGCATCGCCGCGGAGCGCGTGCGCCAGGCTTCCGTCGTCGATCAGTGACCTGAGGTAATCACGGTTTGCCCGCGTGAGCGTCGGGCTCTGCGCGAGGCGCGCGACCACGGCCATCAGGTCCCAGCGGGCCTCAAGCCCAAGGCGTTGCTCAACAGCCTCTAGCAGTTCACGAGCGGAAGGCTGGTGGTGTCGAGATACGACCTCGACGATAAGCACCTCGATTTGCTGCTCGCGCTCTGGAGATCGAAAGAGACTACCCTGCGTCGGGACAGACACAGTCTTGCGTGCGCCTAGTCAGCGCTCGGCACGGAAGCCCTGTGGATGGCCTTTCAAGGGCGCTGCACGTTCACATGTACACCCGGCGAAACGGTTCCGCGCCGACCTCGCATGCGCGTTCGCGGATGCCTCTGCGAACACCAGGAGACGAGGCACTAGCCCGAGACTGCCGATGCCGACGCCGGTTGTTCCTCCAAAGTCGGCTGTAAAAGGCTCTCGACATCGCCAACTTCCCCAATTCGGTGTCACGTCGCATTCCGGCGCCAGGTCGCCGATCACCTACCCCGGTCGCGAACGATCCCCTCCTTCACGAGCGCGAAAGTGACTAATTCGACGGGCGAGGAGAAGTAGACGAAGTCCAGCCCCTCGACGAGGCCGGCCGGCAGCGCCCCAATATCCTCCTTCAGTTCGGCGGGCAGAAGAAGCGAGGTGGCGCCGTTCTCCCGCGCGAGCAGGACCATCTCTCCTATGGCGTCCGGCGCAAGGATGCTGCCCTGAACGCTCATGTCGCCGATAATCGCGATACCCGGCGGCACTGGCCGCCCGCGCAGGGCGGAAAGGACCGCGAGGAAGATGCCGAGGCCCAGGCCTGAGGGGTCGGCTGCTTCCATCGGATTGAGAATATGCACACGGACGTCGCGATCTACCGCAGACGTGGCAACGCCAAAGTCAGAGAGCCTGTTTCGCAGGTGGTCGTGCGCTGCATGCAGCGCGCTGGACACAGAGGACGTACGGAGTCCGAGCAGCGTAGCCCGGCCCGAGCCGGGCACGAGCTCGACCTCGATGCGGAAGATGCATGGCCGGCGGTCGTCGCGGTCCCGGCCGATGGCAAATACCCGCCCAGCCGGCAGCTCGACCGGTGACAGCAAGCCCTCAGTCGCCTGCTCCGCAGGCGCCACTTCGCGCTCCTGCCCTCCATCCATCACCGCCGCATACGTAAAGCGCGTCTGCCAGTATTCAAGCCCCCCCATGCGCTTGAGCTGCTCCTTGACGCGCCGCCGCATCTCAAGCGCAAGCTCGAGCGCCCAGCGCACGTCTTCTGACCCGAACTCGCCGTGGGGATGGACGAGCTTCAGGAGCCCGGAGGTCGTTCGTCGGACCGCCTTGTCGTCACGGCGGTCGATGGCGTCGCCGACCTTGAAGTGGCGATCCACGGCGTTGGCGAACGAGGTACCGCGTAATAGGCGCCAGAGGTCAGCCAGGTAGTCGACAATGAACCCGTGATGCCCCGTCAGCATCTCCGTTCGCATCCGCGGAAGCTCCCAGCCCGGGAGGTAGGCGTGGATACGGTCAAGGAAAGCGCGATCGTTCCTCACGTTCCGGGGGAACGGGCAGAAGAGGTGAGAGGTACGCAGCGCAACCTCCAGGTCAAGGTCCAGGTTGCCCTCGAACACGAACGAGGCGTTCGCCGAGATGGGGTCCTTTCCCCTGGAGTAGGTGCCAGACTCCATGTAGTCCTTGAAGATCTGCACCTGCTGCGGATCGCTCATCTTAGCGAGGCCTGCCACCTCGTCGAAGGCGACCACATCCCACTGGCTGACGAGCCCAGTCCGGATGGCGCGGCCGATGTTGGCGCCGAACAGGCTGGGGACCGAGGTCTCCCCTCCCGAGATAAGGATCGCGTACGGCGAAAACTCTCGGTAGCAATAGCTCTTCCCGGTGCCGCGCGGCCCGAATTCGACCAGGTTATAGTTGTCTTCGACGAACGGCACGAGCCTGAGGAGCCAGAGATCCAGCTGTCGCTCGGCGAAGTGCTCGGCATCGAGACCGAGGCTTCGCATTAGAACGCGTTTCCACTCGCTGGCGGTGAAAGCCGGGCGCTTCGCCCGGATCTCATCGAGGCTGCCTGCGTCCACCTGGATAGGTACCAAACGATGGATGACGAATGGATAAACGCCGCCCCGCACGACGTTCTCTGGCGCGTACGACATTTCCACCTGCGCCCAGCAGCCGCCAAGCAGCAAGCGCGGGTACCGCGTCACCAGCTCGTCGGGGATCGTGGCATTGTCGACGCGGAGCTGGACCAACTCAGCCCAGTATCGGTCCTCCCGGGGCGAGAGGCGGACCTTCACCTTGTCAATGAGCCGATAGCGTCCGCGCTCGCGTACGAGCGCCTGGATATGCGGTGCCTGCTCACTTCGGACGAAATGCTCAGTGAGGATGCGTTGGACCTCGCGTAGTCCAGCCTCGATCACCTCGGAGTCTGTAGAGGCGCAATATCGTCCGAGCAGGAATTCGAGCACGTAGTTGGGGACAAGGTATTCCCCTTTGAGCGGTGTGACCAAATCCTTCCGGACCACCTTGCCAGGGAACTGCTCAAGGAGCTTTTGGTCGAGAGCGTCGAGTCCTAACATTACACTCATGGCCGTCAAAACGTGAAGTCATCGCCGAGCACGTCCACGCGGACTGCTCGGCTAGCGATGTCGCCACCCGTCGACCGGTCGACGACCGAAATGACGTACTCTCCACCACGAGGCAGCGAGACTGTCACGCGCTCGGTGACCTCCGAAGTCGCGGCGCGAAGCGACAGGGACTCCACGAGCTCCCACACCACACGCCCGCTGTGATCCCGTGCCACTATCGAAAGATCGAGTGGCGGCATCAGCAACGGGGCGTCTACGGCACCGATGACAACTGTCACCGGGAACGCCAGCACCGTCACTTGCTCTGGAGCTCGCAGAGCTACCGGTGCTCGCGTGGGCACCGCGGCTGGCGCTCGCGTAATTCGCAAGAACACTAGCGCACACTCCTGAGGCGAGAGCCCACCATGGGCGAAGAGCCGCGGGCCCCCTTGGGTCGCGAGGTAGGCGGTGTCCTTGGGGACGTATACATCAACGCCAGCGCGGCCAAGCATCGACGCGGGGAGACGAATCAGGTCCTTCCCGATGTCACCCACTCCCGCGGCGAAACGAAGCCCGCGGGCGAGTCCTCCCCCAGCACTCGCTGTTCCCGGCGCTCCGCCTGGCGAGGCATCCGGATCACGCACTAGAAATCCATGGTCGCCCGACACGACGACCTCGTCGTAGCCCGCGGCGAGGGCCCGCTCGGCGAACGCCGCGCACTTGCCGAGGATCTCGCCGAATAGCTCGAAAGTGACGCTGGCCGCGATCTCTCCGCTGTCGTCAAGATCCGTGGTAGCGGCGACCGCTAGGGTCCCGGCCCTGCGGCATTCGCCGAGGAGTCCACGGTCTCGCTTCAACCAAGTATCGAGGTCCTCGCTCCGGACCTTGATTCCTTGCTGCGCGAGGACGCGCTCGAGGTACTTCACGCGGTCCTGTGCATCCGGCACGCGCCGGCGCTCGATCGACGAGATTAACCTTCCCTGCTCGACTTCGACGCAGAAGTCCTGCTCGCCACGCGGAAGCAGCGCTACCATCCCGACCTCGGTGCGTGTCGGCAGCTCGGCCAGGGCCAGTTTGTGTTCCACGCGTAGCCCACGCGCCTGGAGATTCTGCCCAAGCTGATGGGCAAGGTCCGCGCGCAGTGCGTCAATCAGTAGTACCGCCGCCGACGTCTTCGTCCCGACAAGCTCGCTCCAGAACGAGCGCTGTCGCATGAACCCTCTGGCAGCATACTCGCCCTTCGCCTGCGCGGCGTGCACGAAGCGTCCCGTAAGGTCCCGAACGAAGCGGTGATACGCTTGGCGCGCTGGCGCCAGCAGCGCGGCTTCCCACGGCGCAGACAGCAAAGCTCCGGCGTGCGCGATTGAGTGGTAAAGGGCGTCCAATCGCCAGTCCCCGTCCTCGGCGCGCGCGTACTCGACGGCGAGACGGTCAAACACGGTCTCGGGATACCCAAGCAGCTCCTGCGAGCGCTGGCGTGTACGCAACAGGAGCCGGGCGGCGTCACGGACTGTCATCCACACCCGTCGATTAGTCGCGTCAATTGCCTCGTGAGCGAGGCGTGCGTCCGCAACCTCAATGAGCTGCTGCCACCATGCCGGCAACCGCTCGGCCTCGGTTGGCCGCGCCTCAAGGATCAGTTCGAGCATGCGGGTGTCAAGAAGCGTCAACGCGGGACCGCGCGCAAGCCGCAGCGGGTCGATCAGCTCCCCGAGCAGCGGCGAGTCCTGCAACGCGTCTTGGATAGCTTGCGCGAGACGCTCGCGGCGCACGTTGTCGCGAAGGCCCTGGGCTAGGGTGTTACTCCACTGTGGCCGGGCGTCTTCTCGCGGCAGGTAATTGGCAAGGCCCCGAGCCTCCGCCGCGCCAGTGTCCACGAGGGCCGAGGCTATCAGACAACGCGCAAGCGCCCCGCGGTCCGGCGGCTGGCCGTCGACCAGATGGCGCCGCAGTCCAAGCCGCCCCTTCACCAGATCGGTAAGCGCCGGTAGGAGCCCCAGCTCCTGCCAGCGCAGCGCATCCGCCTCGGACGTGAGGTATCGCAGAACCAGCTCCCCGGGCGTTGCCGCCGGCGCGTCGACGGAGGCTCGTAGCAGCGCAAAGATCACGTCCATCTCGTCGAGCGCCTGGGTGGAGCCTGCCACGTAGCGCCCGAACCGGAGTGCAAGCTCCCGCGCTGCCGAACCGCGGAGCAGGTCACGCAAGCGCGCCGATTCCGAGAGGCCAAAGAATTCGCGGAGCGCCCAACCAAAATTTGACTGGGGCAGCCCGCCGAAGCCCTGCTCGAAGTCGGCGAGCCACTCGCACGCGACGCCGTCGGGAAGCTGCGGCATGTACAGGAGCCACTTGCATTCGAGCCACGGGTCATCGCCGTCTACGGCCTGGCGCAAGGACAGCGGGTTGCCCTCGAACGCGGGCATCTCAACGCCGGATGGAAGCACCTCGCGAAGCACCGGGCCGAGCGCGCCGGAGTTGTCGTGCCAGACCACGACGTGATAGCGGTCGAACAGGCTCTGGAGCCGGTGCGCGAGGTGACGCCGAAGAAGATCGGTCACCGGCGTCCCACCCGCACTGAACGCTTCTCCCTATCCGCCAGGAGCCGGTTGGGGACGAGCGGCTGGTGAGCCCAGTGCACTTCGTCGTGAGGCACCCATCCGGGGCGGACAAGCTTGGCTCTCACGACGAGCCAGGGGCCGTCTTCCCACCGGAGGTAGAGTCCTTCCATTGGACCGGTGCCGAGCCGCGAGCGACTCATTTCCTGTTCAAGCCCGGTTCGATCGAAGTGCCCCGTACCCAGAAGCGGCACCGTCGCGAGCCCAGTGTGGGCCGCCAGCTCCTCCCGACGGACGCGTGACCAGAACAGGCCGGCGCCCCGGTCGTAGATGTCGAACGCCAGGAACCAGTCCGGCAGCAAGTCGTACGCGACCGAGTGTTGCGCATAGCACCACTCCCCGAACAATACCAGCGTCATGCCTAGCGCCGCACGCAACGCCTCGTCGCGCGCGGCGAGCCACGACCAGAGTGGCGCGAACTGTGCGTGGCTCCCCGGCAACAGGTACGTACCGCGACTCTGCACCCGCAGCCCACCGGTAGGATCGAGCGAGATCCCGATGCACGCACCGTCGACCTTCTCCTCCACGACCACCGGCCGGCGTAGAAGGTCCTCAGCGTCCTCGACCGCAAGCAGCTTGTCGCCGCGAGGGACACCCTCGCCAAGCCAGTAAAGGTGTGGGGTCCGCGGGAACTTCACGAAGTCCTCAGCCACCACGCCGCCCACGTCCCCCACCAGCCTTCGCCTCCCACGTTGTTCGCACTTCCTCTTCGCACAGAAACTCGACCCTGACGCCAGCGGCGGCCAGCGCCTCGCGGGCGCCCCACCAGTCCGAGTCGACGGCCTCCAGAATAGGGGGGCGCCGAGGATGTGCCAGCGCCACTGCCACGAACTTGCGATCCGCTCGGTCAAACGCCGCAAGGTCCGAACGATCCGGGAACTCCTCGAACTCCCGATCGCCGTGTGGGTGGATCTCAACCCGGTGGCAGCGTTCCGAGTTTGCCTGATTCGTCAGCACCCATTTCAGAAAGCGATCGCCAAGCCCGGGTTGGCCTGCCTGCCGAAGGTTCGCCATGTATTCATTGATGATGAGCCGCTGGACGTCGATCGCAAGGCAAGACTCGTCATTCATGACGCTCGTGACCGCGTGAGCACACGCAACCACGCACGCGGCAGAAACACCGCCCACGCGGTTCGCGACGATCGGCACGTTGGTGTCAACCACCACGACGACCTCAGCCACGGCCGCCCTGGCGCCGGGTCGCCGCCTCGGTCATGGCCGCCAGGTCTCCGATCTCGTCGCCGAAGAAGTCCCTTGGCCAGTTGGTGATGTTGCCGTACTCGTCGACCTTCAGCTCGCTGATCCGGGAACGCCCCTCATCGAGCTCGCAGACGTAAAGCGCCACTTGGTCGTGGCTAATCCCCTCCTCGCTCATCCCGTACTCTGCGACACGCCGCTGGAGCCGACGCAGGAAGTGCTCGCTGTGGCTCTCTACGATGAACTGTACGTGGCAGCGTTTGGCCGCGTCGATGAGCACGTCGGCGAGATCCGCCTGCACCCGCGGGTGTAGGTGGATCTCGGGCTGCTCGAAGATCACGGTCGAGTTCTCACCGGCGTAGTACGCCTGCACAAGGACCGGCAGCACCTGGGAAACTCCGAAGCCTACGTCCGTAATAAGCACTTCTGTCGATTCTGCTGTTCGTCGGACTCGAACCTCGTACTCCTTCCGGTTCTTGGCGATGCGGTGAACCTGGAAGGAGTGAATTAGTCCCATTCGCTTTAGCCAGTGGGCCACGACCGTCTCGAATGCTTCGTATCGGCGCCCGGTTCCCTCGCCTCGCGGAATCTCTTTGCGCGCGGCCCGCGCGGCAAGGATCGCTGGAATCGCGCCGTCGCCGCGAGTACCGACGTCCTCAGGGCGTTCGCCCGCCCAAAGGTACGATCTTTGCGGGTACTCGCGGAGTGGCCCAACATAATGGACTCGCGCCAACTGCTTTTCGAGAGCGAAGGCCAGATCCACCAGCCAATCAGCGTTCTGGTACTGGCGAATCACTTCCTCGGGGAACCCGTAGAACCGGATCGGCCGTGGTACGACAGCCGGCCGACCCGGCCTACGGGCAAGCGTCGGCACTGTGCTCAGGTCGTAGCCGGCGCTGTCCTCCCGCCGCACCATCGCGGCGTGCGCGTGCTCCATCTGATAGCGCACGCTCCGAACGTACGGCTCCCCGTCTTCCGATGTCCCGACCTGCAAGATGAACTGCACTTCCCCGGGCGGCGCCGATTGCGGGATCGTGATCGTTTCCGGCAGCCGCCACCCGAGCAGGATTTCCACGTCCCGCGGCTGTTCACCACGCCCGAAGATGATGTCGTGAACAGTACCAAGATCCACGAGGGAGCTCCGATCCCCCGGGTGCAGCACCCGTAAGCGGTCCGATGACTCGGCCGTCTGCTTCAGGAGAAGGATCGACTGGAGCACGCTCGTCTTGCCGGAGCTGTTCGAGCCGAAGAACACAGTAATCGGTGTGAGTTGGATCGGCCCGAGCCCTTCCCAGCTCTTGAAGTTCTTGAGCTGAAGCCGCGTGAACACGTCAGCCACCCAACCGCTTCAGCACCACGCGCGGCAGGAGCTTTTGCTCCACAAGCGGCGTAATGTTAACGCGCACCCCGTGGTCGATGTCCGGTCGATAGCCATGACCCGCGTCCTTCCCGCCGCGGACCTCTGCAATCGTCCGCGGCAGCCACTTCGCAGACGCGGGCAGCTTCTGGGCATGCGGCGGCCCCTGGATCACATCCTCCAGCGAGCTCCGGAACTTCTTGAGCGCGGTCACCGTATTCGCCCACTCGTCAGCAACCGCCTTCGCCGAGGTCTTGCCCTTTCCCTCCGCTTTCGTCGCGCCGTCCAGAGCGATCTTCCACTCGCGCTCGGCGACGTCGATCGTCGGGTCGAGGTAGTAGGACACAAGCCTCGGTAGTGTGTCGGGCGTGAGCTTCAGGTAGTGGAGGTATGCCCGGAACGTCAGCCGAGTGCGCCCTGGCTCAAAGTTCTCCGAAGACAACAGCCAAAAGATCGGTCGGTTGCGGTAGAACCCGACGTGCCACGGGAAAAAGCCGACAGGCGCCCGTTGGGCCTTGCCATCGTTGTCTACCGTTTCCTCCCGCGAGACCGCTAGCCACTCGGCCAAGTCCTTTACTCCGAGATACCCCGGCGCCTGCTGTTCGAGCATTCGTGCCGTCTCGGACCCGAGGTCCCGCTCCATCGCCTCCCGCAGCCGGATAACCAGAGCCGGCTCTCCGTGGATCGCCTCAAGCGGCACGATCCCGTCCTCGTCGGCCTCGATGAGCTGCTTGAGGTAGTAGGAGGTCCAGCGAGCCACAAGATCCCTGGCGACCCCCGGGGTGATCACGCCCGAGCGTCCCTCGGCCCGCCCGGCCTCCTCGAGATCGCCGTCCGCCTCCGGCTGCTCGACGTCGTCTTCCTCGATCTCCATGTCTGCATCGGGACCTGTGGCCATCAACTCATCGGCGGAATACCCGCCCTCGGCCTTCGGCCGCCGCGATAGCTCCCGCTCCACCAGCTTTCGGTCCTCTGGAGCGAGTTCGTAAGTCTGATATACGCGTTCGTCGAGCTGAGAGAGAAGTAAGTTCTCGCGCGCAGCATTAGACTTCGAACGCTCGCTGAAAGATTGCAGTAGCCGGGCCAGACCGACCGTCTCCGCCCCTCGAGAATTACGCCACAGCCCCAGGAGGTCGGGAACGCCGAAATCTCGGCACGTCTCGTCACCCGCATGGCGAGCTCTTTCGAGGGCTAGCAGGCCTTCAACACATTCGATGGGTGTTTCAGAGAGCCGGCCCGAAATCGGCAAAGCCGCGATTTCACTCAAATGCCATTCACGCTCGACAGTCTGGCAAAGCACGAGCACCGAGGCTAAGCTAGAGTTCAAGAAGCCAAGCAACGGCAGCAGAGTCGCATCGGGAGCAAACACCATGCTTCCGCGATTCGAGAACATCGCACCAGTAGGCACGTATCCAAAACGACGCGTCGTCCAGGCGACGGCGCGCCACGTTAATCCCGCGCGCCCTTGATAGTCCAGATTGCGCAGATGTCTGGTGGGATGGTCGCCCAACCCATTACGAATCCAGTCTTTGATCGCCTTCCCATCCTCTCGCCAGTCAACCAGTAGATCAATTCGGCCGTAGAAAAACACATTCGAGCCACCCTTCGCATACCAGCGCCAGCCTTGAGGGATCAACGACCGCTGACTGGTTATCTCCCACCAGTATCTGGTGAAACGCGTATCGTCCTGCGTAGCTATGCCTTGCTTTACCTCCCCGAGCTCCCAGCCCGACAGCCCGGCAGGCGATAGGACCTTGTCGATGTCCAAGACGGGGAATCGCCTGAAGAGCGCGCGGAGCGAGTCCGAAGCCCAATATGCGTAGGGTGCGCCAGGCACATCTTGGAGGCTGCGGAGACGGGCGATGAACCAGTCGATCTCAGGGACAGGTCCCGAACCTGCGAACGCCGATAGGGTTTCTAGAAACCGCTGGGGCTTGATCACCGTCGGGTGATACGCGAGCCGTTGAAAGGTTACTGGATGCGAACTGTCGGAGTGGCGAGTCTTCCGAATGACAGCACCAACGGTGCGGACTGTCGCCCCGTCGAGGATTCCCAGGCCGTACTCTTGCAGCAGTTCTGGGCCCGAATCTTCGGTCAAGATATGCCTGCGCATCTCCTCGAACGAGGAAAGATACATGAACGACCGAGGCACAAGACCCCCGAGAAAACCGTTTTCGTGGAGTAGGTCCAGACTCTGCTCAATGAAGGCGGTAGCAAGGTCCTGATGCGTCCTCGGATAGTGGGCCTCAATCCCTTTCTTCTTATTCCCCGTGAGGTAGTCCTTCGTCTCGGGCGGCATGTCGCCGTACGGGGGATTCGTCAGAACTACGTCGTATTGCTCGGAGAGCAGACCGAGCAGCCCAACCGTGCGTTCGAGATCCACGTAGAAAAGACGCGCGCCGATATCTTGCGAGGGCGCCACCTCGCCCTCGAAGGTGCGCAGCTCGTCCAGCAGCTCGCGAATCGTCCACGTGCGGCCCGAGGCGCTCCGGTAGGTGTCTCTTAGCTCTAGCTGGGCCGCCGTCTCGAAGAGGGCCGCCTGGGCCCGGCTTAGCCCATCCTCGGCGGCTTTGCGGGCCTGCTCCCGCGAGCGGCGAATGCGCCCGAATAAGGTCTCGAACTCCGTGCGAACCTTGATGAGGCTGCCGAGCGCGTTGGTGTGATCGAGGTCGCTCAGAACTTTTCGGTAGAGCTCCTGGACCTCCGGATCATGGCGGTAGCGGTCAAGGAACTCGGCCTTACGCGGGTCGTCGTCGATGTGAGCGTCGGCGATCACGATGTTCAGACCGCGGAGCAAGAGTGGAGCTTTCGGGTCGATAGCCGCAAGGGTGGTGCGGGCCTTGAGGTAGAGGGCGAAGGCGGCGAGCTGGGCCGCACGAAGGTCGATGTCGATGCCGTAGAGGTTGTGCCCGAGGATAAGGGCAGGGATCTCGCGTGGGTCGAGATCGGATTCAGCCTCACGATACATGGCGAAGAGGATGTCAAAGGCGTAGAGGAGGAAGTGCCCCGAGCCGCATGCAGGGTCGAGCACGCGGATGTCGCGTACGCTCTTCGGTGCGCGGGGAAGTGCACGGGAAGGCAGTGGAACGAGAAAGCTGCACAGGCGGTCGACGCACTCGCGTGGGGCCAGAGGATCGGGCTCCTTGTTGATCCACTGGCGAAACGCCGCGGGATCTTCGGCAGCGTGCGGGACGTCGTGTCGGCGCTCGACTAGCCGATAGCGCTCCACCGTCCGGCCATCCTCTGTCGCCTCCGACCTTTCGAGTTGTGGCAGGCGGTCCTGCATCTCAAGCCACAGGCGGCCGAGCGTGTTATCGGTGAGGACGCGCACGACCCAGTGCGGCGTGTAAAATTGGTTGGCGACCGGGATGTCGTCGGGCCGGTACTTGAAGCCAGTGGTGCGGTTCTTCCGACGCTTCAGTTCGGCATTGGTCTCAGTGTTGTAGTACTGGTACACCCAGCCGAGGACATCCGGCTGTCTCCAGTCCTCGTCGGTCACCTCGGAAGAGAACTTCCGTAGCGCATTCCTCAGCGCCGCGCTGTCGGGCCAGAGCAAGCTGTGCTCGTCGCCGAGGTCGAAGAGGACCCGCACGTTCTCTGACAGCTCGCGGCAGGCGTCCTCGATCCCGGTCTGGAGTGCCTCGTCGGGCGTGAGCGATCGCCCCTGCTGTGCCGACTGTTGGCGCAGGCGCTGCGCCCGAGGCGAGAGCCCGCCATATTCATCGGAGACGAACGCCGCGGGCGGGCCGAGGAGGTCGCGGGCCTCGAGTGCACGCAGCGCAGCGAGACGATTCACCCACGTACCGCCAGCCTCGCGCACAAACCGGGCAACGGCCTGAGGCGTGATCTGATCACTCGCGTCAACAGCGCGTCCCTCGCGGCGGACAGCGTCGAGAACCTGCCGATAATGTGGCTCTTTGTCAGGAGTGAGATGGAGGAGCTGCTCCCGCGGGAGCGGCGCGATGTCCGTGTAGAGACCGTACGACACGAGCTGCGACTTGAGGCTCTCCTCGACCAGCCGGCGGACCTCGCCAATCACAGTCCGGAGTTTGTCGCGGCGCTCTTTGTCCATCGCTATCCGTCGATGGCCTCGAAGGTGATGCGGACGCGACGCGGGCGGGTCAGCGCCTCCTGCGCTACAGCGTCGATCCGCTGGTGAAGGGTCGGCAGATCGTCCGCCGATTGGATCTCTAGCTCGACGACGATCGGCGCCTCGGACGGCCGTGGGGGCGGCGCGACGAGAGTGTCCAGCTCCGCGATTGCGCGCTCCTCGCGGCTTTCAATTAGCTCCAGGTGGGTACGCAGCTCCGTGAGGCTCGCCCGGCATTCGGGACACCGGCCGTCCGGCGCGGCGGCGGCCACGAGGGTGGCCGCGCTCGCACAGTCCAGCGTCCGGATGCCGGCATTAAGCCGCTCCCGAGTCGCGCCGTCGGCCTTGGCCCAGCCTGGGTGCTCCTTGAGCCGCGCGAGCGCCGCCGCGGCCCGTTCATGCCGCGCGCCGTGGCGCGCGCGATAGTCCTTGGCGTAGGCCTCGAAGATCCTCGCATCGCGTTCGACGGCGAGGTCGGCCTGCGTGAGGAGCGTCGCTTCGGTGACCTGCTGGCGCAGCGCTGCAAGGTCGGCCTGGAGTCCGCCGGCTGCCGTGCTATCCCACGCCGAGTAGAAGCCGATCGCGCGAGCGCGAATCGCTGCCAGCAGGTCGAGCTGGCCCCTGGCGCGCAATCCCGCGACGGCCTGCACAAGGGTCGCCATACGGGCGAGCACGGCGACGCCGTCGCTGCCAACCGCGCCCGCGGCGTGCGCGGCAAGCTGCTTCAGGCGACCGACCGCCAGCTCGGGCTCCGTCGCCGCGTCAAGGACGCGCACGAGCCTTTCCACCGTCTCAGTACCAGGAAGCTGGCGCCCGCGGAGGTCCGCGAGCGCCTCCCGGGCCCACGCGAGCTGCGCGGGGAGCACGTCGCGCGCAGCTTGCTCAAGCTTCTCCATCGTGTCACGACCAGGCGCCTGGAACGCATCGGCGAAGAGCCGTGTGAGCTGCTCGCGTTCGGTGGGGGTGACGGCGAGCTCGGAGAGCTCGAGCACAGAACGGTTGAAGAGCTGCGTACCAGTGAGCCACGCCTCGGCCCTAGCGTCGGTCTCGGACCGAATCGCTCCGCCCTCAGCGAGGCGTACGACCAACCGACGACCACGGAGCAGGACGCCAAGGCCCGCTTTCACTGCGCGCTCCGGCCATCCCCAGGGCGCGCCGCCGAGCCTCGAGACTACCGCCTTACCCGTGCGATCGGTCTCAGGTCGGCCCTGGAGCGCTAGCGCTATCTCGTTGAGGAACGGCCGATCTACTAGCGGGTGGCCGTCGGCGTCGAAGAGCTTGAGTGACGCGAAGAATTCCGGCTGCGGCTGCGGTGGCCGCCATGTCAGGACCCGGCGCAGCTCGTTTTCCTTAATTTCCACGGCGCCATCCTCGAGCTGCGGGAAGACCTGCGCGACGGCTTGCTTCATCGTGTCGCGGAATACTTCTTGGGGCTTGCGTCCGGAGCCAGCTAGGACGGTATCCACGCCGCGGTGGAGGATGGTACTGCTAGCGATCCCCTGCCGCACCGCGGCTCGGAGTGTGTTGTCACGCAAGGTGTCCAGGCGCTGCTGCTCGCCGCGCAGGAAGTCCACGGCATGGGTCCCATGCCGCTTACCGTAGTCCTCGATGGCTGCCGTAAGCTTCAGTACCCGGCGCGCTAGATCATCGATCTCTGGCGCCGCAGGAAGGACCCAGAGGGCTGCATGGGGCGCCGCTGCGTACTGCGCGGTCCACACGCGTATCTGCTGAGGCGAGGTGGGCGGCGGCCAGACGACGTGCAACTCTAGCCCCGCCGCCCGGGCGTTAGGGTCGGGCGCATCGAACGTCCCCACATGCACCTTCGTAGCTACGTCGAGCTTGTGGCCGCCTGAGACCGGGACGCTGCCGGTTCCAAGCACCTTCAGCTCCTCCTCGATCAGGCCCGTAATCAGCTTCCGCAGCTCGCCCTCATTGACGGGTTGGGTATCGACGCTCTTCTGAAACGTCTGTTCCTCGGGCCGATAGAAGCGGTAGCCGGTGTCGGGCTCCTCGCCGACGAAGTGCTCGCCGTGGAGCTTCTGGCAGGCCTCGCGCACGGCAGCCAAGTGCGGCTCCCAGGGAGAGCCGAGACGCGGGTAGAGCAGGGCGGCCACGTTCTCAGCACTGACGTGAATCCGCCGCGGCGCCCCACGCGGATTTAAGTGCTGGAGCAGGAAGATAACCTTCGCGACCGACGAGATCCTGACGTCGCCGACGCTTCCGAGCTGCTGCTCGATGGTTTCGGTGATCCACCGGTCCGTCGCGCTGTCGGCCTTGCGGACCACATCGCGAATGACGTCGTAGACGCGGTCGAACGTCACTAGCGTGCCGATCTCGGCCTCGGCAAGGTTGGCGCCGTTCTGCGGGACGAACAAAGACCGCACAGCGGTGAGTAGTGCGCGGCTCTGGGCCGCGGCTTGGTCGATCTGCTGCTCGCCGCGGAGCGCCTCCAGAACCGACTGCAGGAGCCTGACCTGATACGGCAGGCACGGGTAGTACGCAAGCACTGCATCCCGATCGGTTAGCCGGTCGGCGTCGCGGATCAGGTTCTCGTCGCGGAGCTTCGTCGCGCGCGCCAGCAGACCTGCATGGTCTCGCACGAGTCGCTCCAGGATCGCGTAGTCTGGCGCCGCCGGATCCTTGCGCAGCCACCGCTCACGAACCACGGTGTCGATGTCGCGCTCCTCGAGCTCCAGACGGCCTCCGCGGGGAAAGCGGTCGCGGAGGAACACGACGTAGCCGCTCATATCCTTGAATGCGCTGTCGATAGTGTCGACGCGGAGCTGCGCCGTCGCCAGCAGGAACACCTTCCCCTGACCACGCGCCCTCACCACCTCGGCGAGCCCCTGGACCTCGCGCACACGATCCGCATCGAAGCCGGTCGCGCCACCCTTGAGGTAGAGCGCCACCTCGTCCACGCACAGGATCACGCGCCCAAGGTCGGCGTGGAGGCTTCGGGCCAGCTCTACCGCAAGATCCACCACGCTCTCCGGTGATGGCTGCTCGGCCTCGCGGTCGCGCAGGTACTCGCGCGGCTTCTGGTATTTCGGCAGGACCTTCGGTAGGACGTCTTCGTCTTCAAGGACGCGGTGCGCCTCGGAGGCAAAGTCCCGGATTTCGCTGTCGGTCCACTCGTACGGCCGACCGCTCGGGTGGTGATCGCCGTGCGCCTGGGTGGACTCTCTCACCGCGTCGAGGAAGGCCTTCCACTTCCTCGCGCGCTGTATCTCGCGCTCGATGGCGGCCACGTGCGGCACCGCCGAGTAGCCCCACGCGCGGTTGATCTCGCTGGCAAGGCGATAGAAGAGCGGCCGACGCTGAGCAGCGATGGAACCCCCGTGCGCCATCGCCAGGTTGACCGTGACCGCACGCGTCTTGAATTCGCCGGCCAGTCGCTGCCATGGCAGGTCGAGACTGTGGCGGCGCACCGCGTACTCCAGCGCGGGCACAGTTCTACCACCGACCTCGAGCGGCCGGTTCTCAAGCAGCGCGCCGGCGAGCTTCAGAAAGTGCGACTTTCCTGAGCCGAAGAAGCCCGCAATCCATCCTCGCAGGCAGTCGGGCATCACCCCTTGCGCCGTATCGAGCATCCCCTCGATCAGCGTCCGGAGATAGTCACGCGTATGCTCGGTGAAAACGTACTCGTCGATCTCCGAACGCGGGTCAATCGCCACCTCGGCGTTGACCACCTCGTTGAGCGGACGGGTCGGATTGCGCTCGGTGCTAAAGAGCTGGCGGATCACCATGGCTCTACTCGCGTCACGTTACCACGTGGCCTCGGTAGCCACCGGTGGGGTCGACCAACCCGAGGAACCTCAGGCGAGTCCCTTCGGCGGTGCCTGGGTAGGCTACCGCGACCGTGGGCGACGTTCCTGACTCTTGGAACGCCTGATGGAGCGCCTCGAGGAACGTCGATACGTGCGCGAAAGGATAGAGGGCGCCGAGCCGACCGAGCACGATCACCCCGGGCCGAGTAGGAAGCGCGATGATTCCCTTCACGCAGCCTTCGGCGGCCTTGACGGCGATGCCGCGCGTTGGAGCCGAGAGGTCCGACTGAAGCCGGTCGTACTCGTCAGGGCGCTCGAGTGGCCTCGTAGCGAAGCGCTTCAAAGCGTGAGCGACTTGCCGCGCGACAGGTATGACCGTGGCGGAAAGCCCAGCTCCGGCAAGGCGCGGTGGCAGCCCGCGCAGGCGCTCGATGCATGTGCGTTCCTCGGTGGGCTGGTAGGGAAACACGACATGCGGGTAGCCGTAACCGGGAAGCTGCCCTTTGGCCATGCGGATCGTGGCCTCGAGAAAGCGCTCGAACCTCTCATCATCCCAGGGCAACGTCGATCCACTCCGTCAGTGAGCCGTGCATCGGGACGAGCTCGTCTGTGCCGCCCGCCGACGTGAACTTCCACCAGCCGTGGTCTGCGACGACGACGACGAGCCGGCGCGACTCCGGGGGCTCAAGAAGGAGGAGGCGCCAGAACCGGCTCCGGTGCAGCTCCGCACCACGCAGGCCACGCTCGTAGAGCCCCCAGAGATGGAAGCCAAAGACCTCTGGACGCACGGCGTAGCGCTGGAGCGCCTCCCGCTGGCGCCCGCGACCGAGCGCTCCAACGTCGCGGAGCACCGAGAGCAGCCCTTGGGCCCAGCGGGTCCGCACGGCGCCATTCCAGACGCGCTGCCCCCGTGACGCCAGGAGCGCCTCCAGCGCCGTCGCAACATCGTCCATCATCAAGCGCCCACCCGTAGCGAGGCGAGGCAGGACGAGCGTCGTCGCGATCTCAAATGCAGCCACGTCACTGGCCAGTACGTACGGGAGGAGAAGCTGCGGGCGAGCCACCGGCACCGTGATCCGAGCGAGTGCCGCGGTCAGCGCCGGAATTCCGGGCAACGGGCCTGCGCCCAAGTAGCGCTGCCGGACCGCGGCCACGATGTGCTTCCGCCCTGTGGCCGAGCGCTTGCGCAGAAGCCGTCCGCCCGCGATTTCCCGCGAGACATCGTCGATTGAAGCGCCGGCGCCCAAGCGCTGGAGAACCAGTGCAGTGTCCTCGACGCGCAGACCACAGGCCTCCAAACCTGGCCGCACTGAGCCCCTACGTGGCTCGAAGTTAAATAGGCTAACGTTTACAGGTACGTGGTTCATGGCTAGGGGCCCCACCCGTCAAGTCCGCGGGCCAGCGGCAGCCCCGGGCATCAGACGCGGAAGGCTTGGACCGCCGCGACCACTTTCATGAGTGACGCGGTCTATCCCGGCAGACCGCCGCTTCTGCTCCTCGATCCAGAGATCGATGTCCTGGCGCTTAAAGCGCCAGGTGCCCGCGACCTTAAACCCCGGAAGGCGGCCGTCCTGTGTCAGCCGGTAAACGGTCTTCTCGTCGACCTTGAGGTAGGCAGCTACATCACGTACCGTCATCGCAGCCGAATCCACCACGGCGGCCTCCTAACTTTCCGAGAACCCGGGTCAACTCAGGGCATCCTAGGGCAGAGCGGTCCACCGCGTCAAATTGGAAGCTTCCCAGCAGGGTCTAGATCACGGGCTCGTTAAGTCCCCGACATGTCGCCGATCACCGAGATGATCCTTTCAACGCGTGGAATCCGGTGTACCAGAGTCAACTCGCACGGCGGCCGTCGGCCATCTGAAGTTGCACGACCGGACCCGCCACCGTGGCGTTCTGCAGCGGCACTGCGGTATTCTGCAGCGGTCGACTCGCCCTCCGCCTCGCGGTGGCGGTCACGGTCCTGGCTTCGTGATATCCGCGCCTCGCCTGGGAAATCCAGGACTTGGCGATCCGCTCGGCCGGGAGCGAGCGCTTGCGTGGCGGTCTGGCAAAGGGCTTGCCTCCCCCTTGGCAGTCCGCGCGCACCGCTCCAGGTTCTGCGCGGAGCCACAGCGATGTGGCTTTGGCGTGTCACCGGACGAGGTATACCGAGGCGCCAATGCAGGATCGCGACCAAGGCCGTGCTCCGGCCAGACCGGCAGATACCCGCGTGCACTTGCACAGCAACCGGAGAGCGCTCTGACCGGGCGCTGTGGAGACACGAGCAGCCTCGGGGCCTCGCGAATGATGAAGAAGTCTACCTGCAGATGATCCAGCGGACTCTGCCGGCCGACCGGCCTGCGACAACCCGACGGGCATGCCCCGAGAAACTTGTATGCCGGAACGCGGCCAACGGTGTCCGACGGCATGCTCCGCCCCGTGCTCTCCGCCTAGCGGCGCGCACGTTCCGGCGGCTCGCAAACGCGGACGTCGTCTGGCTGGCCGTCCGCGAATTCCGCTCGCAGGTCGCGGTGGTCCGCTGCAGCGAAGGTGCTCGTTCCGCGGCGGGTGTGGGGTTGGCGATCGAGCCTGGTGTTGGCGTGGGCGGCGCCGTCCTTGTGAAGGCTGCGCCGTGGTGTGGCGGGATCCAGGGGGATACGGCTGTTCGCGCAAGCGACCAGGAGTTGATCATCCTGGGCCGTGAGGGAGTGAGGTACCTCATGGCGATGCCTCTCCTCACCACCGCGTTTTTGGGCGAGACGCGCGTCGAGGGATTGGCCTATGTCGGTACGCGCCGCGATATCACCTGGAGTGACAAGGCCCTGGTAGCCTGCCAACGCCTCGGGAGGCAGCTCGCGCGAACCGTCCGAGATGCGCAGCGTGTCTCGGACGTGATGCACCGCTGGAATCAGGTGTGGGCGCAGCTCGCAAGCAGTAACGGTAACGCTGCCGAACGCCGACTCGATCGCGTAGCGCATCAGATCGCCGTGGATACACGCGCGGTGCTACGCAGTGGCATCGGCATCGTCTTCCGCCTGGATGCAGCCTCGGGAGCTCTCCACTCGCTCGGGGTCGATGGCAAGGTGACTCAAGTCGTTCGTGCGATGGGTCGGGGCCAGGTCTTGCCGCCGGGCTGTGGAAGCGCGGGCCGGGCTGCGGCTCTCGGCCGAGCCTTCATCGCACGCGACTACTCGGGGGAGGTCGACGTTCCGCCGATCATGGCCGAAGCCGTCGCGACACTGCCCACGATGACGACTCTGTCCGTGCCGCTTCGCGTCGGCCAGGGCATCATCGGTGCAATGACCGTGGGACGATGGAGGACCACGCCGTTGATGGACTACTCGGATGAGGATATACGAGTCGCCCAACGGCTCGCCAAGGCGGCAGGACCGCTTCTGGCCCGAGCGCAGCTCGCCGCCGAGCATGCGCGCCGTCAGCAGGGAGCCTCCGCGCTTTCGCGCCTCGCGGGGTCGCTCACTCAACGCCCGACAGTGTCGGCAGTCTGCCAGCAGCTGGGTCGGAGCGTCCTGGCGCTCGTGCACGGGACCGGTGCATCAGTCTGGAGCGCGAGCGGTCAGAGCATGGCCCCCGAGACGCGCCCTTCGGGAGTGCTACGAGAGCCCAAGGACCCCCGCCTGGGGCGAATTCTTGACCTCGTCACCGACACTCGACAAGCCTTCTGGACGCCAGATCTCACCAACGATCCGCGCCTGGTTGTGCCACGGGGCTCCAAGTTGATTGACCGGGACGAAGCCCGTGCCGTGCTCGTGGCGCCGATCCGTATCCGCGAGACGCTCCTCGGCTTTCTGGGCGTCACCGGGGCTACCGGCCGCACCTTCACCGACGCGGACGTCGAGCTTGTGCAGGCCCTGGCGGATCAGGCGGCGCTGGGGATCGCGAACGCTCGGGCGTATGACGAGTTGCAGGTATCGAACGTTCAGCTACTTCGGCACGAGAAGCTCGTGGCGATGGGCCGGCTAACGTCAGGGCTCGCGCATGAGCTGAGGAATCCGCTCCAAAACGTGGTCGCCCTCACCTCAGAGTTGCTTGAGCGAGCGCACGGGGGCCCGCCAATGCATCCCGAATCTGTCGACACCGAAGAGTATCTCCGGCGGGCCTACGGCGAGGCCAAGCGAGCCGCGGACATCGTCGATCGGCTACTCGACTACGTGCGGGAGCGCGCGCGGACGTTTGACACGATAGACCTGCGCAACGTGGTTGCCGACGCAGTCGCCATCGCCTCACCGACGGCGGGATCCCGCGGCACGCAGATCACCGTAACGAGCGATGACACGCCGATCCTCGTTCAGGCTGATGCGATCATGCTCCGCCAGGTCGTCCTGAATCTTCTGAACAATGCCCTGGATGCTGTCGATGGGCAGGGGACGGTGGAGATACGAACACGGCTCGACTGCACCGCGATTGAATCCCCGCGTGCCATTGTGAGCGTCCGCGACACCGGACGCGGCATCTCCGCGGAACATCTCCCCGATGTGTTCGAACCGTTCTTCACTACCAAGGAAGTCGGGCGCGGGGTTGGACTGGGTCTGGCCCTCTCTCAGTCCCTCATCGAGCAGCACGGCGGGACTATCCAGGTGGATAGCCCGGGCATCGGGCAAGGCGCAACCGTCCAGTTCGAACTACCAGCGAAGCCGTGAGCTCCGAGACGCGTCTCGCAGGTAGCGGTCGGGGAATCCGTATCCTCGTCGTTGACGACGACGAGACGTTTCGCTTCGTGATTGGGAACCGCCTCAAAGCCTCCGGCCATCTCGTGGAGTCGGTTGGCAGTGGTGAGGCCGCGCTTGAGCGCGTCGCGGAGAAGACGTTCGATGCCATGCTCCTCGATCTCCGAATGCCCGGGCTAGGCGGCCTGGGGGCGCTCCGGCGTCTCAGCGAGATGGGCCTCCCGTGCGAGGTGGTGGTTCTTACCGGTCAGCCAGACTATGACGACTGTGTCGAAGCCATGAGGCTGGGCGCCTTCCACTACCTCAGAAAGCCGATAGAGCCCGCCTTGATCGAGGAGACCCTCGGGCGCGCCGTGGAGCATCATGGACTGCAGCGCGAAAATGCCGCGCTGCGACGGATGCTGGGTCCGGCACGCGGCCCGGACGTCGTCGGCGAGAGTCCGGCAATCCGTGCCGTTCTGGAGCTCGCCCAGAAAGCCGCGGCCGGCGATTCCAGAGTCGTCATCCTCGGAGAATCGGGCACCGGGAAGTGGGTGCTGGCTCGCCGCATTCACGAGCAGAGCAGACGACGCCACAAAGCGTTTCTCGACGTGCACTGCGGGACGATGGCGCATGACCTTCTGGACAGCGAGCTGTTTGGACACGAGCGCGGAGCGTTCACAGGCGCCATCGCCGCGAAGCCCGGGCTCTTCGAACTCGCCGACGGAGGAACGCTCTTCCTTGACGAGTTTGCTGAAATGTCGATGGAGATGCAGTCCAAGCTCCTCAAGGTGCTGGATCATGGAGAACTGCGGCGGGTGGGTGGAGTGCGAACGATCGTCACTGATGTCCGCATCATGGTGGCCACGAACCGCGATATCGACAAGCTGGTACAAACGGGCCGGCTCCGAGAAGACCTCTTGCACCGCGTCGATGTCCTCCGCATCACGGTGCCTCCGCTGCGTGAGCGGCCGGAGGATATCCCGCGTTTCGTGGCGCACTTCTTGATGCTGCACCGGAATCGTGGGGAGAAAAGCCTCACCCCTGCTGCGATGCGGGTCCTTCAAGCGTACGGGTGGCCCGGGAATGTCCGGGAACTGGCGAATACCGTCGAGCGTCTTCTGATCCTTTCGTCGGGGCCCACGATCGACGTCCAAGACCTGCCCGAGAACCTTCGGTCCCCGAAACCGACACCGGTCACGGATGATTCATCCCTCTCGCTAGCCGAGTTGGAGCGTCGCCACATCATCCGCGTGCTTGAAACGACCGGTGGCAATTTGACGGCCGCAGCGAGGAGGCTCGGGGTGGACCGCGGGACTCTACACCGAAAGATGAAGGAGTGGCAAGGACGTGGAGTGGCATGAGCAAGTGCGCATCGATCGAGATCACGATATTTTCGTAGGACGAGGAGGCTGACGTGATCAGCGATATGGCGTCGTATCTGCGCTTTTTCGACAGCGTGCGGCAACGCACCGAGCGCGACGTCGCGGCGCTCCCGGCCGCCGCGGCGGCGTGGCGGCCGCCGGCGGTGGATGGTGAGACGGGGTGGAGCATCGGTCAGATCGTCGGCCATATCGGCAGCTCGCGCCTGTACTTCGCCAGCGCCTACCGCGGGGAAGGATGGGTTGCCGCCCCTGCTGAGCTGGACCCAGACGACCAGGCTACCTGGGTGCCATGGTTGAAAGCGTCGTGGACCCGCTTCACCGCGCTATTGGACAAGACCCCGGACGAGTGGCTCGCCCGTCGCATCGAGATGATTGACACGCCCGGCACTCTCTCGGGCTGGCGCATCTTGATGATGATGCTCGAGCATGAGGTCCATCACCGTTCGCAGATCGACACGTATGCCGGGCTCCAGGGTTGGCCCGTGCCGGACATCTTCAACCGATCACAGGAGGTGATTCGCGCGCTTCAGCCTGAGCAGCGCGCGAAGCACGGCCGCTGAGCGGGCAACCGTTTCGCGCTGGCGCACCTCAGGGAAACGCGGGACATGCGATCAGGCCTGTCGATTCCAAGGGGTGGAGGAGGATCAGTACGATGGTGCGACCGACGCGGCTAGAATTCGCCGTGACGACCGGCTCCGGCCACGAACCGGCGAGCACCTTCCAGCCTGTCCCCTGCCGTCCGCCATCGATGGCCCAGTGTGAATTCACGCCGAAGGGCAGCGGCAAGCATGGCGCCCTGGGCATCGTAAGCCGACCGGCGGTCGCTACGAACAGCGTGCGGAGGAAAGCTAGCGATGGTCCTGGCTAAGGCTTCGGCCTCTTCGCGGGCCCGGCCACGAGACACCACCCGGTTGGCCAGGCCCATCGCAAGTGCCTCGCGCGCGTCCACAGGTCGGCCAGTGAGGATCAGATCGAGGGCGCGACCGAGGCCCACGATGGCGGGTAGCCTGACGGTGCCCCCATCCAACAACGGGATGCCCCAGCGGCGATTGAAGACACCTATTACCGCGTCTTCCTCCATCACGCGCAGATCGCACCAGAGTGCCAGCTCCAACCCCCCGGCCACAGCGTAGCCTGCCACCGCGGCGATGACCGGCTTGCTGAGTCGCATGCGAGTGGGCCCCAGCGGCCCGTCGCCGTACGTACGCTGGACCCGGGCAGTCCCAGCCGCGATGGCCTTGAGGTCCGCCCCAGCGCAGAACGTGCCTCCGGCGCCCAGGAGCACACCCACCCGCGCTTCGCGGTCGCGCTCGAAGGTGCGGAAGGCCTTAGCCAACGCATCGGCGGTTGGCCCGTCGATCGCATTGCGCCGCTCGGGGCGGGAGAGAATGACCGTTGTCACTGCGCCGTGCTTTTCTATCATGACTGCCATGCCGGTTTCCCCTTGACCGAGACTCCATCGGACGGTGACGTGCTGAAGACCAGCGGCCTACTTGACGCTGTGACTCGGAGCCGCCTATGTTGTCCTGGCCTGATGTCCCCCCACGGCGAGCGCAACGCCGATCAACACCGGATTCGTGGAGCGGGCCCGATGCTTTCATACGAGGTGGTCGGGCCGGCCGTTGACAGCTCGGCCGCGAGCGCAGTTACGCTCCTTTGCCTGCATGGCAACAGCAGCCATCGCGGGGTATGGCGGCCCGTGGCGCGCGAACTCCCGGAATTCCGCAACGTCCTGCTCGACCTCCGCGGGCATGGCGATAGCGACCACGTGGTCCCGCCGACATACAATCCCGAGCACCACGCGGCTGATATCGAACGGGTCGTTGCCAGCCTCATGCAGAGCCCGTACGCCATTCTCGGTCACTCGGCCGGCGCGCTGGTGGCTGCGCGCTTCCTGGTGAACCTCGAGGCTTCAAGATCTGCCGCAACGCCTGTCGCATTTGTGTGGGTGGACATCGATCCCCTGGTGCCCCGCTGGCAAGTGGACTATTTCCGCCAGCGTGTGGCGTCGGCGGACCGAACATTCCCAACCGTGGAGGATGTGCTCGCCGGATTTCGCCGCATGTACCCCGCTGTCCCTCAGGACCGACTCAAGGCATTTGTCCTCGAAGGCCTGCGCCAGATCAACGACGGTTGGCGAATGAAGCTCGATCCCGCAACTTATGGGACATGGGAACCGGGCGACCTGCGGCCCGAGCTTCCCAACATCCTCATTCCCACACTCGTACTCCGCGGAGCCGCTAGCATGGGGAGTTCGCCCGACGGCTTCAAAGCGCTCGGCAAAGGGCTGCCCCGCTGCGAAGTGCGCGAAATCGAGGGCGGCAGTCACCTGCTCTTGCTCGAGTATCCTCAGGAGATCGCGGCGGCTGTACGCGATTTCATTGGGCGGCAAGTTCACGGCGGCGGCTAATTACGCCGGTCAGCCATTCATCGCTCTCAGCGACCACTTCCCATCGCCGCTGGCCAGTCACAGTCAACACCCTGATCCCCGCCATCACGGACCATGGATTGCCGAACAGCGTGGACCAGCTCTCAGCTTTCCGCTCGCGAGGCCCCTAACTCCAGACCGGCGATTCAGTGGCGCAATACGGCGACCAGACGAACTGCCGCCAATAACACTCCGCTAGCTCTACCCACGTCTCGAGCCCCTGCCTCGAGTGAAGGAACTGGCGAGCGCTCACCAGAAGCCAGCTCTGCACGGCCTGGCTGTCCCGGCAGCCTGCGCACCGCCCGTGCGTACAGCAAAAGTTGACCGTGTTCAGATCTGCCGCGTACACATTGAACAGCGGTAGCGTTGGGTTGTCGTTGGCCCGGCGAGCGGCATGCCCGGGATAGTTCCAGCTGATGCTCGGACAGACGTCGTAACCGAACTGCCCGAACTCGGTCCGCCCCGTGATCAGGGCGCGCAAATAGTACGGATGAGAGATCACCGCGTCCGGATAGAGTTCCTGCACCCGAAGGACTTCGTCGAGCAAGCGTTGCTCGTGTTCATGTCGCAACGGCTCATCGGTATGGTACTCGCTATAGTAGTTGAACGTGACCCGATTGCCGTTGTCGCGGATCCGCCGCACCGTGGGCTCGATGTACTCCAGGGCACGGCCCGTGATCGCGTAGATGAAGAACACGCGCGCATCATGGCGATAGTGTCTTAGCGCAGTCTCGGCCAGGCCGGTGAATGTGCGCCCATTGGGCCTGATGGCCCGAAGCTCATCGTCGACGGGGCCACCGCCGAAGAGTGTCACGGCGACGCTCACGCGCTCGAATCCCTCACGCGGCAAGGGGCGAAGCCCGTTCGTCGAGATCGTGACGTACTCCATGCCCTCGACAAACGCCCTGATCCGGTCCGGGACCAACGTCGGTTCGCCTCCAATGAGCAGCACGGCATTGACGTGCCGGGCGCGCTCCCGCTGGATGAAGGCTTTGAGCGTGCTGAGGTCGGTCTGGTCCTTCGTCTGGCCGTCGAACCCGAAGGTGAAGAACCAGCATCCACGGCAGCGCAGGTTGCAGGCGTTGGTGAGGTGCACCTCGGACGCGCGGATGCCGCGCGAGAAGTCCCGTACAGCGTGAAAGCGTCGTAGCAGCGCGTCGTCTTCGCCCGCCAGGCGCCGCGCAGTGCGCTCCACGGATTCCTGACGGCCACTCGACAGGATTGCCGTGCCCATATTTTGTTCTCCAACCTCCACGTCTTCCGCGGAGGTTCAGGCCGGTTCACGCGCAAGCCGGTTGGCCGGTCGCTCACTCCGTTCGCGCACGAGGTCGATTACGTCCTGGACGGTCCGAATACTGTGTAAGGCTTCGTCTGGAAGTGACACGTCGAATTCGCGCTCCAGCGCCAGGGTGAACTCGACGGCGTCGATGGAATCCACGCCGAGATCCTCGGCTAGCTGGGCGCTCGGGATCACGGCTTCTCGAGGCATCCCGAGGCGCTGAGTGAGGAGTGTGATGACCCGACCGGCTAGAATGATGTCTTCACTCATCTGGCTCCCTCCCCTCCTCCGGGTTATGCGCGGTCATCATGCCTCGTGCTTCTTGAAGACCAGGCTCGTGTTGACACCGCCAAACGCGAAGGAGTTCGACATCGCAATGGCGACCTTGCAGCGACGCGCCTGATTCGGCACATAGTCGAGATCGCACTCGGGATCAGGTGAGGTGTAGTTGATCGTGGGTGGCAGCACGCCGCGCTCCAGTGCCACCACGCTGATGACTGCCTCCACGGCCCCGGCCGCGCCGAGCAGGTGGCCCATCATGGACTTGGTCGAGCTCACCGCCAGCCGGTAGGCATCGGCTCCAAAGACGTGCTTGATGGCACGAGTCTCGTTCAGGTCGTTGTGCGGCGTCGATGTGCCGTGCGCATTGATGTAGTCCACCTGCTGCGGGTGCACTCGTGCGTCGTGCAAGGCCAGCGCCATTGCGCGAGCGGGGCCGTCCACCGAAGACGCCGTCGGATGTTGAGCGTCCGCGGTGATGCCGTAGCCGGCGAGCTCGGCGTAGATATGGCTCCCTCGACTCCGTGCGTGCTCGAGCTCTTCCAGAACCATCATTCCGGCTCCCTCGCTCAAGACGAACCCGTCCCGATCTCTGTCGAAGGGCCGACTGGCTCCCATCGGAGCGTCATTACGAGTCGATAGTGCGCGGAGGGCGCTAAAGCACGCGATCACGAGTGGAGTGATCAAGGCTTCGGCGCCGCCGGCGATCATGACGTCCGCGTCACCGCGCTGGATGATTCGGGCTGCGTCCCCGATGGCCTGCGCACCAGCCGCGCACGCGGTGGTCGCGCACGCGATGGGCCCGCGTGCGCCGGCGCGCATCGACACCCACCCCGCCGCCATATTGGGTAAGAAGCCCGGCATCGCGTAGGGGTTGACCCCGCGCATCTGTTCGCGCACAAGGCCGTCGTATGTCCTCAGGAGCAGAGGCAAGCCTCCCATGCCCGTACCGATCGACACCCCCATCCGCGGGTCGCCGGCCGATGGTGGGAGCTTAGCGTCTGCGAGCGCCTGCTGAGTCGCCGTGAGCGCGAAGTGAACGAAAGTGTCAGTGCGGACGATATCGCGGCGCGGCAGATACGTCTCGGGGTCGAAGCCGGTGACTTCGCCGGCAATCTGCGAAGGGAGCCCCGACGCGTCAAACTTCGTGATCCGACGCACGCCGCTAACACCATGCGTGAGCTGTTCCCACAACGCATCGATCCCGATGCCGACAGGGGAGACGACGCCCAGGCCGGTCACGACTACTCGTCTCATGCATCCTCCAAGAGGGATACGACCTCAGTCAGCCGACGTCGCCTGAAACTCGCAACGCGTGGTCAGCAGAGATCCGCCACTGACCTGTTACCCGTCGCTGCTGGAACTCGGCGACATACTGTAGGATTCAAGTTCAAGTTGCTCACTGGACGGACCGCGATTCATGCAAGCATCCTGCCGCGCTCGCGGAGCGACACATGAACACAGCAAACAGGTGGCAAAGTGCTGCCAGATCGAGTGAACACAGCCCTGCGTCAGACGTGACATTGAGGGAAGAGAGGCGGGCGACAGGGCGTGCCGCTGTAAAGTGCCCCACTGCCTGTGGCGAAATGCAGCGTCCCGCTCCGCCAAGACAGCGCAGCGTCCCGTCGGCCATCTGACGGAGACATCCTCTCTCCGATGACGGGCATCCACCCCAGCCCAGGCGCGGCCATCGACCGTCTCGGCGAAAGCCCCGTCGCTCCCCAGCGAGAGCCTCGCTGCGAGACGCCGCGCGCCGCCGCAATCCTCGCCTTTCGACGCGCATCGACTGCGGATAAGGCGCATCCATTCCGCTCGTCGTCGCAAGAACTTATGGGCCTTGCGGCTCACACGGTGGCGTTTGGCATGCGAATTGGACTCCCGAGCGGCGCACGCATCATCCGGGCGAGGGACACCGCATCCTGTGAAAGCTGACGGCGCCGCTCTCGGGCTCAACGCTTCCGGGCTTGCTGAGCCAACACCTGCCGCGCTCCGATCGTGCGGCTTCCACGATGCTGGCCCTTGGCCAATAAGCCGAGTTCGCTGGAGAGCGTCGCGGGGTGGCGATCAGTCGTGCGTAGCCTGACTCCCGAACACCGGCATGTCTCGACCGTGCCCGGGACGGCCCCGGGGGGAGGAGAGCCGCGTGTCTGAGGCATCGAGGGTTACCGCTCCCGTCGGCGAGGCCCCGACGTGCCACATCGCCCCGAAGGGCCAATCTATCCAGGAGAACGTCTTCGGGCTCACGGGCTGGCGAGTGGGCGGGACCCTCCCTGACTACCCGCTTCGCGACCTGCGGCTCTACGAGCCGCGCTGGGTGTGGCCGCCGACCTTCAAGCACACCGAGCATTACCGGCAGCTCCGCCAAAGCATCGAGGAATCGGGCGTCTTCAACCCGCTCCTCGTGCTGCCCGACGGCCAGGTCGTCGACGGCCAGCATCGGTACTCCTGTGCGAAGGAGCTCGGCTTCGAGAGCGTCCCCGTTCGGGTCATCGAGGCTCCCCTGCCCCTCCGCGAGGCCGACCAGTTGGCGATCGAGGACTGGGCGGTCTGCGACGCGATCGCTCGACGCCACCTCACCCGGGCGCAGGCGACAGAGATGCTCTACGACCTCCTGCGCGGGCGGAGCGAAGTGCAGGCAGCGCTCGCCAGGCTCGCCAACCTCAAGCGGGGCAAGAATGGGTCCGATGTCCAGCCTGACCCGAGCCACCTGACGGCGAAGGAACTGGCCGCGCGGGCTGGCACGAGCGAGCGCTCGGTCAAACGGGCCGTGGCACTCCTTCGGCACGCGCCCCCCGAGGTCCAGGAGCAACTTCGCGACGGCACGCTCACGCTCGGGGGCGCCGAGCGCGCGCTGAAGGTGGCCCAGGCCGCGACGAATGGTCCCGCACCGACGACCGCGGCCCCCGCGGAGACGCCAGGGGCGATGCTGGTCGAGGCCGCGACCATCTCCGCTAGCTCGCTCTCGACCGACGACAACGCGGCAATGGCGGGCACCGCGGCCCTCGACCGCGGGCCGGCGGCACCCGCGCCGCCGACCCAGGAGCCCTCACCCTTCATGTCAATCGCCGACGCCTTTGTCGCCAGCGCGAGAGCCCTCGTCCGGAAGGCGCGCACCTGGGATCGCGAGGCCCTCGACAGGCTCTCCCGCGCCCTGGGGCAGGTCGAGACCAGTCTCCGGGACGGGGGCGCCAGGGCACACGCGGAGCTCCGGCATTGATTAGACGCACCACGCGCGCGCCTCACACGCGCGACGACGACCCCCTGACGCTCCTCGCCACCGCCGTTGATCCAAAGATCGAGGCGTGGCCGGTCGAGCGGCTGTGGCACTACCAGGCCCGCTGGGTGTGGCCGCCCACCTTCAAGAACGGCCCGGAGTGGCAGCCCTTCGTCGCGGACATCCGGGAAACGGGGATCCAGGAGCCGCTCATCGTCCTCCCCGACGGCCAGGTCGTCGACGGCGGGCATCGCCTGGACGCCGCGCGCGAGCTCGCGCTGACGACGGTCCCGGTCCGCGTGCTGTCGCTGGAGCTGCCGTTGAACGACGCTGACCGGTTCGCCCTCGAAAACTGGGCCGTGATGCACACGCTGGCGCGGCGGCAGCTGAGCCGTCACGAGATCCGCGGGCTCATCATCGACCTCGAGCATGCAGCGATCGAACTTCACAAGCGCGGCGTGACGCTCCCCCTGCGCCACGGCCGCATCGCGAAGCTGGCCGAGCTCCTCGGCATGAGCGCGATGCATGCGAAGCAGGTCCTCGCCATCGCCCACCGCGGCTCGCAAGAGCTTCGGAACCGCGTCAAGGCCGGCACGCTGAGCGTCGACGCCGCCTATCGCATCCTCACCGGCAAGATCGGCGAGGTCTCGACCGGGCCCAACGGCACTCCCCATTGGCAGCTCGAGATCGATCGGCTGATGGGCGAGGCCGCCGCCATGCTTTCGCTCACCCTCGACGCTGCGCTCGCAGAGGGCGCGCGTGAGCGCGACCGAATCACGGCGGCGCAGGTGCTCGAAGCGGCAGCCGACGAGATCGCTCAACTTCGCCTGACGGTGGAGGAATGGTACGAGAGCGCAGGGTGATCCGACCGCCCGGCAGGACTGCGGGCGCATTGCTGTTTCACCGCTGATCTATGGAGAGACCCTGGACTCCGATCCTGCGGCGACTGACCCACCGCGACGTGTGGGGCCCAGGCGGCATCGCGCCGCTCGAAGCCTTCCGGCGCGCGGGATCCGGCTACGTCGCACGCTGCCCGCGCCACCGCCCCGATCTCCACCCGTCCTTCGTGATGAAAGAAGGCCGAGTCGACGGCTATTGCTTCGCGTGCCGCTACCGGGTCAGCTGGATCGACTACGTCGGCCAGCGCCTTGGCATCACCGACCGCCGCGCGGCCTTCTGGAAGGCGATCGAGGTCCTGGCAGCGCGCGCAGGAACGACGGTGCCGCCCAGGCGCCTGGAGTCAGTCGCGCCCGACGCGTTCCAGACGGCGGCGCGGTGGGTCCGCTCACAACTCCTCGAGAACACGGCCGTCGCCAAGCGCTGCCGCGACTACCTGATCCAGCGCCGGCTGATTCCGGACGTCCTCGAGGTCCTGCCGGTGGGATGTCTGGCCGATCCCGGGCAGGTCTTTCCTGCACTGCGGGCGGCCGGATGCCTGCCGCGCGACATCAACGCGACCGGTCTCGCCCATCGCTACCTGGCCCGCGTCCCACTGATCTTCGTCTTCTCCGACGGCGACCGCGTCACGGGCTTCAAGGGCCGGGCACCCGACCGCGCCCAGAAACGAATCCTCAACGCGAAGGGATTCGGTGGTGAGCGCGAGCAGCGGTCGCTCTACTGCGCGGACCTCGCCCGCGACGCGATCAAGGCCACGAGGCAGGCCGTGCTCGTCGAGGGCGAGTTCGACTGCCTCGTCTGGTGGTCATGGGCGCTCAGCCGCGGCCAGACAATCAACTGGGTGGCCCTCGGCGGCACCTCGAAGCCCTCGTCCCTGACGTTCACGCGGCTCAGTGAGCTCGGGGCTGAGACCGTGCTCCTGGCTCTCGACGAGGATCCGCCCGGCGACCTGGCCACGGCCGCCGCGGTGAGCCTCGCGTGGGAGGCGGGGCTCGAACCCGTCGTCCTCCAGATGCCGAGCGGCTGCAAAGACCCCGACGAGGTCTTCACGCGCCTCGGCCCGAAGGGCGGCCTCGAGACGATGAGGTCCAGGCTCCGGAGCGCCCCGGAATGGCTCGTGGGGCACTGGATCGGCCTCTACCCACCGGACAGCGCGGACGGAGCGGCGCAAATCCTCGCCGAAGCGCGGCGGACGGCGGCGTGCGCGCCGCCCATCGCGCTCGCCGCCCTCACCGAACATGTTGCGCAGGCCCTGGGGCTCGAGACGGCGGCCGTCCGTGTCGACCTGCTCCGTGCGGGGGAGGAGGCGCGGCGGCGACGCACCCTTCTGCAGCTCCAGCAATGGGCGCGGGAGGTCCAGATGCTCAGGCCCGAGGACCTGCCGGACGCGCTCGCGCGCGGTCACGCCATGCTCGAGGCCCTGCAAGGCAGCGGACGCCTCGAGTCCGGACGAGTCAAGTCGGGCGCCATCAGGCCACGCGGCCACCCCATCCTCGGCTCCGTGTTCTGACGGGAACGTCTGGCGGACACCATGGGCAAGACTGCCAACCCGATCTCGGAGGTGCTCGCGGCGGAGGCCGGCGCATGGGTGACGATGCTGCGTAGCATCCTCGACTACTGCCTCGTGATCGAACAGGTCCCGCCCGAGATTCGCGAGAAGCTCCAGGTCTACCGGCCGATCCTCGGCGAGTTCGTCGCTACCGGCGCGCAACTCAAGGAACTCAGCCTGAACCCTGCACAGCTGAACCAGGTCGTGCTCGCCATTCGTGAACCCTTCGATCACCAGGACCTCCGTCGCGCCGCCCGGGCCGTAGGGCGCGAGCAGCGGCCAAGCGCCGCGCCCTTTTCCCTGCTCAGCGCGATGGTCGCCGCGCGGCGGCGCCAGTAGCCGTTGGTCGACAACGCCTGCCAGCGCTTCGGCATCAAGGCGCTGCGGTCGCTGGGACTGCGCATCACCGAACTCGCGGAGATGTCGCCGCAGTCGGTCGCGACCATCAAGCGGTACACCCGAACGGTCATCCCAGAGCTTCGCATGATGGCCACCGCCCTGACGGCGGTCACCTACCAGCACCGAGAGGTGCTGACCGACTTCTGGGTCCGCATCATCGCCGAGAACCATCCGGTCGCTCCGCCAGTGCCGCGGCGGCGTTTCCTCGACTTCTTCTGCCCCATCTGCCTGACACGACCGTCGTCGACGAACGGTCAGCGGCCGCCCGCGAACGAGGAAGGGCTCGCATCCGAGATTGATGGCGAACTCCTCATCGCCGGCGCGCCTCCGATTCGGGGCGCAGACCCTGGGAACCTGGAGGACGCCATCCTCGAGGGAAGCGCCGCCTGCCAGGCCGGCGCGAACCCCTGCGCAAGCAGCGCCGCGCGCTTCGCCGCGCTCGTGCAACTGCTCCGGGTGCGGCCCTGGGATGCCTACCAGTTCATCACCCAGAACGTGGCGCCGGACAGATGGTGGATCCGGACCTGCATCGGCTGCGACAGGGCCTTCGTGAGCGAATCGCGCGCCTCTCGGAAGTGCCATAGCTGCGCCGGGAGGAAAGACCGTTAGCCGGCACGGCCCTGCCCCCCGCGCGCGGGATCAGGAAGCGCGGTCCCGTGAGCCATCGTAATGCCGACCGGCGGGGCCTTCATCACACTACGTTGGCGACATGAACGTCGCACGCGCTCTCCTCCTCGTGCTCGCCGCTGTGGCGCTCACCTCATGTGCTTCGGGTCGCAGCGGCCCCTTGACGCTCGGCGAGGAGGACAGGGCGAATATCCTGGCCGAAGAACTGGCGTGGCACGACGCCGCGAGCCAGCCTCCGGCTCCCAAGCCCGCGGCCCCAAGGTCCGTGGGGTTCCCGGAGGCGCCCAACCGGCCCGATCCCCTCGACCGGCGGATCACGCTAACAGCGGGCGGTGCTCCGCTGAATCTGCTGCTCTCTCGCCTCGCCGACCAGGCCGGCCTCCGCCTGATCACCGAGCGAGAAGTAACAGCCGGAACGCCGGTCTCCGCCACCTTCCAGCGCCTTACGATTCGGGAGGCGCTCGGCGCGGTGTTGACACCCCTGGGTCTGTCCTCCCGCGTCGAAGGTGAAGCACTCGTCGTCTACGCCTTCGGTACACGAAGCTGGACTATCTCCCTTCCGGTCGTATCCCTGTCCGTGGCCACGTCTATCGCGAACGAGAGCGGAAGGACGGTTGGCGTGACCGCCCAGGCGAGCGACTCGCCCGGGACTCCGGCCGAGACGACGGCGAGCAACAACGTCAACTTCGGCCCGCGAGCCGAGGTCGCGACCAGGGTTCCAGATGTCTCCACCTGGACAGAGCTGGAGGCCGCCATCAAGACCATCGCCTCCAGGGACGGGTCGGTCGTCGTCAGCCCCGCGCTCGGCCTCGTGACCGTGCGTGACCATCCAGATCGGCTCGGTGAGATCGACCGATTCCTGGCGCGTTTCGAGGCCGAAGCCGCCCAGCAGGTCGCGATCGAGATCCACGCTTTCGAGGTCGCTCTCGACGGATCGGATAGCTACGGGATCGACTGGTCACGCGTGTGGGACTCGCTCGCCGGGAATACCTCCGTGAGCGTCGCCGCGGCGGTCACGACGCCCCTGACGCTGCCGATGGGCGTGAGCCTCAGCGAGCCGGGCGGAGTCCGCCAGTTCATCCGGGCCGTGTCCAGCCAGGGCAAGGTGAAGGTGCTCAGCCAACCCTCGATCCGGCTTCTCAACGGCCACCCCGCCATCGTCCAGGCGGGTCGCGTCCGGGCCTTTGTCACGGAGGTCTCGCAGACCGCCACGGGTGCGACGGGAGCCTCGATGTCCGCCCTGAAGTTGGGCTCTGTCCAGGATGGCGTCATCTTGCCGCTCACGGCCCGCATCGTTCAGGACGAGGTCATCCTCAACGTCGCGCCGATCCTTTCTCAGGTACGCGACATCCGCAAGGTCGCCTCGGGGACGGCGAGCATCGAGGCGCCCGACGTCGACCGCCGCGCGTTGCAAACGACCGTGCGGTTGCGCAGCGGTGAGACCGTCGTGCTGGGCGGGCTGTTCAGCTCGCCGGAACGCGACGGGCGCCTGCGCCTCCCGATCGCCTTGAAGCACGTGCCGATCGTCGGTTGGCTGTTCGGGGCACGCGAGAAGAGCGCCGTCAGGACCGAGCTCGTCCTCACGCTCACGCCCACGATCGTCGCACCGGCCGTCGCCAGACGGCCCTCGTAGGGAGCGATGCACCCCTTCCTCGACATGCGCCGCCGCGCGCTGCTGCTCCAGCGCACCGTCGGCGTCTCCGTGCTCGTCGGAGCCGTGGTCCTCGCCAGCTGGGCGGAGTGGCTCCGATGGGCCTCGCACCAACGCGTTGCCGCCGCTCACCAGGCGGTCCAGCGCCTGGCTGTTGCCCGCGACGGTGTGCTGCTCGCGCGAGGCGACCACCTGCGTCGCCAACTCAACCGCACCGGCTTCCGCGCCTGGGCGGCTGCACTCGCGACGTTAACCGCGAACGACCGTCCAGCGCTGCGCGGGTTCCTCGAGCAGGGGAACTGGAAGGTCGAACTCGAGACGACATCGCTCGAGTCGGCCCAGCGCTTCGCAAGGGCTTTCGGCGAGCGGGCCTCTGTCCGGCCCCGGAGGGTCTCCGACGGCGTCGGCTGGGTTGTGACGATGGACTCCCCGGAGGAGGCATGGATCGGCTGGCCATCGCAGGAATCGCCCTCGGGCTCGTGATCGGTGTCGCCGGCCTGACGCGGATACCCGACGCGCTGAGCGTGCGCAGTCGGGCCCTGGAGGCGGAAGCGCGGGTCGCAACCGCACAGCGGGACCTCGATCGTCTGCAATCGGTCGCCTCTGACGCGCGACCCCTACCTGCGGTCATCCACACTTTCCTTCAGCTCGACCACGGCATGCTCAGGCAGCCGACGCCACTGCGGGCGCACGCGCAAGTCGAGCGGGCTGCTCACCAGAGCAACCGGTGGGCCCCATTCACCGGCGAGACGGTGAAGATCACGATACAGACGGACGTTTCGCCCCCGGCGGCCGTCGACTGGCTCGACGTCGCGCTGCAGAACTACGCTCTCCTCTTGACGCAGATCGACTGGGATGGGCGGACCGGAATTCTCCGCACCGTCGCGCTCGGCCCATAGGCAAGGAGGTCGGCACCGATGTTCCGCTTCTTCCGTCGCCCGCCACCCGACAGCCTCGAGCTGGACACCGAGGGCACCGCCCCTCCGCCCGCCGGCGAGGACCAAGAACCACACATCGAAGGCGCACGCCGTCTCTCGCCGTGGCGACAGCGCTCGCCGAGGACGATCCTCGTCTTCGGAATCCTCGCCGTTGGCCTGGGCGCGGTCTACTTCAGCTTGGGCCGCGGCGGAGGCGAGGACTTCGCATTGCCGCGTCTCCTGCCGCAGGGCCGCTCTGCACTGACGCAGGAGGTACCGCCCTTCCAGGGTAGCCTTTCACCCGGGACGAGCACGCCGACGTCCTCTCCGTCCACTGCCGAGACGCCTTCTAGCGGTCCGGGTGATCCGCCTGGGGAGCAGACGCCGGTCCCGACGTTTCATATGCCGCTTCCGCGCGACCCGCGTGGGACGCCGCCAGGCGCCAGCGGGCAGGAGAGCGGTGCTCCGGCGGGCCGACCCTACAACGAGCTCGCCGAGGCGTCCCACGAGGCGGCGGTCGAGAACCTCCGGGCGCAGACCGCAGAGCTCAAGCTCAAGAGGCTGAAGGCAGAACTCGAGGCCGACGAGCTACGCAAGAACCCGCGGCGCCCCCTCAGGCAGGAGAGCCGAGCGTCCGATCCGAAGAAGGAGGCAAACTCACCGGCGCGGCAGACACGCCTATCGACAGCGCTCCCGACCGCCGGCCCGATTCCCTCGCAGCGCCCGGCGCAAGCGCCAATCGCACAGCCCGCAGGGCCGCCGGCACCTCCGCAGATGCGCGTCCGGCTCGTGACACTCGAGCCGAAGGAAGCCTGGATCGAAACCGGCGACCGCGACAACCGCGGTTTGTTCAAGGTCCAGGAAGGCCAGAAGCTCCCCGACTTCGTCGTCACCACCATCGCAGAAGACGGGGTCACGATCTCCTTCGCGGGCCGCAGCTTCTTCTATCCCGTCGGCGGCTACGCGCTCGGGGTGCAGCCGGCTCCTTCTCGCTGACCTCGTTGGCTTCGCGCCGATCTCGGGACCGCCGGCTACGCTGCACGCGACGTCCATGAACGAACTTGTGACTCGCGACGAGCCAGCACGGAGGAGTGGCAAATGAAGAGGCACGCCCGCAGCGTCGCACTTGTCCTTGCGGCTGCCGGGTTCCTTTCGTCCCTGACACTCGCTCTAGCGCCCTCCGTGGCGGCGGAGCCAGCGCCCGACGAGCCCGCCGCGACGGCGGCCGTCATCCGCCGCATCCAGTCGGCGCCCGCCGCCCCGGCTCCGGAGCGTGAAGGCCTCGCCGGCCGGTTGCAGGCATCGCCCGGGACACGCCAGGACCAGCGAGCGCAGGAGCTCGCGAAGCTCCGGATGCAGGTGGCGGCTCTGCAGCGCTCCCTCGAGGTCCTCCTGGCAAGCGTGGAGCGCGCGTTTCAGCGGCTGGAGCCGGCGGTTCAGGCCGCCAAGCCCGCACCCGAGCGGTCGGTCCCAACCAAGAATCCACCGGCCGCGCCGAAGCCGACGCCACCGAGTTCGAAGAACTCGAGCCCGGCACCGTCCCGGTGATTCCGTGAGCGGACGCCGTCTCCTGGGTGTCCTCCTGGGCCTGTCGCTGGTGGCGATTCCGAGCATGTCTGCCTCGGACCCATCGCTGAAGCGCGGCGCGTCTCAGGTCCACGTCGTTCCGTCGGACGCCGCCGCGCGCATCTACCTCGCGCAGGCTCTCGCGAGTCTCGCTCGCGCCGAACAGCTCGCCCAGCAGGCTGGCCAGTACGGCCGAGTCGGAACGTTCGATACCGAACGATTCCTCGCGGAGCTAAGGACGATCAGCGTGGGTCTCCAGCAGTTCCTCGTGCCGGACTCACGGGAGCCCGGACCGCACCTGCCCGTCGAGATCACGGGGCAGTACCTCTACGACGGGCTGTCTCACCAGCGTCAGCCGCGGACGCCGTCGGCGCTTCCACACAAGGAGCCAGGACTATGAACCCGGTGCCAGACGACTCGTTGCATCAGCGGTGGACCGTCTCGATCGCCGTGGCGCTGCTCTTCGCCTGGGCGGTCTGGACCGTTCCGGCCTTCGCGCAGACCGGCATCGACTGCTCGCAGACGGTCGGCATCGAGGGCTTCAACAAGCTCCTCGGTACCGTCTGGGGTTACCTGAGCGGGCCGGTCGGCAAGGTCATCGCGATCGGTCTCATCATCTTCGGTGCCGCCAGCGTCATCGCCCGCAACCTGGGCCTCGGCGTCGCCTCGTTCGTCGCGGCCTTCGTCATCGCCTTCTCGGCGGACATCGTCCGGACGCTCTTCGCCAGTGCCGCGGGCGCCGGGACGGGATGCTAGAACACCACTGCCCCCGCACCGTCGATGAGCCCATCCGGGTGCTCGGCCTCGACGGCGAAGACTGGACGCTGATCGGCAGCCTCGCCGTCATCATCTACGTCCTCTCGACGCCGTTCGCCGGCGTAGCCGCCGGCGTCTTCGCGATGCTCGCCATCCGCCTGGCGAAGCGCGGGCGCCCGCCCGGCGCGCTGCGTCACGCGTTCTGGCTCCTGGGCTTCCCCCTGCCCGGCTGGCCCCAGGCGCCCCCGGCATCAGGGCAGAGGTACTCGCCGTGGCGGTGATGCGCCCGAGCTACTTCGAGTGGCGGGCGCAGCTCGAAGCGGAGGCCGGACGCTGGAGAGTCAGCGCCCTCCTGCTGGGCGTGGTGTGCCTCGCGCTGATCGCGCTCCTCGTCTTCCAGGCCTCGCGGTCTGCCCCGGTCTACTTCTTCGCCGGGTCACGCGGGATGGCGGTCGGCGGCCTGGCGCGGGCCGACCGTGTCCCGCCGGAGCTGGTCGAAGCCTTCGCCAGCCAGGTCGCCCTCGTGTTCGGGAACCTCATGCCGGCGACGGCCCGCCGGAGCTACGACCGGATGCGCGTGCACATGACGCCAAGCCTGCAGCGCCAGCTCGCAGCCCAGGCAGCGGCCGATCTGCAGTCGATCGAGGAGCGCCAGCTGACCACGAGCTTCACCGTGCGCGACAGCCTCGTCGTCGCCGCCACGGCGGATCGATGGACGGTGCGTGTCTCGGGGCACCGGCTGAGCTGGAGCCGCGCCACGCTGATGACCGAGGAGGACATCGCCTACGAGTTCGACCTCGTGCGGGCGAGGCCCTCGGATGCCAACCCGGCGGGGCTCGCCATCGCGCGCGTCAGCGTGGGGCGACCCCCAAAACCTGCGCCCTCGACCGCGCCCGACCAGAACTCCTGACGGCGAGCGAAAAGAGAAGGAACGCGCGGATGGCACTGTCGAGGCGATTTCGTGTCGAGATCGGCGTGGTCGCGCTCGTCGCGTCGTTCGTCACAGCGTCGGCGCAGGATCTCGCGGAAGGCCCTCAGCTTCCGACGGTGCGTCTGGCGCCGTGGACGGGGCAGCCGATTACCGTGAACCTGGCCATGGGCCGAACGACCGCAATCGTGTTCCCGGCCGCCATCACCTCGATCGTCACGACCGCGAGCAAGGACACGCTCACGCTCGAGACGGTCGCCAGCCGTCTCTTCCTCTCGCCGCTCGTTCCCGACTACGCGGGCGAGATCTTCGTCATCCTCGCCAACGACGACCAGGTCCCGCTCCTCGCGCGGTCCGTGGCGCCCGAGCAGGCGGATCTGGCGTTGCGCATCGTGCCCGGCTCTGCCGCCAGGAGCCGCTCGCCTGGCACGACGCCGGAGAGCAGCGGCACTTTGACCCCTCTCCGCCTCATGCGGGCCATGATCCTGGGTGTCCAGGAGCCCGGCGTCTCGGTGACGCGCAACGCGCAGCCCTTCGTCGCCTACAACGATTCGGTCCTCGTGCTTCGCACGCTCGCCACCTGGAAATCGCCGCACTACGAGGGGCTCGTCCTCGAGGCCGAGAACCTGACCGACCAGTGGCTCCGACTCGCGCTCGAATCCCTCCACTTCCCAGGGCTCCTTGCCGTCCACGCCGAGCGCGAGAGCCTCGCTCCACGACCGACGAAGCCGGAAGAGGCCCTTGCAGCGCAGCAGAAGATGAAGGTCTACCTCGTCCGGATCCCGGAATGAGTCGCGAGGTCCTCCGGCGCCTCTGGACGCTGATCCGTCAGCGGCCCGGCGTGGGGCTCGCTCTCGCCGCGTTGCTGGCGTTCGTCGTCTGGAGCGTCCTTCCGGGCCCCGACGCAGGCAGGCCGCGGCAGGCCCCGCAGCGGCCGAGCGGGGCCGACGGACCTGGCCCGCGGCTCCTCTCCCCCGACGTACAACTGCAGGGCGAGGTCCACCGGCTGCGTGAGGAGTACGGGAAGCTCCTGAACCGCTTCGAGGAGCTCCGGAAGAAGCTCGACGACCAGCAGAAGGAAGCAGCCGCCAAGCCCAGGCCGAGCTCGCCGCCAGCGAAGCCCGAAGACCTCAGCCGCATCTTCGGCGACGTTCCCCGCGTGCCGCCGCGGCCGGTCGAGCCACCGCAGGTCCGGCCGCCGGAGCCGCCCACCACTCCCGCACCGCCGCGGCTCACGCGTTTCAAGATAGTCGAGGGCCCGGTACCGCCACCGAGGGGGGCCACGGCGCCGCCGGTGAAGATGGTTCACCTCCCCGCCGGGAGCTTTCTCTCCGCGACGCTGCTCTCGGGTGTCTATGCCCCGGTACGGGGAAGCCAGCCATTCCCGGTCCTGCTTCACTTCAACGAGGCCGCGTTCGCTCCGAATCGGCACCGCGTGCCCGTCGAGCGGTGCGTTGCGATCGCGAAGGCGGTCGGCGACTACGTGAGCCGTCGCGCCATTCTCCAGCTCGATCAGTTGTCCTGCACGCTGCCCGATGGGCGGGTCTTCGCCGCGCCGCTAGCTGGATGGGTCAGCGGGCCGGACGGTGTCCTCGGCATGCCGGGCGAGATTATCGAGCACACCGGCTCGTTCCTCGCCAAGGTCGCGCTCTCCGCGTTCATCCAGGGCGGCGCGGCTGCGCTCGCCCAGGCGGAGACGACGATCACGACGACCCCGCTCGGCAGCACCCAGACGACCGTCGCGGGGAACACCGCCCAGTTCGCCGCCCTCCAAGGCCTGGCCACGACCGCCGAGCGCATGTCGCGCTTCTTCGAGCGGCAGCTCGAGACGCTCGTGCCCGTCATCTTCGTCCGCGCCGGCATCACCGGCGCGGCCGTCATCCAGAACGGCGTGACGATCGAAGGCCTTCCCCTCGTCCAGACGGCGGGAGACAACCCATGGCGTACGCTCGACTGACGCCGGCCCTGGTCCTCGCTGGCCTCGCTCTCGGGGCGTGTGCCACGACAACCACGTCCTCGCCTTCGATGCACGAAGCCCTCGCGGTCGCGGAGACCGCTGCGCCGACCAGTCCGCCCCCGACCGCGGCGGCGCAGCACGGCTTCGGTTACCAGGCGCCCTACATGCCGCTCGTCGTCCCGCCCGACGTGCGCCGCATCTGGGTCCCGACGCACGTCACCGAGGACGGCAACCTCGTCCAGGGCCACTGGGTCTTCGTCCCGATCAAAACGTGGCAGTGGTTCGTCGAGCAGCCGCTCCGCACGAACGGCCTCGGCGTGGCGGTGCCTCCCGACGCGACGCCGCCTCCCTGGCCAGCGCCAATCCAGGCGGGCCGGCGCACGGTGGTGCCGTGGACCATCGACCCGAAGGCTCCCATGCCACCCGGTCCGCTCGAGCCGACTCCGGAGACCGGGGCTCCGGCGGCCGGCACTTCATCGCCAGCGGTAACGCCTGGGGTCAGGCCCGGAAAGACGGCCCCCCGGCCATGACGACTGCGGCTCGCTGGACGTGGGACGGGATCCGGACCCTCAAGACCGACGATCCGCCGCTCACGGACCTCCTGCCGTGGCGGTGGGTCGAGCAGCGGCACGACCTGCCGGTCCACGTGCTCGCGGACGGCAGCCTCGGGCTGGGCTGGGAACTGCCGATGGCCGACGTCGAGCTTCTCGACTCCGGCGCCACTGCATCGACGCACCGTGCAATCCAGCATTTCCTCCACCAGATCCCAACGGACGCTGCCTTCCAGGTCCTGCTGCTCCAGTCGCCGACGATCGACGCGGCGCTCACCGCCTGGCAGGCGATGCGCGCTGCCTCGGCACTGACCTCCCGCATCGTCGCCGGCCGCAACCGGCACTACCGCGCACTCGTCGACGACGACTTGCTCGCCCCGAAAACACTGCAGCTGGTGCTCACGCTCCGCTGGTGGCCCGCGGCCAGCCGGCAGCGCGGGTGGCAGCGCAAGCTTCGCGGCTTCGCGCCGTTCGACGGGATCGAGCTCGCTCGCCGCGACCGCGATGAGGCAGTCCTGGTGATGAGCAGGCTCAGCGAGCACGCCAACGTGCTCGCACGCACGCTCGGGGTCGAGGCGAAACCGATCGACGGCCAGCTGCTCCTGGAGATCCTGTGGAGACTCCTGAATCCGAGCTCGTCGCATGCGCCGCCCACATGGGACCGCCGCCGGCCCTTGAACCACCAGGTCGCCGAGAGCGCCGCGGCCTTCCGGCCGAACGCGTTCGCGTTGGGGCCGCTCGAAGGGCACGTGGTCTCACTCCTGGGCCTCCCGCCGGCAACACGTCCGGGCCACTTCACGCTGAGCCCCGAGCCCGGTACGCCGAGCACGCTGCTTCGCCGCTCGGGCCTCGGCTGGATGACGCTCGCCGGCTCGGTTCTCGACCCGGAGTCCGCGCGGTCCTGGATGAACCGGAAACGCTTCTTCGCCTTCAGCCAGCGCTTCGGGCTTCTGGGCGACCAGCGCGTCGAGGCCGCGCGCATCCACGAGGAGCTCGGCGCCCTCACGGACCAGGCCTTCTCGGCCGGTCTCCGCCTCTGTCGCACCGCCTTCCACTTCGTCGTCCTCGAGCGGGCCGACCGGCTCCAGAGCCGCACGGGGCAGTTGCTCTCGGCGCTCGCGCAGCTCCAGTGCCGGGCCAGCGTCGAACAGGCGATCACGCTGATGTCGTGGATCGAGAGCCTGCCGTTCGGGTACGACCCGGAACTCGAGACCAACAGCCGCCGGGCGCGGACCCTCTTGAGCCAGAACCTGGCCGACCTCGTCCCGCTCTACGGCGGGTATGCGGGCACCCGGACGCCGGCGCAGCTCTTCCTCGGGCGCGCCGGCTCGCCGATCTTCTTCGACCCGTTCGACTCCTCCGTCGGCATGCACGTCGCCGTGTCCGGGGTCACCGGCTCCGGCAAGAGCTTCACGGCGATCGACATGATCCTCCAGCACCTCTCGCTCGGCGCCGACATCGTGGTGCTCGACAAGGGAGACAGCTACCGCCGCCTCGCCGAGCTCGTCGGCGGACAGTACCTCGCCGTCGACCCCAACAACGTCGTCACCCTCAACCCGTGCTTCGGCCCGGGCGACGCCGATCACCAGATGTTCGTCGCCAACGTGCTCGCCGAGATGGCCTCGGGCGGCCGGGAGCGCTTCCGCCTCGACCCTGAGCAGTTCGGGATCCTGACTTCCGCGGTCTCCCAGGCGTTTTCCAGCACTGAGCGCAACCAGGAGATCACGATCACCGACGTCGTCCAGTTCCTGAACCACCCCGATTACGACGTCGACCGCCTGGGCCTTCGCCTCATGCGCATGGTCGCCCCCTACCTGCGTGGCAACCCCCTCGGACGTTTCTTCGACGGCCCGAACGGCCTCGTCATCCGGCCCGGCCTGACCGTGATCGAGCTCAAGGAGCTGGAACGGACACCGTCACTCCAGGCCGTCTTCGTCATGGCGCTGCTGCACCTAGTGACGACGTTCTTCGGCCAGGGGCCGCGCGAGCAGCGGAAGTTCATCTTCGTCGACGAGGCATGGGCCATCCTCAAGTCCGAGTACGGCGCGAACATCCTCGCGCTGATCGCCCGGACGTACCGCAAGCTCGGGACGGCCGCGGTCTTCATCAGTCAGTTCCTGACGGACTTCGACGGGCCCGCCGGGCAGGCGATCCGCGACAACTGCCCGAACCGCATCTTCCTGCGCCAGGAGCTCGATGCCCTCAAGCGCATGAAGGACGCGCTCGGCTTCAGCGACCAGCACCTCCAGGCCCTCGCGAGCGCGACCAACGTCCCCGGCCGCTACTCGGAGGCGATGCTCGTCACGCCCGGCGGACGGTGCATGGTACGCATCATCCCTGATCCCGCAACGTACTGGGTCGCCACCACGCACCCCGCCGATATTGGCCGCTGGAGCGCCGCACTCGAGGAAGCCGGCGGACGTGTCGACGCAGCCCTCGACAAGCTCCTCGCTGCGAACGTCCAAGGAGGGACGTCTCCGTGATAAGGCTTCGCTCAGCGCTATGGTTTCCGGTGGTGCTCGCCGGCGCGCTCGGCACCCAGGGGTGCGCGACGGCGATCCTTCCTGCGCTCTCTGCGCTCGGGACCGTGGTCACTTTCGCCTCATGGACGAACGCGCAGGAGAACAAGGGCCGCTCCGGGGTCGAGGCCGAGGCCTACCGTCAGGGTGTCCGCGACACCCTCCAAAAACTTCAGAGCAACGGCGGTTTGCCGGTCGTCGCCTCAGCCAGGCGGCCCGAGAGCCTCTACTACATCGGTCCCGTGATGCAGGAGATCTGGGTTCCGGCTCAGGTCGTCGGCGGCATGGTCATCCCCGCTCATCGGCAGTGGGTCGTCGTGAGGCCCGGTACTTGGCAAGTCCCGTGGGCATCGAGACAGCCGGGCGGCAAGGAGGGGCCCTTCTAGATGCGGGTGATCTGGATCGTGGGCGTGCTCCTTCTCGCTGTGCCGTCGGGCGCGGTGGCGCAGCCGCTCCAGCTGGGGTCGTTCGGCGTCGTGTGCGTGCCCCAGCGCGGTCCCGGTGTACCGCCGGTCGCGACGCAGCCCGACGTCCGGACACCGCCGCAGCGCCTCAGCATGACGCTCGTCATCGATCTGCCGTGCCCCTCCACCGTGGATGCGCTCCAGAGTCTGCGCGACTTCCGTCGGTCCCATCCTGGAATCGAGGTCCAGATCCTCGTGGTCGACCCCGCCGCGTTCGCACGGCTCGAGCCCGCCACCGCGAAGAGGATCCTCACGATGGAGCTCGGCGTGCCGTTGCGCTGGGAGCCGGGCCGGCTCCAGGCACTCGGGATCCGGAGCGTCCCTTTCTTCCGTCTCGAGGACCCCCGCGGCCGCATCGTCACGGCTTTCGGAGTTCCGAGCCTCGACGGAATGCTTGGAGGCCTCCAGTGAGCCGCGGCCGGCGGCCGGGCGTCATCACGGCCCTTGCAGTCTTCACGACGGTCGCGGCGGCCGCGTTGGCGCTGATGCTCTCCCATCCCGTCTCGGCGGATCTCTGGTCCGAGCGTGCGAAACCGGCGGCGCCATCCGCCTCGGTTCATCCGAACCAGTCGACCCAGCCAGCAACACTCAGCGCATCGCAAAGCCCCAAGCGCAGCGACGTGGGTGCAGAGCCGGAGGCGACGCCGACGCGGCTCGGCGGCATCGGGCCGCTCACCGGCCCGCGGGCCAAGGTGGGCGCCATCCTCCGCGTCGCCCAGGCGGTGGTCGCGAGCAGCGGCGCCGGGGAGGTCGTCGTCAAGGACGACGGCTCGATGCCGCTCCGAACGATCCCGGCCGCGCGATTCCTCGAGAACTATCACCGGATTCAGGCGTTCCTCTCGCCGCTCGAGACTTATCCGGTGGCGAGCCTCTTTCCGTACCTCGGCTACATAAAGACGCCGACGCTGTTCCTGTCGACGACCGTCAGCCGGTGGGCCACCGGCCCGCACGTCGTCGGCTTCCCACCGGCCGGGTCCGGTGCCACACAGGTCCTCGCCCAGGCCATGCAGCGCGCCGTCGACGAGCGCGTCCGCACCCGCGGCGGCGAGCCTCCCGGGCAGGGCGTCTGGGTCATCTGGGTAGACACCGAGGACGGCCGTGACCGGATCGCAGGCGTCCGAAAGGCGGGCCTCACGGGCATCACCGAGGTCAGCGTGCAGCCGGAGAGCAAAGCCGTGCCGATGCCCGGCGCGATCGCCCCCGAGGCAGCGCTCATCATCGGCGCTCCGAAACGTGTGGCGGAGGTCGCCGCAGCAGTCCTGGCGCTGCCAGCAGGATGCACGGGTGGTGAGGCGACGTCGGCCTGCGCCCCGCCGCCGGCGATCTTCGCCGCCGTGTTCGAGCCCTACGACTGGGCGGAACTCGCCTCGGTCCCCGGCCTCGCCGTAGCCGATTGGCTCCAGACGGACACCGCGACGCTCGCGTGGCACCGGGCCGTCCTCCAGCAAGTCCTTCCCGGCGAGCGCCCGTCGCGCCTGACGCTCTGGGGGCACGCGCTCGGCGAGGTCACCAACGAGGTTCTCCGGCGAGCGGGCCCAAAAGCGGATGGGGCCGGGCTCCTCGGAGCGGCGCGGTCACTCCGCAGCTGGCAGAGTCGCCTGCTTCCTCCCATCACCGTGGACGCCAACGACCACTGGCCGATCGAGCACGTCGCCCTCGTGTCGCTCACCCGGGGACGGCCCACTGGGCGCTCGGCCTGGATTCCCGTCCCGCGGCCTTGAGCCGTGGCCATGAGCACCGCGCGTACGCGACAGTCGTTGCCGCCCAAGATCGCGTACTACCGCCGTCACCTCCTGGCCGGTCGATTTCGCGTAGCGCCCGGGCCCGGTGACATCCCGCCGCGGCAGGAGCATCGGCTCATGTTCCCGAAGGCTGCCCTCCTGCGGGCCCCGGAGTCGCCCGCGCTCCGTGAGATGCTCCTGGCTTCCAAGGAGCCCGTCGTGTCCGGCTGGATCGTGACCGGGCCGGGGCAGCGCCCGGTCCTGGCTCTCAAGGACCACGGGGCCTGGATCCTGCATCCGTCGTCACGCGGCCGGAGCTTCGACCGACTGCGAGAGCTCGACCGGCCCGAGCGCCTGCTTCCCGTGCGGTTCATGCGACTCGAGCGTGACGGCATCGTACGACACCTCCATACGATCCCACTTCGATGGCACCCGCACGGACACCTGTCGCTCGAAGTCTGTCTCTTCCCGAGCGGCTCCGTCCGCTACGACGCGTGGGTGTGGCTACCGGCTCACCGGCGAGTGGTCCCGCTCTACTGGGAAGAGAAGGAGCGCGTCGTGCAGCTCTTCCGCGACCTCACCGCCAGCTACTTCCGCTGCACACCACCGGAACCCGCACCGGCCGGCGCCGAGACGCCGCGCGAGGAGCCAGAAGATGCAACGCCCGTTGCCGCCGCGTCCTGACGTGCTCCGTGCCCTCCTCCTGCTACTCGCCGTCGCGAGCCTTTCGCTGCTCGCGATCGGTGAGGGCGCCGCCGGCGAGCTTCCGTCCGCCGAGCCCGCGAGCCTCATCCAGTGGGGCTGAGTGGAGATGGTCATCACACCGTGCGTGTGTCCAGGCTGGCCGCCTCGCCCATGCGTATTCTTCTCGTACTGGGAGCCGACGCTCCTCGTCAACACCGAGGCCTTCACGGGCCTGTCGAAGGCGGCGACCGACGCGCGCTTCCACGAGGCGCGGGTGTGGCCGTTTCCGCTGAGGGAGGTCGATCCGGCCGGCTGCATCTTCCCGTGCAGGAGCCAGAACAAGTCGTCAGTGCTCGAGATGATCCCCTACTTCCTGAGCGACATCGATCCCACGTGGCGCCGCGGGGACACCACGACGTCCTACCCGGTCGGCGTCTGGGGCCTGCTCTCGCCGCGCAGCGGGTGGGGCACCGGTTCGGACCCCGTCGCATCGGCGATCGCTTTCTACCGTTCCGTCGACGTCGCGTGGCTACCGGGGTCGCACACGATCATCCGGCCGTCGTTCGTGCAGGCAACGCTGACGAACAACATCAACCTTGGATACCCGAAACTCTCGCAGTGCATGAAGCCGGGGTACCCACCAATCCTCTGGGAGTCGGGCGCAGGATCCTCGACAGGGCATTACCTCTGGGTCTGGTACGAGCGCCGGACGTGCTGCATCGATCCCGAGGAAGTGTGCTCCTCCGCCGCCTTGGGACGGGACCCGCTTATCGACATCGCGTGCGCCAGGATCAAGGGACTGCCGTCGAGCCCAAGTCCGGCAACTCCTCGCCGCCCGGTCACGATCAACCTGCGTCGCGCCGGATGATCACCGGACTGCCGACAGAAGTCGCCCTTGCCGGAGGCCGCTCGGGCCAACGCCGCGCATGAAATACGCGACGATCACTCTTGGTCTGGCCCTGCTTGCAGGAGGAGGCGGCAACGGCGTCCTTGCGGCGGAACTCGGGAGCTTCTTCTCGTGCCACGAGATCGTCTTCTTCGAGCCGTGTCCGACGACAGCGCCTGCCCAGCCTCCGAGCACGGAGGGCCCACGGAACGCCGAGCCAGCGCGAGAAATGTCCCAGGCGCCATCGGGGGAAGCACCGCGCATCGAAGAATCGATCTGGGCCGAGCCCGTCCGTGGGCCAGACGGGCAGCTCCGCGTCTATCTGCCGCCGAGGCCCGTCCGCGACTTCCTCGAAAAGCCGACGCCCGAGAACGCGCGGGCGTACCTCGCGTGGAACCTGACGCGGATGAGGCGCATGGGCGAAGCGGTGAGTGTCATGCGAGACGTCGCCGCGCAGGAATTCGGGATCGCGACCAAGGAACCGATCACGGTCCAGGCGACACCGCCGGAGCCCAATGGCGGGGGCGGCGTCGGGGCACGGCAACCCCTGCCGCTTCCACTCCCTCCTCCGTCCGCGACGGTGACCACTCAGCTGCAGGGGCCGTCCTCTGGCGACACGGCGGTGCGCCGGATCTCGATCGTCTACGCGTTCGCGACCTGGTGCCCGTACTCGCGGCAGCAGATGCCGACGATCAACCAGCTCGCAACCCGCGTCCCGGTACGCGGCATCGCGTTCGAGTCGAAACCCGAGGATGTGGAGGCGCTCCGGTCCACCCTCGCCTTCACGGTGGTGCACGGGGACACTGGCCTCCGTCAGCGGCTCGGCGTCCGGAGCTATCCGACGCTCTTCTTCTATGAGGGCCCGAGGCTACTTCACGTCGCGCGCGGGCTCCAGTCGCCGGATCGCCTCGTCGCTGTCCTGGCCGCCCTGGCCAGTCGTCGGCCCCTGCCAGCGCTCGATTCCGGCGGGCCACCGGCCGACGACACCTGCCAGCTGAGGAGCTGAACCATGCCCGGCCCGCTCGCCGCCTCCAGGGCGGCGCTCACCATCCTCTTCGGCGCTGCCACCCTCCTCGTCGGCCACGTCAGCGTTGTCAGCGCACAAGACCTCTGGGACCAGACGGTCACGAAGAGCACGCCGCAGTCGCAGTTTGACCTGTACGAGGGCACGGGGCAATCCGGGCTGAACTACCGCGGCGGCGCCGGGCTCCCGCTCCCGGCGCCGTCCGGTGGCGTCGGGACGATCGGCTCCATCTCAGGCAGCACGGGCAAGGGCTGCGGCATCGACTTCGCGGCGGAGTTCGAAGCCCTGTTCGACGTCAACGCCCTCGAGAGCTACTTCAAGAACCTCGCTTCCTCCGCGATTTCCGCGGCGCCGCTGGTCCTCATGTGCTACCTGTCGCCGACGCTCTGCGACGCCTACAAGCACTTCAAGTCGATGGCCTCGGGGATCATCCAGGCCCGGGCTGCCGAGTGCCAGGCGGTGGAAGCCGCCGCCCTGGACTACGGCTCGCGCATGGGGAAGAAGCGCGAGGTGCAGTGCATCGAGGAGAAGACGGCCGCTGGCGTTCCGCGCTACGTCGCCCAGGACGAGTGCCGCGGGATCGGCAGCACCGAGCTCGTCGGCTTCGATTTCGGGAAGGTCGGCGACATCAACATCGTCGACGACGGTCTCAAGCAGGTGGGCGCCGACGAGGACACCCAGCGCTTCGCGAAGGCGGTCCTCGGCGATGTCAACTTCCGGGGCAGCAGTAGCGGCCGCCGGCAGGAGTTCAAGAAGCGCCAGCCAGACGGCCTCGAGCAGGAGTGGGGCCGGCTCTACCAGGACTACGGCCAGCAGCTGACGGCGCTCGTCGACCAGGTCAAGACGGGCGGGACACCGACGGTCGAGGACCTCCAGAACGTGTCCGCCCCGGGCATTCCCGTCACACGGTCACTACTCCAGCAGCTGTCGCTCATGCCCCCGGCCGCGCGCGACATCGCCATCCAGCGCATCGCCAGCGCGCTCACCCTCGCCCGGCTCGAGTACCAGCTCTACATGCTCCAGATCGAGCTCACCGAGCTGTCGCGCCTGGCCGCCAATACCAACCAGAGCACCGAGGAGGTCGAGCGCCAGATCCGTACGCTCGAAGCGATGCGCGGACGCCTGCGGGCCCTCAAAGAGGGACAGGACAACCTCACGCAAGTCCTGCGGGAGATGGACCGCGCGGCGAGCGCCGAGCGGGAGGCGGCTCGGAGCCGGGCTACGGTCACGCCGCCGAAGGAACCGGCCATCGACCTCGGCGGGGGCCTCCGGCTGACACGGTGATCTCGGCCCGATGACCGGCTTCACGCCCATCGATTCGATCCTGGCCTTCACCGGCGCGACCTGGGGCTCGCAGCTTCACACGATGTTCTGGAACGGCGGGGTCTACGTGGTCATCATCCTGCTCGGCCTGTTCATGACCGCCGTCCGTGCCATGCCGCACGGCTCGCTCGTGCCCATGGCGATGTACTTCGTCCTCGCCTCCGGCTTGGCCTTCGCGTTCGGGGCGTCGTCAAGAGCCGTGGAGATGAGGAGGTCGATCACCGAAGAAGCCAACGCCGTAGTGGCCCCAGCCGTCACAAATCTCCAGCCGACGACGGGCGCATCGCTCCCGGCGGGATTCGTGCTGGTCAACGACGCCATGCATAGCCTCGCCCAGTCGATGATCCAGATCATCAAGCGCGACTTCACCGAACGCCCATTCGCCGCGCTGGTGGTCGTCAACCGCCTTGCGGCGGAGAAGTTCGACGGCGATCCCGCCCTCCAGGCGAAGCTCAGGACCTTCCTGGACACGTGCTACGGCGCGGCGCTGCAGGCGTGGGAGGCGGACACGCCGCCCGAACAGCGGGATCCCCTGAGCGTCAACACGCCAGCCGCCTCGGCGCTTCAGCGCTACTACGCGAGCCTGGCGTTCCCGGAGCCTGACGGCCAGTCCGTGACTTGTGCGACTCGGTGGCAGGACCTCCAAGGGACCCTAGCCGCGTATGCGCGTACCCACATCACGCCAGCCACCGACTGGGTCAGCGCGAGTCTTTCGTGGCTCAGCCGTACCTTCGGCAGCGACGAGTGGGTTGTCAACGTTGCGCTCCGCAACTATCGGGAGAGCGTGGAGCCGCCGGGCGGCGGCCAGCTCGACCCCTCCAGCCCGAGCCGGAACTGGTTGGACCCGATGGCCTGGCTCCAGGGCGCGGCGGCGTTCGTCCTCGGCACGATCGCCGGCTTCTGGAACCCGGTGGTCATGGGGCAGATCGTCGAGTTCTTCCAGCGTTCCGCCTACATCTTCTACGGCTACGCGATGATGGCCGCCTACGCTGTCTTCCCGATCATGCTGGCCTTTGCGCTCTGGCCCGGCCAGTTCGGCCGCTTCGCGACTTACTTGATGCTGCTGCTGTCGCTCAAGATGTGGCCGGTGCTCTGGGCGATGATCGCCACCGCCCACGAGAAGATCCTCCCGGTCTTCATCGCGAGCGGCGCGATCTCGGATCCCAACAGCGCCCGCTACCCGGCCCTCCTACAGTTCGTCACCGCGTTGACGATCTTCTCGGTCCCAGCCCTGGTCAGCATGCTTTTCGGCGTGGCCAGCCACCGCATCGGCGCGAACCTCAGCAGCTGGGCGCCCGGGCGACTCCCGTTCGTGGGGTCGCTTGTGTCGGGCGGGGCACGGGGCGGCGCGGGCCGGCCGTAGCACGGTTCGTAATCGGCCTGGCCCCTGCCTGGTGGGCTGCCGGGGAGCTACAAGAGACGATTGCCAGCGCGAGGGCGCCGAAGATCCTGCCGCCATTGAGCTGCGAAGAGGTCATCGAGGTTCCACCACGTGGCCCGTCGCCCGATCCCCACCCGGCTGCGCTCGCGCGTCGGCTGGCCTTCCAGCCAGCCCACAATCCGGCTACCCGGGCGTCATGCTCCCACTCGTACTCACGGCCGTAGAGGTACGCCATCAGGGAAGTCCGGCCGACACCATGGACCCGGGTCCTGAGAAGTCCTGGATGGCGGACAGCAGCGGCTTGTTCGCCGCGCTCGGTCCTTTCCCAGTACTTCTTGGCGAGCTTCGACGTCAGCGTGCTACCGAACTTGATGGGCATGTAATCGCGTACGAAGGAGGAGCGGTGCTCTTCGGGCGTCCGCCGTGGCGGCGGCGGGACGGCCGCTCCCTTATTGTCCTGTGTCGGGTTTGACCGTCATCGCCTCACAGGCGAACTCGCCGGCAAGACCCTGACACGCGAAGTCGGGGACGGCGTCGATACGGTCGATTTGGTACCCTGCCTCCAGAACCCAGCGAGAAGATACAGTTCCCACAGCCTCGCGGCGAACCCCGTGGTCTGGAACCGATCGATGAAATTGCCGTCGGGGTCTTCATACCAGTGCATCATCGGGTCGATGATGCCGCGCGCTGCGGAGAAGCCCTCTCCCCTCGGTCAACGCCAGAAAATGGCGATGAAGGAGTCCCTGTTCTGCGCGGGGCGAACAAAAATCGAGTGGAGTCCCGACCTCGTCGCCTTCGTAGTACTCCGCGTCGGGCGCCATCGCCAGACGCTCCATCTCCCGCCGCACTAGGATCTTCGCGCGACGCCGCTTCAGCTCGGAGGTGCTCGTAAAGTCGCCGGCGCGGAACCGGCCACGCTGGTACGTGCCATCACCATGCCGGTGAAGTCGTTGTCGGTGCGGTCGCGCAGGACTGCGCCGAGAACCCGCTCGGAGCAGCGCTCGAACCAAGCCACTTCCTCGGCGAAGAAAACCGCCATCGGCCCACGGGCGTAGCCCGCCAAGGAGTTGAAGCGAACCCGTGACAGCAGACGCATGAGCTACAGTCGAGAGACCGTTACGTGAGCGCGACGAATCCTACGCCGACTGGACGTGATAGTCCAGGCGCAGGACGAGGTCGGCGTCGCGTTCGACTGTGAAGGCGAAACCAGGCACACGACGCTCCAACCAACTCTGAATCTCTGCGATCATGTGACAATCGGCTCATCGTTGGATGAGCTTTCCTGCATCCTCATCTGTCATACTCTCGAGCGTCCGCTCTAAAATGAGCGCGGCGACTTGCATCGGCTCAACGCGGACGTTCTCGACCTCCCCGACCCTCTTTGCCAGTTGCTCAAGCCGGTCCAAAGTTTGTTCGGCGAGGGGAAGAATGCGTCGCTCTGTCCATTCGGGATCGGTTGGACGACCGCCTCCCTTCGGGGTTTTGAATCTCGCCTTGACGTCAGCCACGAGCTGCATCGCTCCGAAGTAACCGCCCTTGGCCTCTTGCACGCCCAGGCGGTGTGCGCCGAGGCCTTTTGCGATCTTGTCGATGTCTACTCGCCTCTTCATTGCCCTCACTCCTCTCCAAAATCCGTGATGGCAAGGTATTCGTCATCGATGATGAGACCTATCTCTCCCTGGTTTGCCTCGCGTCCCATCCTTCGACAGAACTGCCCGAGCTCGGCGATGTTCTGAGCTGCCTCGATAGCTGCTGGTTCTGTATAGCAGTGGATCACCACGGGGTTGTCCTTCACGAGGGCGCCACCGCGCTCGTCGTCGCGCCAGATCCCCTTCGCCCTCGGATAAGCGGTTGCACCACCGAAAAGCCGTCCGAAGAGCTGAAGTGCCTCATCAACCCAGCCATCTTGATTGATCGGTGTCTCCCCGTCCCGTTCGACGCTCGGGATGAAAAGAACCAGGAGCACTCTCTTTCGCCGGGCACCGAGAGCCATCCGCTAACGATCAATATAGATCGTCGGGGCCTCGAACGCAAGCTTAAGCCGATGTTCGAGGGGCAAGGCACTCCTGGAGTTGACTTTCAACTCAACATGCTCGACACTGGTGGCCATGGCGGGATCCTTTGGAAACGCCCTACGCGAAAAGCGACGCGCAGCCGGTCTCACCCAGCGCGAACTGGCGGATCGGGCTGGCGTGGACTTTTCCTACATCAGCAAGCTTGAGAACGATCGCCTGCCGCCGCCGGCGGCGGACACCGTCGTTAAGCTAGCCGTCGTCTTGAGCTGCTCACCGGAAGAGTTACTGGCGCTCACGGGCAAGCTGCCTTCTGGCGTGCAGGCCAAACTCAGCAACAGCCGAGCGGCACAAGAGTTCCTGCGTCTGGCCCAGGAAAGGGAACTCTCGGACGTCGAGTGGCAGCGACTAGCGGAGAGCGTCCGTCGACTGCCGCGCAATCGCGGGTGAGACGATGAGCACTAAACTCTTCGTCCAGGGCTCGCTATGGCCTGAGGAGATTCAATGCTCCGTCTCAACGGTTACGTGGTCTTACTCGAGACGCGACGTTCTTGAGAAGTGTGCGCGCCGCTACTATTACGAATACTATGGCGCCGCGGCGCGCGCCGAACCCGATAAGGCGGAAATGAGCCGCCTCAAGCGGATCCAAAACCGATACGAGCGGGCCGGCACCATCCTGCATTTCGTGATTGCCGCTTATCTTCGTGCGGCTCGTAAGGGCGAGATCTGGACCGCCGAGCGGTTGCTACGATGGGCGGCAACCATTTTTTCCGACGATCGGAACTATTCCATCGCCGATCCCGACGGGGAGTCGCCATCTACGCGAACTTTCCCGCCTGTGCTTCTCAGAGAGTTTCACTACCGCGAAGCCGATGCCGTGGAGAAGATTCGTGATGCTGAGCGCCGCCTGACGGTCGCCCTGAACGCATTTCTGTCTGAACCGGTGTTCGCGCCCTTCCGTGTCGCCGGAACTCGCGACGATGCGGTTATCGAGGCCCGCTTGGCTCTCAATACGCTGCCGTGTCGCGTCACAGGGCAGATCGATCTTGCATATCCCGGTGAGCAGTTCACGGTTGTCGACTGGAAGATGGGAGCTGGAGACGGGAGCGGCGATGGGAGTCTCCAACTTGCCGTCTATGCACTCTGGGCACATACCGCGCGGGGGGTGACCGCGGACGCCCTTGCGGTTTATAAAGCCCATCTCGGCGGTAATGTCGTCCAGCCATTCAAGGTGAGCGACCAACTCTTGGCCGCGGCGCGCGCCCGAGTGCTTCAGGACGCAGAACGCATGGCCTTTCTCGCGCGATACGGCACCGAAGGAGCCGCGGAAGCGTTCACTCCGAATCCCCACCGAGCGGTGTGCGCGTTGTGTTCCTATCAACGACTTTGCCCGGACGGAAAGGCATTCCTCGATGATTGAGACCAATCTACGAATAGTGGACGGCGGCCCTGATCTTGAGGAGTGGACCCGGCGATTGATTGTCAGCGGCTCCGACGTCACCCCTGATCGGCTTGAGCGCGCCTGCGGTGTGCTCCGTTATCGGCACGGCTTGGCGGCTATTCCACTCCGTGGCGATGCCCAAGCTGTCTTAGTGGCCCATCGTGGCCCTGTGGCAACTGTCCGCCTCGAAGATCAGAATTGGGAGATCGCCCTCACCGACAGCGGGGACTCAAGTCAGCCCCTTCGCTTTGGCGACGCTGATGCGCGCGAAATGATGGCACTTCTCATCGAACGGCGTTTGCTTGCCGCTCTCGCGCGCAACACGGCGCTGTGGACACTCGATAGCCCCCGGATCTGGTATGAACCCGAGCCGTTTCATGAGGAAGGCGACATTCGCGTGTTCCGACGTTATCGGATTTCAACGCTACCAATAGACGGAGTTGGTATAGGAGTCGCCGTCGATGTTAGTCGGGCGTTCTTTACTGCTCAGCCAATTGGGTATTTCTTTGATGAGCAGATCGCTCCGGACGAGCGCCGACGGCGATCACGCCGTTTCGATGCCCTGGTGCAGCGGCAATCCGGTCAAAAGGGCACGTTGCTTTACGACAACGGCGAGAACCGCGTGAAGTGCTACCTAGAACAGCCACCGTCGGGTGAGACGTGCGGCACGACGGGCCGGATTCGTATTAAGGGCCACAGCTATGATTCGCTTGCCGCCTACTACGAGGCAAGATGTCCGCGGCTCGGCGACACGCGAGAGCATGCTGTGGCTCGTGTAGCATTCATGAAACTTGGGGTACAGCCCGTCAGCGCGAATCGCTTGTGGGCTCGCGTCATGAACGACGACTTGCCGGAGCGTTTGAAGCGTATGGACAAGCTTCCGCCGGCTGACAGACGCGCGGAGATCGATGAGTTTTGGCGGCTTTTGGGTTCACGCAACCCTGTCGCGCTGTTCCCGGGATTCTGGCAACCAGCGCGCTCGTTGGTCAGACGCTTCCATCCCGTTAATCTGGAATTTGGGAGCGGGTTACGTCTGGAGTCCAAGAACGAGGATGGGGTCCAGGCGGTCCGAGAGCACTTTCGCGAGCGCGAGAGATTCCTCCGCAAGGGCCGTTGTTTTGAAGTTCCGGTCGCTACAAATCGACGGATCTATGTCGCGTATCCGAAGCGCTGTAAGGACGCCGGTCAACGTTTGGCGGACGACGTCGCGGGCTTGATGTCGTCCCTTACCGGTCTCGTGTTCGAGGCAGAAGCGGTTGAGTACGACACTTCAGTCGATGGCTCTGAACGCGTGGGCCAACTCGCCCGTGCCGGGATGGCGCTGTTCGTTATGGATCACGAACCCGAGGTGTACTACGACGTCGCCTATCGTCTGCGCGGCTGGCGTGTGAAACGCGTGACGGAGGTGACCCTTACCCGCTATTTTGCGGATCTGACGGAGGGCGCCGTAGACCGTAAAACAGGTGCAAGGAGCTTGGAGCGCGGGCAGCGGCGCTGGGACCAATTCGTTCAGATGACGGTGCTTGACGTCCTTCAGCAACTCGATGTCGTCTTGTGGCGCATCGACAGGGCTGGCGCGTACGACGCTCAGATTATCATCGACGTCGGGCACGATCGCCGCCACGTCGCACTTTCAATCTTGGTGGCGCGATCCCACGAGATGCGGCCGAGCTTTAAACTGTCAACTAACGTCCAGGCCAAGGCCGATCATCAATTTGAGACGATCAACCCGCGCCTTCTGAATGACCAGCTCGTTGCCCTGGTGGAGACGGCGATTCCTGTCGGAGGGAACGCTCTCCAGTCTCTGGTCATCTTTCGAGACGGTCGAGTAGCTGGACGAGAGGCAGAGGGGATCCGCGGAGCGCTTGAGCGGCTTCGGGAATCCAGTCGGCTGAGTGCGAACGCACGCGTGGATCTGATCGACGTTCACAAAGACACTCTCAAGGGACTACGACTCTGGAACGTCAGCACACGCGGGGAGATCACTAACGTACTGGAGGGAACCGCGGTTCAACTAGGGAAGCATATGGCGCTGCTCGCCACCACGGGCGAGGCGACGCTGCCCCAGGGAACCGCCCAGCCGCTACTCCTTGTGGACGCCGACGAAGGTGCGAACGGCGCTGACGCCGCCGAAGCATTTTCCGCGGGCAGTCACTTGAACTGGTCAAGCCCCGCTGTCGCCCAGCAGTGCTCTCTGCCGCTGAAACGCACCGACGACGAGCTAAAGGCTCGGTCGGCGCAGGAAGTTCGTCGGTTGCGATGAGCTCCTCGACCCTGACGCACCTTTCGGAGACGAGAGCGTGAACAGCGATTGGCTCTCCGCTCAGAGTTTTCAGCAGGCGCACGAGGTGCTTGCCGCCGTCAACCGTGTCTCGATTGACACAAAACTGTCGCTTGCCGGCCATTCACGAACGACGCCGCCGAGAGAGCAAGAGACTGCCCGGCTTGTTGTTTCTCAGTTTCTCGGTCGGTTCGAGGATCTGCTCCAGAGCCTGCGAGGAGGCGACGCGTCTTTTGTCGTGGGTGTCGACCCTAGGCTTGAGTCGCTAGCACATCGCTACCTTCACGAAACGCGCCAGCGCCCTCGACGGTCGGCACTCGCCGGTACGACTCCCGGCGAGATGCGTACTTTACTGCAGTCAGTCGAGCGCAAGGACCAAGAGCGGTTAATAGCTTGTCTCCGCGATCTCCGCGCGCTCCTCGAACAGCACACGTATGCTGATCTCGGCCGACTACTCGGTGAGATCTGAAGTGATCGATCAACTCAGGCATCATAATGATGAAACGCTGCGTCGCCTGGCGCGACTTGAGTCGGCGATGGCGAGCGCGAGGATTCCTTTCGGGCTTGAGCCGTATCGGCAGCGGCTGAATGAGCTCTGCGCTCGTGCAAAATCGGCTGCGACTCAGAATCTGGCAGACCTTCAACAGGGCGGCGTTCTCGTCGTAGAGGACGTCCTCAGCAACACGCTCTTGGTGATGCAATTTGTGCGGCTGCTGAGTACCCGCTTTGCGGTACCGCTCCTACGCGCCAAGACGAGCGATCGCCTGGCATTGCACACACTGGCGTGGCTTCATGCCAAACACCCGCGCACGGCTGTATTCCCGCCCGCCTTTACCAGCGGGGACACCGGCGTGTGGCCGATGACCCTGGTTACGCCAATTTATTTTCTTCCGGCATTCGAACAGGACAGCCTCCTCTTCCAGTCTCTGCTGTTTCATGAGTTCGGACATCTGCTCTATGCCTGCCACACACAGGAGATGGACGATCTCGTCGGGGAACTGCAACGGGACATTGGGCAGTTACTCCTGCCACCGTCGCAGCGCAACGATCGGCACGACGAGGAGCAGGCGGACGTGCGCGGCGCGATTGTCGCGCGGTGGCACACGTGGACACAGGAACTGTTCTGCGATGCCGTTGGGCTCGTCGTGGGGGGACCGTCGTTCCTCAATGCTTTCTCTGGTCACCTGAGCAGCATGAGCCGCGGCGATTTCTATAGGGATGAGTCGGATTTAATCGGATCGACTCATCCAGTCACATGGCTTCGGATACGACTTCTTGCCTCGCGAGCCAGAACCTTGAATTGGAATGAGGCGGCGGATCGAGTGGAGAGCGAATGGGCTCTCACGGCCGCGGCGATGCGTATCACTGAGGACTATCACGGCTTCTACGATGAGCGCTTCCGCGGCTCGGTAGAACAGAGGCTGGACGACATGCTCACTGAAGCTGATCCGCATCGCTGTACAGCAGACGAGGCCAGCGGGAGGGCTGCGTCTCCCGTCGGCTTGCTGAACCTTGCTTGGCTGGAGTTTCACCGCGACCCCGAGAAGTTCGGCGCCTGGGAGACCGCTCGAATCGGCGACATCATCGACTGTGAGTCTGGCGCCTGATCGTCACGCTATCCACATTCGGCTGCTCGTAGCCTCGAGAGGTCGAGTCCGCTGAAGGTGACTTGAGACTAAAGGTCGAACTGACGGACGATGCGGCCTGTTACAGGATCGCGCGGCAGGGCCTCAATTGCGTCGGTAGCTCGTGTGACGACCAGCGGCGGAGGTGGCGCCTCGAGAAGCGGCAAGGATGCCGCTGGCCGCGCGGCGGTGGGCACGAGGCCCGGAAGGCCGGCACTCCGCCAGAGAAGCCAGGCCAGGATGATGTAACCGCACGTTACTGCCGTGACGGCCCACGCGAGTTCAAGGCGGTCCGGAACTGAGACGAGCGGGCCGAACACCCGACGGCGCCCAGTCATCCGCTCGAGCGAGAACCTCGGGTCGAGCAGCACGACGAGCGTCTGGTGCGCGAGATACGGGACGAGGCCGAGGAGCACGGCGCGGCGGCGAACGGCGCGGCGCTGGCGCCGAAGCTGCGCGACCGAAGGGCCCTGCTGGAACCACCGGCGCGTCGCGACGAGCGTAGTCGGGCCGAGCATGAGTAGCAGCAGCACGTTCAGGACGATTGCGCCCCAGAGAAGGGCGCTCGGTCCCGACGACGTCCTGAGACTCGTCGGCACTGCGCCCGTTACGACTATCAGCGCCGAGGCGACCACGCCGATGACGAGCGCGCGCTGGAACCACGTCACGCGCCTCCACATCGGCATGGTCGGCATGTTCAGTACCATCGTCGCCCCCGAATGGCTTCCCGTCTACGGCGTTCGCTGCCGTCAGGCCCGCGGGAGCCGCCTATCAGCTCTCTCCTCCTGCATATCGGGGAATCGACCTGGCGTCAATTTCGATCCCGTTGTAGCCCAGGCACAACTGTATCTCCGCTGATACAGCGCCCGAACCTCACGAGCCACAGTGGTGGTCGCCTCGTGTCCTCACCGTCGGTGGCGGCGCACGCCGCTGGACGGCGATCGGCGCAAGCGCGCTGTTCGACAGTCTCCCGAAGATCGCCCTGAGATCGACCGTACGCGACCGCCTGCGCGCGCCACCGACCCGCCAGTCTAGCCGCGCTCCGAGGGCTCACCGCGTCTGGCGTACCTGGTCCGGCTTGACGGCCGGTACTCGACCACTGCCGTCGCTAGGCTTCTCCCGTGTCCTTGAACGACATCCTGCTGGGACTCTCTGCTTGCGCGCCGCGGGTGAGCACGTCAATGGAGCTGAGAAGTATCCGATCGTCGCGCGCCCGCGATGCCCGAGCTGCTCGGTGGCCTCGCGCGGGCGTGCTCGTCGGACTTGCGCTGCTCGGGCTCCTCCGGCCGACGTTGGCCCACGCACAGGTGGCGGCGCTCCCAGAGCTCATCGCTGCCGCCGCACGCCACGCCGGCGTGCATCCGGACCTCCTGACCTCGATTGTCTGGGTCGAGAGCCGGGCGTGGCCTTGGGCACTCAATATCAACGGCGTCGGTCTCTATCCTCGGACGCGCGCGGAAGCCGAGTTGGTGCTGGGCCGCGTCAGCGACGACGTGGATATCGGCTACGCCCAAGTCTCGTACCGACACTGGGGGCGTGCGCTCGGCCTGCGTAAGGCCGATCTCCTCGAGCCGTGGACGAACCTGGTCGTCAGCGCTCTCATCCTCCGCCACAGCATGGACCGGGAGGCCGGCTGGGGTGGTGTCGGGCGCTATCACTCCGCTACTTCGCACCGCAAGCTCTCCTACGCCTACCGCGTGGCCGCGACGCTGTCGATGATCAAGGCTTCCCGGCGCCCCGCGGCATTCGACATGGTGGATTCGCGCAGCCCCGCCGGTTGATGACGCGCAAGCCGGACAAACTCTTGGAGCGTGTCGACGGGGCGCGCGTGGTGCGCGCTGCGACGGTGCCAGCAGTGCGCGGCTCACGCCGACGGCCTGACTGAGCCAAGAACCGGCCGGATGGCCGGTGCCTGGCCGCGTACCGTGCTAGTGACGCCACAGGCGTCTTGCTCTTTTCCAACCGCATAGGTTCGGCGCTCACAGAGAACGCCGATTAAGGCAGAGGGGTCACCCTGTGAGGATCCAGGGGTCCCTCCTGCTCGGCCCCGGCCCTCTTTCAATTCCTCTACCACGCTCTCGTCGTCATTGTGCGGTTGTGATTCCCCGATGGGCGGAGGGGCCGAGCTAGGAGGGGGATCATGACGAACGCTCTCGCGGAGCAGTTGATGCGGGCGCTCCCGGAAGGAGATGACCCGTTGCAGCGACTCAAACAGCTGGCCCAGAAGATGGGAATCGAGCGGCCGACGCGCGGGACGAAACGCGCGTTCCTGAGGGTCGCTCAGCAGCTGGGGATCGAGTACCCAGCTGAGACCCATGGGTCATCGGCGCCGATGCTCGACCTGCCGCCCGGAGCCGAGTACGTCATACGGGCGCGGGAGAAGGCATGGCGCGAGACGCGCGAGGAGCAGCTCGCTCGCGCGGCCAACCGGCTCCAGCAGTCAAAGGTCGGTCTGAGGGTGGCGCTCGCCGCCAAGGACCAGGCGGCTGGGGCGCGCGCGCTCCGAGCCCTTGCTGGGTTCGAGATCGAGCCCGACGACGTTGGCCGGGACGAGCTCGCCTTCGCGGCGTCGCTCACCGAACAGCAGCTCCAGCGTCTCATGGGCAAGGACGCCGCGCTCTTGCCCACGCCCGAGGCGCTCGAGCGTGGGTTCCCGGCCATCCGCGGCCGGGCCCGGATCATCCTGATGGGCAACGTCAAGCGACAGAGCCTGGACGGCGATCCGGGGCAGCTCCGATATGAGGTCAACGGCCTCGAGTTGAGCGAGAGCGCTGCCCGCGAGTTGCTGGGCGACTACTCGCCGATGGTCGCCCGTCGCGCGGCGATCAAGCGTCGGATGACGAGCCTGCTGGAGTCGCTCTCCCGGGACGGCGAGTTTCCGGAGCGGCTCCCCGACGAGCAGTGGGCTGCGCTCGCGTGGCTCACCATCGTCGGCTACCTCACCCCACCGGTCCACGCGCCGGTGTGCCGGGTCGAGGATGGTCGGTCGGTCCCGATCGATCGCTGGCAGGCCCGTCGGATGGTCGATGTCGAGGCTCGGCGCCTCGGCTTCGAGGTCGGGCAGCTCCAGGCGAGCCTCGAGGTGGCTCGTCGCGTCGTGCTAGGTGCATCAATGGAGCAGTTCGCGCACGCGCTGCGGTAAAGGCGTCGGCGCGGAGAACGGCAGACACGGCCCCTCTGCCTCACCCTTTCTCGACGGCGGGATCGTCGCCGTCGGCGGTTCTTTGACAATCGAACGGGAACCGGTCGCGCGTGAGTTGCGCCGCGCGACCGGGAGTGGTGGGGAAGGACCGATGCCGTCCGGGCATCGGGTCCAGAGCGCCCCGCCTCCCCCTCCCCATTTGGGCCCGCAGTTCGGCAGCGTGGGGAGGGCCAAGGAGGAGGGGAATGACGCTCTGGGACAGCTTGGTCGATGTGTGGTCGATTCTCGCCGGGGTCCTGAAGGCCCCGGGCCGCGTCGTTGACGAGTTACGACGCGCCGCGAGCGTCCTCCTGCACGGGATCGCCACCGGCGAGATCGCCGGCAACGGCCACCGCAGCACGGAGTCGCTCAAGCGAGACCTCCTGGCGCTCGGAGGCAGCTGCGCCGAGGGTGAAGAGATCGCCAAGCAGCACGGTGGTTTCGACAACCTCAGGGCGCAGATCTTCGGGGCCAGGAAGCGTGTGATCGAGAGCGCCGGGCTCCAGCCCTGGGTGCTCCCGAAGCCGATGTACCTGCCGGCGTCCATGGACGTGCCGCAGTCGACGGTCAGGCAGCTCGTCAACTGGGCGTTCGGACGCCAGGCGATCGTCGAGGTGATCGAGGGACCGTTCGCCGGGGAAAGCCTGGCGGACTGGCCGCTCGAGCAACTGCAGATGGCCGATGCGGAGTTCGCCGAGAGCGTCACCACGCTCTTGCTCCTGCTCCGTAACGGGCACCGCATGAACGTCAGAGTGTGGCCCGGCTACGAGGAGCCACGCGACGGAGGCGTGCGGTGTCTGAGCGCTCGCAGCGGATGCGAGCAAGACTGCCCCTTCTTCGGCGAGTCGATGTGCCCGAAGTACGTGATCGGGATCGGCTGGCCCGGAGAGGAGGTCATCGACAGGCGGAGGTTCAGCGAGCAGCCCCGCTGGAAGCAGGAGCTTCAGCGCGGCCGCGCCACCGACGTCGGGCACCAGAAGTCACTGTCCGCCGCCGGCGTGTAGCTCAACGTGGGGGAACCGGCCCTTCCCCACCCCCACCCATCGCCGCGGGGCGCCATCTCTCCGCGGCTATATGTTCTCGATGAAGCGAGGCGCTGCACCCCGCTTCATCGAGACTCACCCGCTATCCGGGGCGAACGCATGACTGCGACGACCATGTCAATCTACGCCGTTCTTCCGGGCGAGCGATCCCCGACGGGATGCTGGCCCTATCCCCTGCTCTGCCTGCTCTGGCGCCTCGGCCTCGCGAGCCAGTGGGTCCTTGCCCCGAGAGACGTCGCCGATGAGGCGCTCCTCCAGGCGTCGGAACGACTCCTGGTGATCCATCGCGACGACCCATCGCTGGCTGATGCGTTCGACGATCCCGATGCGCTCGAACGGCGCGCCCTCTCGACTGGGCGCCCTCAGATGCTTCTGCGGGGAGCGTTCCTCAGGGTGCTCGCGCGGTCGCCGCTTGGGCGACTCTCCGCCACGCACACGGACCATCCGGCTGCCGTCGTCGCCACCGCGGTACTGGTCCTCCGTGAAGGCGGGCAGGACGAGCTGTGGCGGCGCCGGCAGCTGCCGGCCTTCTGGCGTCGTTTCCTGGCCCCGTCTTTCTCGGCGGCGCCGCGCTTCTGGGTCCCGACCGTGAAACCCGTATGGGATCCGGCGACCTGGCGACTGATCGAGGTCCTCGACGCCGCATGGAATGCCGACGGCGTCAGCTTCATCGGCCGCGAGCGCGCGCAGCTCTTTCAGGTCCTCGGCACTCGCCGCATGGCCCGCAAGTTCGGGTGGCCGCGCCGGCGCGCTCTCGCCGCCTGCCGGACCGCTCATCGTGCCTGGCGGCACTGGTTCCAAACGCAGGAGGCTCAGCGGCTCGTCCAGATCGATACTTGGCCACTGGCCGAGGCCCTGAGTCGTGTGATCGGTGGACCGCGGCCGCTCTATCGCCAGGCCCGCGAAGCGCATCGTACCGGAGTGCCCGCGGAGAACCTCGCGGTACTCCCCGAGGCGCTCCGGCAGGCCCTCGACGTGATCGCCGCGGAGTCTGCCGCATCGCTGCAGTCCCCGGTCGCCTTCGACTGGACTCCGCCACCGATCGGGCCGCTCGCCTCGGCCCTCGTGCTCAGCCCGCTCGGTCTCCTCGCAGACCGGGCGGGCATGAGCCGCGAAGACCTGTGTGGCGCCTCCGAGAAGACGGCGGCCCGCCTGCTTCGCGTGCTCACTGCGCCTTGGCCGTGGACGCCGCGCCCCGTCATCCGCGGCCCGCGGCGCGCGCGCATCGAGGCGCGGCGCCGGGGCGCCGAGGCCAGGCCGACCCGTTGGACGCCGGGAGACGGCATGGATGGTGACGCCACCCGACCCGCCAATCTGGCCCGCCGCTGAGCCATGCTCGAAGCGTTCCTCTGGACCGTCCTGGGCTGGTTCGGTCTCAGCTCCACGGCATGCGGTTTCTGGGTCGCTCTGAACAGCGCCGCGGTCGAGGCCGATCCCGACAGCGTGCTCCACACTGCAGAGCAGTCGCTCACCGAACAGCTCGAGGTCACGGCAGCAGCAGCCGAGATGGCAATCTGGATCGATCGGCTCGGCGCCAGCGGACTGCGCGCGCTCACCGGCTTCCCGCCTGCTCCGTCCCCACAAGCGGTCACGATCCTCGGCCGTGCTCGAGCGGACGTCGCGGAGAGCTGGCGCCGCGCGGTATCGCACACCGCGATGCTGCCGCGACGCACCGGCTCCGTCCGCGATACGCCCGTCGTCACCTCGGGTCTGAGGCGCCTCGTCCAGGACGCCGTGGGCTCGCTTGCGGCGTCGACCCGCGAGGCGTTCGCACCCGCTCAGGCTCCGAAGCCCGCTCGCCCGGCGGAGGTCTCGCCAGCGGCCACCGTGGTGACGCACCTTGCGGCCGCGCATGAGGCCGCCGCCGCGGCGCACGTCGAGGTTCGTCACCTCCTGTTTCGCGCGACGATCTGGTCGCTCGTGCCGCTCAGCGGCGCGGCCGTCGCCCTCACGATCGTGAGCTCGACGGTCATCGCCCTTCGCCGCCTCTCCCCGCCGGTGCCGCCGCCAACTTCACTGCCGCTGACGCCCCTCCGCCCAGAGACCTCCGCGGCGCTCCGACCGTCAAAGGCGGATCAAGTCCTCACCGGCATCCTCGCAACGCAGCTCGTCCCGGAGCCAATGGCCGCTGACATCGCGGCGTGGTTCGCCCGAGCGCCGCATGTACCGGGCAGCCTCAAAGGTCACGACTGCCGCACCGGTGGCCTTGTGGAGCACACCCTCGACGTCGTGAAGGAGATCAACCGCCTCACGCGAGGCGCCCCCAGACGCGAACGCGCGCTCGCGGCGACCCTGGCCGCGAGTCACGATCTGGGCAAACTGTTGAGTTACCGCGAGGACGCTTACGGCACCTGGACCGCGCACTCAGCCGTGCCGCACGACAGCCTGGGAGCCCAGGTCCTCGCTCTATGTCCAGGTCTGCGCCGTGTCTTCGCGGCGGATGAGATCGAGGATCTCCTGCTCGCCCTGCATACAGAACACGCACCGGATCTCGTGCCGTCGAACTGCCGCCCGCGTGTCCAACGCCTCCGTGGCTGGCTGAGGGAAGCCGACGGGGCCGCGGCCGCGCAGCACACGAACCCGTCCACCCCTGCCGCCTCCCCTGCGGAGGTCGAGGAGGAAATTGTCGATGCCTGACCGTCGTGCGTCGCTCTCGCTGATAACTGGCCTGACGCTCGCGTCCCCGTCGCTCCTGGATGCAGTAGCACACCGCCTCATGCTCTGCCTGCCCGACACGTGGGCGCCCGCCGCGGTGGTCGGCATCAGCCTGGGGCTCCTGGCCTTCGTGGGGCTCGCCGCGTGGCGCCTGGCTCTTCGGCGTCTGCCGGTGCTCGCGGTGCAGTCGATGCGCGCCGGCATCCTGGCGACCAATGCCTGAGACTCCGACGCCTACGCCACCACCAGGGATCGGGAATCCGACAGCACCGGTCCCGAAGGCCGCGCTGCTGCCGGCCACGGCCAACGCCCTGCTTGTGGTCGTGGGGGTGCTCTGCTTCGCCGCGCTCGTCACCCCCTTCCTCGGCTGCGTCCCCAGCTTCGCCGGAGAGACGACCGCGCTCCTCGGCCTCACGGCGGTGTGGGGCAGGTTTCTCTACCGTCTGTGCCGGCGCACCGCGCGTTGGGTGCTCGGCGGAGTGAGGGAAGGTTGACGACGCACGGACCGCCGCGGCGCCCCCTTCAGCTGGCTTTCGCGCCGCTCGTCTTCGGCCGGCGCTCGGACACCGGTGACATGGTGGAGGTCGACGCCGACGAGCTAATGCGCCACCTGGCGGTCTTCGGAACCACGGGCGCGGGAAAGACCTCGCTCTTCCTTGCGCTGACGCTTCAGCTCATGGACCGCGGGCGCGGATTCATCTTCTGCACGACGAAGCACGACCCGACGATGCCCCGCGCGCTGGCCTGGGCCGCGATGCAGCGTCAACAGCTCTGGCGCCTGCGCGTGTTCGACCCCGCGCATCCGGTCCACGTCTATAACCCGACCGCGACGACCAACCCGCTCGCGCTGGCGAGCCTCTACTTCTCGCAGCTGCCACCGATCGAGCCCACCTCCGAGGCGAAGCACTACCACGATATCCAGTTCGAGTTCTTACTCCTCGCCTGCAGCGCCATTATGGCGACCGGGCTGCGCCACGTTCCGAACGACATCCTGCAGCTCGCGCGGAGCTACGAGATCGCCGCCCCCAAGCTCCGCAAGCGTCTCCAGGCCCTCGGGAAGGAGGATCGCCTGGCGGACCTCGACGCCTTCTTCCGCCGCTTCTACCGCCGGGGCGAGTTCCAGCCGAACGAGGCTCAGGAGGCTCTCTCGGGGCTGACCTCGGTGCTCCAGGGCCTCGACGTCGGCCGCTTCGCGGGTCTGCTCAACCAGCCGTTCAGCGAAGTCGACCTCCTCCAGGCCTGCCGCCGTGGCCTCTGGGTGTACATGGGACTGCCCGCCGCAATGGACGTCGACGGCGGCCAGCTCGGGCGTCTCTTCCTCACGGACCTCATCATGGCCATCGACGAAATCCAGCGTACCGAGGGCGAGCTCGTCCACGCGCCCTTCATCCTCTTCCTTGACGAGTTCCCGAGCTACGCGCTGCCACAGTTTGCACGCGTGTTCGAGCAGGCCCGCTCGAGCGGCATCGGCATCCTCCTGGGCGCCCAGACGGTGAGCAGCCTGAGCGACCGCGCCGCCGGCCTGTCGGAGGGCTTCCGCGATCGCGTCCTCGGCAACTGCGCCCACACCCTGAGCTTCCGTCTCGGCCCAGGCGAGGGCGCCGAGTACTTCTCGAAGTTCGCCGGCAAGGCCGATCGCGCGATCGTCCAGGTGAGCGAGACCGAGAGCCGCGGCCGCACCTGGTCCCCCCTGGCGCCGTCGAGCTGGGTCGGCTGGACGAATCGCACCGATGGCCGAGCCTCGTTCTCAGGGTACCGGGTGCAGAAGGACCTCGTGATGGAGAGCCGCCGCCTCACGCACGAACTCGCGTCGCGGGGCCAGGCGATGTGGCTCAGTCCCAAGGGAGGCGACACGCTGCCGTTCCCTTTCTGGTCGCTCTGGGCGGAGACGAACGCCGCACCCGCCGGCTGGGACTACGCCTCGCAGTGTGCCAGATGGGATCGTATCCCGCCGCCGCCCCTGGACCTCTGGCGCTACGTCCGCTTCGTCAACATCCGGCGGAGCGCCGCACAAGCTGAGGCGTCGTCCGGCGCCCAGCCGCAGCGACGAGGCCACGGGTCCGCGCAGCCGGCGCCCGCCGCGGTGCCCGGCGCTGTGGCCCAGCCCGCCGCCGAGACACCGTCACCGACGCCAGGTACGGACGCTCCCCAGGGCGCGCCGCCGCGGGGACGCCGGCGACGACGGCCGACGCCGCAGCCTACGAGCCTGATCAGCTATGTGCCACCGCACACTCGACGACCGGCGACGCCTGGGACGCGGCGACAGCCGTCGGCAGCGCCGCCGCCACCGCCTCCAGCTCTTGCGACTCCGAGGGTGAGCCAGCTCGAGCTGAGCGGCCTCGCTGACGATCAACACCTGGACGCACACGCGATCGAAGCAGCACTCGACCAGGACGGCGATGGCATTCCCGATTGAGGAGACGACGGCGGAGAAGTGAACCGGCCGTTCGCCTCGTCGACGAGAGCGGGGGCGGACGGCGCAGCGAAGGACAGTGCTCTGGTTCGGCGTCTCGCCCGACGTATTGGCATTGAGACATTGCGCGAACCCCGGATCGTCGTCTACCCTGTTGCACTGACAGCTGGGCGAGCCGCCGCATGACCAGCGATCTCAGGGAGCTCCCGCTCTCGTACGCGGTGCCCTCGGAAGGCCGCCGCTTTCCATTCGCTTCCGCGGTCCACGAGCCGAGTTCCGCCGGTCCTCCCTACCGCGCTTCGTCGATCACGCCCGCGGGGCCGTCCGCCGGCGCCATCCCATCCCGACGCTGGCCCAGATCCACAACTTCGCGCGTCCGGCTTCACCTCAAGCCAGGCCAGAAGGGCACAAAGCAGCTTCTCGCGCAGTACGGCGACCGCCTCATCTGCGTTCGGTATCGCTACGATGCGCTACGGAAGAAGCGGCTCAAGACCGTCGAGCTCCTCGTCGCCGAACGCGACTGGGAACCGCCACGGCCTCGCTACGTCCCAGACCAGATCGTAGCGTTACGCGTCGCCTTTGCCGATGTGGCAGTCCGCGCTCGAGTGAAACAGGCCGGTGGGACGTGGAACCCCCAGCGACGGGTGTGGGAATTGCGCTATGATCGCGCCACCGCGGTCGGCTTGGACGATCGGATCGTCCCCGACGCCTAGTCCGAGCGCGCCTGAGCATCTGATGGCAGATGCTGCGACAAGGCGGCCCCAGCATCCACCCCCAGATGCCGGCGGGTATCCAGGTGTAGATGGCAGCATCCACCGATCGATGCTGCCATCTGACGGTGGAGGCAGGGACGTTGCAGTCGAATTATAGTTGGGCAGACCACCGTGCCGCGGCGGTGAAGCCGCAAACACTGGCTCTCAGAACTCGGGGGCTGGGGTGAATCGCCTGCGCAGACCCTCCGTGGTGGCCATGCTGCTTCTGCTCGCCTCACTCGTGGCAGAAGCACAGCAAGCATCGAAGCCGTCTCGTATCGGGTGGCTCGCTGTCTCGGCCGGCGGTAGCAGCACCCTCGCCGCCAGTTTTCGCGACGGCCTGCAACAGTTCGGATGGGTGGAAGGGCGTGACTTCACCATCGAGTATCGAACCGCCGACGGCAAGGTCGAGCGTCTTCCAACATTGGCCGCCGATCTGGTGCGTCTGAAAGTCGACGTCATCGTCGCGTTGGGAGAGGCTGCGCCGGCGGCCGCCAAAAAGGTTACAACGGCGATTCCCATCGTCATGACCTTCGGAGGTGATCCAGTCGCCACGGGGTTGATTGTGAGTCTGCCGCGGCCGGGCGGGAACGTCACCGGGCTGGCAAGTATGTACCCTGAACTGAGTGGCAAGCGGCTCGAGCTGCTGAAACAAGCCGTTCCTTCACTGAGGAGGGCGGCCGTGCTCTGGAATCGCGACAATGCGAGTCACAGGCCGGCGTTGCGAGCAAGCGAAGAAGCTGCTCGTACGCTCGGAATCGAGCTCCACTCAGTCGAGTTTCGCACCCGCCAAGATTTCGAGCCCGCGTTCCTCGCCGCGAGGCAAGCGCGGGCGGGGGCCCTCCTTATACTGGATGACCCCGCAACTTTCACTCATCGAGAGCTCCTCGTGCGGCTAGCGTCTACCGAAGGTCTCCCCGCCATATATCCATACCGTGAAGCAGGCGAAGCAGGTGGGTTCATGGCCTTCGGAGCGAATCTGGCGGCTATGAGTCGTCACGCCGCCGGTTACGTCGACAAGATCCTCAAGGGCGCGAAACCAGCCGAACTGCCTGTGGAGCAGCCGACAGTGTTCGATCTGATCATCAACGTGAAGGCCGCGAAAGCACTTGGCATCGTGATTCCGCCATCGCTGCTCTTGCGCGCGGACCGAGTAATCGAATGATCGAGCGCTGCCCAACTCCACGCTTCAACGGACCTCGGGCTCGCGTCGCTCGCTCCTCGGCCGCTGAGCGATGCGTTGGGCGGCGCGCCGCACGAAACGTGGATGACGAGATGAGCGCGACAAGATGACGGAATGGAGGCGGGTCCTCGTCATTACCGCGGCCTGCGGCCTGCTGTGGAGTCCGCCCGCCCTCGAGGCGCAGCTACCGACGGGCAAGGCTCCGCGGATCGGGTATTTAGGGTTCAGCGGGGCCTCCCCTTCCGACGAGGGATTT
>Ga0187892_10000740_pt1 | contig 81980 bp, 71 predicted proteins | sample MA1701073metaG_FD_139345 | JGI IMG/M metagenome (GOLD analysis project Ga0187892, IMG submission 139345) | Bio-ooze microbial communities from a basaltic lava cave in the Kipuka Kanohina Cave System on the Island of Hawaii, USA - MA170107-3 metaG ... | reverse complement strand
CCCCAGGAGGTTGACCAGCGCGAGGTCCTGCTGCACGGCGAGCCCGGCCTGGGTGGTGAGGTCCTCGGCGGTCATGAAGTAGCGGCCCGCGCCCGCCGCGCGGTTCCAGGCCGCGCAGCGCGCGGCGTTGAGGATCGACTTGTACAGCCCCTTGCACATCTTCGACGAAACCCCCGAGTACCCGAGCGCGCGGGCGCGCGGGAAAGCGTCGAGGTCCGCGTCCGACTCGTCGATGATCACCGGCGCGAGCCGCGCGACCGCCGCGACGTCCCGTTCGAGCGCGTGCTTGCGATGGATCGGCTGCTCGATGAACGCGATCGAGCCGAGGAGCCGCGCGAGCTGCGGCTCCGCGCGCAGGCGCGCGAGCAGCCGCTCGAGCGCCGCGAGATCGTCGTATTGCTCGTTCCCGTCGAGCGAGGCGCGGTAGCCGCGTCCACCGGCGTCCAGCACTGCCGCGATCTCCCGCAGCCGAGCGACGTCCTCGTCCACCTGGCCGCCGACCTTGAGCTTGAACCAGGCGTGCCCATAGGCGGCCGTGACTTCCTCGAGCGACTCGGGCAACCCGTCCGCCGCCTGGCGCGGATGGCCGGCGATCGGGTCGACGAGGCCGACGGTGTGGCGCGCCGCGATGCGCCCCGCCGGCTGCAGCCGCGCGAGGAACGCGTCGATGTCGAAATCCGCGAGGTCCGGCGCGAGCTCCGCGGGCGCGATGCCGACGAGGTTGCCCTGCACCGCCTCGTAGAACGACATGCGCGCGACCCGGCACAGGGCATCGAGGATCGCGCGATCGAGCTGCGCCGGGCCGAAGCAGGCGACGAGCGGGTCGAGGCCGCCCCGAGCGCCCGCCTCGATCACCTCCCGGTAGTGCGCTGCGAAGTGGCCGAAGGCCGCGCGCGCGCCGCCGTCGAGATAGGCGTCCCGGGCGAGCCGCAGCGCGAGCCGCAGCTGCGCGAAGTTGTCCTCGTTCGAGAGCGCGAGGTTCTTGTCGAACCACTTCGGCGCGAGCAGCTCCGCGCCGGCGCCCCAGCCTTCGCGGCCGTCCGCGAGCCGCACCCGCGCGCGCACGAACGCCTGCGGCGCCTCGGTGAGCGTGACCACGCCGAACCGGAACGGCAGGCGGAGCCTCACCGGCCGCTCGTAGAGCTCGACCGCGACGACGCTGAGCTTGAGCGCTTCGGTCATAAAAAATCTTCAACGCAAAGACGCGGAGGAGCGCAAAGATCGCAAAGGAAGGGACTGCGGGCGCGGTCGCCGATCGACCGCATCGCCTCGACCCCGCAATCGGTTCGCTTGCGTCCTCTGCCCCCTTAGCGCCTTTGCGTTGAAGATTCTCTCTCGCACGGTCAATCCATCGCCAGCACGCCCTTCGACTTGAAGATGTCGCGGATGCGCCCGGAGTAGTCGTGGAACTTCGGCGGCAGCCGGTCCAGCCGGCGCGGGCGCGGCAGATCGATGTCGAGAATCTCGACGATCCGCCCGGGGCGCGGGCTCATCACCACCACCCGGTCGGCGAGCAGCACCGCCTCCGGGATGCTGTGCGTGATGTGGAGGGCGGTCTTGCGCTTCTCCATCCAGACGCGCTGGATGTCCATGGAGATCTGCTCCCGCGTGAGCGCGTCGAGCGCGCCGAACGGCTCGTCCATCAGCAGCAGCGGCGGGTCGTGGACGAGCGCCCGGCAGATCGAGACCCGCTGCCGCATTCCCCCGGACAGCTCGTAGGGCTTCTTCTGCTCGAACCCGTCGAGGCCGGTCGCCTGCAGGAGATGCAGCGCGACCGGCTCGTACTTCGCCCGGTCCATCCGCCGGATCTCGATCTGGAGCATCACGTTCGCGAGGACGTTGCGCCAGTCGAGCATGATCGAGTCCTGGAACACGACGCCGACGTCGGTCTGCGGGCGGTCGACGCGGCGGCCGCCGACGGTGATCGTCCCGGCGGTGTAGGGGATCAGGCCGGCGATCATCTTGAGGATCGTGGTCTTGCCGCAGCCGCTGGGACCCACGATCGCGACGAACTCCGACCGGCGGACGTCGAGGTCGACGTCGGCGCACGCCTCGACGGCGCCGTTCTTGGTCTCGTAGACCTTGGCGACGTTCTGCAGGCGGATGTACGGCTCGCTCATCGTCCGCTCGCCGGCGGCGCGCCGGGCGCGCTAGCGATCCCGCCCGCGGGCCGCGCGGTCCGCGGGCGGGCGTAGGCGCGCGTCACTTCTTGGGCAGATACGGAGGCTCGGAGAGGAAGCCGTTCGTATAGTAGACCCCGATGTCCGCCTGCGGCTTCAGCTTCGCGAACTTCTCGAGGAGCTCCTGGCTCTCCTTCCAGTCCTCGGCCGCCGACCAGCCGATCGGCTTGCCCTTGGTCCGCTCGGTGCGGATGATCGTCATCGTGCCGTTGATCTCGAGGAGCGAGATCTCCTTGTTGAACGCCGGTGCGTTCTTCATGAAGATCTCGGCGGCCTCGTCGCGGTGGTCGAAGGTGTACTGCCAGCCGCGCTGGGAGGCGCGCAGGAACCGCCGCAGCGCGTCCTGGTTCTTCGCGTCCTTGACCCAGTCGTTGTTGACGATGATCGCGCTCGAGAGCGTGGTGACTCCGGCCATGTCGTACAGGCGCGTCCAGCCCATCTTCACGCCGGTCTGGAGCTGCATGCGCGGGCCCTGGTCCATGAAGTAGCCGAGCAGCGCGTCGGCCTGCTTGTTGAGCACCGCCTGCTCCTTGGCCGCCGGATTGGCGACGACGATCATCTGCACGTCCTCGAGCTTCATGCCGAGCTTGCCCATGAACGCGGTGAAGATCGCGAGGCTCGCGTCGCCCGCGGTGATGGCGATGCGCGTGCCCTTGATCTCCGAGATCTTGGTCGGCCGCGCCGCGTCGGCGCGGTAGATGAACGACATCGGGCTCTGCTGGAGCGTCACGCCGACCGCTTTGATCGGCATGCCGGCGCCGATGCCGCGCATCATCGTCGCCGCGTCCACGTAGGCGACCGGGTTGGTGGCGTTGGCGACGAGCTGGGAGACCGTGGTCGAGCCGCTGCCCTCCAGGATTTCGACGTCCAGCCCCTCGGCCTTGTAGAAGCCCTTGTCGCGCGCGACGAAGAATCCCGCGTGCTCCCCGTAGAGGGTCCAGTTGAGCCGGAACGGGAACTTGGTCTGCCCGGCGGCCGGCGCGACGAGCGCCGCGCTCGCCGCGAGCGCGGCGAGCAGGGACAGGACGTGCTTGCTTGCTTTCATGGCTGCTCCTCCTTGGTTGAAACGACTCCGTTACATGGTCCCGGCGTCCTCCCGGACGCGGTGCGAGACGTGCCATGGAATCAGCAGCGTCTCCAGGAACTCGACGATGTAGAAGAACACCAGGCCGACCAGCGTCAGCATCGCGAGCGTGGCGAACATCATCGCCGTCTCGAGGTTGGTGCCGGTGACCATCAGCAGGTAGCCGAGCCCCTTGTCGGCGCCGACGAACTCGCCGACCACCGCGCCGGCGACGGCGAGCGTCGCCGCCACCTTCAGCCCGCTGAAGAGATAGGGCAGGCTCGTCGGCAGACGGAAGCGGGTGAAGACCTGGAGCTTGCTCGCCCCCATGGACCGCGCGAGGTCGTTCATCTCGGCCGACATCGACCGCAGGCCGACCGCGGCGTCGATGACGATCGGGAAGAACGAGATGAGGAACGCGATCAAGACCTTCGGGGTCGTGCCCACCCCGAACCACACCAGGAAGAGCGGCGCGATCGCGACCTTCGGCACGACCTGGAAGAACAGCATCTGCGGCATGACGAACCGGTCGAAGCGCTGCGACGCGGTGATCGCGATGGCGAGCGGCACGGCCACGAGGACCGCCAGCCCGTAGCCGAGCAGCATCTCGTACGCGGTGATCCAGCCGTGGTAGGCGAGCTTCGGCAGCTCTTCGAAGAACATGGCGATGATCTCGGTCGGCGCCGGCAGGAGGTAGGCGGGGACCTTGAGGTAGCGCACCCCGGCCTGCCACAGGCCCAGGAACACGAGGATGCCGGCGAGCGGCGCGAGCATCCGGCCGAGGGCGGCCGCGATGCGCCGCTCCGGCCGGTCGGATTTGCTGGCAGCGATCGTCGACATCGCGGGCGCCACCTCCCCTAGGCTGCCGCCGCGAGCTGCAGCGAACGCTCGACCGCGTCGTCGGGGACGAGCCCGAGCCCGGGCGCCTCCGGGACGCGGATGGCGTCGCCGACCGCCCGGAATCGCGGATCCGTCGTGCCCCGGCCGGCGAGGTACTGCGGCCCGTTGAGCGCGGCGGGCAGGGTGAGGTCGGCCGAGGCGAAGAGGTGGACCGACGCCGCAAGCGACCAATCCGGGTCGGTCAAGCCCGACGCGAACACCCGCAGCCCCCGCTCGCGCAGCAGGCTCACGATCCGCGCGGCGTTCCACAGACCGCCGCACCGCGCCACCTTCATCGCGATGCCGTCCAGCATCTCGAGCGCGATGAACTCCTCCGCCTCGACCGGCGAGACGATGCCCTCGTCCATCAGGATCGGGACGGCGCCCTGGCGTTTGAGCGCGCGATAGTCGCGGATCCGGTTCGGCGGCAGCGGCGACTCGAGCGCGGCAAAGCCGGCCTCCGCGAGCTTCGGCGCCATCGCGAGCGCGGTCTCCAGATCGTAGCCCGTGTTCGCGTCCGCCCAGTGGAGGCCGTCGGGCGCGAACTCGCGGACCCGGCGGATGAGCTCGGCGTCGTACTGCGGCGTCTGCGGGTACCCGAGCTTCACGTTGTAGCTGCGATAACCGAGGGCGCGACCCGCCGCGAGCTCGCGCTCCGCGCCCGCCAGGGTCGGCGACTGGACCGTCCAGCTGAGCGCGATCTCGCGCCGCGCGGTGCCGCCGAGCAGCGCCGACGCGGGGCGGCGGGTGCGGTTGCCCCACAAGTCGTAGCAGGCGAGGTCGATCGCCGCCTTGCACAGCGGCTGGCCGACGGAGAACGACGGTCGGATCGCGCGCTCCATGCGGGCGTGGACGTCGGCGAGGTCCGCGGGGTCCGCCCCGAGAATCGCCGGCGCGAGGTAATGGCGCAGGGTCGACTCGACGGTCTCGACGGTCTCGTAGGTCCAGGTCGCCACCGGCACCGCCTGGCCCCGCCCCCGCACCCCGTCGGCGTCGGTGAGCCGGACGAGGACCGACGGGCGGACGCCGGCCGCGAAGAACTTGAACTCGCCGACGAGCTCGTAATCGAACCGGCCGACCTCGACGCGTACGATCCGGCTCATCGCGGCGTGCTGTTAACCATTTGGTTAAGAAGCCTAGCGTCCGGGACCGCGCGCTGTCAATTTCGGATCGCGGTTGGTGAGCGCGCCGGTGACGAGCGCGGTCATGTGCGCGAGGCGGGCCTCCCGCGCCCCGGGCGCGCCGAGGTCCCGGTCGAACACCTGCGACAGGGTGTGATTGTTCGAGAGGTAGAAGTAGGCGAGCCCGGCGATCGAGATGTAGAGCTGCAGGGGGTCGACGTCGCCGCGGAAGAGCCCTTGCGCCTCGCCGCGGCGCAGGACCTCGCGCAGCGTCGCGATCAGCGGCGAGTTCATGGCGCGGATGTTCTTGGAGCGCTTGAGGTGCCGGGCGCGGTGGAGATTCTCGCTGTTGAGGAGCGTCAGGAACTCCGGGTGCTCGAGGTAGTAGCGCCAGGTGAACTCGACGAGCCGCTCGACCGCGGCGATCGGCGGCGTGTCGAGGAGGCGGAGCTCCTGCTCCGCGCTGCGGATGCCGGCGTAGGCGTGCTCGAGGACGGCGAGGAAGAGCGCGTCCTTGTCGCCAAAGTAATAGTAGAGCATCCGCTTGTTCGCGCCGGCCCGCTCGGCGATGCGGTCCACCCGCGCGCCGCCGAGGCCGTAGCGCGCGAACTCCTGCGTGGCGGCATCGAGGATGCGGGCGCGCGTGCCCACGGGATCCCGCGTCGTCGCCGGCCGCGGCGGGCGCGCGCGCCGCCGCGGTCGCCGCGCCGTGTCGTCTCCGGCCCCGGCGCCCCGCGCCTGCAGCATCCCGTTGCGGCCCATGCTCTAGCCCTCCTCGAGTCCTTCCAGAACGCCGCGGATGTAGCCGATCGCGCGGGCCGCGCAGCCCGGCCCGTCGGGCACGTACTTGAACGGCTCCACCGAGACCACCGCGTCGTAGCCGTTGCGCTGGAGCGCGGCGAACACCGGCGCGAACCGGTCCTCGCCCTCGCCGGGCCCGCGCCGGCTGCTGTCGTTCACCTGCACGTGGGCGACATAGCCGCGCGGCAACCAGCGGTCGATGAGCTCGACGAGCGAGGCCTCCTCGGCGCGGGCGGCGGCGCTGGTGTCGATCATGGTGCGCACCGCCGGGCTGCCGATCGCGTCGACGAGCGCCGCGGCTTCCGCGAGCGTGTTGATGACGAGCGTCTCGTGCCGCGAGAGCGGCTCGATGCAGTAGGTGACGCCGCGGCTGCGCGCCTGGTCGGCCACCGCGGCGAAGCAGTCCCGGGCGCGCGCGACCGCGGTCTCGCGGGTCTCGTTGGGCGGCACCTGGCGCTGGCCCGGCGAGCCGTGGACGACCACGCTGCCGCCGAGGTCGGCGCAGAGATCGACGAGCCGCCGCATCACGTCGACGGTGCGGCTGCGCACGGCGCCGTCGGGGCTCGTGATCGAGAGCCCCTTCGGGGCGAGCAGCAGCCAGTGCAGGCCGGTGATCGCGAGGCCCGCGCCCTCGGCCGCGCGCCGGACCGCCTCCCGCTCCTGCGCGATCATGAGATGCGGCTCGTCGGACAGGGTGAACGGCGCGAGCTCGAGGCCGTCGTAGCCGAGCGCGGCCGCGAACTCGCACTGCCGGACGAACGGCATCGGCTGGAGGACCTCGTTGCAGAGGGCGATCTTCATCCGGCGCGCCGCCAGGAAATCGCCGCTGCCCAGCCGCGGCTCGCGGCCCGCCGCACGGCGGCGATGTTCATGAGGACGGTGACGGCGCAGATCGCGAACATGAGCGCGCTGATCGGCCGCGTGAGGAACGGCGTGAGGTCGCCGTCCGAGAGCACGAGCCCGCGGCGCAGGCTCTTGTCCAGGATGTCGCCGAGCACGATGCCGAGCACGAACGGCGCCATCGGGTAATCGTAGCGCCGCAGCACGAAACCGATCACGCCGAAGGCGAGCATCGTCCAGACGTCGAAGAGGCGCTGGGCGATGGCGTACGAGCCGATGACGCACAGCACGAACACGATCGGCATGATGATCTCGCGCGGGATCTGCAGCACCTTGAGGAGCGGCCGCACCAGCGCGATGCCGAACACGAAGATGCCGAGCGTCGCGAACAGCATCATCGCGACGATGTCGTACACGAACTGCGGATTCTGCGCCATGATGAGCGGCCCCGGCTGGACGCCGTGGATGATCATCGCGGCCATGAGCACGGCCGCCGGCGCCGACCCCGGCACCGCCAGCGCGAGCACCGGGATCATCGCTCCGGGCACGCACGCGTTGTCGCCGGTCTCGGCCGCCATCAGGCCCTCGACCGAGCCCTTGCCGAACTTCTCCCGCTCTCGGCTTGCGCGGCGCGCCGCGGCGTAGGACGACCACGAGGCGACGTCCTCGCCGACGCCCGGCACGATGCCCATGAAGGTGCCGATGATCCCGGAGCGGATGATCGTGCGCCAGTACCGGAGGACGTCGCCGAAGCGCGGGAGATGCGAGCCGAACGCGCCGATCTTCGGCCGCGCCAGGCGCTCGGCGAGCACGCTCAGCACCTCCGCGAAGCCGAACGCGCCGACGAGCGCCGGGATGAGCTGGAAGCCGCCGGCGAGATCGCGGTTGCCGAACGCGAACCGCTCGTAGGCGTGGATGCCGTCCTGGCCGACCTGGGCGATGAACAGCCCGAGAAAGCCGGCGAGCCAGCCTTTCAGCGGATCGGCTCCGGTCAGGTTGCCGGAGATGATGACCCCGAAGAGGGCGAGCCAGAAAAACTCGTACGCGCCGAACTTGAGCGCCACCTCGCCGAGCGCAGGGGTGGCGATCGCGAGGAAGAACATGCCGATCAGCGTCCCCAGCATCGACCCGGTGGTCGAGATGCCCATCGCCCGGCCCGCGAGCCCCTGTTGCGCGAGCACGTAGCCGTCCAGGCAGGCGGCCGCGTTCGCCGGCGTGCCCGGGATGTTGAGCAGGATCGCCGAGCGCGACCCGCCGTAGATCGCGCCCACGTAGACGCACACCAGCACGATGAGCGCGGTGTTCGAGGGCATCTTGAGCGTGAGCGTCGTCATGAGCGCGACGCCCATGGTCGCGGTGAGCCCCGGCAGCGCGCCGATGACGATCCCGGCGAGGCTCGCCAGCGCGATCAGCCCGAGCGTCGGCGGGTCGCCGAAGCTCGCGATCGACCGGCCGAAGAGGGCGAGCCCGTCGAGCATGGCGGCGCGTGCGGCTCACGGAAGCCGCACGAGGAACAGTTCCTGGAACACCAACGTGACCCCGGCGGCGGTCCCGGCGGCGCAGAGCGCCGCGACCGCGAGGCCCTTGCCGAGCTCGCCGCGGCTGCGGCGCTCCGACCACTGGAAAGCGACGATCGCGACGAACACGAAGAGGAAGGTCGCGAGCCAGAACGGCAGGCCGCTTCCCACGAGCCCGGCGGCGTAGGCGAGGCACAGGGCGAGCGCGAGCAGGAGCCGCGGGAAGTCCGTGTGGCCGGTCGCCGCCGTCGGCTGGGCGCCCACGCCCCCCGCCCACACCGAACGCACGAGCAGGATCACTCCCAGCAGCGTGATCGCGACCCCGAGCAGCGCCGGCACGAGGCCCGGTGCGGTGTACGGGTTGATGTGCTGTCGCTCGAGGCGGTCCATCGCGAAGCCGCCATAGAAGATCGCCGCGCCGATGGCGATCCAGACGAGCGACCACACGAGGTCGGCTCGCGGCGACGGCTTTCCCCCGGGCGCGGCTCCGCCGGTCACGTCGAGGCCCTCGGGCGCGGCCCCCGACGGCAGGGGTCGGGGGCACGGCGCCGCGACGGTTCAGGGTCTCAGGGCTTCGGGATGCCGATGGTGTCGGGCGCGACCTTGGTCTTCCCGGCTTCGTGCATGAGCCAGGCGTTCGCCTGGACCGCCGGGAAGGCGGCCTTCTGCGCCGCCTCGCCGGCGACCGGCGCGAACAGCGCGCCGCGGCTCGCCGCGTACTTCTTGATCGCGTCGTTGTTCGCGATGGTCTGCGCCCAGACCTTCTCCAGCGTCGCGGTGACCTGCGACGGCACGCCCTTGGGAACGAAGATCCCGAAGTAGTTCGTCGCGGCCTTGAACCCGGACACCCACTTGGTGATCGGCTCGATCGTGCCGTAGCCCTCGATCACGACCGGCTTGTCGCTCACCGCCGCGAGCGGACGGATCCGCTTCGCGCGGATCATCTCCGCCTGCTCGACGGCGAGCTGGGTGGTGACCTCGGTCTCGCCGGCGACGGTGGCCACCACCGCCGGGTTCCCGCCGTCGTAGGTGACGTGGCGGTATTTGACGCCGGTCGCGCGCGAGATCGCCTCCATGGCGTTGTGCCCTCCGGAGGTGACGCCGGCGGTGGCGACCGCGACCTGGCCGGGCTTCGCCTTCATCGCGGCGAGCAGGTCGGCGAGCGTCTTGTAGGGCGCGTTGGCGTTGACGCCCACGACCGCGACATTGGCGACGTGCAGGAACAGGTTCCAGTCGGCGAGGTTGGTGTCGAGCATCCCGAGCGCGCGGTAGACGCCGAGATCCTGCGCGGCGCCGGCCGTCCACGTGTAGCCGTCCTTCGCCGCCTCCAGGGCGTTCTTGGTCCCGATCGAGCCCGCGGCGCCGGGCTGGTTGACGACCACGACCTTCTGTCCGAGCGCCTTTTCCAGCTCGGCGGCGGTGATCCGGGTCACCTGATCGGTGGAACCTCCCGCCGACCAGGGCACGATGATCGTGATCGGCTTCTCCGGCTTCCACTGCGCTGCGGCACCGAGCGGCAGCGCCGCGAGGGCGGCCGCGGCCACCGCGCGGGCGAAGAGCTTCGCTTGCATGGGTCGTCCTCCTCTGGAATCGAGCGTTGCGGGTGGGGCATTCTTTTTAACCGATCCGTTAAATGATTGCAACGCCGCGCCGCGGCTCGCTACACTCGGGTGAGCCTCCGTCCTGAAGGAGTCCCTCGCATGGCCTCCGTCGCGCGCATCAAGACCACCGTCGTCGGCTCGTACCCGATCCCCGACTGGCTCGCCGCGTACCCGTCCGAGCAGGCGCTCGCCGACGCCACCCGCGTCGTGATCCACACCCAGGAGCAGGCGGGCATCGACGTCGTCTGCGACGGCGAGCTCTACCGCTTCGACGTGAACCATCCCGAGACCAACGGGATGATCGAGTACTTCGTAAGGCCTCTGGACGGGGTGCGCACCCGCATGGGCTTCGACGAAATCGTCGCCTACCGCGCCGGCGGGATGGGATTTCGCGCGCGCCCGCCCGGGGTCGTCGACGGGCCGATCGGGGCGGGGACGCTCGCGCTGCCGGACGCCTGCGCGCGGGCCAAAGCGCTCGCGAGCCGGCCGCTCAAGTTCACGCTCACCGGGCCGCACATGCTCGCGAAGACGCTCGTGAACCGCCACTACCGGTCGACCGCCGACCTCGCGGCTGCGATCGCCGACGTGCTCGCCGCGCAGGTGCGCGAGCTCGACGCCGACGTCGTGCAAGTCGACGAGGCGAACCTCCCGGGCCATCCGGAGGAGTGGGAATGGGCCGCCGCCGCGATCAACCGGGTGCTCGACGCCGTGCGGACGACTCCGGCCGTTCACCTCTGCTTCGGCAACTACGGCGGCCAGTCGGTGCAGCGCGGCACGTGGGCGAGGCTCATGAGCTATCTCAACGCCTTGCACGTCGACCACATCGTGATGGAGTGCGCGCACCGCCCGCCCGAAGAGCTAGCGGTGTTCAAGGACCTGCGGCCCGAAATCGGGATGGGTGTCGGCGTGGTCGACATCAAGCGGACCGAAGTGGAGTCGGCCGATCAGATCGCGCGCGCGATCGAGGCCGCCGAGCGCGCGATCGGCCCCGGCCGGGTGACGTACGTGCATCCGGACTGCGGCTTCTGGATGCTCAAGCGCCCGATCGCCGACGGCAAGATCCGCGCGCTCGTCGCGGGACGGGATCTCTACGAGGGCGTCGGAGGGCGGAACCGGGGCCCCACGCGCTTGCGCGTGGCGGAGTGAGCCGGGGATTCGGGAACGGTGCCTGCGCACCGTTCCGGCCGGCGAACGCTAGGGTCGATGCAACGACCCTTGGCAGTGCACCGGAGGGCCGCTTGAGGAAGCGAGCGCCTTGACGGCGGTCGCACCCGTGGATTTGTGCACCATTTCACGCGCCGGGTGGGGAGGAAGGATGCAAATCCTTGTTTCAAGCGCTGGAAATCCGGGGGCACATCGGTATACTGCGAGCACGACCACGGCCCGGACCTGAGAACATGGGTTGGCTCGATTACTATTTGATCATCCTCTTCCTGGCGCTGATCGGCCTGCTGGTCGTCAAGTTCCGCAGCTAGCCGATCCCCGCCCGGCGGCTGCGTCGCCGCCCTGCGGCGTCCGCCGCTTTCCCGCTCCAGAGTCAGGCAAGCCAGCGCTCGAGGTTCGCGCGCACGAACGGCGTGTCGTCGAATTCCGGATACGCGGCCATCACGCGGGCGATCTCCTCGGCCTGGCCGGGCGAGAGCCCCTCGCCCGGAGCGAGGCACCACACGCCGGCGAACAGCCCCTGGCGGCGCAGCACCTCGTGGCATCCGGCGATGCAGCCGCGGAAGCCGTTCGCGACGTCGAAGAACGCCGCGTTCGCGTCGGTGACCTTCGCGTCGAGCGCTAGCAGCTCCGGCTCGAGCGCGCCGCGCGCGACCGCGGCGTGCAGCCGCGCGAGGAGCTCGACCGCGCTTCGCGTCCACACGCTCCAGTGCCCGAGCAGGCCGCCCTTGATGCGGACGGTGGTCTCGGCGCCGCCGCGCCGCACGACGAACGGCGTGACGAGGTCGGGCACGATGTGGTCGTCGTTGCCGGTGTAGAGCGTCACGCGGTCCGCAGCGCCTGCGGCGACCACGCCCTTCACGACGTCGAGCGTGCGATAGCGGCTGAACGGCGCGATCTTGATCGCGACCACGTTCTCGATCTCGGCGAACCGCCGCCAGAACTCGGCCGAGAGCGCGATGCCGCCGACGGCGGGCTGCAGGTAGAAGCCGACGAGCGGCAGCTCGCGCGCGACCGCGCGGCAGTGCGCGACGAGCTCGTCCTCGCCGGCGCCGCGCAGGGCGCCGAGCGAGAGGAGCCCCGCGTGATAGCCGAGCCCGCGCGCGACCTCGGCTTCGCCCCGCGCCTGCGCCGTCGGGCCGGCGAGCCCCGCGATCAGGACGATCGGCCGCGCCTGCGCCGCGACGGCCTCGGCCGCGAGCCCGAGCACCGGTTCGTAGAGCCCGACGTCGCGGATCGCGAACTGCGTCGCATGGACGCCGACCGCGATCCCGCCCGCGCCGGCATCGAGGTAGTAACGGGTTAGCGCGCGCTGCCGGCGGCGGTCGAGCCGCCGCTCGGCGTCGAGCGCGAGGAGATGCGCCGGGATCACCGCGCCGCGGCGGAGCACCGCCAGCACGTCGGCGGGGATGTCCTGCACATGGCGGACGAGGCTCATGGCTCAGCCGAGCTCCGGCCCGCCGATCGCCACCGCGTACCGGGCGTCGCCGAACGGCTCGTCGCGGCGGTACAGCATGCGCGTGAGCCGCCGCTGCGGCGCGAACCCGTGCGCCGCGAGCCACGTCGCGACCGCGTGGTGCCGGTCGAGGACGTCGACGAACGCCTCGCCGGGGAGCAGCACGAGCGCGCGCCCGGCGAGCGCGATCGCGACCTCGGCATCGGCCGCGGCGATCGGCCCGAGCTGGAACGCCTCGCGGCCGTCGCGGGCGAGGAGGAAACCGCACGGCACGCCGGCCCGCAGGGCGAGCGACGCGAGCCACGGCGCGCGCTCGAGGAGCCGCGCGAGGACGCTCCGCCGGCTGCACCCGAAGGCCTGGGCGTCGAGCATCGCGAGCGTATCGAGGTCGGCGGCGGTCGCCGCGCGGACCTCCAGCCCGGGCGCCGCGGCGCCGGTTGCGACGCTCGACGGACGCTCGCGCCGCCAGCGCGTCAGCGCCCACGTGTCCCGGAAGTCGTGGCGTTGATAGAGCTCGCGCCCCGCGGGCGTCGCATCCAGGCCGGGGACGAGGCCCTGCGCGGCGAGGTCGAGGATGCACTGGCCGAGCAGCTGCCGCCCGAGCCCGCGCCGCCGGAAATCGGCGCGCACCACCATCATGCTGATCCAGCCGTACTCGGTGCCGAGCGGCAGCGTGGCCGCGGTGGCGACGAGGCCGTGCCCGGGCACGTCGATTCCCAGCAAATGGCCGAGCTCGAGGAACACCCGCCAGTCGGCGTCGACCTGGTTCCAGTCGGCCGCGGTCGAGAGCTCGCGCGCCAGCGCGAGGTCGCCGGGGCCGAGCGGCCGCACCGGCCAGATCGCGCGCTCAGTAGTTCCCATCGCGGACGTCGTAGTGGGTGTCGAGCCCGAGCGACGGCAGCCCGCGCGCGACCCAGTCGGCGGTCCAGTCGATCAGCGTCGCGAGCCCCACCTCGGGCGGGCCGAAGAGCCGCTGCGCCTCGCCGGTGTCCACGAGCCACGCGCTCGGCGCCTCGGCGCCGACGAGCACCGGCGCGATCCCCAGCCGTTCGCCGAGCGCGACCGCAAGCGAGCGAATGCTCGTGACCGAAGACCCGCTGACGTTGAGGCCGCTCGCCGGCGCGGTGCAATGCGCGAGCGCGCGCAGGGCCTGGGTGTTCGCGTCGCCCTGCCAGATGACGTTGACGTGACCCATCGTGAGGTCGATCGGCGCGCGCGCGAGGACCTTGCGCGCCACGTCGTGCAGCACCCCGTAGCGCATGTCGATCGCGTACGAGAGGCGGATGAGGCGGCCCGGCGTGCCGTGCCGCCGCGAGAAGTGCTCGAGGATCCGCTCGCGGCCGACGCAGGAGTTCGCGTACTCGCCCGGCGGAGGGGTCGTCGGGGTCGACTCGACCGCGCCCCCGCTCGTGACCGGGACGAACGGATAGACGCACGCGGTCGAGAACGCGACGATCCGCGACCCGGCGAAGGCCTCGCCGACCAGGGCGGGCGCCTGCACGTTCATCGCCCAGGTGAGGTGCTCGGCGCCGGTGGAGCCGAACTTGCGCCCGGCCATGAACACGACGTTGGGGAGCCGCGGAAGCCGCGCGATGGCGTCGCGGTCGAGGAGATCGGCCTGGATGCACTCGACGCCGTCGCGCTCGAGCGCGGCGCGCCGGCCCGGATCCGAGAAGCGCGCGACGCCGACGACGCGCCGGTCCGGCGCCGCGCGCTTCGCCAGACGGGCGAGCGTCGGGCCCATCTTGCCGCCCACGCCGAGGACGATGAGGTCGCCGGGGACGCGCTCGAGGTCGCGGACGAGCCCGGCCGAGGGCGTGGTCATCACGTCCTCGAGGTGCGCGACGTCTTCGAAGCGCTTGGGCAGCGACACTGAAGAAATCCTCAACGCAAAGACGCAAAGACCCGCTAAGATCGCGACAAGAGTCTCGCTCTTTCCTTCGCGCCTTTGCGGATCTTCGCGCCTTTGCGTTCAGTCCTTAGGCGCGGCGACGCTCGCCGATCTTGACGATCTTCATCGTGTTCGTCCCGCCGGACTTGCCGATCGGTTCGCCGAACGAGATCACGATCAGGTCGCCCTTCGCGACGACCTTGTTCGCGACCAGGACGCTCTCGGCCTCTTCGAGGAGCTTGTCGCGGTCGTGGCCGTGGTAGGAGACCGTGAGCGGAAAGGTGTCGCGGAAGAGGCTCACGCGATAGCGCGTCGCCGTCTGTGAGGTGAGCGCGTAGATCGGCACCCCGCAGTTCAGCCGCGACATCCACAGCGCGGTCGATCCGGACTCGGTCAGCGCGGCGATCGCCTTCACCTTGAGGTGGTACGCGGTGAAGAGCGCCGCCATGGCGATCGACTGGTCGATGCGCGTGAAGACGCGGTCGAGGAAGTCCCGGTCGAGCGTGACCGGCGAGCTCTTCTCGGCCTCGACGCAGATGCGGCTCATCGCCTCGATGGTCTCGACCGGGTAGCGGCCGGCGGCGGTCTCGGCCGAGAGCATGACCGCGTCGGTGCCGTCGAGCACGGCGTTCGCCACGTCCGACACCTCGGCGCGGGTCGGGACCGGGCTCGAGATCATCGACTCCATCATCTGGGTGGCGGTGATCGTGAGCCGGTTGTGCTCGCGGGCGAGATGGATCATGCGCTTCTGCAGGGCGGGCACCGACGCGTCGCCCACCTCGACCGCGAGGTCGCCGCGCGCGACCATGATCCCGTCGCAGGCGGCGAGGATGTCGACGAACGCCTCGCGCTTCACCGCCTCGGCGCGCTCGATCTTCGCGATCAACAGCGCCTTCCCGCCCGCGGCGCGCAGCAGCTCGCGCGCCATGTACATGTCCTTGCCGCTCTTCGGGAACGACACCGCGAGGTAGTCGGCGTTGATCTTCGCCGCGACCCGGATGTCCTCCATGTCCTTCGCCGTCAGGGCCGGCGCGGTCAGACCGCCGCCGAGCCGGTTGATGCCCTTGTTGTTGGACAGCACGCCGCCGTGGCGCACGAGCGCGTGCACCCGCGCGCCTTCGACGCGCTCGATCTCGAGCACCATCTTGCCGTCGTCGAGGAGCAGCACGTCCCCGGCCCGCACGTCCTGCGGCAGCTCCCGGTAGTCGAGGCCGACGCCCGTCTCGTCGCCGACCTCGCGCTCGGCGTCGAGCACGAAGCGGTCGCCCGACTGCAGCGTGACGCGCCCCTCCTTGAACTTGCCGATCCGGATCTTCGGCCCCTGCAGGTCGGCCATGATGCCGACCGTGCGGCCGGTCTTGCGGCAGAGCTCGCGCACGAGCTCGGCGCGCTGGCGATGGTCGTCCGCGGCACCGTGCGAGAAGTTCAACCGCACCACGTCCACGCCGGCGCGGAACATGCGCTCGAGGACCTGCGGATCGCTCGACGCGGGTCCGAGCGTGGCGACGATCTTGGTGCTGCGCAGCCGGTCGTGCGCGACGGGGGCCTGATGGGACAGCATCGGTTTCCTGCGGCTTGTTATGGCGTCACGTTACGGCATGACCGCGCGGCGCTGCAAGCGCGCGCTTCGCCCGGCCCGTCGCGCGACAGCGGGCTTGCCCCCGCGACCCGTCCCGTCAGCCCCGGGCCCGCTGCTCGAGAATCGCGATCGCCGGCAGCTTCTTGCCCTCGAGGAACTCGAGGAACGCGCCACCGCCGGTGGAAATGTACGAGATCCGGTCGGCGACGCCGTACTTCTGGATCGCGGCGATCGTGTCGCCGCCCCCGGCGAGCGAGAACGCGCGGGCTTCGGCGATCGCGTGCGCGACGGTCCGGGTGCCCTCGCCGAACTGGTCGTGCTCGAACACGCCGACCGGGCCGTTCCAGACGATGGTCCCCGCGGCCTTGAGGAAGTGCTCGAACGCGCGCGCGCTCTGGCGGCCGACGTCGAGGATCAGGTCGTCGTCGGCGACGTCCTGGGTCGCCTTGAGCTCGGCCCGCGCGGTCGCCGCGAGCTCCGTCGCGCACACGACGTCGATCGGCACCGGGACCGCGCCGCCCTTCTGCTCCATGCGCTTCAGGATCCCGCGCGCCGCGTCGACCAGCTCCGGCTCGGCGAGCGACTTGCCGATCTTCCCGCCCACCGCGAGGATGAAGGTGTTGGCGATTCCGCCCCCGACGATCAGCTGATCGACCTTCTCCGCGAGCGACGCGAGCACCGTGAGCTTGGTCGACACCTTCGCGCCGCCGACGACCGCCACCAGCGGCCGCGCCGGGCGCTCGAGCGCGGTCGCGAGCGCATCGATCTCGGCGGCCATCAGCGGACCGGCGCACGCGACCGGTGCGAACTTCGCGATGCCGTGCGTCGTCGCCTCCGCCCGGTGGGCGGTGCCGAACGCGTCGTTCACGTAGATGTCGCAGAGCGCCGCGATCTTCATCGCGAGCAGCTCGTCGTCCTTCTTCTCGCCGCGGTTCAGCCGGCAGTTCTCGAGCACCGCCAGCTCGCCGGGGCGCGGCGCGACCTCGCCCGCGTCGACCCAGTTCGCCTTCACCGGCGCCGGCACGCCGAGCAGCTCGGCGAGACGCTCCGCCACCGGCGCGAGCGAGTCCGCCGGCCTGAACTCGCCTTCTTTGGGGCGGCCGAGGTGCGACGTCACCATCACCCGCGCGCCGGCGTCGAGCGCGGCGCGGATCCCGGGGACCGAGGCCCGGATCCGCGTGTCGTCGGTGATGTTCCCCGCGTCGTCCTGGGGGACGTTGAGGTCCGCGCGGACGAAGACCCGCTTGCCCTGCAGGTCGAGATCCGTCATGCGGAGGAACGCCATCGGACCCTCCCCGCCGCGGGCGACGTGAGCCGCGGCGGGCCGCTGTCCTACGCCGCGGCCTTGGCCGGCGCCGCCGCCGCCTTCATGAACGCCACCGTGGCGTCCAGCATCCGATTCGCGAAGCCCCACTCGTTGTCGTACCACGAGCACACCTTCACCAGCGTGCCGTCGGAGACTTTCGTCAGGGTCGAATCGAAGATCGAGGAGGCCGGGTTGTGATTGAAATCGACCGAGACGAGCGGGTCCTTGTTGTACTCAAGGATGCCCCGCAGGTCGGTCTCGGAGGCCTGCTTCACGGCGGCGTTCACCTCGTCGGCGGTCGTCGCCCGCTTGGCGACGAACGCGAGGTCGACGATCGACACGTTGATCGTGGGCACGCGGATCGCGAAGCCGTCGAGCTTGCCGTTCAGCTCCGGAAGCACGAGCCCGACCGCGGCCGCCGCGCCGGTCTTGGTCGGGATCATCGACATGGTCGCCGCGCGCGCCCGCCGCAGGTCCTTGTGGTAGACGTCGGTGAGCACCTGGTCGTTGGTGTAGGAGTGGATCGTCGTCATCAACCCGCTCGCGACCCCGATCCGGTCGTGCAGGGCCTTCACGAGCGGCGCCAGGCAGTTGGTCGTGCACGAGGCGTTGGAGATCACCGTGTGCGAGGCCTTGAGCACGTTGTGGTTGACGCCGTAGACGATCGTCGCGTCGACGTCCTTCTCGGCGGGCGCGGAGATGATCACCTTCTTCGCCCCGGCGGCGATGTGGGCCGAGGCCTTGGCCTTGCTGGTGAAGAGCCCAGTGCACTCGAGCACGACATCCACGCCGAGGTCCTTCCACGGCAGCTCGCCCGGGTTCTTCTGCGCGCACACCCGGATGCGGTCGCCGTTCACGACCAGGTGCTCGCCCTCGACCTCGACCGTGCCCGGGAAGCGGCCGTGCGCGGTGTCGTAGTTCGTGAGGTGCGCGTTGGTCTTGGCGTCGCCGAGGTCGTTGAGCGCGACGATCGCGAGGTCGTGCTTCTTGCCGGCCTCGTAGTGGGCGCGCAGCACCATGCGGCCGATGCGGCCGTAACCGTTGATCGCGACTCGAATGGTCATTGGCTTGCTCCTTCAAAATCTTCAACGCCAAGGCGCAAAGCGCCGCGAAGGACGCAGAGGAGTTTCTTCATCCGCGTTTTTCTGCGTCCTTTGCGGTCCTCTGCGTCTTTGCGTTTGCTCTTCAGACGAGCACTCGCTTCACCGCGGCAACGACGTTCTCCACGGTAAAGCCGAAGAACTTGAACAGCTCCGCCCCGGGCGCCGACTCCCCGAAGCGGTCGAGGCCGACCACCGCCGCGCGCGGGCTGTCGACCGGGCCGACGTACTTGCGCCAGTAGTCGGTCACCCCCGCCTCCACCGCGACGCGCGGCAGGCCCGCCGGCAGCACCGCCTGGCGATAGGCGGCGTCCTGGCGATCGAACGCGCTCGTGCACGGCATCGAGACGACGCGCACGGCGATGCCTTCCTCGGCGAGCTTCGCCTTCGCGCCGAGCGCGAGCGGCACCTCCGACCCGGTCGCGATGATCACCGCGCGCGGCTGCGGCGCCTCCGCGATCACGTAGCCGCCGCGGCGGATGCTCGCGATCGCCGCGGCGGTGCGGGGCTGGAACGGCACGCTCTGGCGGGTGAAGAGGAGCGCGGTCGGCCCATCCCGCCGCTCGATCGCCGCCGCCCAGGCAACCACCGACTCGACGGTATCGCTCGGCCGCCAGAGCTCCATGTTCGGGATCAGCCGCAGGCTCGCGGCGTGCTCGATCGCCTGGTGCGTCGGGCCGTCCTCGCCGAGCCCGATCGAGTCGTGGGAGTAGACGAAGATCGTCCGCGCCTTGATGATCGCCGCCATCCGCACGGCGTTCCGCGCGTAGTCCGAGAACGTCAGGAACGTGCCGACGTACGGAACGACGCCGCCGTGCAGGGCGATGCCGTTCGCCATCGCGCTCATCCCGAACTCGCGCACCCCGAACGAGAGGTAGTTGCCGCGGTCCGCGCCATTCAGGAGCTTGGACCCGGACCACATCGTGAGGTTCGACCCGGTGAGATCGGCGGAGCCGCCGAAGAGCTCCGGCAGCACGGGCGCGAGGCCCTCGAGCGCGTTCTGCGACGCCTTGCGCGTCGCGACCGTCTCGGCCTTCGCGTTCACGCGCTCGACGAGCCCGCGCACGTGCTCGGCCCAGCCCGACGGCAGCTCGCCCGCCGTGCGCCGGCGGAACTCCGCCGCGAGCTCGGGGTGCGCGCGCTGATAGGCCGCGAGCTTCTCGCTCCACGCCGCCTCGAGCGCCGCGCCCTTGCCGCGCGCGTCCCACGCCGCGTACACGTGCTCCGGCACCTCGAAGGGCGGATGCGGCCAGCCGATCGCCGCGCGGGTCGCCGCGACCTCCTCCTTGCCGAGCGGCGCGCCATGGGCGTCGTGGGTGTCCGCCTTCGTCGGCGCGCCTTTCGCGATCACGGTCTTGCAGCAGACGAGGCTCGGGCGATCGCGCTCGCGCTGCGCCGCCCGGATCGCGGCGTCGACGGCGGCGACGTCGTGGCCGTCGACGCCCGGAACGACGTGCCAGCCGTACGCTTCGAAGCGCTTCGGCGTGTCGTCGGTGAACCAGCCCTTGACGTGGCCGTCGATCGAGATGCCGTTGTCGTCGTAGAGCACGACGAGCTTGCCGAGGCCGAGCGTCCCGGCGAGCGAGCAGGCCTCGTGCGAGATGCCCTCCATCAGGCACCCGTCGCCCACGAAGGCGTAGGTGTGGTGATCGACGATCTCGTGGCCCGGCCGGTTGAACTCGGCGGCGAGCAAGCGCTCAGCGAGCGCCATGCCGACCGCGTTCGCGAGTCCCTGCCCGAGCGGCCCGGTCGTCGTCTCGACGCCCGGCGCGAGACCGTATTCCGGATGCCCCGGCGTCATCGAGTGCAGCTGCCGGAAGCGCTTGAGCTCCGCGAGCGGCAGGTCGTAGCCGGTCAGATGGAGCAGCGCATAGAGCAGCATCGAGCCGTGGCCGTTCGAGAGCACGAAGCGGTCGCGGTCGGGCCACTGCGGATGCGCGGGGTTGTGGCGGAGATGCCGGTGCCAGAGCGCGATCGCGATCTCCGCCATGCCCATCGGCATGCCGGGATGCCCCGAGTTCGCGGCCTGCACCGCGTCCATCGCGAGCGCGCGGATCGCGTTCGCCATGTCCCGCTCGAGGTCAGCCTTCGGGGCGGGTTTCACGGCGGGGCGGTTCATCGGCGGGGTCGGCGGGGTGCAAGCGGAGGAAACGCATCATTATCGTAGAACGCGGCCCGCTTTACCATCGCGCGTGCGCGCGGCGGCGAACGAAGTCCATATAATCCGTCGACCGGCCGGCGGCACCGCGCGCGCCTCGCGGCCGGTTTCTCGTTCCGGAGGACCTGTATGGCAAAGCTCGCATTTCTGGGCCTCGGCGTGATGGGTTTCCCGATGGCCGGTCACCTCGCGAAAGCCGGCCACGAGGTCACCGTCTACAACCGTACGCGCGCCAAAGCGGAGCGCTGGGTCGAGCGGCACGGCGGCCGGCTCGCCGAAACCCCGGCGCGCGCCGCCGACGGCGCGGAGCTGGTGTTCTCCTGCGTAGGCGACGATCCGGACGTCCGGGAAGTGACGGTCGGCCGGGACGGCGCGCTGCAGTCGATGGCGCGGGGGACGGTCTACGTCGACCACACGACCGCTTCCGCGGCGCTCGCCCGCGAGCTCGCGGCCGAGGCCGCGAAGCGGGGCATCGGGTTCCTGGATGCTCCGGTCTCGGGCGGCCAGGCGGGCGCCGAGAACGGCGCGCTCACCGTCATGGTCGGCGGCGAGCCGCAGGCCTTCGAGCGCGCGCAGCCCGTCATCGCGCACTTCGCCCGGGCGGTGACCCTGATGGGGCCGTCGGGCGCAGGGCAGCTCACCAAGATGGTCAACCAGATCTGCGTCATCGGGGTCGCGCAGGGGCTCGCCGAGGCGATCGACTTCGGCCGGCGGGCGGGGCTCGACACGAAGCTCGCGCTGCAGGTGATCTCGAAGGGGGCGGCGACCTCGTGGTTCCTCGAGAACCGCGGCGGCACGATGATCGACGGCAAGTTCGACTTCGGCTTCGCAGTCGACTGGATGCGCAAGGACCTCCGGATCTGCCTGGCGGAGGCGGCGGCGAACGGCGCCGAGCTCGGACTGACGCGGCTCGTCGACGGCTTCTTCGCCGAGGTGCAGAAGCTCGGCGGCGGGCGGCAGGACATCTCGTCCCTGATCCGCCGTCTGGCAGGGCGCTAGGTTGCCGGGCGCGCGGACCGCCCCCGGGGGCCGCTCGGTCGCGCTCGCATGATCGAGATGCCCTTCGCCAGCCCGCCCGAATACGTGGGCGGAGTCCAGCCGCCCGCCGAGGCGGCGGACGCGGCGGTCTGGTTCGTGTTCCGCGGCGAGCGGCTGCTCGTCGAGGCGGGCGAGCCGCTCGCCGGGAAGCCCGACGATCCGCGCGCCTGGCCGCGGCCCAGCTGGGCCCGGCTGCCGGTCGCGAAGGCGCCGGAGGCGCTCGGGCTCGCGCCCTTGCGCACCCTCTATCTCGGACAGCTCGGGCGGGCCCACTGCTACGCCGCGGAGACCGCCGCCGACGCCGCGCCGCCGAGCGGGCACGGCTGGCACGGGCTGCGCGCGCTGTTCAGCGTGCTCGATGACGCGCAATTCGCGCTCGCGGGCCGCGCGCTGCAGCTCCTCGGATGGGATCGGACGCACCGGTTCTGCGGCGCCTGCGGCACGCCGACCGCGCCGCGGGCGAGCGAGCGCTCGCGCGAGTGCCCGGCGTGCGGGCTGGTCGCTTACCCGCGGGTCGCGCCCGCCGTCATGGCGCTCGTGCGACGGCTGCCGGACGAGATCCTGCTCGCCCGCTCGGCGCGCTTCCCGCCGGGGATGTACAGCGCGATGGCCGGCTTCGTCGAGCCCGGCGAGACGCTGGAGCAGTGTCTCGAGCGCGAGGTGCTGGAGGAGGTCGGCGTGCGGATCCGGAGCCTCCGGTACTTCGCGAGCCAGCCGTGGCCGTTCCCGCACTCGCTCATGATCGCCTTCGTCGCCGACTGGGAAAGCGGCGAAATTTGTGCCGATCCTCTTGAAATTGAGGCCGCGGCATGGTTTAAAATCCGCAACTTGCCGCAGCTTCCGGCGCCGATCAGCATCGCCCGGCGCCTGATCGACGCGGTGGTCGCGGAGATGTCCGCAGGGTTCCGATGACGCGCGTGGCACGCGCGGCGTTGGTTGGGGGAGATGCTCGCATGCCCTTGCACGGCGGTACACGGCATCTCGGGTTGTTTCACGACGACTTGAGGATGTATGCCAATTGGACGGATTGCACATCGTTGCAAATCTGTACCGCTGCTCAGGAGAGACGCGGTACCTGACTGACGCGGCGGCGCTGCGTCGTTTCTGCTTCGAGTCCATCGAGAAGGCCGGTCTCACCGTCCTGGGAGACCTGTTCCACGAGTTTGACGGCGGCGGCACCACCGGGTGCGTGGTGCTAGCTGAGTCGCACGTCGCCGTCCACACGTGGCCGGAGCTCAACAGCGTGACGCTCGACGTCTACGTGTGCAACTACACGCGGGACAACGGCGACCGCGCCCGGGCGGTGGTGGACGAGCTCGTCGGGCTGTTCCGGCCCGAGGAGGTCGTGCGGCACGACGTGCCGCGCGACAAGCAGTACATGTACGAGCACCTGAACGGGGACTTCGGGTTCTTCCTCCGCTCCTCGAAGCGGCTGGGTGCCTGGAAGACCAGGTTCCAGGACCTCGAGATCCACGACTCGCCGCAGTTCGGGAAGCTCTTCCGCCTCGACGGCTGCTTCATGACCTCCGAGCGTGAGGAGTTCGTCTACCACGAGTGCATGATCCACCCCGCGGCGGTCGCCCATCCGGCGCCGAAGAAGGGGCTCGTCATCGGGGGCGGCGACGGCGGCGCGGCGGAGGAGCTCCTCAAGCATCCCTCGCTCGAGAGCGTCACGCTGGTCGAGCTGGACGGCGACGTCATCGACATCGCCAAGCAGCACTTCGCGGCGATCCATCGCGGCGTGTTCGACAGCCCGCGGCTCAGGCTCGTCGTCGACGACGGCATGAAGTTCCTCGCCGAGACCGACGAGCGCTTCGACCTGATCGTGCTCGACCTGCCCGACCCGATCGGCCCGGCCACCGCGCTCTACGAGGAGCCGTTCTTCCGCGACTGCCGCCGGGCGCTCGCGCCGGGCGGCGCGGTCACGCTCCACATCGGCCCGCCGTGGTCGAAGCCGGAGCGCGTGCGCTCGCACGCCGAGCGCCTCGCAGCCGTGTTCCCGATCGTGCGGCCGTTCTCGGTCTACATCCCGCTCTACGGGACGCTCTACGCCATGGCGGTCTGCTCCGACACGCTCGACCCGCTCGCCGTCCCGGCGGCCGAGGTCGAGAAGCGCCTGACGAAGCGCGGCGTCGGCGAGCTCCGCTACTACAACGGGGCGATCCACCACGGGCTGTTCGCGGTGCCGAACTTCGTGCGCGAGCTGACCGCGGCGACCGAGCGCGCGCGCATCGTGCCCAAGCGGCGCGCGGCGGGAGGGAAATAGCGAAACCGCAGATGAACGCGGATAAACGCAGCTAACAGCGCGAAGCAAATCAAAAAGGCCCGGGTCACCCCGGGCCCTTTTCTTGGTTCTAGTCAGCGCTCATCTGCGTCTATCGGCGGTTCCTCTTAGCCGGTCCGCGGCTTCGCGACCAGGACGCTCCGGCTCCCCGCCGGCAGGCCGGCGAACCGGAAGTCCGGCTCGGGCTGGCGGCCGCTCACGATGTCGGCGAGCGCGCGGCCCGAGCCGCACGCCATGGTCCAGCCGAGGGTGCCGTGGCCGGTGTTGAGGAAGAGGTTCGCGTAGCGCGAGCGGCCGACCACCGGCACGTTCGACGGCGTCGCCGGGCGCAAGCCGGTCCAGAACTCGGCGCGCTCCGGATGGCCCGCGCTCGGGAAGAGCTCGAAGGTGCGCCGCACGATCGCCTCGCAGCGCACGTCGTTCACGTCGGTGTTGTAGCCGTTGAGCTCGGCGGTGCCGGCGACGCGCAGCCGCTCCCCCAGCCGCGAGAACACGAGCTTGTGGCCGTCGTCGGTCAGGCTCACGGTCGGGGCCTCGTCGCCCGGCTCGAGCGGGATGGTGATCGAGTAGCCCTTGAGCGGGTAGACCGGGATCGAGATGCCGACCGAGCGCAACACGAGCGGGCTGTAGCTCCCCAGCGCGACCACGTACGCGTCGGCCGAGATCCGGTCGTCGCCGCCCTCGGCGTCGGCGAGCACCACGCTGAGGATCCGCCGGCGCTCGGCCTCGAGCCGCTTGATCGAGCGCCCGTAGAGGAAGCGCACCCCCTGTCCCACCGCGAGCTCGGCGAGCGCCTGGGTGAACTTCCGCGCGTCCCCCGATTCGTCGGCGGCGGTATAGGTTCCGCCGACGATCCGCGCCGCGGCGTGGCGGAGCGCCGGTTCGATGGCGATGCATTCCTCCGCGGTCTTGACCTCCCGGTCGCAGCCGTACTGGCGCATGAGCGGCGCGTGCTCCACCGCGCGCTCGAACTCCTCCTCGTCGGTGTAGAAGTGGAGGATGCCGCGCGTGAGGTGGTCGTACTGGATCGCGGTGTCGCGCCGCAGCCGCTGCAGCTGCGCCCGGCTGTAGAGCGCGAGGGCCAGGATCTGGCGGATGTTGTCGCGGGTGCGGAACGGCAGGCACTCGAAGAGGAAGCGCAGGCCCCAGGCCCACTGGCGGGCGTCGCCCCGCAGCCGGAAGAGGAGCGGCGCGTCCTCGCGGCCGAGCCATTCGAAGATCTTCGCCGGCGCGCCGGGGTTCGCCCAGGGCTCGGCGTGGCTGACCGAGATCTGGCCGCCGTTCGCGAAGCTCGTCTCGAGGCCGGCGGCGCCCTGGCGCTCGACCACGGTGACCTCGTGGCCGGCGCGGGCGAGGTACCAGGCGCTGGTGGTGCCGACGACCCCCGCGCCCAAGACGATGACTCTCATCTCACACCTCCGGAAACGCAAACAGAGGGACAAGGCGTCGCGCCCTACCCCTCTGTCCGTTTACCTGAGAGATTACGGCCGCGACGTTGCGGCGTCGCGCCGTGTGCCCCTTCGGTGGGCGGTCCGCGCTCGATCCGCGAGCGCGCCGCCGCTCTCCAGAGTTCCCCACGCCGGGCGGTTCGGATGCCTGAGCGATTCCGGGTGCTTGCGCCTTCGGCGGCGGCCCTGCTGCCTTGCCGCGCTCTCCCATCCGGCGGAAACCAGCCTACTTGAGGGATTCGACACCGGTCAACCATGGCCGTTCGGCGGGCGTGGCGCTTGTCTCGTGAGCCCGAGCCGTGCGACCGCGCGAGCGGTGCGATCGCTGGCGAATCAACGCGTTGGCTGCCGGCCGGTCATCCGGCCCGCGGCAGGCGAACGACGAAGCGCCCGATGAGCGCGACGAGCGTGGGGGACGGTGCGACGAACTCGCAGCCGAGCTGGCGGCGCCGCGTGCCGTCGGCGAGGCTCACGTCGACGCAGTGGCGCACGCGCAAGGTCACGTCGAACGGCTCGGCGCCGGGCAGCGAGATCCGGCAGCCGGCGAGCTCGAGCCCGGGCTCGAGCTTCGCGCCCTCGTACTCGATGAGGCCGATGCCGCTCTGACTGATGTCCGCGACCCGCGCCGCGACATGGCTGCCGTCCGGCAGGGCGAGGCTGCAGGTGAACGGTCCGTGCGGCGGGACGTGGTAGCGCCGCTCCGCTCGGCGCGTGCCCTTGAGCACGGCGTCGGGAAACCGGATCCCGAACGCCGGTCGGCCGGCGGCCGAGGTGTCGCGCACCTCGGCGCCGATGAACTCGACGCGCGAGCCCTTCATCCCCGCGACCAGCCGCACCCGGCGCCGCGCAAACAGCTGGCTGTTGAGCCGCTTGTCGGCCGTATACGACAGGAAGACCTCCTCCAGGGTGTGCCCGAGGATCACCGAGACCGCGAGCTCGTCCTCGGCGCCCGGGAGCATCACCGAGACCGGCGCGGCCGACTTCTCCAGCGCGACGACGATCCGCTCGATCTCGGCGCGGGAGACGACGAGGATCGTCGTGTCGCCGGAGCTTGCGCCGCCACGGCCCGTCCCCTTTCCCCCGGCGCTCATCGCACTGTCCCCCGGCGGGGCCAAGTCCGGCTTGGTGGCGAGCTGGTGGAAGGTTCCCGAGCTCGAGGACCGGCGCCGCAGGCGCGCCGCCCGGCTCCCGGCGCGCGCCGGGAGCGTGAAGATCACTTCCCGGTGTAGGCGACGACGCGCTGCCGCTGCTCGCCGAGGCCCTGGATGCCGAGCGTGACCACGTCCCCCGGCTTGAGCCAGATCGGCTCCGGCTTCTTGCCCATGCCGACGCCCGGCGGCGTGCCGGTGGTGATGATGTCGCCGGGCAGGAGCGTCATGTAGCTCGAGCAGTGCGCGACGATCTTCGCGACCGAGAAGATCATCGTGCGGGTGTTGCCCGTCTGCATCCGGTCGGCGTTCACGTCGAGCCACATGTCGAGCGTCTGGGGATTGGTGATCTCGTCGGTGGTGACGAGCCAGGGCCCGATCGGGCCGAAGGTGTCGCAGCCCTTGCCCTTGTCCCACTGGCTGGTCGCGAGCTGGAAGGTGCGCTCGGACACGTCGTTCACGATGGTGTAGCCGGCGACGTACTCGAGCGCCCGCTCCTCGGGCACGTATTGCGCCTTGGTGCCGATCACGACGCCGAGCTCCACCTCCCAGTCGAGCTTGGTCGAGCCGCGCGGCTGGATGATGTCGTCGTTCGGGCCGCTGATCGAGGTCGTCGCCTTCATGAAGACCACCGGCTCGGAGGGCACCGGCAGGTTCGACTCGGCGGCGTGGTCGGAGTAGTTGAGGCCGATCGCGACGAACTTGCTGATGCCGATGTAGGGGACGCCGAGCCGCGGCTCGGTCTTGATGAGCGGCAGCGATTCGGGCCGGATCTTGCGCAGCCGCGCGAGCCCCTTCGGCGAGATGAGGTCCTGGTCGATCTGGGAGACGACGCCCGAAAGGTCGCGCAGCATCCCTTGCGAGTCGATCATCCCGGGCTTCTCGTAGCCGTTCTTGCCGAAACGACAGAGTTTCATCTTGTTGTCTCCAGGTTCAGGGGCTTCTCTAGATGGTCATCCCGCCGTCGACCGTGAACGTCACCCCGGTGGCGAACGAAGACTCGTCCGAGGCGAGGTAGACGAGCAGCGGCGCGATGTCGTCGGGCGTGCCGAGCCGGCCCATCGGCTGGCGCGCGACGAAGTCGGCGCGCGCCCGCACCGGGTCGGGGAGCGCGTTGATCCGCTCCTGGAGCGAGGGCGTGTCGATGGTGCCCGGGCAGACCGCGTTGCAGCGGATGCCCTGCTTCACGTAGTCGGCCGCGATCGCCTTGGTGAAGCCGATGACCGCCGCCTTGGTCGCGCCGTACGCGACCCGGTTCGGCACCCCGCGGACGCTCGAGGCGACCGACGCCATGTTGATGATGCTGCCCCTGCCCTTCCTGAGCATCACGGGAACGAACGCGCGCGTGACGCGATACATCGACTTGACGTTCAGGTCGAAGCTCTTGTCCCAATCGGCCTCGGTGCACTCCGCGATCGTGCCGTGATGCACGTAGCCGGCGCAGTTGAAGAGGCAATCGATGTCGCCGACTTCCTTCGCGAGACGCTCGACCGCGGCGCCATCGGTGACGTCGAGCAGGCGCGTCGTCACGTTCGGGGTGCCGGCGAGCGACTCGAGCGTCTTGGCGTTGATGTCGGTCGCCCAGACGCGCGCGCCCTCCGCGGCGAACGCGAGCACGCCGGCGCGTCCCATGCCCTGACCGGCTGCGGTGACGAACGCAATCTTCCCCTTGAGCCGGTCGCCCACCTGCGGTCCTCTTGTTCGAGCGGGTGTTGTTTATGAACGAGCGCGTGAACGGACGATTATAGCAGCCGGGTCCTCGGAAAACCCCATTTTCCAGAAGTTTAGCCTCAAAATCATAGGGTTGAGACGGCCTCTCGCCGCCCCCCGCAAGCGTCCGCGCGTTGACACCGGGCGGTGAAGTGGGTAGGAAAGCGGCCCACGGCCTTCGAGAGCGCACGCTCACATGACTTCCCGCGGGAGGCGCGAATTCCTGAAGCACGCCGCAGCCGTCGCTGCCGGCATCGCGACCGTCGCGAGCGACGCGCGGGCGCAGGGCGCGCGGTCGCCGGCGCTCGACCTGAGGCCGGAGAAGGGCGCGCGGCTGCGCGTGCTCCGCTGGAGGCGCTTCGTGCAGGGCGACGAGGACGTCTGGATGCGGAACACCCAGAAGTTCGTGAACGCGACCGGCATTCCGGTCCGCATCGACAACGAGAGCTGGGAGGACGTGCGGCCGAAGGCGGCGGCCGCCGCCAACCTCGGCTCCGGACCCGACATCATCATCGGGTTCTTCGACGATCCGCACCAATACCCGGACCGGCTCGTCGATCTCACCGATCTCGCCGACTACCTCGGCGCGAAGTACGGCGGCTGGTACGAGACGTGCGTTCGCTACGGAACGAAGGACGGCCGGTGGATCGGGCTGCCGCTCGGTTGCGCCGGCATCGCGCTCGTCTATCGGGAGAGCCTGGTGAAGGCCGCCGGCTTCGCCCGGATCCCCAAGGACACCGACGGGTTCCTCAAGCTGTGCCAGGCGCTGCACGGTCGGGGGACGCCGCCGGGGTTCGCCCTGGCCAACGCGGTGGGCGACGGCAACGCCTGGACGCACTGGCTCGTCTGGTCGCACGGCGGGAAGCTCGTCGACGAGCGCAACAACGTCGTCATCCACTCGCCCGAGACCATCCGTGCGCTCGAATACGCGCGGGCGCTGTGCCGGACGTTCGTCCCCGGCACCCTCGGCTGGCTCGATCCGGACAACAACCGCGCGTTCCTCGACGGCCGGATCAGCCTGACGGCGAACGGGATCTCGATCTACTACGCGGCGAAGAGCGATCCGAAGCTCGCCGCGCTCGCCGCCGACATCCAGCACGCCAGCCTGCCGATCGGCCCGGTCGGCCGCCCGACCGAGCTCAGTCTGCTCACCCAGGCGATGGTGTTCCGGTACACGAAGTACCCGCAGGCGGCGAAGGACTACCTGCGCTTCATGTGGGAGCGGGAGCAGTACGAGCCCTGGCAGCAGGCGGCGATCGGCTACATCACCCAGCCGCTGCGGGCCTACGAGGCGAGCCCGGTCTGGACCGCCGACCCGAAGCACGCGCCGTTTCGCAACGCGACGAGCGCGATGCTCTATCACGGCCACGCCGGCCAGCTCGGCTACGCTTCGGCGGCGGCGATGGCCGACTACATCATCGTCAACATGGTGGCGGAGGTCGCCTCCGGCGCGCGGACGCCGGGGGAGGCGGCCGAGCGGGCGCGGCGGCGGGCGGAGCGCTACTACCGGGTATAGCGGCGCAGGGCCGCGCTGCTATACCCGCGCGAGTTGAAGCGGCGGCCGGGAACTGCAGTGCTTCGCGAGCTACCTTGCCGCCGCTTAACTCGCGCTAACCGCCGGAAATTCACCGCCGGGAGTGAGAACCGCGTGGAGGCTTGCGGCCAAGCCGGCCGTCCGCGGCGGGCGCGCCGCCGCGCCCCGGCGCGGCCACCGCCTGCCGCAGCGCGGTCTCGACGAGCGCGTCGAGCACCCAGCGCGACAGCGCCTCGACCTCGCGGTCCTTCGCGTCCCAGATGTCCTTGAGCACGACGTACGGCTCGATGCCGTAGACGAGCGACAGCGCCTTGAGCAGACGCTCGTAGGCCTTGGCGCCGAGCTTCGCCTTCAGGGGCGCCGCCGCGCGATGCAGCAGGTGGCGACGGTGACCGCGCAGGAACGGCTCTTCCTCGAGCAGCCCGGTCCGCGCGAGCGACTGGTGCTCCAGCGCGAGCTGCAGCGCGGCGCGCATGTGCGGCTCGTATTCGCTGAACCGCGGATAGGTCTTCTCGAAGAGCTCCCTGAGCCGCGCGAGGCCGTCGGAGGCCTGCGGGACGTAGCGGCGCACCGGGCGGAGCGCCTCCTCGAGCACCGCGGTGATCAGCGTGCTGCGGCTCGGAAAATAGCGGTAGGCGGTCGCGCGCGACACGCCGGCGTTCATGGCGACCTCCGCGACCGACGGGATGCGGCCGCGGTGCACGAGGGTCATCGCCTCGGACATGAGGAGGCGGTAGGTGCGCGCGCGCGGGCCGCGCTCCGCCTGCCAGGACCACGTCGTCGGTGTCGGCCGCTTCGCCACTGCTTGACAAGCTTGGAGAGAGGCCCGTAGTCTGGCACCGCACGGCGAGACGCGCGTCTCATTTTTGATCGCGCGTCTCACCGCAGCGCAACAACAATCCCACGCTGCCCCGCGCCGGCCGGGAGTTCCTCCGGCGCAACGCCAGGAGGAGGGGTTTGCGCATCGCCACCTATTGGTGGGGCGGACGGCGCCATGTCGGGCGGCTCAGCGCCGACGGCAAGGACGTCGTGCCGCTCGCGCTCGGCGAGCGCGCCCGCGCGGCCGGGGCGTTGGCCCTGATCGAGGCGATGGCCGCGGGCGAAGCGCCGCCGCGACCGGCCGGCGCCGCACTGCCGCTCGCCGCGGTGACGCTCGATGCGCCGCTGCCGGCGCCGCGCCGCAACATCTTCTGCTCGGGCGTGAACTACCGCGCCCACGCCGCCGAGTGGGCGGCGAGCGGGCTCGACGGGGCGCCGCGCCAGAGCGCACCTGCGGCACCCGAGCACCCGGTGATCTTCTCCAAGGTGCCGGAGTGCGTGATCGCGCCCGGCGCGCCGATCCGGATCCCGGCGCGGGTGTCGAGCGCGATCGACTACGAGGCGGAGCTCGCGGTCGTGATCGGCAAGGCCGGCCTCGGCATCTCCGCCGCCCGCGCGATGGACCACGTGTGGGGCTACACCGCCTTCAACGACGTCACCGCCCGCGACCTCCAGCGCCAGCATCGCCAGTGGCTGCTCGGCAAGTCGCTCGACACCTTCGGCCCGATGGGCCCGTGCCTGGTCTCGGCCGACGAGCTGGACGGCGCCGACACCCGTGTACGATGCTGGGTCAACGGCGAGCTGCGACAGGATGCCCGGACGCGCGACCTCATCTTCGGCATTCCGCAGCTGATCGAAGCGATCTCCGCCGGGATCACGCTTGCACCCGGGGATATCATCGCCACCGGCACGCCCGCGGGCGTCGGGATCGGCTTCGACCCGCCGAAGTACCTGCAGCGCGGCGACCGCGTGCGCATCGAGATCGACGGGATCGGGGTGCTCGAGAATCCGGTCCATTAGAGGCGGAGCGATGGCGACCAGGTTCGTGGACCGCATGGCGGTCGAGATCGACGGCGAAGGCGACGCGGTGCTGCTCGTCCACGGCCTCGGCGGGTCGTCCAACGTCTGGTCACCGGTGATGCCGGCGCTCGCGCGCCACCGCGCGATCCGCCCCGACCTGCCCGGGTCGGCCCGCTCGTCGCGGGTCGAGGGCGAGCTCTCGATCGAGCGCTTCGTCGAGGCGATGCTGCGCGTGTGCGGCGCGATCGGCGTCGAGCGCGCGCACGTCGCCGCGCATTCGCTCGGCACGATCGTCGCCTTCCATCTCGCCGTCGCCGAGCCGCGGCTGGTTCGCAGCCTCGCGCTCTTCGGCCCGTTGCTCGCGCCCGCCGACGCCATCCGCCCGGGCATCCGCCAGCGCGGCGCGAAGGCCCGGAGCGAGGGCGACGCCGGCATGCAGGAGATCGCGAACTCGCTCGTCCAGGCGGCAACGTCCTCGGAGACCAGGGCGCGGCGACCGGCGACGGTCGCGCTGGTGCGCGAGTTCCTCATGCGCCAGCCCGCCGACGGCTACGCGCGCACCTGCGACGCGCTCGCCGCTGCGCAGCCGGCCGAGGTCGCGAAGATCGCCTGCCCGGTCCTGCTCGTGACCGGCGACGAGGACGCGATCGCCCCGGCGCAGAGCGTGCGCCAGATCGCCGAGCGCCTCCCCGGCTGCCGCCTGGAGATCCTGCGCGGCTGCGGCCACTGGACGCCGATCGAGAAGCCCGACGAATGCAACGACCTGCTGCGGCGGTTCTACGAAGCGAACCGCAGATGACCTAGGAGACCCACCATGGCCAACGTGCTCTTCACCAATGTGCGCATCATCGACGGCTCCGGCGCCCAGCCGTACGCGGGCGAGGTGCTCGTCCAGGGCAACCGCATCCTGCGCGTCGCGCGCGGCGCGCGCGCGCTGCCGGTGGCCGGGGTCAGCGTGATCGACGGCGCCGGCGCGACGCTGATGCCGGGCATGTGCGAGGCGCACACGCACTTCGGCTGGACCAACTCGAAGACCCTGGACGCCATCCAGAAGATGCCGCACGAGGAGCACACGCTCTGGGCCGCGAGCGTCGCCAAGCTCTATCTCGACTACGGCTGGACCTCGTGCGTCGGCGCGGCGACGCCCAAGCCGCGGCTCGACTGCGTGATCAAGGAAGCGATCAACTCCGGCCAGATCCCGGGGCCGCGCTACCTCGCCGCCAGCCAGGAGATCACGGTCACCGGGTCGCTCGGCGACGACATGCTGCCGCATCTCCCCTATCCGGAGATGTCCTTCGGGATGGTCGTGGACGGGCCCGAGGAGATGCGCAAGTGCGTGCGCATGTTCCTGAAGTACGGCGTCGACACGATCAAGCTCAACCTCTCCGGGGACAACCTCGTCCCCGGGGCGGACGCCAGGACCAACTGGATGAGCGACGAGGAGGTGGCGGTCGCCGTCAAGGAGGCGCGGGTCCGCGGCCGGCGCGTGTCCTGCCACGCGCGCTCGACCGGCTCGATCAAGCAGGCCATGCGCCACGGCCTCGACGTCGTCTACCACGCGAGCTTCGCCGACGAGGAGGCGCTCGACCTGCTCGAGGCGGTGAAGGACCGGATCTTCGTCGCGCCGGGCCTGTCGGTGATCATCCGCCTGCTCTACGAAGGCGAGGTCGTCGGCATCGACAACTCGCAGGCGAAGCGCATGGGCTACGAGCGGGAGCTCGAGGCCGCCGTCACCAGCATGAAGGCGATGCTCAAGCGCGGCATCCGGGTGCTGCCGGGCGGCGACTACGGCTTCGCCTGGGCGCCGCACGGCGAGAACGCGAAGGACCTCGAGTACTTCGTGAAGTACCTCGGCATGACGCCGCTGGAGACGATCGTCTCCTGCACGCGCTGGGGCGGGCAGATGATGCTGCAGGGGAGCGAGCTCGGCGAGATCAAGGAAGGCTACCTCGCCGACCTGCTGCTGGTCGACGGCGACCCGCTGTCGAACATCTCGATCCTGCGCGACCGCGCGAAGCTGCTCGCGATCATGAAGGACGGCGTGTTCCACAAGGATCCGGAGATCCGCTCCGCGCGGACCCGCTGGAGCCAGACCGCGGCTTAGAAGAGAAAACGCGAAAGGCGCAAAGGGCCGCGAAGGTCGCAAAGAGCCTTCATCTGGGTGCATCAGCGTCAGTGGACGACGAAAGCCCCCCGCCGTGCTGAACCGCGTTTCAAGAGTCAAGTCTTCGCGCTCTTTGCCCGCTTTGCGCCTTTGCGTTGAGGGTTTTCCGTGAGCAGGTTCTGGCGCTGGTTCTGGAGCCTCGTGATCGGCGTGCCGATCGCGGTGTTCTCGATCTGGGCGCTCGCCACCAACGAGCGCCTGTTCTTCGTCACGCTGCTGAACGGGCTCACGCTCGCCTCGCTCTACTTCATCGTCGCGGCCGGCTTCACCTTGGTGTTCGGGCTGATGCGCAACGTGAACCTCGCGCACGGCTCGCTCTATCTCCTCGGCGGCTATCTCGGGTACGTCGTCGCCGAGCACACCGGCTGGTATCTCATCGCGGTGGCGGTCGGCTTCGCCGGGGCGGCGATCGTCGGCCTCGCGATGCAGGTCTCGATCTTCCGCTTCATGCCGGGCCAGGACCTGCGCCAGACGATGGTGACGATCGGGCTCGCCATCGTCATCGCCGACATCCTGCTCTGGATCTTCGGCGGACAGGTCCACCAGCTCTCGGCGCCGGCGTGGCTCGACGGCCCGATCCGCGGCCTCCCGGTGATCAACGCCTACTCCACCTACCGGATCTCGCTGCTGCCGATCGGCATCGCGATCGGCGTCGCGCTGTGGCTGTTCCTCAACCGCACGCGCATCGGCATGATGATCCGCGCCGGGGTGGACGACCGCGCGATGCTCGCGGCCTCGGGCGTCAACGTGAACCTCGTGTTCGCGGTCACCTTCGCGATCGGCGCCGGGCTCGCCGGCTTCGGCGGGGTGATCGGCGCGGTCGAGCTCTCGATGGTGCCGGGCGAGGACACGCGGCTGCTGCTCGCCTCGCTCATCGTCGTGATCGTCGGCGGCATGGGCAGCGTCGTGGGCGCGGCGATCGGCGCCGCGATCCTCGGCCTCGCCGAGACCTACGGGCTCGCCTACGCGCCGACCTACAGCGTGGTGTTCACCTTCGTGATCCTCGTCCTCGTGCTCGCCTTCCGCCCGCGGGGCATCCTCGGGAGGCCGGCGTGAGCGCCGCCTACTGGCGCAAGGCGATGAATGCGGGCGCCGGCCGGCTGGCGATGGGACGCCCGCCCGCGCCGCGCGCCGCGACGGCGGCGGCGCCGGCGCCCGGCGCCGACCAGGACGCGCCGGCGTGGCTGCGCTGGATCTGGGAGCGCGTGTCGGCGCGCCACGTGTTCGTCATGGTGGGGGTGCTCGTCTATCCGCTCGTCGCGACGCCGTTCTTCACCTTCCAGATCGCGGCGCAGTCGCTCGTGCTCGGGCTGATCGCGCTGTCGCTCACGTTCCTCGGCGGCTACGGCGGCATGGTCTCGCTCGCGCAGATGACGGTGGCCGGCATCGCCGGCTACATGGTGGCGATCTTCGGCGCCTCCGCGACCGACGGCGTCTCGCTCGGCTGGCCGTGGTGGCTCGCGCTGCTGCTCGGCCTCGCGATCGCGACGCTCGCCGCCGCGTTCATCGGCTGGCTCTCGGTGCGCACCGAGGGCATCTACACGATCATGATCACGCTCGCGATCGGCGTCGCGTTCTACTACCTGGTGCTGCAGAACTACACCGTCTTCAACGGCTTCCAGGGCAAGCAGAAGGTCTTCCCGCCGACGTTGTTCGGGATCTCCTGGCGCGACGCGGTCCCCTTCTACTACCTCGCGCTGTTCTGGGCGCTCGCCGGATACTTCTTCGTGAAGTATCTCGTCCGGACGCCGTTCGGGATCGCGCTGCAGGGCATCCGCGACAACCCGCGGCGGATGAACGCGCTCGGCTTCAACGTCATCGCGCACCGCGTCGCCGCGTACGCCGTGGCGGGCGTGCTCGCCGCGATCGGCGGAGTACTGTTCACCTGGTACAACGGACTGGTCACGCCGGGCACCGTGGGCACGAGCTGGCTGATCAACATCCTGGTGATCGCCGTGCTCGGCGGCATGCGCCATCCGATCGGGCCGTTCCTCGGCGCGATCGTGTTCGTGCTGCTGCAGAACTTCGCCATCGACGTGATCGACCGCGAGCGCTTCAACCTGGTCATCGGCGCGGTGTTCCTCGCGATCGTGCTGTTCTCGCCGGACGGCCTGCTCGGCCTCTGGGCGCGCCTGCGCGCGCGCCTCGAGCGCGCGGACGCCCGGTCCCGGATCTCAACCGCGCGGCCGTCGCGCCGCGTTCAACTCGAAGGAGGACGTTCGCCATGAGGCAAGGCAAGAGAGTGTTCATACGCACGGCGGTCGGCGCGGCGGTCATCGCGGCCCTGGGGGCGACCCTGGCCGGCACCGCTGCCGCTCAGGACACCATCAAGATCGGCCTGCTCGCCACGCTGGAGGGCCCGTTCGCCGCAGGCGGCCAGGACGGCATGCGCGGGGCCGAGCTCGCGGTGAAGCAGCGCGGCGGGATGGTCGCGGGCAAGAAGATCCAGGTCATCAAGGCCTCCTCCGACGCGAAGCCGGACGTCGCGGTCAACGCGACGCGCAAGCTCGTCGAGCAGGACAAGGTGGACATCATGGTCGGGCCGCTCTCGGGCAGCGAGGGCATCGCGGTCAAGGAGTACTCCAAGACCCAGCCGAACATCACGTTCATCAACGGCTCGTCGGGCGCGCAGGCCACCACGCTCGTCAACCCGTCGCCGAACTTCTTCCGCTTCAACACCGAGGGCGCGCAGTGGATGGTGGGCCTCGGCAAGGCCGCGCTCGACAAGGGCTACAAGCGGGTGATGGTGATCGCCGAGGACTACGCCTTCCCGTACTCGCAGGTGCAGGGCTTCATGTCCGAGTACTGCAAGCTCGGCGGCAAGGTGCCGGTCAAGGCCTGGGTCCCGCTCGGCGGCAAGGACTACTCGTCGGTGATCGCCCGCATCCCGAAGGACGTGGACGCGCTGGTGGTGGTGCTCGGCGGCGCCGATGCGGTGAACTTCCTCAACCAGTACGAGCAGGCGGGCGGTGACAAGCCGATCGTCGGCGGCTCGATCACGGTGAGCCAGGACATCCTGAACTACAAGGGCAAGCGCCGCGACTCGCTCGTGGGCACGATCGCGGGCGCGCCGATCGCGGACGCGTACGACGCGCCGGAGTTCAAGGCCTTCGTCGCCGACTACAAGAAGAACTACCCGGATGGCTACCCGAGCCCGTCGCTCTTCGCGCTCGTCTACTACGTCAACATGAAGGCGGCGTTGGACGGCCTGGAGGCGGTCAAGGGCGATCTCTCCGACGGCCAGAAGAAGTACCGCGCGGCGCTGTCGAAGATGGTGCTCAAGACGCCGGTGGGCGATGTGCGGCTCGACGAGAACCGCCAGGCGATCGGCACCACCTTCATCACCGAGGTGGCGAAGGACGCCAAGGGCGGGCTCTACAACAAGGTGCTGCGCAAGGTCGACGGCGTCAACCAGCTCCTCGGCATGAAGAAGGAGGAGTTCAAGATCGGCTCGCGCGACGAGCCGAGCTGTCCGTAGCGCCAGACACCTGGCGGCAAGCCGCCTACCGGGCCTGGTTGGAGCGGCGGCGCGACAGCGCCGCCGCTCGACCTTGGCCCGCGTATCGCGGTGAGGCGTCGAGGCAGTAGAACGACAAAACCATGGCTACGGTTGCGAATCTGGGTGCGCCGGCTGCGCTCAACGGCGGCCGGCTGCTCGCCTCGGGCGATGCGCTCGTGTGCGAGAACGTCACCCGCCGCTTCGGCGCGCTGACGGCGATCGACGACGTGTCGTTGTCGGTCGCCGCCGGCGAGCGCCGCGCGGTGATCGGCGCGAACGGCGCCGGCAAGACCACCCTCTTCAACGCGGTCACCGGCGACTTCCCGCCGAACTCGGGGCGCGTGCTCTTCTTCGGCGACGACGTCACCACGATGCCGCCCTACGAGCGCATCCGCATGGGAATGCGCCGCACCTACCAGAGCTCGCTGCTGTTCCGCGATCTCGCGGTGCGCGACAACCTGTTTCTCGCCGTGCGCGGCGTCGCGCGCGGCCGCTTCAGCTTTCTGAGCCCGCGCCGCGCGAGCACGACGAGCGCGGCCGCGAACGACCTCGCCGAGCGCGTGCGGCTCTCGCACTTGGCCGACCAGCCGGTGTCGTCGCTCGCGCACGGCCAGCAGCGCCAGCTCGAGATCGGCATGGCGCTCGCCGGCGCGCCGCGGCTGATCCTCTTCGACGAGCCGGCGGCCGGGCTCTCGCCCGCCGAGCGGCGCGAGCTGGTGGCGCTCCTCACGGCGCTGCCGCCGCACATGGGGTTCATCCTCATCGAGCACGATCTCGAGATCGCGCTCCGCGTGGTCGAGCGCGTCACGGTCCTGCACAACGGGCGGGTCCTCAAGGAGGGCACGCCCGCCGAGATCGAGAACGACGCCGAGGTGCAGGCGATCTACATGGGCACGACGCACTGACATGGCCTGGTTCTCGCGCGAGCGCCCCCGGCGGCCTGTAGGCCCGATCCTGCAGATCGAGGACCTCGACGTGTACTACGGCCGGGCGCACGCGCTGCAGGGCGTGTCGCTCACGCTCGACCACGGCGTGCTCGGCGTCGTCGGCCGCAACGGCATGGGCAAGACCACGCTGTGCAACGCGGTGACCGGCCTCGTGCCCGCGACCGGCAGCGTGCGGCTCGCAGGCCAAGAGATCCTCGGGCTCGCCCCCAACGTGATCACCGGCCGCGGCGTCGGCTACGTGCCGCAGGGCCGGCGGGTCTGGCCGTCGCTCTCGGTCGACGAGCACCTGCGGCTCGCGGCCCGGGGCAGACGCGGCGCCTGGACCGTCGAACGCGTCTATCAGATCTTCCCGCGGCTCGCGGAGCGGAAAGCGAACGGCGGCGCCGAGCTGTCGGGCGGCGAGCAGCAGATGCTCGCGATCGGCCGCGCGCTGCTCTTCAACCCCCAGCTGCTGGTGATGGACGAGCCGACCGAGGGCCTCGCGCCGGTGATCGTCCGGCAGCTCGCGGACATGCTCAAGCACCTGGCGGCCGACGGCGAGATCTCGGTGCTGCTCATCGAGCAGAACCTCGGGGTGGCGATCGAGGTCGCCGACACCGTGGACGTCATGGTGAACGGCCGCATCGCGCGCTCGATGCCGGTCGCCGAGCTCGCCGCCGACCGCGAGCTGCAGCAGCGGCTGCTCGGAGTGAAAGCCGCCGGCGACGAGGAGGATGCCGAGGCCGCCGCGCCGGAACATGCGGCGCCGGCGCCGGCGGGCCCCGCGGCCGACGAGGTGCGGATCTTCACCGTCCGGCGAGCGGACGACGAGGCGCTTCCCGCTGCGGAGACCGCCGAGCCGGAGCGCACCGTGCGCGCGTTCACCCGCTGGAACGCCGCCGATCCACAGGCGGGCCCGCGCGACCGCCTGGTCGAGGCCCGGGCCGACAAGCCCGCCGCGCCGCCCTCGCTCGCGGACGCCGCCGCGGCGATCGCCGACAGCGGCCGCGACGCGCGCGTCCTCGAGTTCCCGGTCGCGGCGACGGTCGAGCGCGCCGCGTACGTCGCCGGCACGTTCGACACGAAAGGCCGCGAGCTCTTCTACCTCCGCAACTGCCTCGAGAAGCTCGGGCTGCGCGCCGTCACCGTCGACCTCTCGACCTCGGGCAAGCCCTCGCCGGCGATGGTCCATCCCCGCGAGGTGGCCCGCCATCACCCGCAGGGCGAGCGGGTGGTGTTCACCGGCGACCGCGGCTCGGCGGTCGCCGCCATGGCGGTCGCGTTCGAGCACTTCGTCGCGCGGCGCCGCGACCTCGGCGGGCTGATCTCGGCCGGGGGCTCGGGCAACACCGCGCTCGCCACGCCGGCGATGCGGCGGCTGCCGATCGGCGTGCCCAAGGTCATGGTCTCGACCGTGGCCTCGGGCGACGTGCGGCCCTACGTCGGCCCGTCGGACATCTGCATGATGTACTCGGTGACCGACGTCTCGGGCATCAATCGCATCTCCGAGCGGGTGCTCGCGAACGCCGCGCACGCGCTCGCCGGCATGATCGCCTACGCCCGCGCGGGGACCGGCGAGACCGCGACCAAGCCGGCGCTCGGGCTGACGATGTTCGGGCTCACGACGCCGTGCGTGCAAGCGGTCACCAAGCAGCTCGAGGCGGGCTACGACTGCCTTGTGTTCCACGCCACCGGGACCGGCGGGCAGTCGATGGAGAAGCTCGTCGACTCGGGGCTGCTCGCGGACGTGATCGACGTGACCACGACCGAGATCGCCGACGAGATCGCGGGCGGCGTGCTCTCGGCCGGGCCCGAGCGCCTCGACGCGATGGTCCGCTCCCGCGTCCCCTATGTCGGGTCGTGCGGCGCGCTCGACATGGTGAACTTCTGGGCGATGGACACGGTGCCGGAGCGCTTCCGCGGCCGGCGGCTGCACCGGCACAACCCGAACGTCACGCTGATGCGCACGACGCCGGACGAGAACGAGCGGATCGGCCGGTTCATCGTCGACAAGCTGAACCGCATGGAGGGCCCGGTGCGCTTCCTCATCCCCGAGGGCGGCGTCTCTGGGATCGACGCGCCCGACCGGCCGTTCTGGGACCCGGCGGCGGACCAGCGGCTCTTCGACACGATCGCGTCCGGCTTCCGCGGCGGCCCGAACCGCAGGCTCGCGCGGCTGCCGCATCACCTGAACGACCCGGCGTTCGCCGCCGCGCTGGTCGCCGCGTTCAACGAGATCGCGCAGCCGCAGCCGGCCGGCGCGCGCGCGCTGCGGGTCTAGCGCCGCCATGCCACGCATCGCGCGCCAGGCGATCCTCGAGAAGCTCCGCGGCATGATCGCGCGCGCCGAGCCGATCATCGGCGGCGGCGCCGGCACCGGCCTCTCGGCGAAGTGCGAGGAGGCGGGCGGCATCGACCTGATCGTGATCTACAACTCGGGCCGCTACCGCATGGCCGGCCGCGGCTCGCTCGCCGGCCTGATGGCCTACGGCAACGCGAACGAGATCGTGCTCGAGATGGCGCGCGAGGTGCTGCCGGTCGTGAAGCGCACGCCGGTGCTCGCCGGGGTGAACGGCACCGACCCGTTCCTGATCACCGATCACTTCCTGCGCGCGCTCATCGGGCTCGGCTTCTCCGGGGTGCAGAACTTCCCCACCGTCGGCCTCTTCGACGGCGTGATCCGCGCCCAGCTCGAGGAGACCGGGATGGGGTACGCGCTCGAGGTCGACGTCATGCGCGCCGCGCACGAGCTCGATCTCCTCACGACGCCGTACGTGTTCTCCGAGCAGAACGCCGCCGACATGGCGCGCGCCGGCGCGGACATCATCGTCTGCCATCTCGGCCTGACCACGGGCGGTGCGATCGGCGCCGCGACCGCGCCCAAGCTGGCGGACTGCGTGCCGCTGATCAACCGCTGGGCGGAGGCGGCGCTGAAGCTGCGCAAGGACGTGATCGTCCTGTGCCACGGCGGGCCGATCGCGCGGCCCGAGGACGCGGCCTACATCCTGCAGGCCTGCCCGCAATGCCACGGCTTCTACGGCGCCTCCAGCATGGAGCGGCTGCCGGCGGAGACCGCGCTGACCGAGACCACGCGCCGGTTCAAGGCGATCCGGCGCCGCAGCAGTGAAACCGCGGACGAGCGCGGCTGATCCGCGGTTCGAGCAACGCAGCACGGAGGAGGCAATCATGACCGGCAGCCAATTCGGAGCGTTCGTCCTGGGGCTCATCGTCGTCGCGATCGTCGTCGCGATCGTGGTGTGGCTGCTGCACTGGCTGTACCTGCGCTCGTCCAAGGAGCGGGCGTTCGTGCGCACCGGCTTTCTCGGACAGAAGGTCGTGATGAACGGCGGCGCGTTCGTGCTGCCGATCGTGCACGAGGTGATCCCGGTCAACATGAACACGCTGCGGCTCGAGGTGTCGCGCGGCCGTGAGCGCGCGCTCATCACCAAGGACCGGATGCGGGTCGACGTCGTCGCCGAGTTCTACGTCCGCGTCCAGGCGGCGGTCGACGCCATCGCCGCGGCCGCGCAGACGCTCGGCCAGCGCACGATGCAGCCGGACGCGCTGAAGGAGCTGGTCGAGGGCAAGTTCGTCGATGCGCTGCGCACCGTCGCCGCCGAGATGACGATGGAGCAGATGCACGAGAAGCGCGGCGAGTACATGAAGCGCGTGCGCGCGGTGGTCGCCGGCGACCTGCTGCAGAACGGGCTCGAGCTGGAGACGGTGTCGCTCACCCAGCTCGACCAGACGGCGATGGAGTTCTTCAACCCGTCGAACGCCTTCGACGCCGAGGGCCTCACCCGGCTCACCGACGAGATCGAGCGCCGCAAGAAGGTGCGCAACGACATCGAGCAGGACACGATGATCCAGATCCGCAACAAGAACCTGGAGACCGAGCGAGCGGCGCTCGACATCGACCGCGAGCTCGAGTACGCGCGGCTCGCGCAGGAGCGCGAGCTCGAGATCAAGCGCGCGGCGCAGCGCGCCGAGGTGGCGCGCGAGCGCGCGGACAAGGAGCAGGAGGCCGAACGCGCGCAGATCGCCTCGCGCGAGGCGATCGACCGGGCGCGCATCGCCGCCGAGCGCGCGGTCGAGGAGGAGCGGATCGCGCGCGAGCGCGAGATCCAGGCGCTCGAGATCGGGCGGCGGAAAGCGATCGAGCTCGCCGAGCAGCAGCGCGCGATCGCGATCGCCGAGCAGTCGAAGGCGCAGTCCGAGGCGCAGGCCGCGGCCGACAAAGCCCGGGCGCTCGCGGCAACCGAGGAGGAGCGCGTGTTCACCGCGCGCGAGACGGAGATGGCCGAGCGGCGCAAGCGCATCGAGCTGATCTCGGCGGCGCAGGACGCCGAGCGCGAGGCGCTGCGGCTCAAGGTCGCGGCGCAGGCCGAGAAATCGGCGGCGAACGACCGCGGCGCGGCGGTGCGCGCCGAGGCCGAAGCCGAAGCCGAGGCCGAGCGGATCCGCGCGCTCGCCGCCCGCGTCCGCCACGAGGTGGAGGCCGAGGGGGCGCGCCTCATGAACCAGGCGCAGAACCTGCTGACGCCGGAGGCGCGGCTGTCGGCGATGCGGCTGCGGCTCATCGACAACCTGGAGGGGATCATCCGCGAGTCGGTCAAGCCGATGGAGCGGATCGAGGGCATCAAGATCCTGCACGTCGACGGCCTGGGCGGCGGTGGCGGCGGCGGGCGGGCCGAGGGCTTCGACGGGGGCGGGAGCTTCGCCGACAACGTCGTGAACTCGGCGCTGCGCTACCGCGCGCAGGCGCCGCTCGTCGATCAGCTGCTGCGGGAGATCGGGATCGACTCGGGCGACGTCGGCAAGCTCGCTCGCGGGCTTCTCGAGCGCCAGGGCGGCAGCGCGCCGGCGCTCGCCGACACGCCGGGAAAGAGCGGGACGGGACGCGAGTGATTCTCCCCTCGCCCGCGCGAGCGGGAGGGGACGGGAGGGTGAGGGGAAGTGTTCAAGGTCTACGCCTCTAGCATCATCGCAGAGCCCGCCGACAGCCCGGTGGAACAGGGGGGCTTGCCCCCTTGTAGATCCCCCAGATCAGCGGGCGCGTCATGATCAAGGTCTACACCTCGAGCATCATCGCAGAGCCCGCCGACAGCCCGGTGGAACAAGGGGGCTTGCCCCCTTGTAGATCCCCCAGATCAGCGGGCGCGTCATGATCAAGGTCTACACCTCGAGCATCATCGACGCGCCCGCGGACACCGTTTGGGCGCAGATCCGCGACTTCAACGGCCTGCCGAAGTGGACGCCGTTCGTCGCCGAGTCGCGGATCGAGGGCAACCTTCCGGCGGACAAGGTCGGCTGCATCCGCAACTTCCGCCTCAAGGACGGCGGCGTCATCCGCGAGCAGCTCCTGACGCTCTCCGACTACGACCTCCAGTGCAGCTACTCGATCCTGGAGAGCCCGATGGGGGTGGAGAACTACGTCGCCACGCTCAAGCTCACGCCGGTGACCGACGGCAACCGCACCTTCGCGGAGTGGTGGGCCGAGTTCGACTGCGCGCCCGAGCGCGAGCGCGAGCTCGCGCAGTCGATCGGCCAGGGCGTGTTCCAGGCGGCGTTCAACTCGCTCAAAGCACTGGTCCGGTGATCAGGGTCGTGCGGTCGGCGGTGATCGACGCGCCGATCGAGCGCGTGTGGGCGGTGCTGCGCGACTTCAACAGCCATACCGCGTGGCACCCGATCGTCGCGCAGTCGGCGATCGAGGGCGGCGAGGCCGCCGACCAGGTCGGCTGCGTACGGAACTTCACGCTCAGGGACGGCGCCCACGTCCGCGAGCAGCTGCTCGCCCTGTCCGACGAGGACCACATCTCGACCTACTGCATTCTCGACGCGACGCTGCCGATCGAGCGCTATGTTGCCACCGTGCAACTCAAGCGCGTCACCGACGGCAACCGCACCTTCTGGCACTGGGAGTCGACCTTCGATGCGCCGCGGGGCCGCGAGCAGGAGTTCGCCGACCTGGTCGGCAGAGGCGTCTACGAGGGCGGGTTCGAGGGCCTCCGCACCTACCTGAGGCGGACGCGGTCCGCGGCGGCCGGCGCGGCACCCAGGCGCTCGACGCGCGGCGCGATCCGCGGCCGGGCGATCGTGATCGATCGCCATGGCGGCGCGGAGGAGCTGAAGTCCCGGGACGTCGACGCCCGGGCCCCCGGCCCCGGCGAAGCGCGGCTCCGCCAGACGGCGATCGGCGTGAACTACATCGACGTGTACGTCCGCCGCGGCCTCTATCCGCTGCTGACCCCGCCGGGCACGCCCGGCATGGAGGCGGCGGGCGAGGTCCTGGACGTCGGCGAGGGCGTGACCGGAATTCTGCCCGGCGACCGGGTCGCGTACGCCTGCCCGCCCGTGGGCGCGTATGCGCAGTACCGCACGCTGCAGGCCGAGCAGCTCGTCGTGCTGCCGGATTCGATCGACGACGAGACCGCCGCCGCGCTGATGCTCAAGGGGATGAGCGCGGAGTATCTCGTCCGGCGGGTGCACCGCGTGCAGCGGGGCGACACCGTGCTCGTGCACTCCGCGGCCGGCGGCGCGGGCTCCCTGCTCTGCCAGTGGGCGAAGCACCTCGGCGCGACCGTGATCGGGACCGTGTCGAGCGAGGCGAAGGCGCGCGCCGCGCGCGCCGCCGGCTGCGACCATCCGATCGTCACGACCGGCGACGACTTCGTCGCGCGCGTGAAGGAGATCACCGGCGGCCGCGGCGCGGACGTCGTCTACGACGCCGTCGGCAAGGACACCCTGGCGGGCTCGCTCGAGGCGCTCGCCCTGAAAGGCCACCTCGTGAGCTACGGTCAATCGTCCGGGGCGGCGGAGCCGCCGGGACTGGCGGCGCTGTCGGCGAAGTCGGCGACGTTCTCGCGCCCGATCCTGTTCCATTACACGGCCGACCCGAGGGACCTGCGCGAGATCGCGGGCAACGTGTTCGACATGGTGGCGCGCGGCGCGCTCAAGGTCGACGTGCGCCAGCGCTATCCGCTCGTCGAGGCCGCCCGGGCGCATCTCGACCTCGAGGCGCGCCGGACGATCGGCGCGAGCGTGCTCCTGCCGTAGCCGGCGCACCCGGTCTTGCCCCGGTCCGTTTTGGACCGTATAGTACGGAAAGAGCCCGATCCCGCCGCCGCCCATGGCCCGCCCCCGCGAGTTCGACGTCGACGCCGCCCTCGAGCGCGCGATGCAGGTGTTCTGGGCGAAGGGCTATGCGTCGACCTCGCTCGACGAGCTCTGCGCGGCGACCGGCCTCGGCCGATCGAGCCTGTACGCGGCCTTTGGCGACAAGCACGGCCTGTATCTGCGTGCGCTCGACCGCTACGAAGAGGGATCGGCGACGCGGATCAACGAGGCGCTCACCCGCCCGGTGCCGGTCCGCGCGGCGATCGCCGGGTTCGTCGAGCGCGTCATCGACGAGATCGTCGCCGGCCCCGGCCGCAGCGGCTGCTTCATCGGCAACTGCGCCGCGGAGCTCGCGCGCGACGACCGCGAGGCGGCGGCCCGCGTGCGCCGCAGCCTCGAGCGGATCGAGACCGCGTTTCGCGACGCGTTGGGCCGCGCCAAGGCGCGCGGGGAGATCGCCCCGCGCGCCGACGTCGCCGCCCTCGCGCGCTTCTTCACCGCCGGGGTCCAGGGCCTGCGCCTGGTCGGCAAGGCCAACGCCGATCGCGCCGCGCTCGCCGACATCGCGGCGGTGATGCTGCGCGCGCTCGACACCTGAGCCGGAACGGCTCATTATGTACTGATCGATTCATAATAGGAGGCCAGCATGGCAATCAAGCCGAGAAAACCGGTTCCGGCGCTCGAATTCGACACCCTCGATGCCGGGCGCTGGTCGCTCGCCGCGCAGCGACCGCAGAACTTCAGCATGGTCGTGTTCTACCGGGGCTTGCACTGCCCGGTCTGCCGCCGCTACACCTCCGAGCTGAACGGCATGATCGACGAGTTCAAGAAGCGCGGCGTGGAGACCGTGATCACGAGCACCGACCCGAAGGAGCGGGCGGAGCAGGCGAAGCAGCAATGGGGGCTGCCGAACCTCAACGTCGGCTACGGCGTCTCGATCGACAAGGCGCGCGAGTGGGGGCTGTACATCTCGACCAGCCGCGGCGTCACCTCCGCCGGCGTCGAGGAGCCGCCGCTCTTCGCCGAGCCGGGGCTGTTCCTGGTGAAGCCGGACGGCACGCTCTACTGGGCGTCGATCTCCACCATGCCGTTCGCGCGGCCGCATTTCACCGAGATCGCCGCGGCGATCGATTTCGCGCTGAGCAAGAACTACCCAGCGCGGGGCGAGGCCTGAGCCGCGAACCCGAGGAGACCGCAATGGAGCAACGCGTCAAGCCCGCGCCGCGGCTCGCGCCGCTCGCGCCCAACCCCGAGCTGAAGGAAGTGTTCGCGGTCTACGAGAAGGCGCTCGGCTTCATCCCGAACAGCGTCCTCATCCTGCAGCGCAAGCCGCGCATCGCGCGCGCCTTGTCGCAGCTGACGGCGTCGCTCTGGGCCGATCCGGAAGCCACGGTCGATCGCGGCTTCAAGCGCCTGATCGCGCACGTCGCGAGCCGCGCGGCCGGCTGCCGGTATTGCATGGCGCACACCGCCGGCGGCGCGCTGCGCTTCGGCGTCGACGACGCGAAGGTGGCGGCGGTGTGGGACTACCGGACGAGCCCGCTGTATTCGGAGGCCGAGCGCGTCGCGCTGGACTTCGCGCTCGCTGCGGCGTCGGTGCCGAACGACGTCACCGACGAGATGTTCGCCGAGCTGCGCGCACACTGGAACGAGACGCAGATCGTCGAGATCGTGGCGGTCATCGCGACGTTCGGGTTCCTCAACCGCTGGAACGATTCGCTGGCGACGCCGCTCGAGGACGAGCCGATCGCGGTCGGCGAGAAGTATCTCGCCGACCACGGCTGGGAGGCGGGCAAGCACGTTCGCGCGCGCGACCCGGTCTAGCGGGCAGCGACTCGCTCAGGGCTTCGTCGCCTCGGCGGCGAGGCCTTCGAGCGCCTTCTTCAGGTTCGGGACCACGGCGCACTTCGGCACGCCGTGACGCGCCGCGAGGAACTGCGGCTCGTTGTAGCCGAGCCAGACCTGGCCCGTGTCGTCCTGCCACGCGAGCGCCTTCAGCGGCAGGTCGATGCCGGCCGACTGCGCGCACTCCATGAAGGGCGTACCGCCCTGCGGATTGCCGAAGATGAGGAGCGCGGTCGGGCGCAGCGTTCGGCCGATCTTCTGCGCGCCGGCGGCGTGGTCGATGCGGGCGAAGATCACGAGGCCCCGCGCCTTCGCCGCCGCCTCGAAGCGGTCGAGCGTCTCCTTCACGGCGTGCGGACTCTTGACGGCGGAGAGACCGTCCGCGGCTCGCGCCGGCGCGGACAGTGCGAGGGGGAGAACGAGCAGGACGGCGGACAACGTGCGGCGCATCGCGAACCTCCTTTGTAAGAGGAAAACCGTTGGCAAGCGGGGCGGCGCTGTCAGATACGCCCCGCGGCGCCGGGCGGATTCGCGCCGGATGCCAGGCGGACGGCTCAGCGCCGCGCGCGCCGGGCCCGCGCCTGCGCGGGGGTCTCCGCCGCCGCGTATGCCTTGATGCCCGCCGCGCGGTCGGGCTCGTGCGGTTCCTTCGCCCCTGGCGGGGGCGACACGGCCGGCGGAAAGAACGCGAGCGTCTGACCCTGCGCGCGCTTCGCCGCCGCGAAGTCGAGCCCGCGCGCGTTCACGCCCTTGGGCGCGACCGACACGCCGTCGACCATCTCCAGGTCGAACCACCACTTCTTCACTGAGTTGATCGAGCCGTTGCCCACCTTGTCGTCGAGCTGCGCGATCCAGCCCCGCGTCCAAGGCACGTGGATCGCGAGCCAGAGGAACGCGCGGTGCGCGAGCAGCCCCTCGGTGTTGTAGGGACAGGTCTTCATGCAGCGCCCGCACGCCGAGCCCTTGGCGTTGTTCACGCGGTACTTCGTGCACTTCTCGACGTCCGGCTTCCACATCTCGTAGCCGTTGAACATCACCTTGGGCCCGAACGGGATCGCGGCGCAGGGGCACTCGCGCGCGCACTTGTTGCAGCGCTCGCAGAAGTCCTGGAGGCCGAAGTCGATCGGCAGGTCGGCCGCGAGCGGCAGATCGGTGGTGAGCACCACGGTCTTGAAGCGCGGGCCGACGAAGGGCGAAAGCACCAGCTCGCCGATGCGCGAGAGCTCGCCGAGGCCCGCCATCAGCGTCGGCGGGATCTGCAGGATGTCGGAGTCGGCGTTGGTCTGCGAGCGGGAGGAATGGCCGAGCCGCCGCAGATGCGCGGCCATCACGCCGGCGATCTCCGCGCCGCGCATGTACGCGCGCATGGACTGCGCGCCGGAGATCCAGTCGTCGCCCGAAGCGCCCTCCATCGTCTCGAAGCCCTGATCGATCAGCATCACGACCGCGTGCTTGTGATACGGCTCGATCGGCCGGCCGTCGTCGTAGTGCGAGTACCACATCCACGGCGAGGCCTGGCAGATCCCGACGAGGTCGGCGCCGAGGTAGTAGCCGAGCGCCTTGATCGCGTCGGCGTTCGCCTTCGCGTCGCCGAGCTCGCGCCGGCGCGCCGCGGTCTCGCCGCCCTGCAGCGGCACCATCTCGCGGATGAGCGGGGTCATCGCGAACGCGTACGGATTCTTGGTCGCGAACCGCAGCCGCTCGCGCTTCGGCTTCTCGCCGAGATCGCCCATGAGGGCGCGCGTGAAGAAGTTCGCGCGCTTGGGCTGGCGCACGATCTCGTCGCCGCGCACGAGCGTGGTCGGCTCGGGCACGCGCTTGATCCTCTCCATCGGGGTGGGGCCGCGATGGAGCGGCCGGTGAGGGTTGGCGAGGCCGCCCTCGAGGCGCGCCCAGCCCGGGCGCGCCCCGCCGGCGCCGAGCCACCAGGCCGGCCCGTGGCTTCGCCACCGGCTGGCGAGCGTGTCGGACGCGAGCGGCAAGTCCGCGGCGATCGCGTAGTCGGTCGTCACGACGCCCGCGCGGAACCGCCGGCCGAGATACGGATTGACCAGCACGCCGTCCTCGGCCCGGGCAAGTCCCGCCTGCACGACGAGCCGGCCGATGTCGACGAGGGTCGTGCCGGCGACGTGGCCGCGCGCAGCGTAGCCCATGTTGCGGAGATAGCCCGCCATCACCACCGCGACCTCCGCCGCCCGCAGGTCCCCGCGCGCCACTTGCGTGCCGCGGATCCAAGCCTCGCCGGGATCGCCCGCGAGCGGCTCCCGGCCGAACTCGACGAGAAACACGAGCGCGTGCGTGTGCGCCGGAGGATCGCCGGGCAGCCAGGCGTCGGCGGGGATCCCGCAGGTCGCCGCCTGCGCGACATCGAGGAAGTACGCCGCGGCCTTCAGGTTGTTCGCACGAACGACCGGGTCCTCCGGAATCGGCGCCTTCGCCGGGGCGGCTTTGCCGTCGAGGAAGCGCGCGAAGAGCCGCTGGTACTCCGGAATCACGTGGGTGATGCCGTCTTCGCCGGGAGAATTCGGATCGGCCGGCAGCGCGCCGGTCTTCGCACCGGCGATCTCGCGCCCGCGCGGCAGCCGCTCGAGCGGGAACGGGCCCAGATGGACGGGGCGGCGCCGATGAGAGAAGAGCCGCATGCGCTTCAGCCGCCGGTCACCGTGCGGCGCAGCGAGAGCACCGCGCTGTCCGGGCTGGTCAGCACCGGGCAGTCGAGGACGGCGGACACCGCCTCGCGGGCGCGCGCCGTCGAGAACTGCGCGAGCATGACCGCGTCGCAGCCGGCGAGCTGCGGCGCCGCCTCGGCGACCAGCCGGTCGTGGGTCGCGCCGTCGCCCGCATCTAGCGCCGACATCGCATCGGGCACGCAGGCGGAGCGCAGCTCGACGGCGTGCCCGGTGGCGCGCGCGAGCTCGCGGAACTCGTCTTCCATCGACGGCACGCTGGGGGCGAACGTCGCCAGGAGCCCCAGCCGCCGGCCGAGCCCGAGCGCCGCGCGGAACATCGCCTCGTTCGGCTTGAGGACCGGCACCTTGCGGCCTTCGCGAGCGGCCTCGATCGCCGGGCCGAACGCCGAACAGGTGAAGAGGATGCCGTCGGCGCCGGTCGCGAGCGCGTAATCGGTCAACGCGGCGAAACGCCGGAACATCGCCGGCGTGAGCTCGCCGTCGCGGCTGCGGTCGCGCGACAGCGAGTCGTCGAGGACATTCATCCGCGCCGCGTCCGGCCAGTGCCGGGCGAAGGCCTCCTCGACCGGCTGCATGGCGACGCGGACGGCGTGGACGAGCGCGATGCGGTGGGCCATCGCGTGAGTTTAGCCGAGGCGCGGCGATATACTCCGCCGCTCGAGGCGAAAGGAGAACCATGAACCAGCTCGACTTCAAGGGCCGGAGCGCGATCGTCACCGGCGGCGCGCAGGGCATCGGGCTCGCGATCGTGAAGCGCCTGCTCGACTCCGGCGCCGCGGTGCGCATCTGGGACCGCGACCGGAAGCTCCTCGACCAGGCGGTCTCTGCGCTGCCCGGCCCGGTGAGCGGCGCGGCAGTGGACGTCACCGAGGCGCCGGTGGTGACCAGGGCGACCGAGGAGGCGCTGCGCGACCTCGGCAAGCTCGACGTGCTGGTGAACAACGCCGGCATCGCCGGGCTGAACGTGCCGACCGTCGACTACCCGGTCGAGGAATGGGAGCGGGTGCTCAAGGTGAACCTCACGAGCCAGTTCCTCTGCTGCCGCAGCGTCGTGCCCCACATGGTGAAGCGAAAGTACGGCCGCATCGTCAACATTGCGTCGGTCGCCGGCAAGGAGGGCAATCCGAACGCGGTCGCCTACTCCGCGTCGAAGGCCGGCGTGGTCTCGCTCACCAAGTCGCTCGGCAAGGAGCTCGCGCAGACCGGGGTGCTGGTGAACTGCGTGACGCCCGCGGCGGCGAAGACCGCGATCTTCGACCAGATGACCCAGACCCACATCGACTACATGCTCTCGAAGATCCCGATGGGCCGCTTCGTGAACGTGGAGGAGGTGGCGGCGCTCGTCTGCTGGCTCGCCTCCGAGGATTGCTCGTTCTCGACCGGCGGCGTGTTCGACATCTCCGGCGGCCGCGCGACTTACTGACGGCCTAGATCGCGGCCTCGGTCTTGGCGTCGAAGAAGTGCAGGCGCTCGGGATCGGCGGCGAGGCGCAGCCGCTCGTGGGCCTTCACGCGGGCGCTCGGCTCGACGCGCGCCACCAGCGCGTTGTCGCCAGCGCGCACGTCCAGCAGGATCTCGGACCCGAGCGGCTCGACGACCTCCACCGTGGCGTCGAAGGCGCTGTCGCCGCCGTCCGCGCCGGCGGCGATCCGCAGCGCCTCCGGACGCACGCCGAGGACGACGCGGGCGCCGCGGTAGGGGCCCAGGCGCTCGACCTTCGCCGCCGGCACCCTCACCCGCAAGCCCGGGTTCTCCGCCCACAGCGCGCCCTTCGCCTCCGCGATCGTGACGTCGGCGAAATTCATCGCCGGCGAACCGATGAAGCCGGCGACGAAGCGGTTGGCCGGACGGCCGTAGAGCTCGAGCGGTTCGCCGACCTGCTGCACCCACCCGTCCTTCATGACCACGACCCGATCGCCGAGGGTCATCGCCTCGACCTGGTCGTGCGTCACGTAGACCGCGGTGGTCTCGAGGCGCTCGTGCAGGCGCTTGAGCTCGACCCGCATCTGGACCCGCAGCTTCGCATCCAGGTTGGACAGCGGCTCGTCGAAGAGGAACAGCTGCGGATGGCGCACGATCGCGCGGCCGAGCGCCACCCGCTGCCGCTGCCCGCCGGAGAGCTGGCGCGGCTTGCGCTGGAGCAGCGCCTCGATGCCGAGGATGTCGGCTGCTTCGCTGACGCGCTTGCGGATCTCCTCGCGCGCGAACTTGCGCATCTGCAGGCCGAAGGCCATGTTGTCGTAGACCGACTTGTGCGGGTACAAGGCGTAATTCTGGAACACCATCGCGATGTCGCGGTCCATCGGCGGCAGGTCGTTCACCACCCGGTCGCCGATCCGGATCTCGCCGGAGCTCACCTCTTCGAGCCCGGCGATCATGCGCAGCGTCGTGGTCTTGCCGCAGCCCGACGGGCCGACGAGGACCATGAACTCCTTGTCCCGGGCGTGGAGGTTGACGTCCTTGACGGCGTGCACGTGGGCGTCGTACCACTTGTTCACGGCGGTGAGCACGACCTCGGCCACGGCTACCCCTTGACCGAGCCGGTCAGGCCGGCGACGTAGTACTCGACGAAGAACGAGTAGACGAGCGCCACCGGCACCGAGCCGAGCAGCGCGCCGGCCATCAGCTGGCCCCAGAAGAAGATGTCGCCGCGGATCAGCTCCGACACGACGCCCACCGGCACCGTCTTCTGCTCGACCGACGAAAGGAACACGAGCGCGTAGATGAACTCGTTCCACGACAGCGTGAACGCGAAGATCCCGGCCGAGAGGATCCCCGGCACCGCCACCGGGAAGATGATCCGCACCATCGCGCCGAACCGCGTCGCCCCGTCGATGCGCGCGCACTCCTCGAGCTCGCGCGGGATGGTCTTGAAGTAGCCCATCAAGAGCCAGGTGCAGAACGGGATCAGGATCGTGGGATAGGTCAGCATCAGCGCCCACGGCGTGTTGCCGAGGTGCATGGTGCGGATGATGTCCGCGAGCGGGATGAAGAGCAGCGTCTGCGGCACGAGGTAGGTGATGAAGATCGCGGTGCCGAGGAACTCCGAGCCCTTGAACCGGAGCCGCGCGAGCGCGTAGCCGGCGAACATCCCGCAGATGAGCGAGATGACCGTCGAGACCGTGGCGATCAGCATCGTGTTCCACAACCACTGCAGGAACTCGGTGCTGGCGAGCAACCCCGTGAAGTGCTCGATCGTCGGGTCGAGCGTCCAGAACGGCGTCGCGTTCGCCGCGCGCCAGGAGCGGTAGAGCTCCGGGTCCGGGCGGAACGCGGTCACCGCCATCCAGTAGAACGGAAACAGCGTGAAGACGATGAACACCGCCAGCGGGATGTAGAAGTAGAGCCACTTCTTCCAGCGCCGCTCGATGACCATGGCCTACGCGCCTTCCATGCGCTTCAGGTAGCGCAGTTGGAACCAGACCACCGCGAACAGCACCGGGAACATGAAGAGCGAGATCGCCGCGCCCTCGCCGAGCAGCCCCGAGGCCACGCCGATCTGGTAGGCGTAGGTGGCGACGAGGTGGGTCGAGTTCGCCGGGCCACCGCCGGTGAGCACGTAGATCAGCTGGAAGTCGGAGAAGGTCTGGATCACCGAGAAGACGACCACCACCAGCGTCACCGGCAGGAGCAGCGGCCAGGTGACGTGCCAGAAGCGGTGCCACGCGTTCGCGCCGTCGAGCGCCGCGGCCTCGTGCAGGTCCGGGTTGATCGTTTGCAGCCCGGCGAGCAGCGTGATCGCGAAGAACGGCATCCCGCGCCAGGTATTGACGAGGATCGCGCACCACATCGCCCAGTCGCCGCTCGACAGGAACGGCAGCCGGTCGGTGATCCAGCCGGCGTGGTAGAGCGTCCAGTTGATCACGCTGAAGGTCGGATCGAACATCCAGCGCCACGCGAAGGTCGAGAGCACCGTCGGAATGATGAACGGCAGCAGCATCGAGGCCCGGATGATCCGTTTGAACCGGAAGTGGCGGTTGAGCAGCAGCGCGAGCCACATCCCGAGCGACAGCTTGAACACCGTCGCCCAGAAGGTGTAGAAGACGGTGTTCTTGAACGCGGTCTGGAAGATCGTGTCCTGCCAGGCCTTCCTGAAGTTGTCGATACCGACGAACTTGCCGGCGGCGCCGACGCTGATGTCGGTCAGCGCGAACCAGATCGCCATCACGAACGGATAGGCGATGAAGACGGTGAGGACGATCACCCCCGGCGCGAGCAGCGCCACCGCGAGCAGGCACTGATTCTCGAGCAGCCGCGTCCAGCGCGAGACGACGACGCCCTCGCCGGAGGGCGCCCGACCCGCGGCGCCCCCCGCACCCGCCACCACGGCCCGCCTCAAGGCCCGACGACTAGCTGTAGACCTTGCGCAGCTCGCCCGCGGCCCATTTCACCGACTCCTCGGCCTTCATCTTGCCGCTCGCGACCTGGGCGTACATGTCGGTGATGATGTACTTGTTCCACACCTCGGCCGCCTTCTTGTTCGGCTCGCCGGCGTAGCCCATGGCGCGGCCGGTGAGCGAGGCCTTGCTGAAGGGCAGCATCACCGGGTCCTCTTTCCACATCGGGTGCTTCTCCCACTCGCGCGTCGGCGCGATCGCGAAGCCCCGCTGCACGACGAACCACTTCTCGTAGTTCTCCCGGGTGTGGGCCCAGCGCAGGAAGTCCTTCGCGGCTTTCTGGTTCTTGGAGTACTTCATGATCATGTGGGTGAACGCGGTGTGGTAGGGCTGATCCCCCGCGGGTCCCTTGGGCAGCGGCGCATGCAGGATGTCGGTATGCAGCGGGGCGCCCTTCTCGGTCTTGAACTTGTCCTTGCCGCGCAGCGCCGCCACGTAGATCGAGGCGCCGTTGAGCGTCGCGCAGATCTCCCCCGAGAGGAACGCGCGGTTGTTGTTGGTGTCGTCCCAGGCGAGGCCGCCCTCGTCGTGCGCGTCCTTCCAGAACGCCGCCATGAAGCTCACCGACTCGATCGTCTGCTTGGAGTCGAGGACCACCTTCCCGGCCTTGTCGATCTCCTGCCCGCCGTACGACCACATGAACGGGTAGGTGAACGTCGGCGCATCGCCGAAGGTGTGGCCGAGCGTCTGGCCGATGGGGCGCTTGGCCGCCTTGAGCTTCTTGCCGATCGCGTGGTACTGCTCCCAAGTCGTGGGGAAGCTCTTCGCGCCGACCTCCTCGAACCAGGACTTGCGATAGGCGACGAGCGCCGGCACCGTGGACCAGGGCATCGCCGCCCAGCGCGCGCCCACCTTGCACAGCGCCTGCGGGAGCCCGTAGATGCCGCCCTGCGCCTTGCCCACCTCCTCGGCGACGTCGCTCACGTCCACCGCCGCGTCGGCGTACAGGTGCGGGTAGTTGTTGAGCAGCATGAAGATGTCGGGACCGCTGCCCGACTGGATCGCCGCCGTGGCGCGCGCCGGGATGTCGTTGGCGTTGATCGTCTCGAGATTGAGCCGGATGCCGAGCGATTTCGACACCACCGGCACGTACTCCTTGCGCAGGACCTCGTCGGCCGCCGGAATGAAGTCGTTCCAGCGCAGCAGGTGGAGCGTCGTGCCCTGCGCGAAGGCCGGTGCGCGCTGCGCGGTGAGAATGCCCTCGATGCCGGCCGCCGCGACGCCGGCACCGACGGCCTTGATGAACGTTCTGCGCTTCATGCGCTCCTCCTTGTAGTGGCTTGCCGCGATTGCGTTTCAACGCGTCCCCAGATTGCGGGCTGGTGTCAAGCGGCCGCCGCGGCTCACGGCCGAACGACATCGTATTGCGGACAGATCGGCTGGAGACTCCCCCTTTGCGACGGTGCGGAAGCTATCACACACGACCGTCCAAGGGTTGTCAATCAAACGCCCGCGCATTGCCGCGCGCGGCGGCCGCCGACCTCGAGTTCCTCGTCCAGTCGGCCCGATCTATACTGCCGCTCGCCGGGCGCCGGAACGCCCGCGTAGCGCCACAGCCCATCCCGGGGTACCCGATGCCTGAGCCGAAGAATCCCAAGCTCCGCTCCGCCGAGTGGTTCGGCCGCACCGACCGCGACGGCTTCATCTACCGCAGCTGGGTGAAGAACCGCGGCGTGCCGCACGACCAGTTCGACGGGCGGCCGGTGATCGGCATCTGCAACACGTTCTCGGAGCTCACGCCGTGCAACTCGCACTTCCGTACGCTCGCCGAGCACGTGAAGCAGGGCGTGCTCGACGCCGGCGGCTTCCCGCTCGAGTTCCCGGTGATGTCGCTCGGCGAGACGCTGCTGCGCCCGACGGCGATGATGTTCCGCAACCTCGCCAGCATGGACGTCGAGGAGTCGATCCGCGCCAACCCGATCGACGGCGTGGTGCTGCTCTTCGGCTGCGACAAGACGACGCCGGCGCTGCTCATGGGCGCCGCGAGCTGCGACGTGCCCGCGATCGGCGTCTCGGGCGGGCCGATGCTCTCCGGGAAATGGCGCGGCCAGGACATCGGTTCCGGCACCGGCGTGTGGCAGATGTCGGAGGAGGTCCGCGCCGGCCGGATGCCGCTCGCGGACTTCTTCGAGGCCGAATCGTGCATGCACCGCTCGCACGGGCATTGCATGACGATGGGGACCGCCTCGACCATGGCGTCGATGGTCGAGGCGCTCGGGATGGGCCTGCCGGGCAACGCGGCGATCCCGGCAGTCGACGCGCGGCGCAACATCATCGCCCGGATGGCGGGCCGGCGCATCGTCGACCAGGTGCGCGAGGACCTCACCATGTCGCGGATCCTCACCCGGGAAGCGTTCGAGAACGCGATCATGGCGCTCGCCGCGATCGGCGGGTCGACCAACGCGGTGATCCATCTGCTGGCGATCGCCGGCCGCATCGGCGTCAAGCTCGAGCTCGACGATTTCGATCGGATCGGCAGCCGCCTCCCGTGCCTCGTGAACCTGCAGCCCTCCGGCAAGTACCTGATGGAGGACTTCTACTATGCCGGCGGGCTGCCCGCCGTGCTGCGCGAGCTCGGCGCCGCTGGCGTGCTGCACAAGGACGCGCTCACCGCGAACGGCCGGACGATCTGGGACAACAACAAGGACGCGCCGTGCTACGCCCGCGAGGTGATCTTCGCCTACGACCGGCCGTTCAAGCCGGGCGCCGGGATCGCGGTGCTGAAAGGCAACCTCGCGCCGGACGGCGCGGTGATCAAGCCGTCCGCGGCGACCGATTCGCTGCTCAAGCACCGCGGGCGCGCGGTCGTCTTCGAGGACATCGACGATTTCCACAAGCGGATCGACGACGAGGGGCTCGACATCGACGAGACCTGCGTGATGGTCCTGAAGAACTGCGGGCCGAAGGGCTATCCCGGCATGGCCGAATCGGGGAACATGCCGCTGCCCCCGAAGGTGCTCCGCAAGGGCGTCACCGACATGGTGCGCATCTCGGACGCGCGGATGAGCGGGACGGCCTACGGCACCGTCGTGCTCCACACCGCGCCCGAGGCGGCGGCCGGCGGCCCGCTCGCGTTCGTGCGCAACGGCGACGTGATCGAGCTCGACGTCGAGCGGCGCCGGCTGCACCTCGAGGTCGCGGATGCGGAGCTCGCGCGCCGCAAAGCCGAGTGGCGGGGGCCGCCGCAGCACCTGGCGCGCGGCTACTACAAGCTCTACACCGACCACGTGACGCAGGCAAACCGCGGCGCCGACCTCGACTTCCTGGTCGGGAAGAGCGGCGCGGCGGTGCCCAGGGACAATCACTAGTTATGCGTCGCAAAGGGCGCGACGCATAACTCGCGCCGATTGGAGCGGCGAAAGAGCGCCGCCGCTCAATCGGCGCGAGGCGGCAGCATTGGAGACGGTCATGGCCGAGTACACGCTGTACTGCTTCGCCCAATCCGGCAACGCCTACAAGGCGGCGCTCATGCTCAACCTCTGCCGCGCCGACTGGGCGCCGCGGTTCGTCGACTTCTTCAACGGCGAGACGCGCACGCCCGAATACCGTGCGCAGGTCAACGAGATGGGCGAGGTCCCGGTGCTCGAGCATCGCGGCCGGCGCCTCACCCAGTCGGGGGTGATCCTCGACTACCTCGCGGCCACGTTCGGCAAGCTCGGCGGGAAGACCGACGAGGAGCGGCGCGAGATCCTGCGCTGGACGCTGTGGGACAACCACAAGCTGACGAGCTACATCGCGACGCTGCGGTTCCTCGTCCAGTTCGCCAAGACCGGGGAGACCCCGGTGACCGAGTTCCTGCGCGGGCGGGTGAAGAGCGCGCTCGGGATCCTCGACAAGCATCTCGGCGCGCAGCCGTTCGCAGTCGGAGACCGGCTCACCACCGCCGATCTCTCGATGTGCGGCTACCTCTACTGGCCGGAGGAGTTCGGGGTGTCCTGGACGGACTTCCCGGGCATCGCCGCCTGGCTCGAGCGCATCCGTGCCCAGCCCGGCTGGGTGCATCCCTACGAGCTGATGCCGGGGCATCCGCTACCGGCGAAGGCCTGAGCGGGAAGCCACCCACGGCGCCCGCCTTCGCCCGACGAGCCAAGTGAGCCGGCTGCGGCTGCTCGCCGACGATCTGACCGGCGCGCTGGAGACCGCCGCGCAGTTCACCGGCGCGCTCGGCCCGGTGCGCGTGCGCTTCAGGGCCGACGACTGGCGCGCGGCGGAGGACGCGCTCGCCTTCGACAGTGCGACCCGCGAGGCGGACGAGAGCCGCGTCGCCGCCGAGCTGTGGCGCCTCGCACGCTTCTTCACCGGCGCGGGCCTCGCGTTCAAGCGCCTCGACGGACTGCTCCGCGGCCACCCGGCGCTGGAACTCGAGCGCGCGCTGCGCCTCGGCGGGTTCCGCAGCTGCGTCATCGCGCCCGCCGACCCGGCGCAGGGGCGCGCGACGCGCGGTGGCGCGCAGCACGCGCGCGACGGCGACGGCGCGTGGCGGCCGGTGCGCGCGGAGCTCGCCGCCGACCTCCGCGCGCTCGGCATCGATCTCCGGATCGCGCCGCGCCCCGACGCGATCGGGCGCGAGGGCGTCTTCCTGTGCGACGCGGAGACCGAGGCGGAGCTCCGCGCGATCGCGCTGGCGGGAAAGCGGCTCGCGCCGCCGGTGCTCTGGTGCGGGACCGCGGCGCTCGCCCGGGCGCTCGTCGCCGCGCCGCCGCGCCTGGAGCTCGTGCCGCCGGAACCGCTGCTCGCCATCGTCGGCTCGCACCACCCGGCGACGCGCGCCCAGCTGGATCGCGTCGAGGGCAGCCACCCCGAGCGCTGGATCGCGGTGCGCGAGGGCGCGGCGGAGGCCGAGGAGGTGCGGGGATGCCTCGCCGCGCGCGGCGCGGCGCTCGTGACGTTCCTGCTGCCCGATTACATGTTCGACGCCGAAGCGACGCGGCGGCTCGAGGCCATCCTCGCGGAGCTCCTGCCGCAGCTCGACCCGCCGGCGGGGCTCTTCGTCTCGGGCAGCGCGACGCTGCGCGGCGTCGCGGCCGCGCTCGACGCCGAGGCGCTCGACGTCGTCGGCGAGCTCCGACGAGGCCTCCCGACGGCGCGGCTGCGCGGCGGTCTCTGGGACGGCGTGCCGGTGGTGTCGAAGGCGGGGGCGGTCGGGGACGCCGAGCTCCTCGCGCGGTTGCTCGCGCGGCCGGGCGAGCCGTTCGACGAATAGCGCCGCGGAGGGGCTAGAATCTCGCCGCCTCCAGCGCGCAAGCCGAGGACCCCCCATGCTCCAGGCCGCCGACATCGTCATCCGCCTCAATCCCGCCGACGACGTGGTCATCGCCCGCGTCGAGATCCCCGCGGGAACGATGCTGCTCCGCGAGGGCGTCCGCACCGCGGTGAAGGTCGCCGCCGGACACAAGCTCGCGGTGCGGGACGTGAAAGCCGGCGCGCCGGTGCGCCGCTACAACCAGATCATCGGGTTCGCGACGCGCGACATCAAGGCAGGCGACCACGTTCACGTGCACAACCTCGGGATGGGCAACCGCGAAGGAACGCATGGGGCCCCTGCCCCCATGCTCGGGCGCGACTACGCGTTCTGCGCCGATGCGAGACCCACCGAACGCATCACGCCGCAGGCGACCTTCCAGGGCGTCGTCCGGCCGGACGGGTGGGTGGCGACGCGCAACTACATCGGCGTCATCACCAGCGTCAACTGCTCGGCCACGGTCGCGCGCCTGATCGCGCGCAAGTTCGAGAACCGCCTCGACGACTGCCCGAACGTCGACGGCGTCGTGGCGCTCACCCACAAGACCGGCTGCGGCATGGCCTCGGACGGCGAGGCGATCAACCTCCTGCGCCGGACGACCGCGGGCTATATCCGGCACGCGAACTTCCACTCGGTGCTGCTCGTCGGCCTCGGTTGCGAGGCGAACCAGATCAACGAGCTGCTCGCCGCCCAAGGGCTCGCGCGCACCGATCATCTCCACGCCTACTCGATCCAGGACAAGGGGGGCACGCCGAAGGCGGTGGAGGAAGGCGTCGCGCGCATCAAGGAGCTGCTGCCCGACGCGAACCGCGTGAAGCGGGAGACGGTGCCGGCGAGCCATCTCGTCCTCGGGCTCCAGTGCGGCGGCTCCGACGGCTACTCCGGGATCAGCGCGAACCCGGCGCTCGGCGCGGCGGTCGACCTGCTCGTGCGGCACGGCGGCACCGCGATCCTGTCCGAGACGCCGGAGATCTACGGCGCCGAGCATCTGCTGACGCGGCGCGCCGTGACGCGCCCGGTCGGCGAGAAGCTCGTCGCCCGCATCCGGTGGTGGGAGGACTACACGCGGCGCAACGGCAACGAGATGAACAACAACCCGACGCCCGGCAACAAGGCGGGCGGCCTGACGACGATCCTCGAGAAGTCGCTGGGCGCGGTCGCGAAGGGCGGCACGACGAACCTCGTCGACGTCTACGAGTACGCCGAGCCCGTCACCGCCAAGGGTTTCGTGTTCATGGATACGCCCGGCTACGACCCGGTGTCGGCGACCGGGCAGGTCGCCGGCGGCGCGAACATGGTGTGCTTCACCACCGGCCGCGGCTCCGCCTACGGCTGCAAGCCCGCGCCGTCGCTCAAGCTCGCGACCAACACGCCGCTCTTCCAGCGCCAGGAAGACGACATGGACATCAACTGCGGCACGGTCGTCGACGGGAAGGAGACGATCGGCGAGGCCGGCGCGCGCTTTTTCGAGCTCATCCTGCGGACCGCCTCCGGCGAGCGCACGAAGAGCGAGCTGTGGGGCTACGGCGAGGACGAGTTCGCGCCGTGGACCCTCGGCGCGACGATGTAAGTTCGACACCCTCCGCTCGCGTCGACGCGCGAGCGATCCCGGCGTTCCCCCTCGCCTGCGCGCAGCGCGGGAGAGCGCTACGGGTGAGGGCATCCAGGACTTCCCCCTAGAGCGCCTCGGGCGCTCCCCTAACCGGGCGTCGGCGCGCCGACACTCGTGTCGGAACATCGTGCCGAGTGAGCAATCGTGCCGACCGACGGTCGTGAACTAGGTCACGAACGGCCATGACGGCGGCATAACGCTATGGCATAGTCGGGCCGCGAAAACAACAACACAGGCAGCACCGGGCCGGCGGTTTCGCGTCTCCCGCTGGCACCTCCGGACGAAGACGCCCGATTTGCGAGGAACCCGCCCTCTCGCCCGCGAGGCGGCCGCGCCACGGCGCCGCCGTGAAGGCCTCCGCGCCCGGCGCGAGCGGCGAGTTCGCTCCAGAGGTTTACGAGTATGGCAACGTCCGTGCGGCCCCCCGGCCTGGCCGTCGACGCCGGCTCCCGGTCGGCGCCGGAGAGCAAGGCGCTGATCAGCCAGTGCCGCGAGCTCGCGCGCTCCAAGCTGAGCGGGATCGTCGCCGACGCGCTCGACAAGGTCGAGAACGATCTCTTCAGCCTCGCCGAAGCCTCGACGTCGCGCGCCGAGCAGCAGATCCTCTTCGAGGCGATGGCGCAGGTGAAGAAGAATCGCGCCGAGATCAAGGCCTCCTTCGACCGCTACTTCATCGAGATCTTCGAGCGGCGCGTGTCGTCGCGGCGCGCCGCGGCCGGGAGCGCGAAGAACGAGGTGCGGGTCGAGAAGCTCACGCTCGTCGACGACGCGGCAATGGAGGAGGATCTGGTCGTCAGCGACCTCGCGCGCAAGACCGCGAACCGCATCGATCCCGATCAGCTCCTCGGCATCCGCGCCCGGTTCGGGCACCTGCTCGCGAGTGACGCGATCGAGGACGACACCGCCAACCCGCTGTCGCCGGAGGCGGTGTTCGAGGCGCTCAAGCTCGCCTGCGCCAAGCTGCCCGGCGACTTCGCCGTCAAGCGTTCGATGCTGAACGCGTTCCAGCCCTACGTCGCGGCCGGCATCACGCACGTCTACGCCGACGTCAACCAGAACCTGATCGCCCACCACGTCCTGCCGCGGATCAAGCATCACGTGAAGCGCGCGGCCGACACCGGCGTCGGCGCCTCGCAGCCGCTCGCCGTGAACCCGGCGCTCGCCGCGAGCCAGGCGATGAACCTCGCCCAGCTCTTGGGCGGCGCACAGAGCGCCGCCGCGGCGATGAGCGCGAGCCAGGCGCTCAGCCTCGGCCAGCTGCTCGGCGGCGCGGGCTCCGCCGAGCAGCTCTCGCAGCTCGTCGCCAACGTGCTGAACGGGCCGCCGGCGGCACGCTCGCAGGTGACGCGGATGCTCGCCGACCCGCAGCGCTACGCGATGGAGAACGCGCTCGCGCTGCCGGCGAGCCCGGCGCTGCTCACGTCGCTCTCGGCGCTGCAGTCGGCCACGCTGCCGAGCGAGAGCGGCGCGTTCGACTTCATGGCCGCGCTCGGCGACCAGGTGCGGTCGCAGAGCCATCCGCTCGACCAGCTCACGATCGAGCTGGTCAACATGGTCTTCGACTACATTCTCGACGACCGGCAGGTCCCCGACACCGTCAAGCGCGAAATCTCGCGCCTGCAGATCGTCGCGGTGAAGGCGGCGATCCTCGACCGCACGTTCTTCGCCCGCCGCAACCATCCGATGCGGCAGCTGCTCGATCGGGTCGCCGAGGTCGCCTCCGACCCGGAGGTCGCGACCGACGAGGCGGCGCGCTTCGTGATCGGACTGCGCGGAACGGTCGATTACCTGGTCCACAAGTTCACCGACGATCTCGCGATCTTCACCGCCGCGCTCGAGACGCTCGAGAAGATCGTCGCGGAGGAGCGCGAGTCGCGGCAGAAGGAGCTCGCGCCCACCACCGTCGAGCTCGCGCGCAAGGAAGAGGCCGAGATCGCCCATACGACGGCGCTCGCCGAGATCAAGCGCCGGGTCACCCGCAAGACCCCGGCGTTCGTCCGCGAGTTCCTGTACCAGTGGTGGACCAAGACGCTCGTCGACGGGTACACGAAGGAGCGCGAAGGCGACGACTCCTGGACGCACCGGCTCGGCGTCGTCGACGCGCTCGTCTGGAGCGTATCGCCGCTGCGCACCGCCGAGATCCAGCAGCTCGCCGCCATGCTGCCGACGCTGATGCGGAGCCTGCTGCGCGGCATGAACGCGATCGACATGCCGCCCGATGCCCGCCACGGCTTTTTCAACCAGCTGATGCAGGCGCACACCGCCGCGATCAACGTCGCGAAGGCGCAGGCGGCGAAGGCCCAGCAGCCCGTGGCCGCCGCCGAGGGGGCCGAGGCCGACGCCGACGCCGACGCCGGCCCGCCGACCGAGCCCGACGCCGCCGACGTGGCGCAGGCGGCGGCGCCGCCGGCGGACGACTACTTCGTCCACACCGCGATGGCCCTCGAGCGCGGCGCGGTCGTGGAGTTCCTCGACGGCCAGACCGAGATCCGCTCGAAGCTGATCTGGGTGAGCCCGAAGCAGACGATTTTGCTGTTCACCTCGAGCGCGACCGGGGCGCGCAAGCTCACCCCGCCGGCGTTCGCCGAGCTGCTGCGCGACGGCAAGGCGCGCGTGGTCGAGGTCTCGGAGGCGCTCATGGATCGCGTGGTGCACGCGATGATGGGGCCCGAGTCCCTGCCGGCCGCCGCCTGACGACCGAAGGAATCGGCCCGGCCCAGGTTCTCTCCCGCGACCCCGCAAACCGGCGGGCTGCCTCCCTCGCCGCCAAGCACGGCAGCCCGATTCCGCGGGGTCGCGTTTTTCTTTCCCGCCCTGCCCCCCCGTCAAGGGTGAGCGCGGTGTCGTGGCCGGGGACGGGCCCGAGCGACGCGCGGCGGCGGGTTTCGCGCGGTCGCCGCGCCGGCGCTAGCGCACGCCGCGGCGCGCCAGGAGCGCGGCAAGCGCCGCGTTGACGCGGTCCGGCGCCTCCAGCATTGCGAAGTGCCCCACGCCGGGCACGATCTCGATCCGGGCGCGCGGTGCGTGCCGGCGCACGAGCTCGAGCCACGGCGAGGTCGCGCCGCGCGCGAGCGGCACCCTGCCACGCTCCGGCGAGACCGCCGTGCTCTGGATCACCAGCAGCGGGACCCGGAGGCTGCCGAGCGCGCCCGTCATCCGCCGCGCGTCCCAGTCGACCATGCTCGGCCAAAGGACCGCGCCGATCGCCTCGGGCAGCGTCAGGGCGCGCGCGATCATCCGCTCGGCCTCCGCGCCGGGGGCGAGGAACATCTGCGCGAACAACGGGCGGATGAAATCGGCGTAGCCGGCGGCGATCGTTGCGCGCGCGGTCTCGGCCGCGCGCTCGCCGGCGGTGCCCATGGAACTGCCGTCGATCAGCGCGACGCCGACGATCCGCTCCGGCGCGTTCGCATACCCCTGGAGCACGACCCGACAGCCCATGCTGTGGCCGACCAGGACGACTTCGGTCAGATCGAGCGCGGCGAGGAGCCCGGCGACGTCGGCACCGTAGGTGTCGATGCTGCACGCGGCGGGGTCGCCCGGCGAGGCGCCATGGCCCCGCAGGTCGCAGGCGACGACGGCGTGCCGGTCGGCGAAGGCGTCGATCTGCTCGCGCCAGTCCTCGTGCGCGCACGCGAAGCCGTGGACGAACACGAGCGCGGGCGTGCCCGCTCCGGCGCGCGCGTAATGCAGCGTGGTGCCGTTCACCGCGGCGTAGGGCATGGCCGGTGATTCGGGCAGAGGGTTGGACGACATTATCGGCGCGCTCTGCCCGCGCGCCACAGCGATGCAACGAGATGCGGCCGGCGGGTTCCCGGCCCGTGGCTCAACCGCCGCCCGGCGGCGGCCCGATCAGCAGGTCGGAACCCGCGCCGGCTCGCCCGGCTGCCGGTCGCAGGACTGCGAGCCGGACGCCGCCGCGAGCCAGTGCGGGGTCTCTACGACTTGAGCCGATGCTGGCGCAGCCCCGGCCGCCGCCAGGATGAGGCAGGCTGCGGCGAGGCTGCGCGCGAGCATCTTCGGTCCCGCTTACTGGGCGTAGCTCTTGAACGGGTCGGAACCGGGGATCTCCTGGGCAGCGCCCTGGAGCCGGATCGTCTCCGACACCGCGAACTTGCGCGGCGCCCAGGGCTCCTCGGTGTAGGTGTTGTTCTCGACGGCGAGCGCGACACCTTGGGCCCCGAGGCCCAGCAGAACCACAGCGATCAGCTTCTTCATGACTCTCTCTCCTTAGGTTGAGGGACAAGCAAAACGGTTTTGGGGTTGATCGAAGCCGCCGGCTCGTCACCGCAACCTCGATGCCCGCCCATATGCAAGGCCCTCGTTCGTCGGATGCCCCGGCCGGTCCTTACGCGCGGGAGAATGTCACGCGGGCGGCGACGCGCCCGGGAAGTAAGGCGACGGGGACGCCCGCGACTAAGCGCGCCGCGCCGGAGGGTCGCGGCTACTCCCCGATCTGGAGCAGCATCCCGCGCTTGCGCGCGCCGTTGAACGAGGCGAGGAAGACCGCCACGCCGACAAGGAGATAGAGCGCGTTGAGCCCGGCGGTGGTCCAGAAATAGTCCCACCGGAACGTGCCCTCGAGCAGCACCGCGCGCATCCCCTCGAACACGTGGCTCGTCGGCAGCCACCACGCCACCGCCTGGAGCCAGGGGGGCAGCACGTCGATCGGATAGTAGATGCCGCTGAGCGGCGCCGCGATGAAGATCGCGCCCCAGGCGAAGTTCTCCGCCGCGAGCCCGTACCGCATCACCAGCGCCGACACCATCAGGCCGACCGACCAGGCGGTCACGAGGAGGTTCGCGAAGAACGACACGAGCGGCAGGCCGAGGTCGAAGATCGATGTCTGGTAGAGCGCGATCGCGAGGGCGACCGCCGTGCCGACGCCGATCACGGTGCGGATCAGCGACACGCCGATCATCGCGGCGACGAGCTCGAGCGGCCGGAGCGGGCTGACGAACAGATGCCCCAGGTTGCGCGAGTACAGCTCCTCGAAGAACGACAGCGCGACGCCGAGCTGGCCGCGGAACAGGATCTCCCAGAGGAGCAGCGCCGACACGAGCACCCCGGGCACCTGCGCGATCAGCGACGAGTTGGTCGCCAGGAACTTGGCGATGAACGCCCAGAGCACCATCTGCATCGTGGGCCAGTAGGCCATCTCGACCACCCGCACCCACGACTTCTTGAAGAGGTACAGGTGACGCAGGATCATCGCGTAGATCCGGCGCGCGCTCAGCGCGGCGGGCGAGCTCATTGGACTCGCGTGGCCCGGGATCCGCCCTTGGCCCGCCGCGCTCATTGGACTGCCCTCGCGCCGAAAGCGCGCTCGGGGTTCGCCCAAGACGGGGGAGGGGCCCTGTCTTCCCTCCCGGGGGGCGGCCCGGCGGGGCTCATGCGGCTGCCTCCAGCGGCTCGCCGTCCCGCCGCCGCGCGACGTCCAGAAACACCTCCTCCATGTTGCGCCGGCCGTACCGCGCGAGCAGCTCGGCCGGCGAGCCGGTGTCGACGATCCTGCCGGCGCGCATCATCAGCACCGCGTCGCACATGCGCTCGACCTCGAGCATGTTGTGCGAAGCGAGCAGCAGCGTCGCGCCGGTCTCGCGCTTGTAGTCCATGAGCTGCGTGCGCACGCGGTCGGCGATGTCCGGATCGAGCGACGCGGTGGGCTCGTCGAGTAGCAGCAGCTCGGGTGCGTTCAGCAGCGCCTTCGCGATCGAGACCCGGGTGCGCTGCCCGGCGGAGAGCGTGCCGTAGGCGCGCTTGCGGAACGCGCCGAGCTCGAGGGTGTCGACGAGCGCCGCGATCCGCCGGCGCGGTCGCGCCACGCCGTAAAGCCGCGCGAACACGGTGAGGTTCTCCTCCACGGTGAGCTTGCGCGGCAGGTCGACGTACGGGGAGGTGAAGTTCATGCGGGGGAGCACGCGGTAGCGGTGGCGCGCGATGTCCTCCCCGAGCACGACGATGCGGCCGGCGGTCGGCAGCAGGACGCCGAGCAGCGTCGAGATCGTGGTGGTCTTGCCGGCGCCGTTGCCGCCGAGCAGCGCGGCGGTGGCGCCGCGCGCGACGGTGAACGAGACTTCGCGCACGGCCTCGACCTTGCCGAAACGCTTTGTGAGCCCGCTGACCTCGACGGCGTTCATCGGCTGGGGGCGGCCCGGGCTTCGGCACGCGTCATCGCGGCCACCGCGGGGCTCGGACCGAAAACGCGCAACGGGTTGCTCGGCCGCCGCTCGCGCGCGGCGCGCTAGGCGCCGCGGCCGCCTAGCCGCGTTTCCATTTGATCGAGCAGCCGAGCGCGGCGGTCTGCTCGGCGGGTCCCCGCCCGGTCTTGGCGATGCCCGCCATCGCCTCGAACAGCTCGCGCCGCGCGTCGGGAATCGGGGCGGTCCGCGACGCGTCGAGGCGGCCGTGGTACTGCAGCCCGAGGTCGGCGTTGAAGCCGAAGAACTCGGGCGTGCAAACCGCCCCGTAGGCTTTCGCGACCGCCTGCGTCTCGTCGAGCACGTAGGGAAACGGGAACGCGAACTCCAGCGCGACCCGCTTCATGTTCGGGAACGAGTCCTCCGCGTACTCGGTCGGGTCGTTCGACATGATCGCGATCGCGCCGATCCCGTGCGTGCGCAGCTCGTTCGCGTCGCGCACGATGCGCTCGCGGATCGCCTTGACGTACGGGCAGTGATTGCAGATGAACATCAGCAGCAGGCCCTTCGGCCCGCGCGCGCTCGCGAGCGTGTGACGCTGGCCGTCGACGCCCGGCAGATCGAAATCGACGGCTTTCCAGCCGAAATCGCACACCTGGGTTTGCGCCGCCATACGGGGAATCTTGCGGTGAAGACGAAGCTAAAATCTTAGCATGCAGCCCAGTCCTGCCCGCGCGCCGCGCTTCTACTGCGACGCGCCGCTGCCGCCGGGCGCAACCGTGGCGCTGTCGGAGCGCGCCGTGCGGCACGTCGCCGCCCTGCGTCTCAGGGAGGGCGATCCGGTCGTGCTCTTCAACGGCGACGGCCACGAGTCCGCGGCAACCCTCGTGGGGATCGACCGGCGCGGCGCCGCCTGCCTGGTGCAGAGCCGCCGCGCAGTGGACCGCGAGTCGCCGCTCGCGGTGCACCTCGCGCAGGGCGTTTGCGCCGGCGACCGCATGGATCTCGTGCTGCAGAAGGCGACCGAGCTGGGGGTGGCGTCGCTCCAGCCGCTGGTGACCGCGCGCTCGATCGTCCGGCTGTCGACCGAGCGGCGGGGCCGGCGCGAGACGCACTGGCAGAACGTCGTGATCGCGGCGTGCGAGCAATGCGGCCGCAACCGCCTCCCGGCGGTCGAACCGACCGTGGCGTTCGCGGAGTTTCTCGCCCGACCCGCGCGCGAGGGCGCGCGCGTGCTGCTCGTGCCCGAAGGCGAGACGACGCTCCGCGCGCTCGCGCCGCGCGCGCCGCTGACGGTGCTGATCGGCCCGGAGGGCGGGCTCGCGCCGGAGGAGCGCGCCCTCGCGCTCGCCGCGGGTTTCAGCGCGGTGCGCTTCGGGCCGCGCATCCTGCGGACCGAGACCGCGCCGCTCGCAGCGCTCGCGGCGCTGCAGGCGCTGCACGGCGACTGCTGACGGCGTGCTGAAAAACCCGGAGATCGACCGCGAGGGGGATTTACAAGGGGCTTGCCGCTTGTCCGTTCGGGGATATTCGAGGGGGATTCCCCCGCGTTCGTACGAAAGGGGTTGGGCGCGCATGCGGCCGCGGTCGCACGGCGCAACTCGCGCAAGTATTTTTCAAGGGCCTGCTGACGCTAGAATGCGCGCCGACGAGACGTGAACAAGCCGATGCCCGCAAAGCCCGATGCGAATTTCGTGACCTGGTTCCGCTCGGTCGCGCCGTATTTCCACGCGTTTCGCGGGCGCACGTTCGTGATCGCGTTCGGCGGCGAGCTCGTCGCGGAGGGTCGGTTCGTGTCGCTCGCCCACGACCTCAACCTGCTGCACAGCGCCGGGATCCGGCTCGTGCTCGTCCACGGCTCGCGCCCGCAGATCGAGGCGCAGCTGAAGGCCCGGCAGATCCGGTCGCGCTACCATCGCGGCCTGCGGGTGACCGATCCGGTCGCGCTGGAGTGCGTAAAGAAGGCCGTGGGACTGCTGCGCGTCGAGATCGACGCGCTGCTGTCGCTCGGTCTTCCGAACACGCCCATGGCCGGGGCGGCGATCAACACCGTTTCGGGCAACTTCATCACCGCGCGGCCCATGGGCGTGCACGACGGCGTCGACTACCAGCATACCGGCACCGTGCGCAAGGTCGATGCCCAGGCGATCGCCGGCTGCCTCGACGCCGGGAACATCGTCGTCGTCTCGCCGATCGGCTACTCGCCGACGGGCGAAGTCTTCAACCTTGCGATGGAGGAGGTCGCCGTCGCGACCGCGACGGCGCTCGGCGCGGCGAAGCTCGTCTTCCTCTCCGACGCGCCGGTCCTAGACGGCGACGGCGCGGTGCGCCCCGAGCTCACCGCGAACGAGGCCGAGCGGCTGCTCGCGCAGGGGAGCCACCGGTTGAGCAGGGAGACGCGCGCCTGCCTCGCGCGCGCGCTCGAGGCGGTCCGGGCCGGCGTCGAGCGTGCGCACGTCGTCCGGCGGAACGCCGACGGCGCGCTGCTGATCGAGCTCTTCACCCACGAGGGCTCGGGCAGCATGATCACCGCCGACAAGCTCGAGCGGCTCCGCCGCGCCGCCATCGACGACGTCGGCGGGATCCTGCGCCTCATCGAGCCGCTCGAGGCGGACGGCACGCTCGTGCGCCGCGGCCGCGAGCTGCTCGAGCAGGAAATCGGCCGGTTCACGGTCCTCGAGCACGACCGGCTGATCCTCGGCTGCGCGGCGCTGTATCCGTTCCCGAAGGTGCGCGCCGGCGAGCTCGCATGCCTCGCGGTGCGGCCCGACCACCGCGGGGCGGGTCACGGCGACAAGCTGATGGGCGCGATCGAGCGCCAGGCGCGCGCGGCCGGGATGAAGAAGCTCTTCGTGCTCACGACCCGCGCCGCGCACTGGTTCGTCGAGCGCGGGTTCGGCGAGGCGCCGATCGACGCGCTTCCGGCCGCGAAGCAGGTGCTCTACAACTGGCAGCGCCGCTCCAAGGTACTGGTCAAGCCGCTGCGCTGACCGGCGCCGCGCGGCGACGGTCTCCGGGACTAGAATCCCGGGCGCGAGGGGCGCGACCGCCATGGCGAGAACCGTGAAATGCGTGAAGCTCGGCCGCGAGGCCGAGGGGCTCGACTTCCCGCCGCTCCCGGGCGAGCTCGGGAAGCGGATCTACGAGCACGTGTCGAAGGAGGCGTGGGAGCTGTGGCGGGGCCAGCAGACCCGCCTCATCAACGAGAACCGCCTGAGCCTCGCCGATCCGCGCGCCCGGAAGTACCTGCTCGAGCAGACCGAGAAGTTCTTCTTCGGCGGCGGCGCGGACGAGGCGTCCGGGTACGTGCCGGTCAAGAAGTAGCCGACCGCTACCGTCCTGAAACGACGCGGCCGCCCGCGGGCGGCGTCGGCCGTGCCGGTCGGGCCGCGCTATTCGTTCACCGCCCGCGCGACCTCTTCGGACCGCAGGTGACGCACGTCGCGGCCCTCGACCATGTAGACGACGTACTCGGCCATGTTCTTCGAGTGGTCGCCGATGCGCTCCAGCGCCTTCGCGACGAACAGGATCTCCAGGCACCGGCTGATCGTCCGCGGGTCCTCCATCATGAAGGTGATCAGCTGGCGCAGGATCGAGCGGAACTCGTTGTCGACCACGTCGTCCTGCTCGACCACTTCCTGGGCGGCCTTCACGTCGAGGCGCGCGAAGGCGTCGAGCGCCTTGCGCAGCATCGCCAGCGCGAGGTTGGCGACGTGCCGCACCCCGATCCGCGGCATGTGCATGCTGTCGGCCTCGTGGATCAGCTTCGCCATGCGCGCGATCTTCTCGGCCTCGTCGCCGATCCGCTCGAGGTCGGTGATCGTCTTGATCACCGCGATGATGAGCCTGAGGTCGCTCGCCGCCGGCTGGCGGCGCGCGATGATGTGGCTGCACGCCTCGTCGAGCTCGACCTCCATCGCGTTGACGCGGTGGTCGTTCTGCTTGACGCGCTCGATCTCCTCCATGTTGCCGGTGGAGAGCGAGTCGATCGCGCGGCGGATCTGCTCCTCGACGAGCCCGCCCATCTGCAGGACGCGCGTGCGGACCGCCTCCAGCTCGGCGTCGAACTGCTTCGAGGTGTGTTCGGGCATGACGGCTTCGACTCTGGACCGCGCAGACTAGGGTACCACCGTGACCGCGATATTACAGCCCCGTACGGAGCGGTTCGGCGACGCACAGCGTCGCCGAACACGACGTTCCCCTCGCCCGCGCCGCAGGCGTGGGAGAGGGGCTAGGGGTGAGGGCGGAGGGCTCGGCCCGGTGGCCGGCGCGGAGCGGGCCTCACGCCCGCGCGAGCGTCCGCACCCCGCCCTGCGTTCCGAGCAGCAGCACGTCGGCGCCGCGGCGGGCGAAGAGCCCGTTCGTGACGATGCCGGCGATGTGATCGAGCTCGCCCTCGAGCGCGACCGGGTCGCGAATCGCGAGGCCGGCGACATCGATGATCAGGTTTCCGTTGTCGGTCACGAAGCCCTCCCGCAAGCGGGGCTCGCCACCCAGCCCGGCGAGCGCGCGCGCGACGTGCGCGCGCGCTATCGGGATCACCTCGACGGGCAGCGGGAACTTCCCGAGCACGCCGACCAGCTTCGACTCGTCGGCGATGCACACGAACTTCCGGGCGACCGCCGCGACGATCTTCTCGCGGGTGAGCGCGCCGCCACCGCCCTTGATCATCGCCAGCCCCTCGGTCACCTCGTCCGCGCCGTCGACGTAGACGGGCAGCTCGGCCACTTCGTTCAGGTCGAGGAGGGGAACGCCGAGCGCCCGGAGCCGTCCGGCGGTCCGCTCGGAGCTCGCGACCGCGCCCCGGATCCGCTGTCGGACCTTCGCCAGCTCCGCGACGAAGAAATCGGCGGTGGACCCGGTCCCGACGCCCACGATGGCGCCGTCGACCACCTGCGCGACCGCGGCCCGGGCGGCCGCGGCTTTCAGCTCATCCTGCGTCATGGACGCGCTCCCGAGGGCTCGCGGCATTCTACGCGTCGCGTCGCGGGGAAATACTGCCTTGCATCAGCGGGCGGCGACAGGCGTAGAATGTTGTTGTCATAGGCCGAGCATTTCCTATGCGCGACGCCAAGGCTCTTCTTCTCGGCGCCATCTGCGCGGGGATCGCCGCACCCGGCGTCGCCCAGCAGGGGATCGGGACTGCGCCTGCCTATCAGCCGAGCCCCTGGCAGGCGCCCGGGGTCGGCCTGCGCCCGCGCGGCGACACCGGCTGGACGGGCGGCGTCCTCATCGATTCGCCGCGCGGCCAGGGCTTCAGCCCCGCGCGTCCCGGAGCGGGCGATCCCGGCTTTCGGGTCCGGCCGGACTTCGGGCCGGCCCCGCCCGAGCCGCCGCAGCTTGCGCCGTCGATCGACCCGGCGACCGCGATCCAGGCCGGCGCCTATCTCGGGTACCGCTTCGAGAACCGGCTGCTGGTGTCGTCGGCCGTGCGTCAAGGCCTGGGCATGCCGGGGATGGGCGGCACGCGGGTCGATTTCGGGGCGAGCTACGGCTTCAACGTGACCCCGCGCCATCTGATCACGCTCTCGGGAAGCCTCACCCTCGGCCAGACGAGCGGGGTCGGCCCCTACGGCGCGCTCGGCGCGGACGCGCTCTCGCGGGCCGACTACCGTCTCGGCGAGCCCGGCGCCGGCTTCCGGCTCTCCTGGCTCTACAGCTTCGGCCGGAACCTCTACCTCAGCACGACGCTCGGTTACGACCGGAGCTACGGCGATCCGGACGGGCTGCAAGGCCTGGACCGGGCCTCGACGTCCTTCGGCACGATCTTCGGCTACCGCTGGTAGCCCGCGCTGCCCCCGCGTTCGCTCAGCGCCGCTGCCCGGCCTGCTGCGCGCGCTTCACGTAGTCCTGATAGGCGGGAACCGCGATCGCGGCGAGAATCCCGCCGACGAAGATGAACGGCAGGACGAGCGCTCCGATCACGGCGAGGGTCGAGTTGGGGCCGGTCGGCGCGCCGTAGCGGTTCGGCCCCCTGCTGCTCGGAATAATCCAGAGCAGCACCGTCGCGAGCGGGACGAGGATGAACAGGATGCTCAGCCAGCCCGACACGTCGAAGTCGTGGCAGCGTTGGATCGTGAGCAGGATCTGGACCAGGAACACGGCCGCGATCGCCGCGAGCACGAGCACGAACCCGAAGGTGCCGCCGCCCAGGAGCCAATCCAGCAGCGTGCCCACCAGGGCGGCCGCGACGACGATCAGCATTGCGAGCCCCACGGTGTAGGCGATGAATCGCACCCGGCCGATCCGGCCGGCGGCGGAGAAGATTCGTATGGGCTGAACCTCGGGCTCGTCGCCGTCGGCGACGGCAGCCCGCGGGCGCTGATACGGATTGGTCGTTGCCATTCGCGCCTCCCCTCGACGCAAAACGAGCAGTCTAAGCCGCGGCTCGACCCCCGACGAGGGCGGATAGCACGCCCGATCTTCGATCCCCGGACCCGCGCGCGTTGAGCGGGAGCTTGCTGTCCGCTCCAACGCGCGCAGTTGGAACGTCACCTCTGGTGACGTTCTAACGCTTCTTGGGGATGTACAGGTCGGTGATCGAGCCGAGCGCCGTCTCGGCGGCGAAAAAGGTCGTCTCGGAGAGCGTCGGGTGGGGATGGATCGTCAGCCCGATGTCCTCCATGTCGGCGCCCATCTCCAGGGCGAGCACGGTCTCGGCGATCAGCTCGCCGGCGTTGGGCCCGACCATGCCCGCGCCGAGGATCCGCTTCGTCTCGGGCTCGTAGAGGAGCTTGGTCAGGCCTTCGTCGCGGCCGATCCCGAGCGCCCGGCCACTCGCCGCCCACGGAAAGCTTGCCGTCGCGTAGGCGATGCCCCGCTGCTTCGCGTCGGTCTCGGTGAGACCCATCCACGCGACCTCGGGGTCGGTGTACGCGACCGAGGGGACCGTCATCGCGTCGAACGCCACCTTGTGGCCGGCGATGACCTCGGCCGCGACCTTCGCCTCGTGCGTCGCCTTGTGCGCGAGCATCGGCTCGCCGCAGACGTCGCCGATCGCGAAGATGTGCGGCACGTTGGTGCGCTGCTGCCCGTCGACCCGGATGTAGCCGCGCTCGTCCACCGCGACCCCCGCCTGGTCGGCCGCGATCTCGCGGCCGTTCGGCCGGCGGCCGACGGCGAGCAGCACCCGGTCGTAGGCTTGCGGCGCCGGCGCCTGCTCGCCTTCGAAGCTCGCGAGCAGCCCCTCCTTCTTCGCCTCCAGCTTCGCGACCTTGGTCTTGAGATAGATCGCCTCGTAACGCTTCCGGATCCGGGCCTCGAGCGGCTTCACGAGGTCGCGGTCGGCGCCGGGGATGAGCCCGTCGAGCAGCTCGACCACGGTGACCTTCGTGCCGAGCGCGTCGTACACGCAGGCCATCTCGAGGCCGATGATGCCGCCGCCGATCACGAGCATGCGCTTGGGAATGCCCCCCAGCTCGAGCGCGCCGGTCGAGTCGACGAGGCGCGGGTCGTCGTACGGAAAGCCGGGAATGCCGGCGCTCGACGAGCCCGCGGCGATGATGCAGTGCTCGAACGCGATCCGCTTCGGCCCCCCCGCAGTCTGCACCAGCATCGTCCGCGGCGACTCGAACCTGCCCACGCCTTCGACGACGGTGACCTTCCGCTGCTTCGCGAGCCCGGCGAGGCCCTTGGTCAGCCGACCCACGACCGAGTCCTTCCAGCCGCGGAGCTTGTCCACGTCGAACTTCGGCTTGCCGAACGCGACGCCGAAGTGGCTCATCTCCTCGGCTTCGGTGACGACCTTGGCCGCGTGGAGCAGGGCCTTCGACGGGATGCAGCCGACGTTCAGGCACACGCCCCCCAGGGTCGGGTACCGCTCGACGAGCACCGTGCGCTTCCCGAGGTCGGCGGCGCGGAACGCCCCCGTATAGCCCCCGGGCCCGGACCCGAGGACGACGACCTCGCACTCGATGTCGGGCGCCCCGGCGGGCGCGCCGCCCGCCCCCCTGTCGAGGGGGGCGGCCGCAGGCCGGGGGGACTCGGCGGGCGCGCGGGCGCCGAGCGGTGGCGGCGCAATCCCCCGGCTCGCTTCGCTCGCCGCCCCCTTGGACGCAGGCGCGGGTCCATCGGCCTCGGCGGCCTCGAGCAGCAGGATCGGCGAGCCTTCCGAGACCTTGTCGCCGATCTTCACGATCAGCCGGTTCACCACGCCGGCGAGCGGCGACGGGATCTCCATCGTCGCCTTGTCCGACTCGAGCGTGACGAGCGAGCTCTCCTTCTCGACGCGATCGCCCGGCTTGACGAGGATCTCGATGACGTCGACGGCGGTGAAGTCGCCGATGTCGGGAACCTTCACTTCGACGGTCGTGCTCATGGTCCGCCTCGCGCCGTTACAGCATCACGCGACGGAAGTCGGCGAGCAGCTGGGCGAGGTAGACGTTGAAGCGCGCCGCGGCGGCGCCGTCGATCACCCGGTGGTCGTAGGAGAGCGAGAGCGGGAGGACGAGCCGCGGTGCGAAGGCCTTGCCGTCCCACACCGGCTTCGTGGTGGAGCGCGACACCCCGAGGATCGCCACCTCCGGCGCGTTGATGATCGGCGAGAACGACGTGCCGCCGATGCCGCCGAGGCTCGAGATCGAGAACGTGCCGCCCTGCATGTCGGCGGGCTTCAGCTTGCCGTCGCGCGCCTGCTTGGCGAGCTCGCCCGTCTCGCGGGCGATGTCGAGCACGCCCTTCTTGTCCGCGTCCTTGATGACCGGCACGACGAGCCCGTTCGGCGTGTCGGCGGCGAAGCCGATGTGGTAGTAGCGCTTCAGGACGAGATTGTCCCCGTCGAGCGAGCTGTTGAACTCGGGGTACCTGCGCAGCGCCGCGACGCATGCCTTGACGAGGAATGCGAGCATCGTGACCCGGATCCCGGCCTTCTCGTTCTCCTTGTTGAGCTGCACGCGGAACGCCTCGAGCTCGGTGATGTCGGCCTCGTCGCTGTTGGTGACGTGGGGGATCATCACCCAGTTGCGGGCGAGATTCGCGCCGGAGAGCTTCTTGATGCGCGCGAGCGGCTGCGTCTCGATCGGGCCGAACTTCGCGAAATCGACCTTGGGCCACGGCAGCAGGGCGAGGCCGATGCCGCCGGCGGCCGCTGGCGCGGCCGGTGCCGGCCCGTGGGCCATCACGCCCTTCACGAACGCCTGGACGTCGGCCGTCAGGATGCGGTTCTTCGGGCCGGTGCCCTTCACCCGGGCGAGATCCACCCCGAGCTCGCGGGCGAACTTCCGCACCGACGGGCTCGCATGCGGTTTGAAGCCCGCGGGCTCCGCCGCTTCCATCGGCACCGGCGGCGTCCGCACGGGGGCCGGGGCGGGCGGCGGCGCTTCGGGCTTGGGGGCGGCCGGCGCCGCCGCGGCGGCCTGCGCGGGCGCGGCGCCGGCTGCCTCCAGCATCAGGATCGCGGAGCCCTGCGACACCTTGTCGCCGACCTTGACCAGGAGCTCGCGCACCTTGCCTGCGGCCGGCGACGGCACCTCCATCGTCGCTTTGTCGGACTCGAGCGTGATGAGCGACTGCTCGACGGCGACGGCGTCGCCGGGCGTGACCAGGATCTCGATGACGTCGATGTCCTTGAAATCGCCGATATCGGGCACCTCGACCCGCAGGGCGGACGTCGCGGCGCCGGCCGGGGTCGACGGCGCGGCGGGCCGCGGGGCCGCCGGCGGCGCGGCGGCGCGAGCGGGCGGCGCAGGCGCCGCGGTCGCCGGGGCGGGCGCGGGAGCCGGCGACGCGGCCTTCGCCGCCGCCGCCTCGGACGACTCGAGAACGAGGATCGGGCTGCCCTCGGACACCTTGTCGCCGAGCTTCACGCGCAGCTCCTTCACGACGCCCGCGGAAGGCGACGGGATCTCGATCGTCGCCTTGTCGGACTCGAGCGTGATCAGCGATTGCTCGGGCTGGACCGCGTCGCCCGGCTTGACGAGGATCTCGATGACGTCGACGTCCTTGAAGTCCCCGATGTCGGGAACGGAGACTTCCTTCATCGCGCCCATGGGTGGTGCCTCTTATCGGGGATGGGGGAAGCGGGATGGGGATGGTAGACGCGAGCTGAGGGGGGCCAGGGTCGAGGGTTTTCCCGCTCCCGGTTCCCGATCCCCGTTTCCCGCTACACCGTGACCGGATTCGGCTTCTCCGGATCGATGCCGTACTTCTTGATCGCCTCGGCGACGAGCGCCGGCTTGACCGCGCCGTCCTCGGCGAGCGCCTTCAGCGCCGCGACCGTCACCCAGTACCGGTTCACCTCGAAGAAGTGCCGCAGCTTCTCCCGGGTGTCTGAGCGGCCGAAGCCGTCGGCGCCGAGCACGCGATAGCGCATCCCGCCGGGGACGAACTGCCGGATCTGGTCGGCGAACGCCTTCATGTAGTCGGTGGAGGCGATCACCGGCCCGCCGCGCCCCTCGAGCCGCGTCTCGACGTACGACTTCCGCGGCTTCTCCGCCGGGTGGAGCATGTTCCAGCGATCGACGTCGAGGCCCTCGCGCCGCAGCTCGGTGAAGCTCGGGCAGCTCCAGATGTCGGCGCCCACGCCCCAGTCCTTCGCGAGGAGCCCCGCGGCGGCGATCACCTCGCGCAGGATCGTGCCGCTGCCGAGGAGCTGGACCCGGAGCTTATGCTTGCCGCCTTCCTGCAGCAGGTACATCCCCTTGAGGATCCCCGCCTTCGCGTCCTTGTCGGCGACGTCGGCGAGGCCCGGATGGGTGTAGTTCTCGTTCATCACCGTGACGTAGTAGAAGACGTCCTCCTGGTTCGTCACCATCCGCCGCAATCCGTCGTGGATGATGACCGCGAGCTCGAACGCGAACGTCGGGTCGTACGAGACGCAGTTCGGGATCGTCGCCGACAGCAGGTGGCTGTGGCCGTCCTCGTGCTGCAGCCCTTCGCCGTTCAGCGTGGTGCGGCCCGCGGTCCCGCCGAGCAGGAAACCGCGCGCCCGCTGGTCGCCGGCCGCCCACGCGAGATCGCCGATCCGCTGCAGGCCGAACATCGAGTAGTAGATGTAGAACGGCACCATCGCCAGGTTGGAGTGGCTGTAGGAGGTCGCCGCGGCGATCCAGGACGAGAAGGCGCCGGCCTCGGTGATCCCCTCCTCGAGGATCTGGCCGGCCTTGTCCTCGCGGTAGTACATCACCTGGTCCTTGTCCTGCGGCGTGTACTTCTGACCCTCGGACGAGTAGATGCCGAGCTGCCGGAACATGCCTTCCATGCCGAAGGTGCGCGCCTCGTCGGCGACGATCGGGACGACGTGCTTGCCGACGTTCTTGTCGCGCACCAGGGCGGTGAGGATCCGCACGAACGCCATCGTCGTCGAGATCTCGCGGTCCTGGGCCTTCAGCACCTGCTCGAACGCCTCGAGCCCGGGCACCTGCGGCACGCTGTCGCTCTTCCGGCGCCGCTGCGGCAGGTAGCCGCCGAGCGCCTGGCGCCGCTCGTGGAGGTACTTCATCTCGGGCGAATCGGGCGGCGGCAGGTAGAACGGCAGCTCCTCGAGCTTGTCGTCGGGCACCGGGATGTTGAAGCGGTCGCGGAATTGCCGGATCGACTCGAGATCCATCTTCTTCTGCTGGTGCGCCGTCATGCGGCCTTCGGCGATGCGGCCCATGCCGTAGCCCTTGATCGTCTTCGCGAGGATGACGGTGGGCTGACCCGCGTGCTTGACCGCCGCGGCGTAGGCGGCGTAGGTCTTGTGCGGGTCGTGGCCGCCGCGGTTCAGACGCCAGATGTCGTCGTCGGTCATCCGCGAGACCAGCTCGAGCAGCTTCGGGTGCTTGCCGAAGAAGTACTTGCGCACGAACGCGCCGTCGTTCGCCTTGTAGTTCTGGTACTCGCCGTCGACCGCCTCGAGCATGACCTGCTTGAGGATGCCGTCCGCGTCGCGGGCGAGCAGCGGATCCCAGTACGACCCCCAGATCAGCTTGATCACGTTCCAGCCGGCGCCGCGGAAGTCGCCCTCGAGCTCCTGGATGATCTTGCCGTTGCCGCGCACCGGGCCGTCGAGCCGCTGCAGGTTGCAGTTGATCACGAAGATCAGGTTGTCGAGCCGCTCGCGCGCGGCGAGCCCGATCGCGCCGAGCGATTCCGGCTCGTCCATCTCGCCGTCGCCGCAGAACACCCACACCTTGCGGTTGGCGGTGTCGGCGAGCCCGCGCGCGTGCAGGTACTTCAAGAACCGCGCCATGTAGATGCCCTGGATCGGCCCGAGCCCCATCGAGACGGTCGGGAATTGCCAGAAATCGGGCATGAGCCACGGGTGGGGGTACGACGAGACGCCGCTGCCGTCCACCTCGCGCCGGAAGTGCAGGAGCTGCTCCTGGGTCATCCGGCCTTCCTGGAACGCGCGGGCGTAGATGCCGGGCGCGGAATGTCCCTGGAAGTAGACGAGGTCGCCGCCGTGGCCCGCGTGGGGCGCGTGCCAGAAATGATTGAAGCCGGTCCCGAACAGCGTCCCGACCGACGCGAAGCTCGCGATGTGCCCGCCCAGGTCCCCCTCGCCCTTGTTGGCCTTCGCGACCGTGACCATCGCGTTCCAGCGCATGAAGGAGCGGTTCCGCTCCTCGAGCGCCGCGTCGCCCGGTGAACGCTCCTCGAGGTGCGGCGGGATGGTGTTGATGTAGGCGGTGTTCGCGCTGTACGGGATGGACGCGCCCGACCGGCGGGCCTCGTCGATCAGCTTCTCGAGCAGGTAGTGCGCCCGCTCCGGCCCCTCCCGCTCGATCACCGCCTCCAGCGCCTCGATCCACTCCTGGGTCTCGAGGGTGTCGGGGTCATTGGCGGCATGGAAATCGGGGACAGCGGCCATCGGAAATCCTCCAGGGACTGGCGACGGAACGTGTTCTGGGTTTGCTCGGGAGCTTAATCCAGGGGTTGCGGCCGAGGCAATTTGGGCCTCTTTCGCGGGCGCCCCGATCTTCCCGTAATGCGGAAAACCGTTCCGGATTGTACACACCCCTGCCCCGACCGCCAAGCTGCGGGAGCCCGACCACCCCCTGCTAGAATCGCGGCCCCAGTCTCGCCCCGCCCCGAGCAGTCGTCTCCCGTGGACACCCAGGTCATCGACGGCAATGCTTTGTCCAAGCGCCTGCGGGGCGACCTCGCCGCCCGGGCGGCGGCGCTCGCCGGCCGCGGCGTCCGGCCCGGGCTCGCCGCGATCGAAGTCGGGAACCACCCGGCGTCGCGGGTGTACGTGCGGAACAAGTTGAAGGCATGCGCGGAGGTCGGGCTCCACTCCGAGCACGCCGAGTTGCCCGACGCGATCGCCGAGTCCGACCTGCTCGCGCGGATTCACGCGCTGAACGCGGACCCCCGGATCCACGGCATCCTCGTCCAGCTCCCGCTGCCCAAGCACATCTCCGCCGCACGGGTCCTCCCCGCGGTCGCGCCCGGGAAGGACGTCGACGCGTTCCACCCGGTGAACGTCGGCCTCCTCGCGAGCGGGCACGCGCGGTTCGTGCCGTGCACGCCGGCCGCGGTCATGGCGATCCTCGAGGCCGAAGGCGTGAACCCGTGGGCCCGGCACGCGGTCGTCGTCGGCGCGAGCAACATCGTCGGCAAGCCCACGGCGGCTCTGCTCTTGCAGAAGGGCGCGACGGTCACCATCTGCAACTCGAAGACGCGGGACCTCGCCGACCACACGGCGCGTGCGGACATCCTCGTCGTCGCCGTCGGCAAGCCGCGGCTGGTCACCGGGGCGATGGTCAAGCCCGGCGCCGTCGTCATCGACGTCGGCATCAACCGCCTGCCGGACGGCACGCTCGTCGGCGACTGCGATTTTCCCAGCCTCGCGGGCGTCGCCGCGCGCGCGACGCCGGTGCCCGGCGGGGTCGGCCCGATGACCATCACCATGCTGCTCGCGAACACGATCCGCGCCGCCGAGCTGGCGACCGAGGGGCGTGTCGAACGCGAGGGCGCCGTCTCCCGGTAGCTCCTCGAGAGACCAGATGACCACCGCGCTGCTCCTCGTCGACATCCAGAACGACTACTTCCCCGACGGCGCGATGGCGCTCGAGCGGATGGACGCGGCCGCGGCGAACGCCGCCCGGCTGCTCGCCGCTTTCCGGGAGCGCGGGCTCCCGGCGTTCCACGTCCGCCATCTCTCGGTGCGCCCCGGGGCGACGTTCTTCATTCCCGGAACCCGGGGCGCGGAGATCCATCCTTCGGTCGCGCCGCGGGCGGGCGAGCCGCTGGTCGAGAAGAACTTCCCGAACGGTTTCCGCGGCACGGATCTCGAGCAGCGGTTGCGCGCCGCGAACGTCGACGCCGTCGTCATCGCCGGGGCGATGAGCCACATGTGCATCGACGCTACGACCCGCGCCGCGTTCGACCACGGCTTCAGGTGCACCGTCGCCGAGGACGCATGCGCGACGCGGGCGCTCGAGTTCGCTGGCCGGCCGCTTCCGGCGCGCGACGTCCACGCCGCGTTCATGGCGGCGCTCGCGGTGCCCTACGCCAAGATCGCGTCGACCGACGCCTGCCTCGCGTCGCTCGGCTGAGAACGGAACAGGGAGCATGCAACCGTGGAGAGCTCGGTCATGCTGAGGATTGAAAACCCCCCGGCCGCTGACGCGGCCACCCCCCTTGTCAGGGGGGCAGACCCCGCGGCCGCTGAGGTGGCCACACCCCCTGTCAGGGGGGCAGACCCCGCGGCCGCTGAGGTGGCCACACCCCCTGTCAGGGGGGCAGACCCCGCGGCCGCTGAGGT
>Ga0187892_10000739_pt1 | contig 82184 bp, 60 predicted proteins | sample MA1701073metaG_FD_139345 | JGI IMG/M metagenome (GOLD analysis project Ga0187892, IMG submission 139345) | Bio-ooze microbial communities from a basaltic lava cave in the Kipuka Kanohina Cave System on the Island of Hawaii, USA - MA170107-3 metaG ... | reverse complement strand
TCCGCGGTGCGCGGCCGAACATGGGCCGCGAATTCCTAAGGGCTCTGTGGACGGCGTCTCGAAACGCCGGGAAGGCGTTCCTCGCCGAGTCGAATGAACGCGGACTCGCCATCGACGAATGAGGAGCTACTGCCCGGTCGGGCCCGTCACCCTCGGCTTCGGGTCCGAGCGGGCCGGAGCGACGGGCGTCGAATGCCCGGCACCCACACGAATCCCCGAAGACCCTTGTTTCGGCTGCGCGGCCGTCAGCTCGACCCGGCGGCAGGACGACGAGATGTGCGGATAGAAAGAGCTAGGTCCGATCAACGCGAAGTGAACAGGATGCCGTTCGTCACCGCGTAGATGCCGGACGGCGACCCCGAGTCGTCGATCACTCCCTGGAAGAAGAACGTTCCGCGCCGGCCGACGCCGCGCTCTCTGCGGAACACGAGGCTCGGCGCGGGCTCGCTCGGAAAATCCGGCGCGCCGAAGAGCGGTTCGCCCGTGTTGTTCCACGTCCTCTTCGGAAATCCGCCGGAGAATTCGGGCACGGCGCACATCGTGCCGAACGCCGTCGGCGTCACGCTGCTCGCACGCGGCGGGCCGGCCCAGACGTGCAGCATAAAGCGCGGGGGCCCTCCCTCGCCGATCGCGTCGGGCGATTCCATGCGGATCTCGAACGGATCGGCGCGGTCGACGATCAACTCGCGCCGCGGCCCGAAGCCGCGGCTCCCGTTCACGAAGAGGACGTCTCGCGTCGGACCGACTCCTGCGTTGACGTTGCCCGCACGACAGTCGACCTCCTCGGGTCCGAACGTGCGGTTCAAGTGCACGAAGAGCGCACGGTCGACGCCGCTCGCCACGAGGAAGTCGTCGTGGCCGTCCTCGTTCGCGTCCGCGACGAGGAGCCGCCACCCGTCCCGGCTCGTGCCGAATCGGATGTCGCTTTCGAAAGCTCCCTCGCCGTCGCCGCGGAAGAATGAGACGTAGCTCTCGTAGATTCCCGAGACGACGATGTCGCCATTCCCGTCTTCATCGACGTCGGCGATCGCGGCGTCGGTGGCCGTGTGCCAAGTTCTGAGGTTCACCGGCGCGCGAAATGCGCCGGATCCGTCGCCGATCAGAACGGAGACGTTTTGCTCGCCGAAGTTCGTCGTGACGATGTCCGCGACGGCGTCCGCGTCGACGAAGCCGACCGTCACACTCTGAGGCGCCGGCACGTCCGGGACGGCGACGGCCGCCGCGAAGCCGCGCGCACCGTCGCCGGCGAGAATCAGCACGCGATAGTTCGAGACGACGACCAGGTCGAGCGTCGGACCGGGATCGATTCGCCCGATCGCCACGTCCACCACGTTGTCCGCGAGCTGTAGCACGACGCGATCGAAGCCGCAGTCGCCGTTGCCGAAGTAGAGGATGAGGCGGGACGACTCCAGGCGGCGGGAGACGACGTCGAGGTGGCCGTCGTCGTCGAGGTCGGCGACCGCTTCCGCACGGAGGGGGAGAACCGCGGTAGTCGGAATCGGCGGCGAAAAGCCGCCGTCACCGTCGCCCGGGAGGAGGAAGATCCCGCTCTCCGAGACGACGACGTCGAGGTGACCGTCTTCGTCGAAGTCCCCCGCCACGATGTCGGTCGGGCTCACGCCCGCGGGAAAGAGAATCGGCGCGGCGAAGACTCCCGTGCCGGTTCCCCGCATGAGCGACACGGCGCCCGCCTCGCTCTGGACGGCCGCGACGTCCTCGTGCCCGTCCTCGTCGAAATCGCCGAGCGTGGCCGCGAAAAGGTCGTTCGGGCCGGCCGAGTATGCGGACGCCGACTCGAAAGCGCCGGCGTCGACCCCGTGCAGCACCGCGACGCTCGAGCTGCCTTCCGAAGCGACGGCGATGTCGACTCGGCCGTCGCCGTCGATGTCGGCCACGGCGGCCCCCTGCGGTTCGGACGGCGTGCGGTACTTCCGCGCGGGCGCGAACGAGCCGGTGCCGTCGCCCGCGAGCACGGCGACGTCGTTCGAGGCCGAGTTGACGGCGAGGAGGTCGAGCGTGCCGTCGCCGTCGAGATCCGCGACGACGGTCTCGACGGGGTGGTTCCCGACGGCCAAGACGTCGGGGCCGGAGAAGGCGCCGTTCCCGTCGCCGAGGAAGTGCAGGATCGAGCTCTGGGTCGAGCTCGCGACCGCGAGATCGAGCGCGCCGTCTCCGTCCGCGTCGAAGAGCGCGACATGCGAGCCCGCCGGAACGCTCGCGACGATGACCGGCGCCGCGAACCCGCCGAGACCGTCACCGGTCAGCCGAACGACGGTGCCCGAGACGATGTCGGTCGCCACGAGGTCGGGGATGGCGTCGCCCGTGACGTCGCCCGACGCGATCCCGAACATGTCGACTCCTGCGGGATAATCCACCTGAGTCTCGAAGCCGCGGGCGCCGTCGTTCAGCAGGACACCGACGGTCGAGGCCGGCTTTCCCGCGCCCGCGAGGTCGAGGAATCCGTCACCGTTTAGATCGGAGATCGTGACCCAGCGGTCGGTGACCAGCTCCGGCGTCACGGCGGGCGCGAAACCGCCGGCCCCATCTCCGTGCCAGAGGCCGCCGTGCTGCACGACGTCGAGCGCGCCGTCTCCGTCGAAGTCGGCGAGCGCGACGAAGCGCATTCTGAATCTGGGCCCGGCTCGACGGAACTGCCTGGGCGGCAAGAACCCCCCCGATCCGTCGGCGAGGAGAACGGCGAGATGCTTGGTGAACGGGATCGTGCAAACGAGGTCGATGTGCCCGTCGCCATCGACGTCGCCGGCCGCGACACCGCCGAGATCGCCGCCGGCTTCGTGACAACGATATGTGTCGAAGTCGGCCGCAGGGGAAAGCGCGGGCGCGAAGGCGGCGGCCACGGCCAGACTGGCGAGACCGAAACGCATGAGAGCCTCCTCCTATGGGGCGCCGCGAAATCGCTCGCCGGCCCTCCTATTGTGGCCAGGCGAGTCGCGAGCATCAACTCGCGCCCGGAATCGCGAGCGGCCCGTGGACGTGTCGTCGACTGTTCCTGTTACCTCGAGCCCTCAGTGGGATGCAGCGGTTCGGGCGTGCGCGCGCGCATGTTGCGCCGAGAGAGCGACTTCCCTACACTCCCGATGTTGCGCGCCCGTAGCTCAGCTGGATAGAGCATCGGATTTCTAATCCGATGGTCGGGGGTTCGAATCCCTCCGGGCGCGCCAATCGAACTCTCACCTCGGAGCGTCCCATGCCCCCCTGCCTCGTCATCTGGGTCGTTTCGTCTCTCGTCCTCCTCCTCGAGGGCGACCTCGTCCCGGCCGAATCCCAACAGGAGGAATTCCGCCACGAGCGCCTCGGCGAGAAGGACGAGCCGCTCCTCGAGACCGAGGGCACGGAGTGGCCGCTCCTCGACTGGGACCGCGCGACCGACGACTGGTTCGGCTCGCGCACGTGGCTCGAGGATCTCGGGATCTTCGTCGACGCCTTCCTCACGATGGACACGTCCGGCGTCCTTCGCGGCGGCGTGAACGAAGGGGACACCGCGTTTCGGTACTTGCTCGACCTGACGCTTGCGCTCGACACCGAGAAGCTCGTCGGCCTCGAGGGCGGCACCGCGTTCGCCGATTTCCAGATCCAGCACGGGAAGAACGGCTCGAACGACGTCGGCGACGCCCAGGGGATCTCCAACGTCGACGCCGACGGGTTCGAGCAATTGGCGCGCCTCTGGTACCAGCAAGGCTTCTGGGACGGCGCGGTGCGCGTCAAGATCGGCAAGGTCGATTCCAACACCGAGTTCGCCTACGTCGAGAACGGCGCGCGCTTCCTCAACTCGTCGTTCGGCCACTCCCCCAACATCGTCTCGATGCCGACCTACCCCGACCCCGCGACTTCCGCGAACGTCTTCGTCTCTCCGGGCGCGGGCCTCTCGGCGGGCTTCGGCGTCTACGACGGCGCAGCTCAGACCGGCGTCCGCACGGGCCGCACCGGGCCCCGAACGTTCTTCGGCGAGCCGTCGGACCTCTTCCTCATCGGCGAGGTGGGCGCCCGGTGACGCGTCTCTCGGCTCGATCGCTCGGGCCGCGTCGGCGTCGGCGGCTGGCGGCACACGGGCGATTTCGAGCGATTCGACGGCGAGGGCGACGAGGACGGCACCGAGGGCTTCTACGTCGTGTTCGACCACGACCTCTGGCGCGAACACCCCTCCGACCCCGAGTCGCGCGAAGGGCTCGCGGGCTTCCTACAGTACGCCTGGGCCGACGACGACGTGAGCGCGATCGGCGAGCACGCGGGCGGCGGCGTCGTCTGGACCGGGTTCCTCCCGACGCGCGACACGGACGTCCTCGGGATCGGCGCGACCTGGGTCCGCTTCACCGACGAGCCCGGCGCGGGGATCGACGATCACGGCGAGACCGCGCTCGAACTCTTCTACCGGTTCGCGCTCACGAAGTGGCTCATCCTGAAGCCCGACCTTCAGTACGTCGTCGACCCGGGCGGCGACGCGCTCGTCGCGACGCTCCGCGTTTCGATCACGTTCTGACGAGCGGCAGCACGGCGCCGTCGAGGAACGGCGCGTGGAAGAGGATCGGGAGCGGCGCGACGAGCCGCGCGATCGTCCACACGCAGCTCGCGAGCGACGGCCAGCGGGCCTCGGCGAGGTGCCACGTCGCGGCTACTTCCAGAAGACGCTTCGCGTGAGCGGCGAGACGCGCAAGAGCTCCTCGCGCCAAGGGAGCGCGCGCGGGATCGCGAGGCTCGCCGCCGCGAGCGCGAGCTGGCCCGCGCCGCACAAGACGATCATCGCCTCCATCGGCGCGAGAGTGTACAAGAGAGGCCATCATGGAACGCGACTACGCGGAACAACGCTGCAAGAAGTGCTCGAGCGTCATCGCGAAAGGCGACGCGATCGTCCTCGTCTCGTACGGCGACACGCCGTCGCCCTTTCCATCGATGGGCTCGGCGCACGGGGCGCTCGCGCCTTCGGGGCAGGAGAAGATCCGGTTCACGCCGCGCGAGGAGTGGTTCCACCTCGCGTGCTATCGCGAGATGACCGGAGGCGCCTCTAGCGGCGGAAGAGGCTGAAGAAGAGCTTCAGCACGAGGAAGACGATCGTGAGCACCACCAGCCGCGCGAGGAAGAGCGAGGTGCGGCCGAGGCTGCCGAGGAGGGTGTGGGACGCTTGGGAGGGAGCATGCGTCGTCGTGGCGGGCTGTCGCAGCATGTGTCGATGATCCCCGGATGAGAGGGAACGCCGCACACCAACCGATGCCGGACATCGGAGCAAACTCCGTTCCGCGCTCTCGCGGCGCCTCCCTTCCCGTGGAAGCCGGGACGGCCCCTGCGGCCGCCGCGCCGGCCTCGATCCCTCCGGCCGGGGCCGCCGCGTCGGGAAATGTCGACGTCCCGTCGGCGCCGGTAGACCTCCCGTGACGCCCCCCTTTCCCGCCGGGATCGTCGAGGGGTTTTACGGCCCCCCCTGGAGCGACGAGGACCGCCGGTCGATCGTCGCGTTTCTTGGCGAATGCGGGCTCGGCCTTTACGTCTATGCCCCGAAGGACGATCCGTTTCATCGCGAGCGATGGCGGGAGCCGTACCCCCCCGAGCGGCGGGCGGCGCTCGCCCGGCTCGCCGCGGCCTCGGCCGAGAGCGGTGTCTCGCTCTCGTTCGCGATCAGCCCGGGCCTTTCGATCCGGTACTCGTCCGAGGCCGATTTCGCCCGGCTCGCCGCGAAGATCGACGAAGCGCGCTCGATCGGGATCGGCTCGTTCGCGCTCTTCCTGGACGACATCCCGCCCGATCTCGTGCACCCGGAAGATCGCGAGCGGTTCGCCGACCTCGGCTCGGCGCACGCGCACCTCGCGAGCCGGCTCAAGCTCTTGATCCCGCCGGGCGAGCCGCTCCTCCTCTGCCCGACCGACTACTGCGGGACGGGCGGCACGCCCTATCTCGCGTCGCTCGGGTCCGCGCTCGAGCCGTCGGTCGAGGTCGCCTGGACCGGCTCCGAGGTCGTGCCGGGCCGGATCCGACGCGCGGAGGCGGAGGCGTTCGCGGCCTCGATCCGGCGGAGGCCGTTCCTCTGGGACAACTACCCCGTGAACGACTTCCGGCGCACGCGCCTTTTCCTCGGGCCGTACGAGGGGCGCGAGCCCGAACTCCTTTCCGCGATCTCGGGCGCGGTCCTGAATCCGATGAACGAAGCCGAGTGCTCGAAGATCGCGATCGCGACGTTCGCGGAGTTCCTCGCGGATCCCGCCGCGTACGATCCCGCTCGAGCGCACGCGCGCGCGCTCGAGCGGGTCGCGCCCGACGAGTCCGATCGGCGAGCGCTCGCCGGGATCGCGCGGCTCTCGCTCCGCTCCGCGCTCCGGCCTCTCGCCTCGCCCGCGGAGGGCGCGGCGCTCGCGGCCTTCCTCGAGGATCCCGAAGGCCCGAGCCGCGCCCTTGCCGTGACCGAGGCCGCAGGCCTCCTCCGCGATCTCGCGGACGCCTCACGCCGTCGGTTCGAGGGACGGCGCCTCGGCCGGGAGATCGCTCCGTGGGTCGCTGCGCTCGACGCCGTCGCGTCCGCGATCGCGGCGGCGCCGCGCGCGCTCGCGGCGGACGCCGGCGCGGGTGCGGAAGCGGACGAGTTCCGCGCCGCCGCCCTCGCCGCGCTCCGACACAGAGCCGAGATCGGCGACCCCGACCTCGAGCGATTCCTGCGAGCGGCGCTCGCCCGGGTGGAGCGCGCGCGGGGGCTCCCCCACCCGGTGCCGCGGACCAACCTCTCGCCCGAGCGCGGCCGCATCGCCGAGCGCGCGCTCGACGACGATCCGGAGACGAGCTTCTGGTCGCGCGCGCCCCAGCGAAAGGGCGATCAATTCGGCTTCGACCTCGGACGGCCGGTCGCGTGCTCCGCGATCATCCTCCGGCAAGGCGAGCCCCCTCTGAGGGCGTCGGAATTCGTCCACGACGGCGTCGTCGAGGTCTCGGTCGAGGGGGTCGAATGGACGCCGCTCGCCCGGGTCGACCGGCCGGATCTCGCGGTCGAAACGAGAGGCCGGCTCGTCCGGCACGCGCGGCTCCGCGTCCTCTCGGACGGGCCCAACGGGGTCCTCATCCGCGAATTCCGAGCGATTCCGGCCAATGAGCCCGGGTCGCCTTAACTCCCCGGAAATTCTCGAATTCCGGCTCCCAAATAGGTTTTGACAAGGAAAAAAACGCTCCCTTATAATCGGCCTCACCTTTTAAGCGGGCCCGATACTCAGCGGGGGGCAGGTAATGGACGAGACCCAGGATTTTTCGACCGAGTTCGACACTCAGATCCTTGGGCTGAAGTACGAGCTGATCTCTCTTCTCACCAATGACGGCTTCGGGTGGTTCACCGACTACACCGACGTCGATTGCTGCCTGACGGAGTCGACGATTTCGCTCCGTCTCCTGGGAGACCACCGGTCGATCGTGCCGAGCCTGAAGAAGTTCTGCCGCCAGCGGAACTTCACGGTCGGCTGCTTCGATCGCACGGCGGGCCGCATCACGCTCGTCCGGGTGAAAAAGCAGGCCCGCGGAGTCGGGCGCAATCCGCAGAACGACTGACCGCTCTGCCGGTCGCTCGCTTGCTCGCGTGCGCGCGCCCCGCGTCGAATTGAATCGATCCGCGACGCTGCTACACTACGCCCGCCGTGCCGGTTGGACTCGCCGTTGCAACGCACGGTGGGCGTAGCTCAATTGGTTAGAGCACGAGACTGTGGCTCTCGGGGTTGGGGGTTCAAGTCCCCTCGCCCACCCCAAACTCCCCGGCGTCGATCCACCGTCGGTCGTTCTCCGCGCGCCCGTAGCTCAATGGATAGAGTAGTGGGCTTCGAACCCATTGGTTGCAGGTTCAAGTCCTGCCGGGCGCGCCACTCGGAGGCAATCGCCGCGCCCTGACCGCCCCCTTCCGTGCTACGATGGCGTCGCCTGCGTCGCTCCCCGCTCGGCGACCGGCGGGCCTCGCCTCCCCCCGACTTCCTCCAGCCAGGAGATCGTCTCGATGCACGTCCGGCGCCACCGCCCCTTCGTCGCCACCGCGGCCCTGTCGCTTCTCCTTCCGTGCTCCGCCTCACTGGCCGGCACCCCCATCCATCCCGAGGTGCGCGCGCGACTCGAGGCGACGGGCGAGATCGCCGCGGCCGAGGCCGCCCTGGCGTCGGCGCGAGAGCGCGGCGCGAACGCGCCCGCCGAGCACACGCCTCTCGACGCTCGTGCCGGAGCGAGCCTCGGCGTCGTCAGGCTCCTCGTCATCCTCGTCGACTTCTCGGACGAGGAGTGGACCGCCGGCTCGGTCGCCGCGACCCCGGCCGACTTCGACCTCCTTCTCGGGAGCCAGGGCCAGTACCCGACGGGGAGCATGAAGGACTTCTACGACGAGAACAGCTACGGTCTCGCCGACCTCCGGGTGGACGTCGCGGGCTGGTACCGGATGCCGGAGACGTACGCCTACTACACGGCCTGCAACCACGGGTTCGGCTCGTACCCGATGAACGCGCAGCGGCTCGCCGAGGACGCCGTGGCCGCGGCGGACGGCGACGTCGACTACCGGACATACGACAACAACGGGGACGGACGCGTCGACGCGCTCGCCATCGCGCACGCGGGTCCCGGGTTCGAGGACACCGGCGACGCATGCCGGATCTGGTCCCACGCATGGGGCTTCGCCGCGCAGACGCGCGACGGCGTCGTCCTCTCCGGCTACTCGATGGAGCCCGAGGAGTCGGGCGGCGGCGGCATCGTCCACATCGGCGTCTTCTGCCACGAGTTCGGCCACACGCTCGGGATCCCCGACCTCTACCCCTGCTACAACCTCGGGTCCTTCTCGGTCATGGCGGGCGGAACCTGGGCGAACGGCGGCGTAACGCCCGTCCACTTCGACGCGTGGTCGAAGATCCGGCTCGGATGGGTCGTCCCGACAAACGTCACGGCGCCGCTTTCGGGCGCTTCGATCCCCCGCGTCGAAGACTCGCCGACCGTCTACCGGCTCTGGACCCGGGGAGCGGGAGGCCCCGAGTACTTCCTCATCGAGAACCGTCAGCGTTTCGGCTTCGACGCGTTTCTGCCCGGCTCGGGTCTCGCGATCTACCACGTCCTCGACACGAACGCCCAGTGCGGCTCGCCGCCCAAGATCACGATGGAGCAGGCCGACGGCGAGGACGAGATCGCGCTCGGCGGCGCGGTCGACGCGGGCGACTTCTGGCCCGGCTCGGGCGGCGCCGAGAACCCGAACCGCCTCTTCGACCGCGACACCGTTCCCTCGAGCCGCACGCACGGGGGCGCGGACTCCGAGGTGCGCGTCGCGAACGTCTCGGGCAGCGCCGCCGTCATGACCGCGGACCTCTCCGTCCGGCGGGAGTACCCCGTGTCCCTCTCGCTCGTCGACTTCGCGCGACTCGGGTGGACCTCGCACTTCCTCGTGACCGGACCGCCCTTCTCGAAGCTCGCCGTCTTCGCGGACAAGGCGCCCGGCACGACGTGCCGATCGGGCTACTGCCTCGGGCTTCGCGGCTCGCGGCACATGCGGACGCTCTGGGACTCCTTCGACCGCGGCGACGCGCCGCTCCTCGACGTCGGCGAGCGGACGGTGCCGATGGACATCCCGGCCTCGCGCCGCTTCGCCTTCCGGACGTTCTACGTCGACGCCGTCGTGGACGTGAACGGAGGGGCGTCGGGCGGCCACGTCGTCACGGGCGCGCTCGCGGTCACGATCTTCCCGTAACGGGCCGCCGGGCCCTCTCGTTAGCGCGCCTTCGGCCGCACCGTCACCGTGAGGTCGAGCGAGCCGTTCCAGTAGCGATCGAAGAGGCCCGAGTTGTCGAGGGCAACGCTCCGCGACGGCCGGCACATGAGGCGGACCTCCGCGTCCCGGCCGGCGTCGAGCGCGAGGAGCAGCCGCTGCTCGTCGTCGGTCGCGGCGTCGGCGAGCCGGAACGACGCGCCGAGGTGGAGGCCGCCTCGCCCCCGGTCGAACGAGAGCGGCGACCGGGCGACGACCGTTTCGCTCCCGGGTAGCGAGATCTCGGCGTCGAAGGCGGCCGGAACGGGCTGCGCCGGCAGCGTGGGGAACTCGATGTTGAGGAGGAAGCGCCGGCCGCTGCCGATTCCGGCGTAGGTCACCGACTTCGGCGTGCAGGCCTCCCGCATCTCCGCGTCGATCCCGGGCGACGACACGGCCTCGGGGTACTCCGCGGGAAAGCGGTCGTAGACGAGGAGCGTGTGCGCTGGCGAGGTCCACGTCGTCCTCGCTCCGCTCGGCTCGGGCGAGGGTCCCGACAGGAGGTCCCAGCCGGCCGGCCGGCGGGCGAGAGCGATCGTCACGCGATGGCGGAGGCTCGTCTCGGGCCGCGCGAGGACGTCGCCGAGCACCTCGCCGACGAGGACGTTGTAGGCCGTGGCCGAATCGCTCCCGCCTCCCGCCGAGACCTCGAGGATCATGCGCGGCCTGAGCTCGAGAGGCGTCCACGGCCCCGCGTCGACCGCGAACTCCCAGTCGCAGACCGCGAGGATGGGCTCGGGGAGGCCGCTCGGATTCGCGAACCCGACGCTCACCGAGTACGATCCCGGCTTCTCGCGCGAGAGCACGCGCCGGATGCGGACGCTGGCCTTGAACCAGCTGGCGAGCACGCCCGTCGTTTTCGGATCCGTGCCAGCGAGGATCTCCGCGATCTCGGCGGCGCTCGGCGCCGCCGAGGCCGGCTGCGCTTTCTCTCCTCCGGGCGCGCCCGGGCCGCCGAACAGGGCCGCGGCGACCGCAAGGGCCGCCGCGCCGAGAAGCGCCGAGAGGCCGACGGCTCGGCGGACGCGGCGCCGGGGAGGCGCCACGGCTCGGTCCTCGAGGATGGCGGAGAGGTCGTCGGCGAACTCAGCCGCGGTCGAGTAGCGGTCCGATGGCCTCCGCTCGAGCGCGCGTCCGAGCACGGCCCGGAGCGCCATCGGCATCTCCGGGTCCGCCTCGCCCGGCGGCACGATCCGTCCCGCGTCGAGCGCCGCGAGAACTTCAGCGCTCGTCGACCCGGCGTACGGGAGCCTCCGCGTCAGCGTCTCGTAGAGGGTGACGGCGAGCGAGTAGATGTCGGCGCGAGCATCGAGCGGCTGTCCGCGCCGGAACGCCTGCTCCGGGCTCATGTAGTGCGGCGACCCGCAGATCTCGCCCACGACGGTGAGGCTCGCCGCCTCGAGATCGAGCGCGAGGCCGAAGTCCGTGAGGCGCGGCGTCCCGTCCTTCTCGAGGAGGATGTTGCCGGGCTTCACGTCGCGGTGGAGGATGCCGCGGGCGTGCGCGTAGGCGAGGGCGTCGGCGATCTTGACGATCGTCGAGAGCGTAAAGCGCCGCCAGCCGTCCGGGTCCGCCGGAAGGCCCGCGTCGCCGCCCCGCCGCCGCTCGCGCAAGATGTCCGCGAGCGAGCGCCCCTCGACCAGCTCCATCGCGAAGAAGGGCGCTCCACCCGCCTCGCCGCAGGCGTAGACTGGCACGACGTTCGGATGGCGGAGCCTCCCGGCCGCCTCCGCCTCGCGCCTGAACCGCGCGAGGAGGCGCCGGTCGCTCCGGAGAGCCGGCGGGAGGACCTTGAGCGCCACGCGGCGCTTGAGGCTCATCTGCTCGGCCTCGTACACGACCCCCATCCCGCCCCGGCCGATCTCCCGCACGATCCGGAAGTCGCCGAGGCGCGTCGGCGCCGGCTCCTCCGGCGCGGGCGAGGACTCGATCTGCTCGATGAGCCCGAAGAAGCGGCGCAGCGCCTCGGCGTGCTCGGGGTGGCGGGCAACGACGTCGTCCGGGTCGACCGGCTCGCCGGCGTGAAGGCGCGTCAGCACCTCGTCCTGGATCTCTTCGAGCGGCTCGCTCATCTCGGGCCTCCGCGATCTGGATGGCGCCTCGGGCCCCTCAGGTCTCGCGAAAAATCCCGACCGACCGCGCGAGGTCCATGAGGCCGCGGGAGACGAGCGCCTTGACCGCCGATTCCGAGCACGCGAGCGACCGCGCCGTTTCGGCCACCGAGAGCCCCTCGAGGTAGCGGAGCCGCACCGCCTCGGCCTGGCGCTCGGGCAGGGCGGCGAGGCCGTCGTGAAGCCTCTCCGAAACCTCCGAGCGCACGGCGCGCCCGCTCGGGCTCGTGTCGCTCGACCGGAGGGGGGCGTCGAGCGGGACCTCGAGCGACCGCTTCTTCGCGTTCTGGGCGCGCGCGGCCTCGGAGATCTTCCTCGCCGCGATCTCGACGAGCCAGCGGTAGAAGGAGGACGGGCCCCGCGGCTCGAACGAGGCAATCCGCCGCGAGGACTCCGTGAGGGCGTCCTGGACGACGTCGCGAGCGTCGACGCGGAGCGCGAGCCACGCGGGGAGCCGCGACCGCACGAACGCGAGGAGGCGCCCCTGGTGGCGCGCGTAGAGCGACTCGAGGCTCTCGCGATCTCCCGCTCGAGCCGCGTCGACGAGGCGGGCCGTGTCGGACATGGGCGGGGCGCGATTCTAACTCGGCGCCGCCGCGCGACGCGCGGCGATCAGTACTCGCGGCGCTGCCGCGAGGGGGGGATCCGCATCGCCTTCCGGTACTTCGTCACCGTTCGCCGCGCGATGGGGAGACCCATCTCGTGGAGCTTCGTGGCGATCTCGTCGTCCGAGAGCGGGTTCCGCTTGTCCTCGCCCTTGATCATGTCCTCGACGAAGCCGCGGACGCTCGCGCGCGACTCGAGCTCCGTGCCGTTGCCGCCGGAGGAGCCGGTGAAGAAGAACTTGAGCGGGAAGATGCCCCGGTGCGTCTGGACGTACTTGTTGCTCACGGCCCGGCTCACGGTCGACACGTGGACGCCGAGAGCGTCGGCGACGTTTTGCATCTTGAGCGGCCGGAGGTTCGCCACGCCGTGGTCGAGGAAATCGCGCTGGTGCTTGAAGATCTCGCAAGACACGCGATAGAGGGTCTCCTGGCGCTGCTCGATCGACTCGATCAGCCAGCGTGCCGATTCCACCTTCTTCTTGAGATAGTCGCGCAGCTGCGTGTTCGAGGTCTCCTTCTCGACCATCTTGAGGTAGCGCGGGGCGAGCTGGAGCCGCGGGATGTGCCCGTCGGTGAGTCTCACCGCGTAGCCGCCGTCGCACCACTCGACGACGACGTCCGGGTGGATGTAGTGCGCGCGCTCCTCGCCGACCGTGCTGCCGGGAGTCGGGTCGAGATGCGACATCTCGAGGAGCGTCGACTTGAGCGAGTCGAGGCTCTCGTTGATCTCCTTCGCGATCTTCGGGAGGCGGTTCTTCGAAAGGTCTCCGAAGTGTTCGGTGAGGAGGCGGCGCTTCACCTCGAACTTCGGGTCGGAAGGGTCGAGCTGGAGGAGGAGGCACTCCTGGAGGTTCCGCGCGCCGACGCCCTTCGGCTCGAGCTCCTGGACGAGGCGGAGCGCCGCCTCCATCTCCTCCTCGCTCGCGGTCTCTCCGAGCGCCTGCGCGAGCCCGTCGAGCGGGTCGTTCAGGTATCCGTTGTCGTCGAGGCACTGGATGAGGCGCAGGGCGAGCGCCTTTCGCTTCGGGTCGGCCTCGACGAGGCGGAGGTCCGCCTCGAGGCTCTCGCGGAGGGTCGTCGGCCTCGCGGCCGTGTTCTGCATCGCCTCGAGCTTCTTGTCGGAGTCGCCGTCGCCCGAGGGGGTCCGCCGCCGCTTGAAGTAATCGGTCCAGTCGGAGAGCGCGTCCATGTTGTCGATGTCGTCGTCCTGCGTGCGCGACGACGCCGACTCGGCCGCCTCGACGAAGGGGTCGAGCTTCCCGGACTCGCTCACCTCTTCCAGGACCTCGTTCTCGCACAGCTCCTGTTTCACGAGATCGAGGAGGTCGAGCGAGTTGAGCTGGAGGATCTCGATCGACTGGATGATCTGGGGAGCGAGGCGGAGCTGCTGCTCGAGGCGCTGATGCAGCGACGTGTCCATCTTCATCGCGGATCTCCGGTCCCTGCGAGGCGAACGGACCCGGGCCCGCGATGTCCCGTCAGGGCATCGACTGCCTCCCGGAGAGCGCGTCCTTCAGGATCGAGTCCGAGACGTACTCGATCTGGCTTCCCGCGGGCATGCCCTTCGCGATCCGGGTCACCCGGACTCCGGCGCTCCTCAGGAGTTCAGCCACGTGGAGGGCCGTGCCGTCCCCTTCCACGTCGGGGTTGGTCGCGAGGATCACCTCGCGGACGCCCCCCGCGCGGATGCGGGACAGGAGCCGCTCCACCGTGAGCTGCTCGGGGCCAACCCCGTCGAGCGGCGACACGCGACCCATGAGGACGTGGTAGAGGCCCTTGAAGGCGCCCGACCGCTCGATCGCGATGAGGTCGAGCTCGCTCTCGACCACGCACACGACCGAACGGTCGCGGTCCTGCGCCTCGCAGATCGCGCACCTGTCCTTCTCGGACAGGTTGAAGCAATCGGCGCAGCGCCGGATGTTCCGCTTCACGTCCCGGATCGCGTAGGCGAGCGCCATCGCCTTGTCCGTCGGCAGCTTGAGAACGTGGAACGCGAGGCGCTCGGCCGTCTTGGAGCCGATTCCGGGCAGCTTCCGAAACTCCTCGACGAGACGGTCGAGCGAGTCCGTGAAACCTTCGACGGCTGCTGTCATGGCCCTGCCCCACCCCCCGAGGTGCGCAAAGCGTCCCCGGCCTCCGGCGGGCCACGAACGGAAACGGAGGCCCCCTCTTATCCGCTTCGCGGAGGCCGTTTCTTTAGGGCCCGGAGCCGAGGACCGGCGACCGGCTAGAAGAGACCGGGGAGCTTCATCCCCCCGGTGACCTTGCTCATCTCCTGCTGCATCATGTCGCGAGACTTCTTGATCGCCTGGTTGGTCGCGGCGGCGATGAGATCCTCGAGCATCGCCACGTCGTCCGGATCGACGACCGCCGGTGCGATCTTCACCGCGAGGACGTCGCCCGCGCCGTTCAGCATCACCTTCACGACGTCGCCCCCCGCCGTTCCCTCGACGACGCGGTTCTTGAGATCGTCCTGCAGGCGCGCCATGTCCTTCTGCATCTTCTGCGCCTGCTTCATGAAGTCGCCCATCCCGCCCGGAAGGGGGAATCCGCCGCCGCCGCCGCCACCACCGCCGATCGCCATCTCTCAATCGCTCCTTTGGCCCGTCCGGTCCACGTCCACCACCTTGCCGTCGAAGAGATCGATCACGCGGTCGAGGATCGGATCCGCGAGCGGCCTCGGTCCCGCCGCCGGCTCGCCGCCGGCCGGCTCGTCCACGGCGAGCGACAGGTCCACCGCGACCCTTCTCGTCCCGCCCGCGAAGGCCGCGGCGGCCGCCTCCTCGAGGATCTTCCGGTGCGCCGGCTGGTCGACCTGCCCTCGCTGGAACGTCTTGAGTCGCGGGAGCCCGATCACGATCCGCCCCTCCTCCCGCCGCTCGAGCTTCGCGCCCGCGAGGCACGACGCGAGAAGGCGCGACCGCGTCCGCACCTCCTCGAGGAACCGCTCGAACGCGGGAACGTAGGGCGCGGGCCCCGGCGAGAAGACCGTCCCTCCCGGCGGCGGCTCTTCCCTCTCCGGCTCCGGCTCGCTCTCGCGAACCGGTCCCTCCGGAGTGGCGCGCGGAGGCGCGTCCTCCGATCGCCGCGGCGAGGCCGGGCGGGGAGGCGGAGCGGGCCGGTCCGGCGGAGACGAAGGAGGCTCGTGAGACCGCGGCGCCCCGCCGCCGGCGGACGGCGGGGCCGGCGCGCGCGGACGCGACCCGTCCGGCGGCCCGCCGGGCGCCGCCGGATCCTCGCCCCGGATCGCGCGCAGAGCCTCGCCGATCGAGAGCACGTCCGGGCGCCGGCAGAGCCGCACGATCGCGAGTTCGAGGACGACCCGGCCCTCCGCGCGCGCGAGCCGCCGCCGCGTTTCGAGGAGGACCTGCACGGCGAGGAGCGACTCCTCGGCGGAGAGGAGGCCCTTCGTCTCCTCGGCAAGGGCGAGGTCCGCGGCGTCGAGGTCCGATTCGCGCAGGGCGTCCGGTCCCGCGACGTGCGACCGGAGAGCCGCGCGGAGGTGCTCGATCGCGTGGTCGAGGAGGTCGACCGGGTCGCGGCCGAGTCCGATCTCACGGTCGAGGACCCGGAGCGCGCCGGAGGCGTCGCCCCGCGCGATCGCCCGGACGATTTCGGCGACCGTCTCGGCCGGCACGACGCCCAGCACGTCGCGCGCCATCGCTCCCGTGATCGTGCGCTCGTCGCCCGCGAACGCGATCAATTGGTCGAGGAGAGACTGCGCGTCCCGGAGGCCGCCGCCGGCCGCGCGCACGACCGCGTCGCGCGCGGCGGGCTCGATCGCGTAGCCCTCGTTCGCCGCGATCGCCTGGAGGCGCTCTCCCACGAGCGCCGGCGCGATGCGCCGGAAGTCGAAGCGCTGGCAGCGCGACCGCACGGTCTCGATGACCTTCTGCGGGTCGGTCGTCGCGAAGATGAACTTCACGTGCGACGGCGGCTCCTCGAGGATCTTGAGGAGGGCGTTGAACGCCGCCGCCGTCAGCATGTGGACCTCGTCGATGATGAAGATCCGGAAGCGGGAGCGGGCGGCGGCGTAGATGGCGCTCTCGCGCAGCCCGCGGACCTCGTCGACGCCGTTGTTGCTGGCGCCGTCGATCTCGATCACGTCGACGTCGTTCCCCGACGAGACGAGGCGGCAGCTCTCGCACTCGTTGCAGGGTTCCGGGGTCGGCCCCTTCGCGCAGTTCAGCGCCTTGGCGAAGATGCGGGCAGCGCTCGTCTTTCCGACGCCGCGGGAGCCGGCGAAGAGATAGGCGTGCCCGACGCGGCCGAGGCGGATCGCGTTGGCGAGCGTCGTGGCGATCGGCTCCTGGCCCACGAGATCGCCGAACGACTGCGGGCGGTAGCGCCGAGCCAGGACCTCGTAGCTCTTGCGGTCGGCCGGCATGTCGCTCGTTCCTCGGGATCGTCCGCGGTCCATTCCGGATTGCGAGACGGCCCGGAGCCGTCCTCGGACCGTCCGGCATGGCCGTGCGCCCCGCCTTCGCTACCCCTCTCCCGGACTTGCCGCCGCTTTGGGCTCATGCCACGCGACCCCACGGCACATAGGAACACGAGCTGATGGCTGCTCCCGTCAGGGCCTGACCAGGTTCGCAAGGTCCTATTGCATGGGACACGGCAATCAACGCCCGTCACGACGGTAGTCGCCGAGGGAAGAGCATCTCGGGCGGGACATGGCCCCCGCTGTAGCGGATTGCGGGTACAGGGCACCGCTAACTCCCCGGCCTGCACGACCATGCCCGACGGTCAAAGGTCCGGCCGGGAGAACCGGCCGGGACTCGGCGTCAAAGTCGTCCTCGTCGTCGGCCCGCGCGCTCGGAATGGCGGAGAGGGGGGGATTCGAACCCCCGGTACAGTTGCCCGTACACACGCTTTCCAAGCGTGCCCATTCGGCCGCTCTGGCACCTCTCCGGGGAGTAGAAGCCGCGCTCGCCGTGCGTGCGTCCGACGCGCGGCACGTTAGCAAACGCCCCGGCGCCGCGCAACGAACCGGACCGCCGGCTACCGCGACGGCGGGTGGACGCGGTGCCGGCCGAGGTATTCCCGGACCGACTCCGCGTCGGGCGCAGCGCCCCCCGTCCGCGACTCGGCGAGCGGGCCCGGCGCCACGTCGACGTGCACGAACGCCCGGAGGAGCCCTTCGCCGCGGAGAGCCGCGAGCCGGTCGAGCTCCGGATCGGCGCCCGCGGGATCGACCGTCCGCTCGATCTCGTAGGTGTCGACGAGGCTCTCGAACGCCTCGATCATCTCGGCTCCGGTCACCCGGTACGGCGCCTCCGAGCCGAAGCGCTCGGCGAAGCGCCCCTCTCCGACCCAGAGCGCCCGCGTCCGAGCGTACGCGAGCCACGCGGCCGTGGCCGGCCGGCTCGCCGCGGCGGGGTCGAGGACGATCCGGAACTCGCCGCCGTCCGCGACGACGTCCGCGCGGAGAAGCGCCGGCCGCTCGACGAGCCGCTTCCCCTCGGCCGGCAGCTCTCGCTCGAGGACCTCCCAAGCGCGAGCGTTCCGCGGGTCGAAGACGAGCGACTCGGCGATCTCGTTCAGCCCGAGGCGCCGTCCGCCCTCCGTCTCGAGCAAGACCTCGGCCCAGACGCGGTGGCGCTCGGACGACTCCTCGTCGCCGCGGAAGTACTCCTTCCGCACCTCGACGACGAGGTTTCTGAGGCGCGCCTCGGGCGACACGAGGAGCGTCCGAGCCCGGTCGAGGAGCGCCCGGCTCCTTGAGTCGTCCGGCGCCGCGAGCCGGATCCGCTCCGGGCGCGCGGGCGGCACGGTCCCGATCGCGATCGAGTAGACGCGTCGGCTCTTCGCGAGGATCGCGAGGGCCTCGGCGTTCTTCCGGCTCACTGTGCGCGCGTCGAGCGGCACTCGCCGCCCCGGCCGCCGATCGTCCTGGGAGAAGAGGCTCGCCGGGGCGAGCGCGGCCGCGGCTGCAGCCACGGCGACCGCCGCCCGGACGGCGTGACCGAGGCTTCGTCGCATGGAAGCCTCGATTCTCGGCGCCTCGGCTGCCGATGTAAAGCGCGCCGAGCGGCCGCGGCTGACGCGGCCCCGTGCGCGCTGTATCCTCGAGCTCGGTTGGTGCGGCCTCGCCGCTCACCCTTTTTTTCCGAGATGCGAGACGAAAAAAGTCGACCGGGCGAGCCGCCATCACGGCCGGGACGCCGCCGCGCGTTCCGCTGGGTCGCGATGGTCCTGTCGACAGTCCTCGCCGTCCTCGCCGCCGAGGCGATCCTCCGTGTCTTGAAGGGCGGGCCCCGGTTCGATTCGGTGGAGGACGCTCTCGACTACAGCGAGAAGGCCGATCCGGATCCGGACGTTGGGCGGCACACGAACCTCGAGGGGCTCATCCGCCGGAGCGCGCGCGCGGATCTCGTCTTCGAGCTCAAGTCCGGGCTCGATTGCGGGTTCAAGGGGGTTCCGCTCCGGACGAACTCGTTCGGCTTCCGCGGCCGGGAGTGGCGGCTCGAAAAGGCGCCGGGAACGCTGCGCATCGCCCTCGTCGGCGACTCGGTCGTCTTCGGCCCCTTCGTCGCCGAGGAGGAGATCTTCGCCTCGCTCCTCGGCCAAAGGATCGAGTCCGCGACGCGCGGGGCGATCCCGCGAGGCCGGATCGAGACGCTCAACTTCGGCGTCCCGGGCTACAACGCGACGCAGGAGGCGGAGCTTTTCGCCGTCGACGTTCCGCGCTTCGCGCCCGACATGGTCGTCGTGGGATACGTCGGAAACGACGACCAGCTCCCGTCGTTCATCGAGGACATCCTCGACCGGTCGAGCGGCGGCCTTCTCCGCCGCTCGCTCTTCTTCGAGGAGCTGGCGTCGATGACGAAGGAGGAGAAGCGCCAGCTCGTCCGCGGGACACGGGAGCTGATCCTCGACGAGCGGATCCCCGGCGAGTACCGCCGCATGATCGGCTGGCCGGCGATCGAGGCCGCCTACCGCCGGATGGGCGCAGTCGCGAAGGCACAGGGACTCCGAGTCCTCGTGACGATCTACGAGTCGGAAGCGGGCCCCGACCACGATCCGCACCCGCGCGCGTCCCGCCACGAGAAACTCGCGCGTCTCGGGGAGGAGATCGGGTTCGAGCTGCTCGACATGACGGCCGTCTTCGGGCGGATCGCCCGGGAGCGCGGCTGGAGGAACATCGTCCCCCTCTGGGTGAACGACGAGAACGGGCACCTCAACGCCGAAGGTCATCGGCTCTTCGCCGACGCGCTCGCGGAGAAGCTCGCCTCGCTCGGGTGGCTCGGGGATCATGAGAGCCTCGAGCCCCGGTATCCCGAATGGCGGAGAGGGGGGGATTCGAACCCCCGGTAGAGTTGCCCCTACACTGGTTTTCGAAACCAGCCCATTCGACCGCTCTGGCACCTCTCCGGACGGAACGGGATGGGACGGGACGGGATAGCCGAGCGGCGCCCGCCCCGAAGGCGCCACAGTGTACAAAGCCGGATCGCCGCGGGAAGGCCGCAGGCTCCCCGACTCATCGCTTGCCGCGGAAGAAATCCCTGAGGAGGGCCGAGCACGCCGGTTCGAGGATGCCGCCCACGACGTCGAGCCGGTGGTTGAGGCGCGCGTCTCGGACGATGTCGAAGAGCGACCCGCAGGCTCCCGCCTTGGGGTCGGCTGCGCCGAAGACGAGCCGCTCGACGCGAGCGAGGACGAGCGCGCCCGCGCACATCGCGCAGGGCTCGAGCGTCACGTAGAGGGTCGCGCCTTCGAGCCGCCACGAGCCGAGAGCGCCGGACGCCTGGGTCAAGGCGATCATCTCCGCGTGCGCCGTCGGGTCGCGGAGCGTCTCGCGCTGATTGTGCGCCCGGCCCAAGACCTGTCCGCCGGCGACGAGGACCGCGCCGACCGGAACCTCGTCCGCCTCGGACGCGCGCGCCGCCTCGCGCAGCGCCAACTCCATGAAGTACTCGTGGGAGCCGGGCGCGGGGCGGATCGTTCGGTCGGGCTCGAGGATCACGTGGCGCCTTGAAGACCGTCTCCCGTCGGCAGAGAAATGCGCGGAAAATGGTGCGTCCACCAGGACTCGAACCTGGAACCTACGGCTTCGTAGGCCGTCGCTCTATCCAGTTGAGCTATGGACGCACGCTGGGGACGCGGGTGGAAGGCGGCGGGACGCCCGCGCGAAAGGTCACCCTTCTAGCACGAGGCCCGACGGGTTGTGAAGGGAGCGGCCGGCGCGTCCCGCGCGCGCAAGCCGGGCCGCGGCTCAGCGCGCGGGCATCGTGAAGGGCACCACGGCCGTCGCCGGACGGAGCGCCGAGGAGGCCGCGTCCGTCTCGCGCCAGACGACGACGCGATTCGCCGCTCCCGCTCCGTCGGTCACGATCTCGATCGAGGGTCCGACGGACGATCCGGCGCTCGAGCTGACGTTGAGTGGGACAGTCTCGAAGCGCTTCCGGTCCTGGGTGTAGCCGAGGAAGACGTCGCCCCCGGCGAAGTCGTGATCGACGTACGCGATGTGGAGCCCGCCCGCCCGATCGAGGGCGATCGCCGGCTCCCACGCGCCCGTCGCGCTCGACGTGAGCGACACCGGCTCCTTGAACGAGACGCCCGCGTCCGACCGGGTCCAGCGGCGCTCGATCTTCCCGACCATGGTCCGGATTTGGGTCCGCCCGCTTGAGTCCGCCGATGCGTAGACGACGGAGATCGACCGGGACGCGGGGTCGAAGGCGACCCGGGGGTGAGACACGGAAGCGAGGCCCGAGGTCAGGACGACGGGGGGGTCGCTCCACGTCATGCCGCCGTCGACGCTGCGGTTGAAGACGAGGTTCCACGGATGGACGTCTTCGGGGATGCCGTCCTCGTTGATGTCGGTCTGGATGCCGACGTTGAGGTCGATCCAGGCGAGGAAGACCTCGTCCGGCCCTCCGGCCGCGACCGACGGCTCCTCAGGAAAATACCGCGTGAACGGGAGCATCGCCCGGCGCTTCACGTTCGGCGGCTCGTTCACGAAGTCGGTCGGCGTCGCTCGGATGCCCATGAGCGACCGGTTCATGGAGAAAGCGGCCACCGCCTTGTAGCTGCCTCCGGAAGGGAGCGCGGCGAGTGACGGCCGCGTGATGATCATCCCCCCATCGAGCGTGCTGTTGCCGGAGCGCTGTCCCTCGACGATCGAGGACTCGAGGAGCGTCTCGGAGCCGAACCGGAGGTCGCCCCCCGCCGCGAACGCGGCGAAGTCGGCCGAGCGGTGCCGGAGCGACCAAAGACCCGAGGGCTCCTTGAGGTCGACCCAGAGGGCGTGCAGCCGGTCTCCGACGACCGCGAGGCGCGGATGCTTCGCGGTCGCGTCGTAGGCGCCGGGGCCGAGGTCCGAGAGCGTGACGGAAGGGCCGAACGTGAGGCCGCCGTCGCGCGAGCCGCGGACACGGATGTCGGTCGCGGGACCGAGGCGCTCCGCGGAGGCGAGGAAGACGAGCGACCCGTTCGACGCGGTCGAGACCTCGCGGCTTCCGAGGTCGTTCACGACGTACGGGCGGCCGAGGGCCTCGGCGAGCGGCTCGCCGTCGGTCTGCGCGAGCGGCAGCCCTAGCAGCTCCGCGATCGTCGGCGCGATGTCCGACTGGCGGACGCGCCGGTTCACGCGCGCGCCGCGGGGCGTGTCGGGGCCGATGACGAACAGCATCAGGTCGCGGCAGCCGTCGCACGAGCCGCCGTGGCTCACGTAGTCGATCGTCTCCTCGAGGTGGCGGCCGTGGTCGGTCGTGAGGATGAGCGTTGTCGTGTCGCGGTAGACGGGATCGGTCTGGATGAACTGCCAAAAGTCGACCACGAGCTGATCCCAGTTCCGGATGATCTGCAGGTAGAGCGGAAAGTCAGCCTGGTGGCCGGCGAGGTCCGTCGCGCCGAGGTTGATGAACGCGAGCCTCGGGTGGCGCGCCTGCATCTCCGAGACCGCGCGCGTCCACACGCGGTTGTCGAAGTACGCGTCCTCGAGGCGGCGTCCCGAATCGATGAAGATGAACCGCGGGCCGAACGCGGGCCCGAAGGCCGGGTGGATGCTGTAGTCGTTCGTGAGCGAGTTCCGCTTCCCCACGACGACCAGCGCCTCCTGTCCCGTCGACTTTCGCAGGATCTCGGTGAGGAGCGGGGTGCGGGACCGGTTCTCGAAGAAGGCGTTGAGGTCCTGGCGGCTCCGGTTGGGGCCCATCTGCCAGTTGCCCGACAGGATGCAGTTGAAGCCGGGCGTCGTGTACGTCGTCTCGATGTTCTTCGCGTTGGTGTAGGTCGTGCCGTTCGGGACGAGCTCCGACCAGATCCGGGGGAGGAGCGGATGGAAGTAGGGCGCGCTCCCGGGCGGCGACTGCCGCGAGTTCCTGAAGGCCTCGCTCGACCGGACGCCGTCGATCGCGAGGATGACGACGTTCTGCGTCCGGTATGCGGGGCCGCGCTGAGCGCGGGAGTCTTGGGCCGTCAGGAGCGCGGCCGCTGCGAGAGCGAGCCCGGCGGCGACTCGCCACGTCGCGAGGCGGTTCATTCCGTCCCTCCCGGAGGATGCGATGTCCACCTGCGACGTGACATTCTCCATGACCAGACCTGTTTCGTCGGTAGTCCGGCGCGGGACAACCGCGGCGCCGCGCCGGGGACCCCTCTAGAAAGTCCCTGCGGCCGCAAATCGTATCAGAGATGGGCCCACGGTCAATAGGGCGAACGCTCTTCGGAAGGACTGTCCGCGAAACGCTTTCGGACGGTAGACTCGCGCCCCATCGTGTCGGAATCGACCTCGGTCAGGGCTCTCTCTTCCCGTGCCGCGAACGGCCCCGCGACGGGGCGACTCCTCGCGCTCGTTTTCGTCCTCGCCTTGCCCGCGGTCCTCCTCGCCGCGGGGCCCGTCTCGCGAGGGTTATCGCTCGTTCCCGGCGCCATCCTCTACACCGAGGTCCCGCCTTGGCAGGGACCTCTTCCCTCCGGCCTGAAGCCGTGCGAATACCCTCTCGGCGACGTCGTGGTGCAGTTTTCTCCCTGGACCTCGCTCGTCGTCGAGGCGTACCGGAGCGGGCGGCTGCCGCTCTGGAACCCTTACTCGAACGCGGGCTCGCCGCTCCTCGCCAACGGCCAGTCCGCGCCCTTCTTCCCGACCCGGATCGCCGACGTGTTCCTTTCCCCGGTGCCCGCGAGCTGGCTCTCGGCGTATCTGAAGCTCGCCGTCGCGGGCCTCGGAATGCTCGTCCTCGCTCGGCGGCTCGGGCTCGGGGCGGGGCCCGCGCTCTTCGCGGCCGCCGCGTTCGAGCTCGGCGGGTTCCTCGCCGCCTGGCTCGCTCATCCCCATTCGAACGTCGCCGCGCTTTTGCCTCTCCTCCTCGTGGCCGCGGATCGCGCCGTCGAGAGGCCCGGCGCGCGATCGGCCGCCCTCCTCGCGCTCGTCGTCGGGGCTCAGTTCCTCGGCGGGCATCCCGAGACGAGCTTCCACGCGATCCTCGGCGCGGCCGCGTTCGCGCTCTTCCGCGCCGGCACGGCTTTCCGTGCCGACCGCTCGCCCCGCCTCGCCGCGCGGCGCGCTGCGGCGCTCGCCTCGGGCGCGGCGCTCGGCGCGGCGCTCGCGGCTGCCGCGCTCCTCCCGCTCCTCGAGTACGTGCGCGAGAGCAGCGCGCTCTTCGCTCGTTCGGCGAAGGAGGCCGCCGGCCGCGAGGCCTTGCCCGGCCTCGACCCGTCGATGGCGCTCGCGCTCGCGTTTCCGCGCGCCATCGCCGTCGACGCCGTGCACCTCGCCGAGGCGGGGCTCGCCCGCTTCAACAACTTCTGCGAGCGCTCGGGCGGCTACGCGGGCCTCGCGACGCTCGCCGCCGCGGCCGCGGGAATCGCAATCGGGTGGAGCCGTCGCCGCGGCCTCGTCCTCTTCCTCGTCGGGACGCTCCTCGCTTGCGGCCTTCTCGTCTACGACCTCGGACTCCCGTCGCGGCTTCTCGGCGCGGCGCCGCTCCTCTCGATCGCGATCAACCGGAGGTTCCTCCTCCTCGTCGGGCTCGCGATCGCCCTCCTCGCGGCGATCGGGCTCGAGGGCGCCCTCGGCGCCGGGGAGCCGCGGCGCCGGGGACGGTGGGTCCTCGCCGTCGCGCTCGGCGCCGCCGGCGCCGCTCTCTCGGTGGCCGCGGGCCGCGGCGCAGCCGAGGGGACTTCGTTCGCGCTCGCGCAGGCGGCGGGGCTCGCCGGCGTCGCGCTCGCGCTCTTCGTGCGCACGACCACCGGCCGCGCGGCGCCGGCGTTCGGGCTCGCGATCGCGGGCCTCGCCGTCGACCTCGTCGCGTTCGGCGCGCCGATCCACCGAGGCGCGCCGGCGGAGCGGCTCTACCCGGACACGCCGCTTCTCGCACGCCTCCGCGACGCGACGCGCGACGGTAGCCGCGTCTCGGGAGAAGACGGCGTTCTCAAGCCCGAGACCTCCGTCGTTCCTCGCCTCCGCTCGATCAAGGGGTATGACGCGGTGGAGATCCGCCGCTACACCGAGCTCCTCGCCGTCCTCTCGTCGAACCGGAGGCGCGCCGCGACGTTCGTGAAGAACGTGCCGGCGCTCGACCGGCTCGCCTCCCCCGTCCTCGACCTCCTCGCGGCGCGGTACGTGCTCGCGCCTCGCGCGATCGAGCCTCTCCCCCCGGGGCTCACGCTCGAGTCGGTCGAGGAGGGAGTCTTCGTGTACGTGAACGCGGAGGCGCTGCCGCGCGCGCTCGTCGTCCCGCACGCCCGCGTCGTCCGGGACGCCGCCGAGCGGCTCGAAGCCCTCGCGCGCGGCTTCGACCCGCGGAGCGAGGTCCTCCTCGAGACCGACGCGCCTCCTCTCGGCGAGAGGCCCGGGGGCGGCGAGGCGCGGGCGACGGCCGCCCGCCTCGTGGTCGACGAGCCCGAGCGGGTCGTCGTCGAAACCGACGAGGTCGCGGGCGGCGGCTATCTCGTCCTCGCCGACGCGCACTACCCCGGATGGCGGGCCGACGTCGACGGCCGCGAAGTCGAGATCCTACGCGCGAACCACGCGCTCCGAGCGGTCCCCGTTGGCCCGGGAGCGCACCGCGTCACGTTCCGATTCGCGCCCCTCTCGGTTCGGGTCGGCCTCGCGGCGAGCGGCGTCGCGGCGATCGTCCTCGTCCTCATGCTCGTGGCCGGGGCGCGGGCGCCCGGACGTCAGTACACGTAGCCCAGCTGCTTCAGCCTTTCGCGATCCTCCGGCGAGAGCTCGACGGCCGAACTCGCGTCGGTCGGGAAGCGCGGCGAGAGCTTCTGGAACTCGCGCAGGAGGGCCTCGAGCCGCACCCGCACCGCGGCGTCGCGCCCGGACGCGTCGGCGGTCTCGTCCGGATCCGCCTCGAGGTCGAAGAGCGCCTCGTCGTGCCAGGCCTCGATGCGGAGCCGGTCCGAGAGCGATTCGACGGGCACGGGGAGGACGAACTTCCACCTCCCGTCGCGGACGGCGGCGGCGATCCCGTAGGAGTTCTCGTGGAAGAGCGGGCGCGGCCCGAGGGTCTGCCGCGTCGCGAGCGCGAGCCCGGCGATCGACTCGCCGTCGAGTCCCCGCGCGGGGCCGCGGCCGAGGAGCTCGAGCACCGTGGGGACGAGGTCGACGAGGTGGACCGTCTCCCGCACGACCCGGCCGCCCGCGATCCCCGGCCCCGCGACGACGAGCGGGACGTGCAGGGTCGAGTCGAAGATGCCGCGGTGGTTGAAGAAGATGCCGTGCTCGCCGAGGCTCTCGCCGTGATCCGACGTCACGACGAGGAACGTCCGGCCGCCGCGCGCCCGGTCGAAGAGTCGGCCGAGCTCCCGGTCGGCGCTCGCGACCTCGGCGTCGTAAAGATCGGACATCGCCTTCCGGTCCTCTTCGCTCCACGCGCTCCCGCCGACGAGGTCGCGGCGGGCCCTTACCGCGCGCGCGACCCGCGCGACGAGGGGGTTGCCCGGGTCCGCGACGTGCGCCTCGAGGTCGGCGAGCGTCTTCCCCGCCTTCTTCCAGTCGCGCACGAACGCCCGGATCTCGGAGATGCTGACGCCCTCCTTCCTCGCCACGGCCTCCCTCTCCTGGTCGGGCGCCTCGGCGAGCCGCCTTTCGAGCTCCGCCGTACGCCCGACCCACTCCGGCAGGAGGCGCTTCGCGAGGTCCTCCGGCGGCTCGTACGGCCGGTGCGGGTCGTAGGCGTGGACCCAGAGGAAGTACGGCTCGCGGCCGCCCGCGGAGTCGAGCCACGCGAGCGCGCGGTCCACGGTCTCAGCAGCGCGCACCTCCGCCGCCGAGGGCGCGGGAAACGCGTCGAAGCCGCTCTCGAGCCCTGAGAGGCTCTGGAGGTGGAACGCCGACACGAACCCCGCCGTGGCGTAGCCTTCCTTTGAGAGCCGCTCGGCGAGCGTGGGAAGGGCCGCGCCCGCGCGGGTCGCGTTGCCGTACACGGCGTGGTTCCTGGGGTAGACCCCGGAGAAGATCGAGAGGTGCGACGGGTTCGTGATGTTGGTCGCGCTGAACGCCCGCGAAAACCGGACGCCGTCCTCGGCCACGCGGTCGATCTCGGGCGTGAGGGACGATCCGTCCGGCGCCGCCCGTCCCACTCGGTCCGCGCGGAGCGTGTCGATCGTGACCACGACGAGATTCGGCCGGTCTCCGGAGCGCGAGCAACCCGGCGCGATTGCCGGCTGCAGGAGGAACGCGGCGGCGAGTGCGGCGGCTCGGGAATGGCGGCTCATGGATCGACCCCGAGCTTATTCGAGGGGAGAGGCTCCCGCCATCGAGCGCTTCACCTCGGGGCGCGGCCTCTCCGATAGAAACGCGGTTCCCCATCCGGGCTATCCGGCGCCCCGCCGGGCCCATAGAATCGGGATCCGAGGTATCGGCCGCGGAAAAAAGAAAGGCCCCATCGTTGCTTTCCAACCGGCGTCGTCCGCTCGTCTTCTCCCTCTTGTCGCTCGCCGCGGCGGCCTGCTCGCGCCCACCGGAGCGGCCTCCCGTCGTTCTCGTCACGTTCGACACGACGCGGGTCGACCACCTTTCGGCGTACGGCTACCGGAGGGAGACGACGCCGCACCTCGAGGCCCTTCTCTCCCGCGGCGCCGTCCGCTTCGACCGGATGATCGCGGCGTCGAACAACACCTCGTGCTCGTTCGCTTCGGTCCACGCCGGCGTCCACGTGAAGACGCACGGAGTCATCAAGCTCGCGCCGTTCGGCTACCCGCTCGACCCGTCGTTCCGGACTCTCGGAGAGGTGCTGGGCGGCGAGGGGTACTTCCGCGTCGCGGCGGTCGGCGCGGCGCACTTGAACGGCGTCGTGTCCGGGATCGGCCGCGGCTTCGACCGCTTCTTCGAGCACCCGCCTGACCCGGCCGAGATCGAGAAGCCGTGCGAGCGGACGAACGCCGAGCTCCTCCCCTTTCTCGAGGAGACGTTCGGCCGCGGCGGCGAGAGGCGCCCCCTCTTCCTCTGGCTCCACTACTTCGACCCGCACTGGCCGTACGAGCCGCCGCCGCCTTTCGACACGGCTTTCGCCCCCGACGGCCCGTCCGCGCCGAAGATGGCGGCGCCCCCCGAGGGCTTCAGCGCGGACGCGAGCGACCGGGACCTCCGCGAGAACCGCGCGAAGTACGAGGCGCTCTACGACGGCGAGATCCGTCGGACCGACGCGGCGATGGGCGAGGTCTTCTCTCTCCTCGACCGCCTCGGCCTTCTCGGGAAGGCGATCGTCGTCTTCACCGCCGACCACGGGGAGAACCTCGGAGAGCACGACCTCTTCTTCAACCACCTCGGGATCTACGATCCGGTCGTCCGGATCCCCCTCGTCGTGCGGCTCCCGGGCATGACGGCGGCGCGCACGTCGGACGCCCTCGTCCACCACGTTGACCTCCTGCCGACGATCCTCGATTCGGCCGGCATCCCGCCGGCGCTCTGGCCGCCGAACGAGGGCGTGACCCTGAAGCCGATCCTCCTCGACAGGCTGAACGAGGCGCACTCGGTCGCGTTCTCCGAGGCGGCGCACTTTCGCGAGAAGTCCGTGCGGGACGACCGCTACAAGCTCATCGTCGACGGCTCGCTGCAGAAGCTCTCGCTCTTCGACATCGTGAACGACCCGGGAGAGACGCGGAACCTCGCGGCCGAGAAAGCAGCGGAGGCCGAGCGCCTTCTCGCCGCGCTCGAGCGCTTCGTCGGCGACATCCGCTTCCGCTTCCACGCGGTCCCCGACCCCGGAGCGGCGGCGCCGCGCGCATTGTCGCTCCGCGTGCGCGCCCGCAACGAGATCGCGACGTTCGAGTGCGTGGGCTTCGCCGCGGGCGACGCGGCGCCGGACGGCGCCGGGAAGGACCGGGTCGCGCGCTTGAAGGTCGGGCCCGCGGACGCGGCCGGAAAGGGGATCCGCGCGGTCGTCCCGCACGGCGCCCTCTTCCTCGACGCGGTCGGGGCGACGGAGCCGGTCGACTCGAACGAGATCTGGCTCTCGGGCCGGAAGCCGAGCAAGGACTCCTCGACGCCGCTCGTTTTCTTCCCCGGAGAGGAGGCGACCTTCCCCGGAAGAGCGCCGTCCACGCGCCCTGCGCTCGTCCGCGTCGAAGAGATCTCGCGTGACGAGGACGCCGCGCGCTACCGATTCACGCTCGGGCCGGTTCCGGCCGGGATCGAGGGCAAGACGATGATGATCCGCGCCGGCACCGACGGGGTCCTCTCCGACGCCCGGCGGATCGCCGGGACGCTCCACTACGCGGGGTTCGACGTCCCCGACCGCTTCCGGATCTCCTCGCTCGACGCGCGGCAGGCGGCCGCGTTCGAGATCACGGTGCGGCCGGGAAGCGCCGCGTTCTTCATGGAGGCGAAGGTGGACGACCGGCGCGTGTCGAACCTCGAGATCCGGCGCGGGCCCGGGGGCGACGGCGACGACCGGCGCTATCCGGCGACGTTCTTCGTGTCGCCGAACGGGCTCGGCTTCGAGACCGACCCCGCGGCGGTCGCGTCCGACTACATGAAGAAACCCGGGCTCCACGTCTGGATCGACGCCGATCCGGAGGGCCGCCGCCGCTCCGCCCGCGACGTCGAGCTCGACCCCGCGATGCGCGAGCTCCTCGACAAGCTGGGCTACGTGGGCGCTGGCGGAGGCGGCGGCGCTCAGAAGAAGAAACCGGCGGCCGGGGACACGAAGCCCGCCCCCGACGAGGGGGCGGGGGCTACGCCTTCGGGTTCGCCCTCGGACGCACCTCGTCGCTGAGGAGCGTTTTCTCGAGCCACGTGTAGAGTGCGACGAACAGGTACTTCCGCCCCATCTCGCGGATCTTGAGCTTCGAGACGCCCGCCTCGCGGCCGTACCAGGAGATGGGCACGGTCGCGACGGAGTAGCCCCGGTTCATCGCTTTGAGCGGGATCTCGATGGTGATGTTGAAATGGCACGAGAGCAGCGGCTGGACGGCCTCGATCACGTGCCGCCGGAAGCCCTTGAACGCGTTCGTGAGATCGTTGTGCCGCGTCAGGAAGAGGACGCGGAGGAACGTGTTCGCGATCCGGTTCACGAAGAGCTTGTGCGGCGGATAGTCCTTCACGACCGCGCCGGGCACGAAGCGCGAGCCGAAGACGCAGTCGAATCCCTCCTCGAGCTTTCGGTGGTACGTCACGACGTCCTTCGGGTCGTCCGAGCCGTCGCCCATCACGAGAATGACCGTGTCGCCCGTGGCGCGGCCGAGCCCGTCCCGGATGGCGCGGCCGAAGCCCGGATGCGCGCGCCTGTGGACGGCGACGATGCCCGGGTCCGCTTCCGCGAGCGCGTCCACGATCGCGGGGGTCGAGTCGGTCGAGTTGTCGTCCACGACGACGATCTCGTAGTCGATCCCCTCGCGGCGGAGCTCGTCGCGGAGCTCCTCGACCGACTTCCGGACGATCCCCTCCTCGTTCCGCGCGGGGATCACGGCGGTGAGCTTGAGAAGCGTCCGGCCGGCCGGTCGGTCTGCGTTCACGCTGCGAGGGTCTCCGGGCCGATACCGAGGGTCGTCGCGCGACGGCGTCCGCAACCCCCGCCGAGCGGCGGAGCGTAGCAGAAAAACCCCCGTCCGGCCGGCGCGCCTCCGGACGCGCCGCTGACGAGCGGCCGGTCACGTTGAATCGTCCCGGGGGGTCGGTTACGCTCAACCGCCCGTCGGTGTCGGTCGAAGGTCGCGCCGCGCGACGGACCGGGCGCTTCTCCCTCCTCTTCGCTCGACGTCCTCGGGTCGCGGACTCCTCGAATCATGCGGATCCTGATCACCGGCGGGCTCGGATTCATCGGAAGCCATCTCGCCGAGCGCGCCCTCGAGCGCGGCGACGACGTCCTCCTCCTCGACAACATGTCGAGGCCGGGGACCTCGCTCAACCTCGCGCACCTCGTCCGGCGGTTCCCCGGGCGCGCGCGCACGCTCCGCGCCGACATCCGCTGCGATCGAGAGGCGATCGACCGCGCGGTCGAGTCGGCCGACGCCGTGTACCACCTCGCCGGCCAGGTCGCCGTCACGACGTCGATCCGGGATCCCCGCCAGGACTTCGAGGCGAACGCCCTCGGAACTCTCAACGTCCTCGAATCGGTGCGGCGGAGCGCGAGCCGCCCGATCGTCGTCTTCGCCTCGACGAACAAGGTCTACGGCGCGCTCGAGCAACTCGCGGTCTCGGAGGAGGCGAAGCGTTTCGCGTTCCGTGACCGCCCGTCCGGCGTCGCCGAATCCGAGCCGCTCGACTTCCACTCGCCCTACGGCTGCAGCAAGGGAACGGCGGACCAGTACGTGCGCGACTACGCGCGCATCTACGGCTTGAGGACCGTGGTCTTCCGCCAGAGCTGCATCTACGGCGAGCGCCAGTACGGCTTCGAGGACCAGGGCTGGGTGAGCCACTTCGTCATCTCGGCGCTCCTCGGGAAGAAGCTCACGATCTACGGGAACGGGAAGCAGGTTCGCGACCTCCTTCACGTGGACGACCTCGGGGCCGCGTTCGAGGCCGCGACGCGGAAGATCGACTCGGTCGCCGGACGGATCTACAACATCGGGGGCGGACCGTCGAACACGCTCTCCCTCCTCGAGCTTCTCGAGTGGATCGAGGGCCGGACGGGAAAGAAGGTCAAGCGCTCCGCGTCGGCGTGGCGGCAGGGCGACCAGCCGATCTTCGTGTGCGACACGGCCCGGGCGCGGGCCGACCTCGGGTTCGAGCCGAAGGTAGAGATCGCGGACGGGCTCGAGCGTCTCTACCGGTGGACCGAGCGGAACATCGACGCGCTCCGCGATCTCTGGGCCGCGTGAGGCGGAGCGTTTCCGGGCGAGCGGAGTCGGCCGGCCGGCGGAGCGAGAGTCCATGAGCGCTAACGAGCGGATCCTGGTGACGGGCGGCGCCGGCTTCCTTGGCTCGTTCCTCGTCGACGAGCTCGTGCGGCAGGGCGAGAAGGTCCGGATCTTCGACTCCCTCGACCCGCAGGTGCACCCCGGCTCGAAGCCGCCGGCGCACTTGAACGGCGGCGCCGAGTTCGTGAAGGGCGACGTGCGCGACGTCGCCGCGCTCGGGAAGGCCGTCGAGGGGATCGAGGTCGTCTACCACCTCGCCGCAGCGGTCGGCGTCGGGCAGTCGCAGTACCAGGTCAAGCATTACGTCGACGTGAACTGCGGGGGGACGGCGAACCTCCTCGACGTCCTCGCGAACTCGAAGCTGGCCGTCCGGAAGGTCGTCGTGATGGCGTCAATGTCCTCGTACGGCGAGGGCCTCTACCGATGCCCCGCGTGCGGCGACGTCCGTCCGGAGCTCCGAACCGAGGCCGCGATGGCGACCGGCCGGTGGGAGCCCGCGTGCCCGAGGTGCGGCGGCGGGATCCGTCCGGCGCCGACGCCTGAGACCGCGGCCCAGAACTGCAATTCGATCTACGCGCTCGCGAAGAAATTCCAGGAGGACTCCGTCCACAACATCGGGCGCACGTACGGCATCCCGACGGTCGCCCTCCGCGCCTTCAACATCTACGGCCCGCGGCAGTCGCTCTCGAACCCGTACACGGGCGTCGCCGCCATCTTCCTCTCGCGCCTCAAGTGCGGCGAGCGGCCGTTCGTCTACGAAGACGGGCTCCAGACGCGCGACTTCGTGTCCGTTCACGACGTCGTCTCGATCCTCGACGTCGCCCGGAAGACCACGAAGGGCGATCATCACTCGTTCAACGTCGGGAACGGCGTGCCCGTCGCGGTGAAGGAGATCGCGGAGACCTTGGCGCGGCTCCTCGGCGTCGACCTCCCGCCGATCCTCGCCGGGAAGTTCCGGAAGGGGGACGTGCGCCACTGCTACGCCGACGTCACGAAGCTCCGCGACCTCCTCGGCGCCTCGCCGCGAGTCCGGTTCGACGACGGCCTTCGCGAGCTGATCGAGTGGTCGAAGGGCGCGAGGGCCGAGGATCGGTTCGGGGCGGCTCACGACGAGCTCGCGAGGAAGGGCCTCGTCACGTGAGCGGCGCCGCGGGCGGCGCCGGAGCGGTCTCGCCGCGCTCGACGGCGATCCTCCTCGGGGTCCTCCTCCTCGGGCTCTGGGTCCGCTCGGCCGGGATCGGGACGCCGCTCACGGGGATCCGCGAGACGCAGTCGGCGATGATCGCGAGAAACATCCTTCGCGACGGGCCGGCGGGCGTCTTCCATCCCCGCGTCGACTACGGCGGCGACGGGCCCGGATGGTTCGCGCTCGAGTTCCCCCTCACGGGCGCGCTTGGCGCGCTCGCGTGGAGGCTCGTCCCGTCGCTCGGCGACTCGGCCCTGAGGGTCCCGTCGATCCTCTTCTACGTCCTCGGCACCCTCGCGCTCTTCGACCTCGCGCGGAGGCGCGCCGGCGTCCGGACCGCGCTCTTCGCGGCGGCGTTCCTCGCGGTCCTGCCGCTTCCCGCGGAGATGGGAGCCTCGGCCATGCCGGACGAGACCGGGCTCGCGCTCTCGACCACGGCGCTCGCGCTCCTCGACCGGCACCTGAAGGGCGGGCGGGCCGCGGCTGCCGCGGGCGCCGTCGCGTGCGCGGCGCTCGCGCTCCTCGCGAAGTCGACTTACTTCTTCCTCGCGATTCCGATGGGAGCGCTCATCGCGGCGGAGCGCGGGATCCGCGAGATCGTCCGCCCGAAGTGGATCCTCCTCGGGGCGCTCGCCGCGCTCCCTCTCGTGGCCTGGCTCCTCCACGCGAACGCCCTGAACGAGGCCTCCGAGCTCTGGATCGGCCGCACGGTCGCGGACACGAACGCCACGTACGCCGTCCAGCGCGGGCGGCTCACGTACTGGTTCTCGCCGGACTGGTACGCGCGGCTCGGCGGGCGCCTCCTCGCGCTCCTCGGCCTCGCGGCTACCGTCGTCACCGCCGCGGGGCTTCTCCTCGCGCTCCGCGCCGGCCCGGCGCGCGCGCTCGTCCTCGCCTGGGCCGCGGCGATCGTTGTCTACTGCCTCGTCCTTCCCCACCACTTGCACACGCACCACTACTACCTTCTTCCGTTCGCCCCGCTCGCGGCGCTCCTCTGCGGCTTCGCGATCGACGCGGTCCACCGGAACGTCCGGTCGCCCGTGCTCGCGACCCTCCTCGGGCTTACCGTCCTCCTCTCGGTCGCGGTCGAGGGCGTGCCCGCGGCGCGCGCGAGCCTCAGGGCCTACCGCGCCGATCCCGTCCATTTCGGCGAGGCCGCCCGGCGGATCGTGCCGGAAGGACGGCTCCTCGTCGTGTCCGCGCTCGTCGTCAAATCCTTCGACGGGGCTCTCCTCTACCAGGCCGACCGGAAGGGTTGGAAGTTCACCGCCCGGACGATCGACGACGCCGATCCCGACGACCTCCGAGCGCTCGCGGCCGACCGGCGCCGGCGCGGAGTCCTCGCCCAGGGGCGGCGGCTCGTCCCGCCGGCGGTGTCGGAGCGGGAAGCGCTCACGCCCGCGCGGATCGAGGAGTTGCGCGCGCGCGGCGCCGAGTTCTTCGGCTACGCGGGTCCGCCGAGCGAGTGGGCTCGGGAAGAGGCCGATCTCGCGCGTCACCTCCTCGCGAGGTACCCCGCGGTCGGGATCGCGGAGCGCCACCTCTTCGTCGACCTGCGCATCCTCCTCGACCCTTCGCTCGCCGCGCCGCCGCCCGCCCCCGTCTCCTCCGGCGGATTCTCTCTCGCGGGGGTTCTTCCGTCGCCGGATCCCGCGCGGTTCCCGGGACAGGTTCTCGTCTGGCGGCGCGAGGGCGGCACGCCCCCGCACCCTCCGGGCGGAGCGGCGTTCATGGGTCTCGTCCCGGCGTCGGCGTTCGAGCCGGGCGGGATGGCTCTCGAGTGGGCCGGACGAGAGGACGCGAGGTGAAGCTCCTCGCCGCCGCGGGCGCCGCTCTCGGCGCGCTCGCCGCCGCGCTCCTCGCGATCGCCGCCGGCGCCGCGCGCCCTCCCGGGCGGACGGCGCTCGACGGCTACGTCCTCGTCGGCAACCAGGGCTTCCGGATGGGATTCTTCGACCTGAGCGGCACGCTCCGGCGCTCGACGCGCCTCTCGGCGCGCTGCCAGCCTCGCGGCGTCTGCGTCGCGCCCGACGGCTCGATCTGGACGGCGGTCTGGGGCTCGCCTTCCCGGAACCTCTTCCGGCTGAACCGCGAGGGGATCGAGATCGCGAGCTTCGCGGTCCTCGGGCCCGAGCGCTTCTCGAAGACCGTGGCGGCCGCGCCCGGCGGCGACCTCGTGCTCGCGTTCCAGCGCGAGAGCGTCGTCGCGCGCTTCCGCCCGGAGACGGGCGCGATCGTCTGGGAGAGGCCGACCGGGCCGCTCCCGCGCGGAATCGCGGTCGCGCGCGACGGCTCGATCTGGGTCGCCGCGAAGGGCGGCAACGTCCGCGAGCGCCCGGAGGAAGGCGGCCTCCTCGTGAAGCACCGCCCGGACGGCTCGGTCGAGCGGGAGGTCTCCATCCCCCTCGGCGCTCGCGGCGTCGCGGTCGACTGGGACGGGAACTGCTGGGTCGCGATCCTCGGCCAGCAGACGGGCGCCGCCGACGAAGCGCCGGACTCGGCCGACGACCGGCGCGTCTTCAAGGTGTCCCCGGACGGGAGAATCCTCTTCTCGCAAGAGGTCGGACTCGGGCCGTTCGCCGTCGCTTGCGACGTCTTCGGGAGCGCGTTCGTGACGTGCTCTCGCGAGGAGTCGGTGTGGAAGCTCGTTCCCTCCGGCGAGCCGGACGCGCGCTTCGGCCGTAACGGCCGAGTCGACCTTCGCGCGCTCGCGCCCCACCCGCTCTCGGTCGCGCTCGACGGAGAGGGCGCCGTCTGGGTCGCGTCGAACTACGCGGGCCGCGCCGACGAGGGCAAGCCGGTCCCGGTCGTCCGGCTCGACGGCGCGACGGGTGCGACGGCCGCGGGCTTCCCCGTCCACTTCCCGCGGCCGGTCCGGCCCGAGACCCTGGGCGACCCGACGGGCTACGCGCTCGCGAGCGTGATCGACCCCGAGGGCGACCTCGACGGCGACGGCGCGGGAAACCGGGCGGAGCTCCTCGCCGGGAAGAACCCTTTCGACCCGCGGAGCCGGCCGTGAGCCGCCCCGCGGCGCCGGACGCTATCATGAGGCGGCCGCGGCGCCCTCCCGCCGGGCCCCCTCGGATGAAGCGACTCCCGAAGCTTGCCGTCGCCTGCTGCCTCGCCGCCTCGTGCTCGCGCGAGCCGGCTCTGCCGCCCGTCTTTTCTGAGACGGCGACCTTCGACTTCGAGCGCCGGTTCTCCGAGGCGACCGTGACGCGGAAGAACGAGGCGCGGGCGCCCGAGGCCTCGGTGCTCTTCGTGGGGACGAAGAAGGCGCAACTGAAGGAGGGCGGCAACCGCCCCGCGATCGTCCTCCCGCCGCCCGCGGAGGTCGGCTACCGCGTCGCGGTGCCCGACGCCGACTGCGCCCTCAGGTTCGCGCTCGGGCTCGGCTTCGACAAGGACGCGCGCCCGGCGCACGTCGCCTACGAGGTGCGGATCGACGGGACCACGGTCTTCTCGGACCGCCTCGAACAAACGATGAACGCCGCGGGCACGGACTGGGCCGTCGACTGGAAGGAGACCGAGCTCGATCTCGCTCGGTACCGCGGCCGGGACGTCACCGTGACCTTCTCGACGGAGCTCCTCCGGCAGGAGCCCGCGCCCGACGGGAAGGCGGCCGCCCCGGTCTCGGCGGGCTTCGCGATCGCTCGCGTCGTGTCGCGCGTGCCGTACCCGCGCAAGGCCGCGAAGCCGGGGCGGAAGAACGTCCTCCTCGTCCTCGTCGACACGACGCGCGCCGACCACCTCTCGTGCTACGGGTACCCGCGCCCCACGAGCCCCACCGTCGACGCCCTCGCGCGCGAAGGAGTGCTCTACGAGCGCGCGATCTCGCAAGCCTCGTGGACCTGGCCCGCGACCGCCTCCGTCCTCACGGCGCGATACCCTCACGCCCACGGCATCCTCGGCCCCGACCGCTGCTACCTCGACGAGTCGATTGAGACCCTTCCCGAGCTTCTCCAGAAGGAGGGCTACACGACCTACGGAATCTCGGCGAACGCGCTCATCTGCCGCGCTCAAAACTTCAACCAGGGCTTCGAGACGTTCGTCGAGGCGTTCCGATGGCCGGCCGACCGCGTGGCGGGCGACTTCCTCTCCTGGCTCGACAGGAACGAGGGGCACGCGTTCTTCGCCTACCTCCATTTCATGGACCCGCACCACCCGTACACGCCGCCCGAGGCCGTGCGGCGCGTGGTCGCGCCGGAGATGTTCGACGGCGAGGACGACCTCGCCGCGCTCCTCCGCATCAAGGAGGGGCAGACGAACATGCGGACGGTGCAGAAGCTCCGCGCGGACAAGGACCACATCGTCGCGCTCTACGACGCCGAGATACGGCACTTCGACGACGAGCTCGGGCGCATCCTCGACGCGCTCCGCGCGAAGAAGCTCTTCGACGACACGATCGTCGTCGTCACGTCGGACCACGGTGAGGAGTTCTGGGAGCACGGCCACATCGGCCACGCGAAGACGCTCTACCAGGAGCTGATCCGCGTGCCGCTCGTCGTCCGGGCGCCCGGGCTCGCCGCGCCCGCGCGGGAAAACGCGCTCGTCGAGACGATCGACGTCTACCCGACGCTCTGCGAGGCGCTCAAGATCGCGCCGCCGAGCGACGTGCAGGGACAGAGGCTGCCGGGGCTCTCCGGGATCGCGCCTCCCGTGCGCCCGCGGCCCGAGGCCTACTCGACGACCGAGCTCTCCTGGGGGGCGGGAAAGGACGCGGTCATGGAGCTCCGCTCGCAGGAGGCGCTCGTGGGCCCGAAGATGAAGCTCATCCGCCGCCAAGAGCGGCCCGGATCGCGCGCGCGAGAGGACCTCCTCTTCGACCTCGACGCGGATCCCGGCGAGACGAACGACCTCGCGGCGACGATGGCCGCGGCCATCCTCCCGCTCGCGAGGAAGCTCGAGCAGTGGGTGGCGGAGAACTCGCGGCTCGCACCCCAGAACGAGGCGGCGTCGTTCGCCGCGTCGAACCGCGAGATGCTGCGGCGCCTGGGCTACATCGGCGGAGACGACGACGACGCCGGGAACCGGGACGACGAGTCGGAGAACGAGGGCGAGCCGGGCCCGCCGCCGGAGGCGCCGCCGAAGAACGGCTCGCCCCGCTGATCGCGGCCGCGGCGCCGGGTCACTTCTTCGAGGACGGGATCTCGTTCTTCAGGAACCGCATGTCGGCCACGAACTGCTGGATCGACTTCCGGTCCTCGGGCTTCATCTCGCGGAACGAGAGCTCGACGTTCGTGACGCCGCCTTCGCTCTTCGACGCCTTGACGAGGTCGCACGCCGCTTCGAAGTAGTAGGCCTTCCGGTAGAAGGGCAGCCGGAACTTCACGTTGACGGCAGTCCCCGGCTTGAAGAGCTTCGAGGTGTCGGGGCTCGCGCCGTCCTTCCCGCCGTCCCAGGCGAAGAGGATCGTCTCCTCGAGGAGGTTCACGATCTTTCCCACGCCGAACGGCTTGCCGAACGCCGCGGCGGCCTTCTCGTCGGCGAACTGGAAGAGGATGACGTTCTCGCCCTCGATCTCGACGCTCTTCTGGTCGCCGGCCTTGAAATGATGGAGAGCGTTCTCCTCTTCCGGGAACGTGCGGATGATGTCCCCGAGGCCGAGCGTGGTCATGATCGACTTCGCGAACTGGCTCGGCTTGGCGATGACGAGGTCGCCCGCCTTTCCCTCGAGGGTCTTCTTAGTCTTCACGAGGCAACCGAGCGCGGTCGAGTTGATGAACCGCAGGAAGCGGAGGTTCAGCACGACCTTCTTGAGACCGATCTCGACCAGGTTTTCGACCTCCTCCGTGAACCGGGGGCAGACGAAGGTGTCGAAGTCCCCGACCAGCTCGAGGACGGCCACGTCGTCGTGAACACTCTTGTTGATCTTCACTGATCCCTTCCTTGGCGCGCGCGGCTCGTCGAGCTTCGCTCGCGCCTCTTGTCGAATCGCCTGGCCTTCCTCGCCGATCCGGATCCTCTAGAGGACCCCCTTTTCCCAAGTCCGTCGCCGTCTCGCGCCGGCCTTCGAGGCGCCGCCTCGCGAGCCGGGCCGCGCGTCATTTCGCCTTCAAGGCGATGATCGTCAAGTCGTCCTGCCGGTTGCCCCCGCCGCAGAAACCGGTCGCGTCCTTCTCGATGCCCGCGATGATATCCGACGGGGACATCGGCGCGAGCCGGACGAGCGCCGACTGGAGGCGCTCCGCCCCGTAGAGCTCTTCCGACCCGGGCCTCATCATCTCGGTGATGCCGTCGGTGTACAGGAGGAGGACGTCGCCGGGCTCGAGGACGAGGCCTCTCCTGTGCATGTAATTAGCGCTGTCCATGAGCCCCACCGGGAAGCCGGTCCGGGCGAGGGACTCCATGGCGCCGGTCCGCTTCCGGAAGAGGCACGGCGGAGCGTGCCCGGCGTTGTTGTACGCGAGCGACCTCCCCTTCGGCTCGAGGACGCCGAAGAAGAGCGTGACGTAGCGCCCCTCCTCGACGTGGCTCCTGAGCTTCGCGTTCAGCTTCTCGAAGAGCACGTCGAGGTCCCGCTCCTGCTCGGCCATGCTCTCGAGAAGCGCCTGCGTTCGGCCCATGATGAGCGCGGGGCCGATGCCGTGGCCGGAGACGTCGGCGATCGCGATCCCGATGCGGCCGTCGGGGAGCGCGACGAAGTCGTAGTAGTCGCCGTTCGTGTCGTCGAGCGACCGGCTGAACGCGGAGATCTCGAAGCCGGGGATCTCGAGCGGCTTCCGCATGAACCACTGCTGGATGTCGCGAGCCTCGTCGAGCGTCCGCTGGAGCCGGTCCTTTTCCATCTTCTCGGCGACGAGATGGGCGCGATCCAGCGCCACCGCGAGCTGCTGGGCGAGGTGCTCGAAGAGGACGAGGTCGGAGTCGGTGAACTCGCGGCTCGCCGCGCGGCTGTCGACGTAGATGACGCCGAGGTGCTTGTCGCCGTGGCGGAGCGGGACGCACATCACCGCCCGGAGCCTCAGGTTGATGACGGAGGTGCCAAGCTTCAGGCTGTCCTCCTCCATGGGAGCCACCGCGCGGACCGGCTGGCCGGTCTCGAGGACTCTCTTCGGGATCGTCCGGCTGATGACGATGTCGCTGCCGAGGGTCTTGCCGCCCCGCTCTCGCGCGCTCCGGATCGAGAGATCCCCCGCCCCGTCGAGGAACAGGAGGACGCCCCGCTCCGTCCGCGTGAAGTCGATCGCCTTGTCGACGACGGTCTCGAGCGTCTCCTCGAGCGACGTCGACGAGTTGACCGCAGCGATCGCGTCGAGCAGGATCTTCACGTTTCGGCGGTCGGTTTCCGGGTCGCCGGTCAGGAGCTCGTTGCCGCCCGCGCCGCCGGGAGCCGCCGAGGCATTGGCCTTGTCGCGGTTCCGGTCCTTCTCGCGCTCGCGCTCGCGCTCCTTCTCTTTTCTCGATCCGAAGAAGGTCACGACGCTCTCCCCTTTCTCCGAGCGTCGAGGTAGCGGACGGTGTCGACAACGAGGCCGTTCCGCGGGTCGCCTTCGACCCTCACGTCGTCCATGAGGGTGGCGACGAGGAAGAGGCCGCGGCCGCGCTCGGAGAACTTGTCCTCGCCGAGCTTCGCCTGCTGGAAAGCGTCGTGGAGTTGGGCGGCGTCGAGCCCTTCGAGGTGGCGGCCGACGATCCTGAGCCTGAGCTCGCCCGCGGACAGCTCGATCCGGATGTCGAGCGGGGATCTCGAGCCGCGAGCGCCGTGCTCGATCGAGTTGTTGCAGAGCTCGGTGAGGACGAGCCCGACCTCGTCGCGGGTCGATTCCGGGATCTCGAACGTCCGGAGGACGCTGAGGAGAAAGCGCCGGGCGGAGCCGACGAAATGGAGGTCGCCGGGGATCCTGAGGTCGAAGGTGTCCGGATTACCGGCCGTCGGTTCCGGCATGCGTGCCCTCGAGGGATGCGAAGGGGTCGCAGACGCTCGTTCTATGGTTCAGGGGCGCCCGCGTTTGCGGCCGTTTCGCCCCCGCTCGCCCGCTCATTCTTCACCATGCGCGGCGAAAGTCAATCAACGCGCTAAGGGTCCCTCCGCGCTCGATTGACACGCGCTCGCCGCCCAAATACAAAAGGACGCGCGATCCGGCCGGACGGCCGCCGATCGATCGATCGAAGCGACTCTCGGAGAGGACACCCGTGGCATCGAGCCAGGAACTCCGCATCGCGCTCGTCGGCTACAACTTCATGGGGAAGGCGCACACGCACGCCTTCCGCGACGCGGCGTTCTACTTCGACCTCCCGCGGCGACCGGTCCTCACGGTCATTTGCGGCCGGGACAAGAAGAAGCTCGAGGAGGCCCGGCGGAAGTTCGGGTTCGCGCACGCCGAGACCGACTACCGGAGGGTCGTCGCCCGCAAGGACGTCGACCTCGTGGACATCGCGACTCCGAACGCCTCGCACTGCGAGATCGCCGTCGCGGCGGCGCGGGCCGGCAAGCACGTCGCCTGCGAGAAGCCGATCGCGATGAACGTCGACGAGGCGCGCCGGATGTTCTTCGAGGTGCGCGAAGCGGGCGTGCGGCACATGGTGTGGTTCAATTACAGGCGCGCGCCCGCCGTCACGCTGCTCCGCGAGATGGTCGCCTCCGGCGAGCTGGGCGAGATCCACCATTTCCGCGCCACGTACCTCCAGGACTGGCTCCTCGACCCGGGCTTCCCGCTCGTCTGGCGGCTCGATCGGAGAGTCGCCGGAAGCGGCGCCCACGGCGACCTCAACGCCCACATCGTCGACCTCGGCCGCTGGATCGTGGGCGAGATCGACGAGGTCGTCGGGCAGTCCGCGACGTTCGTGCGCCAGCGGCCCCTCTCCGCCGAGTCCTCCGGCCTCGCGGGCCGCGCGCGCGCCTCGGCGAAGGGGCCCGTCACGGTCGACGACGCGACGATCTTCCTCGCGCGGTTCAGGAACGGCGCGCTCGGCTCGTTCGAGGCGACGCGGTTCGCGGCCGGGCGGAAGAACTACAACCGGATCGAGGTGAACGGCTCGAAGGGGAGCGCCGTGTTCAACCTCGAGCGGATGAACGAGCTCGAGGTCTACCGCACGGGCGATCCCGAGCCGGTCCGCGGGTTCCGGGCCGTGATGGTGACGGAGGCGACGCACCCCTACATCCGGTCGTACTGGCCGCCGGGCCACACGATCGGCTACGAGCACACCTTCGTGAACCAGGCCGCCGACCTCGTGCGCGGCATCGCCGATCAGACGGAGCTCCGGCCGGACTTCGAAGACGGCCTTCGCTGCCAGGAGGTGCTCGACGCGGTGGTGAGATCCTGCGAGGAAAGGCGATGGGAGAAGGTCGGCCTCGTGCCCAACGTCCCGGGGCGGACTGAGGAGAGCCCGCGGCCGCGCCCGGTCGCGAGCGCCACGCGCAACAAGCGCCGCTGATCCGGGCCGCGTCCGGCCGCGGCAGCCGGCCTCAAGGAAACGAGGCGGCGTTCGCGGCCCACCACTCGTGGATGCCGGCGACCGCGGCCGAGAACTCGTCCGGCTCGGCGGACGGGTCGAACGCGAAGTTCTCGCCCGTCAGCTGCCGGAGCGCCGAAACCACCTCCACGACGAAGGTCGTGTCCGCGTCGCTCAGCGCGTCGACGAGCGCCTGGCCCGCGTCGCGCTCCTTCTTCGCGCCGAGGGCCTTCACCACGGCGGACCGGACCGCGGGCGAGCCGTCCTGCGCGAGGGCCCGCACGAGCGCGTCGGTCGCCCCCCGGCCGGGAATGCGCGCCAGCGCCTGCGCGATGCGGGCGCGCTGATCCTCCTCCGGCTCCTCGCCGAGAACGGCTCCGACGACGTCGGCCAGATCGTCCCGCTGCGAGAAGGAGGAGATCGACGCGAGCGCCGCCGCGCGGACGGACGCCGCCGGATCCCGGGCGAACGCCTGGTGCAGGTGATCGAACGTCTCGTCGTCCTTCAGGCGCGAGAGGGCGGTCGCCGCCGCGGCGCGGACCTTCTCGTCCGCGTCCTCGATCGCGCGGAAGATCCCGTCCCGCGCGGAGGCCTCGTCCCGGCCCGAGAGCGACGCGACGGCGCGGGCGCGGACCTCCGGGTCCGGGTCGTCGAGGCCCGCGGCCGCGTCGCCGAGGGCCTTGTCTCCGCCCGGCGTCGGTCCCGGCCTTTGCGCGTCCGCTCCGAGGCCGCGCCGGATCGCCTCGATCGCGGCCTTGAGCGGGGCGCTCCGCTCGCCCTCCGACATCTTCTCGAGGACGGCGGACGCCGCCTCTTTCGGGAGCGCCTTGGCGGCGCCGGCGGCGAACTCGAGCCTCCGTCCGGCCGAGCGGAGGCGCGGGTAGAGAAGCGCCGCCTGCACGTCCCCCCCGTCCTGCCCTTCGCGGCGGAGCGCCGCGAGAGTCGCCGCCACCTTCACGGACTCGTCGCGGTCCCCGCGCGCCGCGTCGAGCGCGGCGGCGATCGCGGTCGACGTCCCCTTCGGCACCGCGCCGAGCGAGAGCGCGGCGCGGCGGCGGAGGAGCGGGTTCTCGTCCCGTTGCAGCACCCCGGCGAGCTCCTCGGCGAGCGACGCGAGGCCCGCGTCGGACGGATCCGTCGACCCTGCGACCGTCTCCGCGCGCGCGAGGAGCTGGAACCGGATCGCCGGGTCACGTGCGAAGCCGATCGCCACGGCGAGCCCGGACGCGCCCGCCGTCGCGCGCGAGGCGACCTCGGGCGGAAGATCGGGCCCCAGAGCCTCAGCGGCGGCCGCGGGCTCCGACACGATCGCGCCCTTCGCGGCTTCCTTCCGGACCGTCGAGTCCGACGCGCCCTTCAGCACGACCGAGAGCGCCGCGGCCGCGTCCGCGTCGTCCCGGAGCGAAAGGCTCGCGGCGGCGCGCCGCGCGACGGTCGGATCGGCGTCCTTGAGCGCCACGTCTCTCAGCGCCCGGGCGGACGCGGCGCCCGGAACGTTCGCCAGCGCCTCGACCGCGGCCGCGCGGTTCTCGGACGACGTGTCCGCGCGCGCGATCCGCGACAGGGCCGTCACGGCGTCCGGCGCGCCGTCGGGGGACGAACGCGCGATCGCCGAGAGCGCGAGCGCGGCGAGCCGCACGTTGTCGGTCCTCTTCTCGCCCTCCGACCACCTGATGACGCCGGGAAGGTCGCCGCGCCCGAGCGTCGGGCTCGCGAGGACGGCGGCCAGGCACTCCGCGTCGCCCCGCCGCGCGGCCTCGACGAGCGGCGGCGGCTCCCGGGTCGCCTCGGGCCGTGGCGGCGGCTCGTTTCGCACCGAGGCGGGGGGCGTGGTGGCCTCGATCGGAAGCGGCGCCGACGGCGCTCCTCCCGCCTTCACGACGGTGCGGCGGCCCTCCGGGACGGTCACCTCGCTGCCGCCTCCGACGACCCGGAACGACCCGCGGACGACGGTGAACACCGTTTCCGCAGGGCGGACGTCCGCGGCGAACTGCGCGGTGTAGTTCGAAGACGATTCGGCGACGTGCGCCTGCGCGAGCGGCGTGACGAGGACGAAGCGGTTCTCGCCTCTCACCGTCTCGACCGCCACGGCCCCGGCGTCGACGGCGATCTCGAAGCGACCGTCGATCGACTCGCCGCGCAAGGTGATCGCCGCGCCCGGCTTGAGGTCGAGCCGCGTTCGCTCGGCGACGATGGACGCTTCGCCGCCCGGGCCGACGCGGACCGAGTCGCCGGCCGCGAGCGCGTCGCCCGCCGCGGCCTCGAGCCAGTCCCGCATGGCGGCGGAGCGCCGCTCGACCGGCCCGCTCGCCGCCTCGATCTCGCCCGCGGCGCCGGGCCCGGAGAGGAGCCTCAGGGCGCCGTACGCGGCCGCGAGGAGGACGACGACAGCCGCGGCGGCGATTACTCCCCGCCGGCGCGGCGAGCGCGGCGAGGGGGCGTCGTGCCGGTCGCTCTTCGTCGCGCTCTTCAGGTCCGAGGCCGTCCGCTTTTTCCCCATCTCGACGTCCGCGAGGTTGAAGAGCGCGTTCTCGACGAGGGCGTCCGAGGGGCGGATCCACCGGTAGTACGACTCGAGGCACACGAGGTACCCGCGGCTCTCGTCCACGATCCGGGAGCACGACTTGCACTCACGCAGGTGCTCGTCGACCTTCTCGCGCTGGAGAGGCGAGAGCTGGTTGTCGAGGTACGCGTCGAGCAGCATCCGCGCGGCTTCGCACATCATGGCGACTTCGGCCCTCCCGGAGCGAAGCGCGACAGGTCCACGGCGGCGGCCAGCGTGTCGCGGAGCGCCTTGTGCGCGCGCGTGATCCGGATGTTCACCGCCGCCGCCGTCTCGCCCGCGAACGAGCCGATCTCCTCGGGCGACTGGTCGAGGAGAAAGCGCTGCGCGAGGACGGTCCGGTGGGGCTCGTCGATCGAGGCGACGGCGCGCGCGACCGCCGGGTAGACGTTCTTCACGAGATCCGGGTCCGCCCCCTCGCCGCCCGTCGCCTCGCCTTCGGCGACCGTCTCGAAGGAGCGGGTCTTCTTCTTCGTCCACTCCTTCTGGATCGCGACCAGGATCTCGTTCATCCACGGAACGATCCGGGACGGGTCGGACAGCCCGCGGAGCTGCCGGTAGGCCCGGACGACGGTCTCGAGGGCGAGGTCCTCGGCCTCCTTCCGGTCGCCGGAGAGGCCGTAGGCCGTCGAGACGAGGCCACCCAGGTGGCGGCGCACGACCTCCGAGAACGCCCCCCTCTCTCCGGCGAGCGTGCGCTCGATCAGCTTCGAATCGGTTTCCGCCATGCGTTCGGGTCCGCTCGTCGGTGTCGCCGGCGGCCGCCGGCACCCCCCGGGGGGGACGGCCGCGGAGCGCGCGATCGCCCCTCGCGCGCCGCCCGCGGCGCGATGGCCGCCCCCGTGGCGCGTGTCGCGCCGCCCGGCCCGGCGCGAGACCGCCGCCTCCCGCTCGAGCACCTCTGACGACGCCGGAGCGCGAACGCTTCCGGGGGTCGATGCGTATTATGCCTGGCCGTCCTCGATTGTCCACGCGACCCGGACCGGAAGCCCGCTTTGGTAAACTCCCCGTTCGCCGGCGTCCGCTCGCGACCGCGCGGCCGGAGGCCGAATGGAGCGAGATCCCATGAGACTCATCCCCCGCCTTTGTCGCTGCGCGATGATCCCGGCCTCTGCGGCTTTCGCGGCGATCCTCGCCGCGCTGCCCGGCGACGCGCTGCTCGCGGACATCGTCCGCATGCGGGACGGCCGCGAGATCGAGGGCAAGGTCGTCGAGCAGAGCCCGTCGAAAGTGGTGGTGCAGACGCCCTACGGCAAGCAGTCGTTCAACCGCTCCGAGGTCGCGAGCATCGAGATCAAGGAGACGCCGACCGAGGTCTACGACAAGCGCTACGCGGCGCTCAAGAGGGACGACCTCGCCGCGGTCCTCGATCTCGCCCAGTTCGCGAGCGACAACAACCTCAGGTCCCAGGCCCAGACTCTCTTCAAGCTCGCGCTGACGCTCGATCCGGAAAACGAGACCTCGCGCCGGGCGCTCGGCTACCTCCGGTTCAAGGACGGGTGGTACACGAAGGCCGAGATCGAGAAGATGACCGACGCGGAGAACGTCGCGAAAGGCCTCGTCAAGCGGAACGGGCGCTGGGTGTCGAAGGAGGAAGCCGAGAAGATCGATCGCTCTCCGCGGGGCCGCGCCGCCGGACAGCTCACGGAGCCCGAGGACGACGACGCGATGATCGCCAAGGGATACGTGAAGGAAAACGGGAAGTGGGTCCACAAGGACGACAAAGAGCGAAAGCAGGTCGCCCGCCGCATCGAGGACGCGCTCGCGGTCACGCCGTCGGTGATGCTCTCCACGCGCTTCCAGTTCGTCGCGCTCGACGAGGAGTCCCGCGCGAAGGCCATGTCCGACTTCGCCGAGGAGGTGCACGGGAACGTCTCGCTCTTCCTCTCGGACAATCCCCGGCAGACCTACTGGTTCGGGCGAGCGAAGGTCTACATCCTGAACAGCCGGAACAGCTACCAGGACTTCGTGACGACGATCCTCCCCGAGTTCATCTCGGACCCCGAGTCGCGGAAGCTCGCGCTCAACTCCGGCGGCATGCACTCCGACCACCAGCAGCCGCCATTCGCTTGCTCGCTCATCGAGACCGACAAGCCGTTCGAGAGCCGGATCGCCCACAACGTCGGCCACTTCTGCCTCGCGCAATTCATCGGCCGGCCGGCGCCGCCGTGGCTCTCGGAGGGCTTCGCCGAGCACGTCGAGATCGTGAAGTCGGGCGAGGCGGCAACGCACTGCACCACGAAGACGACGTACGGCGACCGCGGCGGCGAGATCGCCGAGAAGGCGAGCTCCAGCAAGAACTGGAAGGACCTCCTGAAGGAAAGCGTCCTCGTCGCGGAGGACACGCCCCTCGACGCCATGAAGGGGCTCGACCTCAACTCTCTCGACTTCCTTCACCTCTCGAAGTCGTGGAGCCTCGTCCACTGGTGGTCGGAGACCAAGCGGACGGAGTTCATCGCCTTCCTCAAGAACCTGAGGACGATGTCGCAGGATCAGGCGATGAAGGAGGCCTTCGGCGTCACGATGGCCGAGATGGACGGAGCGTGGCGCGAGTACGTGAAGGCGAGCTACTGATCCGCGTTCAGAAGCGGCTGAGCTTCAGCGCCGTCTTGTAGACGTTCATCACGACGCGGAGCGTGTAGTCGAGCCGCTTTGGATGGAGGTAGAAGCGCAGGAACGCGCGCTTCTTCACTTTCTCGAGCGTTCCCACGGGGATGTCGTTCTCGCTCATCTTCCCCCGCCGAGCGCGGTAATAGTCGTAGCCCTCGAAGGTGTCGGGGAGCTTCCAGCCCTTCTCGATCACCATGTTGTAGAGCCCGGTGTGCGGCAGCGGCGTCGCGATCGAGAACGTCGCCTCGGTGAGGGGAGAGGCGACGGCGAACGAGATGCTCTTCTCGACCTCTTCCGGCGTCTCGGTCGGCGCGCCCAGCATGAAGTAGCCCGAGGTCTGGACGCCCTCCTCGCGCGCGTCGGCGAGCGCCTGGGTCACCTTCTCGATCGAGACGTTCTTCTTGTAGATGTCGTTCCGGATGCGGTCGCTGTACGCCTCGATGCCGTACTTGATCTTCACGAGCCCCGCGGACTTCATCGCCCGCAAGAGCGGCCGGTCGACGGTGTCGACGCGCGAGTTGCAGCCCCAGATCATGCCGAGGCCGCTCCGCTTCAGCGCATCGCAGAAGTCGAACACCCACTTGTGGAACGCCGTGGGGGTGTCGTCCTGCATGAAGAAGCCGCCGATCCCGTAGGTCTTCTTGAGCCACCGCAGCTCGTCGATGACGTTCTCGGCCGAGCGCGTCCGATACTTGCTTCCGAAGACGGCCTTGAGCGTCGGCTGGCAGTACGTGCAGCCGTAAGGGCAGGCACGCGACGCGATGATCGAGGTGGCCCTGACCCGGGTGCTGTACGAGTCGAGGTGCGGCATGCCGGTCACGTATTTCTTCATGTCGAGGAGGTCGAAGGCCGGGAACGGCAGCGAGTCCATGTCCATGATGGAGTCGCGGGCCTTCGTCTTCACGACCTCGCCGCCGTCCCGCTTGAACCAGAGCCCGTCGACGTTCCGGAGATCGCCGCCGTCGTAGACGCACGCGAGGTACTCCGCCACCGTCGCCTCGCCCTCGCCGATGCCGATCGCGTCGATGCGCGGGTCGGCGATGACGGTGTCGGGGAGGATCGTCGCGTGGGGGCCGCCGGCGATCACGTTGGCGCCGGTCTCTTTCGCGATCGCCGCGACCTTCATGGAGTCGTTGAACGAGATCGTGTCCATGAAGATGCCGACGACGCCCGGGGCGAAGCTCGCGAGGTCCTTCCGCATCGCGTCGAAGCTCGGCTTGAACGTCGCGTCGAAGACGCGGACGTCGGAGTCCGGCACGTGCTTCCGGACGTAGGACGCGATGTAGGCGACTCCGAGCGGCGGATCGCCCGACGGGTAGCGGAACCGGGGGAAGACGAGCGCGAGTTTCTTCTTCGTCGCCGACGTCGCGCGGACGCCGTCGCCCCGTGGCGAGCGATCGCCGGTCGGGTTCGGCGTGGCGGGGAGAATCATGGGCGTTCTCGGGCTCCGAGAGAGAGAAAAAGAGAGCGTCGACCGTGGCTCGAGGTCAAAACGAACGCTCCGGAGCCGCGCCCTGCGCGCGGGAGAATCCGCCCCGTCGCGGGGCGGTCATCGGGATTCGGAGAGCCGGCTCCGGTCACTCACGACCGCACTCGATTGTAAAGGAGAGTCGTCGTAAGTCCAAAATCTAATTGACACTCCGCAAAGCGGACGGCTACGATCCCATTTGCTGGCTGGACTTTCCGGCGGACTCCTTCGGTCGAAAAAACGGCGGCGAGCCGAGGCGATCCTCTCTCATGTCCGACATCGTCCTCTTCATGCCCCAGACCGGCGTGTACCGCAAGGTGCTCCGGCCCTGGATGCCGCTCCCTCTCCTGAACGTCGCCACGCACCTCGTGGGGAAGGGCTACACCTTCACCATCATCGACCAGCGGGTCGACGCCGACTGGAAGGAGATGCTGGTCGAGGCCGTGCGGAAGAAGCCGCTCTGCGTGGGCATCAGCAGCATGACCGGCTCGCAGATCATGGGCGGCCTCGAGGCGGCGGCGGTCGTGCGCGAGTCCGGGAACACGCCCATCGTCTGGGGCGGCGTCCACCCGTCGCTCTTCCCGCGCGAGACGCTCGCCGATCCGCTCGTCGACTACGTCGTCGTGAACGAGGGCGAGGAGACGTTCCCCGAGCTCGTCCGAGCGCTCGAATCGAACCGGACCCCCGAAGGGATCCTCGGCGTCGGCTACAAGACGCCCTCCGGGGAGCTCGTCGTCAACGGGAACCGCCCGTTCATCGACCTCAACAAGCTTCCCGAGATCCCCTACGATCTCATCGACTTCAAGAAGTACCTCCATCGATGGTTCCACGAGCCGTGCGTGACCGAGATCGAGACGTCGCGCGGCTGCCCGTTCGTCTGCACCTTCTGCTACAACTCGCTCTATCACGACCGGAAGTGGCGGAGCCTCACGCCGGAGAGCTCCGTCGACCGATTCGAGTCGCTCTCGGCGAAGTACGGCGTGCGCTCCTTCCACGTGATCGACGACGACTTCTTCATCAACATGAAGCGCGTCGACGAGATCATGCGGCTCGTCATCGAGCGCGGGCTCGACATCCGGATCGGGCTCCAGGGCATCCGCATCGACGAGATGGTCCGCATAACGGACCAGTCCCTCGAGAACATGCGTGAGGCCGGCGCCCGGTTCCTCCAGTTCGGGGTCGAGTCGGGCTCGCAGAAGGTCCTGAACCTCATCAAGAAGCGGATCACGGTCGAGCAGGTCGTGAGCGTGAACCGCCGCCTCGCGAAGTGCCCCGACGTCATCGCCTTCTACAACTTCATGTGCGGGCTCCCGGGCGAGACGACCGAGGACCTCTTCAAGACGACCGAGCTCGCGATCAGGCTCCTCGACGAGAACCCGAACGCCTACATCAGCCCTTTCCACATCTACAAGCCGTACCCGGGGACCGACCTCTACGCAGACGTGAAGAAGATGGGCTTCACCGAGCCCACGTCGCTCGCCGACTGGGGCCGCTTCGACTGGACGGACTCGGTCGGCCTCCAGAGCCAGACGTCGCTCCTCCGCAAGGTCGCGACGGCGTCGCTCTGCATCGACAAGAAGGTCGAGATGCAGGGCGACTCGGCGCTCATGTCCTTCCTCGCGAAGGTCTACCGCCCCGTCGCCCGCTTCCGCTTCCGGCACAACTTCTACTCGTTCATGCCGGAGGCGCGGCTCGTCTCCTGACGCGAGCGCGAGTCAGCGGGGCCTCCACGCCCTCTCCATCTCGTCGATCTGAACGAGCCTCTTCCGCCACCGCTCGACGTCCGGCGGCCGCCCATCCTCGATGACGACGCGGATCCAATGGCGCGCCTCGTCGAACCGGCCGAGCTTCGCGCTCGCGTCGGCGAGGATCCAGTAGAGCTCCGGGCGCCCCTCGAGCCGGATCGCCTCGACGAGGATCGGGATCGCGCTCTCGATCCGCGCGGCGTCGCGACGTCCGTCGGTGGTCTCCGGGTAGACCAGGATCGTCGCGATCCCCTGCATCGAGGTCACGTCGGTCGGGTCGAGCGCGAGCGCCCTCCTGAAGAGGTCGAGCGCCCGATCGAGCGCTTCGAGGTCCGTGCCGCCGGCGCGCTCGGCGAGGACGGACGCGAGCATCTGGCAGGCTTCGCGGTCGCGCGGTTCGAGCTCGATCGCCTTCTCGAGGAACTCCTGCGCTGTCGCGAGGTCCCGCCGCGACGGGTCGCGATAGAGGCCGCCGAGAAGGCGGAACGGCTCGGCGAAGTCGGATCGGATCTCGACCGCGCGGCGGAGCGACTCGACCGCCGCGTCCCTCATGCCGAGCGCGAGCTCGGCCTTGCCTTTCTGGAGGTGGACGAGATACGAGCCGGGAAACCTCTCGACGCCCAGTTTGAGCGTCTCGTACGAGCGGTCGAGCTGTCCGCGAGCGCGCTCGATCTGCGAGATCCCGATGAGGGCCCCCTCCGCGTGGACACTTCTGAGCGCGTCGACGCGTTCGTACGCCGCCATAGCCTCGTCGAAGTGCCTTTGCGCGAGATCGAGGTCGCCCGCCGCCTGGGCCCCGACCGCGAGACGGAAATGGCCGGTCGCGAGGTTGTAGATCGCCCGGTCGTTCTCGGTCGACTTCGACGCGGAGTCCTCGAAGAGCCGGATCTCGCTTCCCCAGACGGGCGCCCGCCGAGCGGTCGCGACGCCGAGGAGGCAGACGAGCGCCGCCGCGGCGGGGAGCGCGCCGCGCGGCCAGGAGAGGAGCGCGAGGAACGGCACCCCGAGGAGCGGAAGGTAGAGGAAGCGCTCGGCCGCCACCTCGGGCAGCGGGGCGAGGCCGAGGACGGGGGCGAGGAAGACGCCGAAGACGCACGCGAGCGCGAGGACGGGGGCGGCGAGGCGGCGCCTCGACGAGAGGGCCGCGACGAGTCCGGCCGCCGCGGCCGCAACGAGCGCGTCCGAGAGCCCGAACGCGCCGGAGAGGTCCGGCTCCCACTCGGCGTTGAGCCCGACGGGGAAGAGCGCCTTCGCCGCGTAATGGCCGACGAGCCGGATCGCACCGAGGAGCGCGGCGAGGGGTTCGCTCGGAGCGTCCGACCCCGGCAGCTCGATCCCGAGGATCGCGAGCCGGAGGACGAGATAGACCGCCGGCACGATCGCGAGCGGCGCGATCGCGGCGAGGCGGCGGACGAGCGGAGTCCTTGGCCCGAACGCGGCGTCGAGCCCGAGGAGAGCCGCGGGGAAGACGAGCGCCGTCTCCTTCGCGAACACGGCGAGCCCGTAGTAGACCGCGACGAGGGCGACGCTTCTCCCGCGGAAGTGCGCGCGCGCCGCGAGGAGGACGAGAAGGGCTGCGAGGACGTCGGTCCGTCCGGAGATCCAGTCGACCGACTCCGTCACCGCCGGATTGAGCGCGTGCGCGCCGGCGCCGGCGAGCGCGGCGCCGCTCCCCGCTCCGAGGTCCCGGAGCGTCCGGAAGAGGAGGAGGGCCACGGCGGCGTGAAGGAGCACGTTCGTCAGGTGGTAGCCGACCGGATTCCGGCCCCAGAAGCGCGCGTCGGCGAAAAACGTGAGGAACGTGAGTGGGCGCCAGTAATCTTCCTTCCCGCCCGGGGGCCCGCCGTCGCGGAAGCCCGAGACCCCGCGGGTGAAGACATCGGGAAGCCCGTGCCACCCGAGGAGCGAGGCGTTGTCCCGCACGAGCGGGAGATCGTCCCAAACGAAGTCGCCGCCGAGCGAGACGGCGTGCGCCCCGAGCACCGCGAGGAGGAGGACGATCCCGGCGATCGATACGGGCGCGCGCGTCTCCCGGGTCACAGGATGAGGAAGACGTCCTCGACGTTCGGCACCGACTGGCGGTAGTTCTCGTCGCGCACGATCGCCGAGAGGCGCGGCACCTCCGCGCGGTCGCCCACGTATCCGAGGGCGGCGGCCGCGATGCTCATCGCGTCGGCGTCGACCCCGCGAGCGGAGAGGAGCGCGGCCAGGGAGTCGATCGACGCCGTGTCGCGCAGGAGCCCGAACGCGATGGCGGCGGCGCCCTTCACCTCGACCGGCCGCCCTTCCGCCACGAGCGCCCGGAGATCGGAGACGTTCGCGGCGTCGCCCAGGAGGCCGAGCGCGATCGCCACCGAGCGGACCACGTCGTCCTTCCCGCTCTCCTCCGCCGCGATGCGGGCGAGCGTGGGGACGACGTCCCGGTCGCCGATGAGGCCGATCGCGATCGCCGCGTAGCCGCGGAGATCCGGGTCGGCGCCCTTCGTCTCGACGATCTTCCGGAGCGGCTCGACCGCCGTGCGCTCGCGGAGGAGGCCGAGGGCGATCGAGACGGCCCCCTTCATGCTGTCCTCCCCGTAGGTGTCGAGCTTCTGGAGGAGCGCGCTGGCCAGCGCGCGGTCGCCGAGAAGTCCAAGTCCGAGGGCGGCGTGGGCCTGGAGCTGCCGCGAGTAGCCGGTGTCGAGGGCCGCGAGGAGCGCGTCGCGGGCGATCGGCCCTCCAACCTTGCCGAGCGTCACCGCCGCGAAGTTGCGGACGGAGAGGTCGCCGTCGCGCGAGGCGGCGTCCGCGGCCGCGCGGGCCGCGATGTCCCTGAGGCGCGAGAGGCTTCTGCGCTCGGCCTCCGTCTTGTCGGACTTCTCCTTGATGAGCCGGTCCATCGCCTCGAGCGCGCTCGACGTCAGCGCGTCGCGCCCCGCCCACTCCTCGCGGCGGGCCATGAGGGTCATGATCTCGTCCTCGGAGGCGGGCGAGTAGTTGAGCTCGCCGAGGGCGATCGCGGCCGCGCGCCGAACCTCGATGTCGCCCTTCTCGAGCGAGTGAATGATGAACGGCATCGCGCGGACGTCGCCCAGCTTGCCGAGGCTCGTGAGGAGGTTGACCCGCACGGGCCCGTCCTTCAGGCGCCCGTCGCGGAGGAACCGGGCCATCGGCTCGACCGCGCGGCGGTCGCCGTTGATCCCGAGAGCGATGATCACGGCCACCTGGACCTCGTCGATGCCGGAGCCGACCTTCAGGATGTTCCGCTCGAGGAAGTCGACGAGGTACGGCGTCATCTGCTCCTTCTGCAAGAGCCCGAGGCCGAGCGCGGCGTGGACGCGCATCGCCGAGTCGTAGGAGGACGAGTTCAGAATGGTCAGGAGATACGGCGTCGCCTGCAGGTCTCCGAGGAGCCCGAGCGCGAGGAGCGCCGCCTGGCGCACCTCGATGTTCGAGTCCGACATCGCGCCCTTCACGACCTGGAAGAGCGACGGATCGCCCACCTTGCCGATGGCGATCACGGCCGCCGCCCGGACCTTCGACTCCCGCGACTTCACCGCCTCGAGGAGGACGGGCACGATCTTCTGGCGCCGCGTCTCGGAGTCGACCTGCGCGAGCGACGCGACGATGTTCTTGTCGATGGCGCCGAGGTAGAACTCCGGGCTTCCGTAGAAGATCTCCGCGCGCTGCCGGTTCTCGAGGTTCCAGACGGAGAGGTAGCGGTCCTTGTTGTGCTCCCACCAGAACTCCCAGCGGGCGTGCTGCTCGGGGTCGTGAAGGAACCTCCGGCGTCCGCCGGCGACCGCCCCGCCCGGACGCGCGCCCGGCACGCCGCCGCCGGGAGCCACGGCGCCGCCCGGACCGATCGGATCCGCGCCGCCGAGCGTGCTGACGCCGCCCGGGCGGCCGTCGGCCGACGGGTGGCCGCGGACCTCGTCGTAGGGACCGCGATACTGGCCGCGGTGCGCCGACGCCGGCGCCGCGGCAACCGCGGCGGCGGCGAGCGTGATCGCCAGGGCGAAGCGCCGGGACGATGACGATCTCGTCGTGCGGTGGGTGAGACTCATGACGACCTCCGGTCCATCCGTGATGCCGGGTCTCCGGGATCACTATAGCAACGCCCATGCCTCGTTCCGCCTCCGCGCGAATCCCGCCGAGGACGCGGAAAACAAGCGCAGCGGCCGTGTTGCGGCGGCGCGGCCGCGAAAGAGCGCGGCGATCCTCCGCCCGGCGAGCGAAGCCGCACGCGGCGGGCGCGTGCGGCGACGAACGATCCCGAAACGGGCGCGAAAGAAAGCCGATAGGCGCGCGCCGAGCCACGGCGCCGCGACGGCGCTCGTGTAATGGCCGAGCGGCAAGATCCGGGTCTCCGGATTCCCGAGCGCCAATCGGAGCGCGAGGCCGCTCGAGAGCGGCACCGTCTCGTCGTTCCGGCCGAGCACGAGGACGACGCTCCGTGGGTCGATCGCGGCGGCGGTCACGGCGTCGTGGAACCAGAACGCCTCCGCGAACCGGCGCGAGAGACCGTCCTCGGGAACGCCCTCGATCCGCGCGCGCTCGCGCCGGTAGCGGCGCACCGAGCCCTCGTCCGAGTGCGCGAGGATCCACCCCGCGTCGAGCCCGCCGAGGGCGAGGAAGTTCGCCCGGAGCCGCGCCTCGCCCGCGAGGAGGACGACGAGCCGGAGCGCGCCGAGCGAGACGCCGACCGATCCGAGGCGCGTCGGATCGACGGCCTCGCGCGCCTCGAGGAAGTCGAGGATCGCACGCCCGGCTCGGACGGACTCGAGGAAGTCCGCCGCGAGCTCCTCGGGCGATCTTTCCGGCGGAAGGGGATCGTCCGGCGGGATCTGGATGGCGGCCGAGATCCCGTCCCGGACGAGGAGCCCGGCGACGTAGCGCTCGAGGACGAGCCCCCCTTTCAGGATCGGCGCGACGAGGACCGCCGGCCGTGGCGTCGCGAATCCCACCGGCTCGTGCAGCTCGACGACGGCGGCCGGGTCGTCCAGCGTCTCCCGGTAGAGAACGACTCGGCTCACGGCCGCGACGTCGTCCTCGAGGAGGACCGTTTTCAGGAAGCCGAGCGGCGCGCGCGGGCCGTCGAGGGCAAACGCGGCGCGGCGGTCCTCCGGGAGCGGGAGAGGCGCGCGCAGCGAGGGGTCCGCGGGGAGGTGCGCGCAGGCGGAGAGGATCGAGAACGCCGCCGCGATGGCGGCCGCGGCACCTCGACGTCGAGTCGGAACCCGCATTCCGGCGGCACGATAGCTCTCCACGCTCGGCCAGGCGAACGCTTGCATGCCGATCGACGACGCGCTTCGGAGCCGGGTGGGTCACGCTGGCCGGACCGGCGTCGCGCGACACCTCTTTGCGGCCGCCTGGGCCATCCAGTATGGTGGCCCGTGTGCAGAGGACCGTGGAGATCCCCGGCGCTCGCTTCCGCGAGCGGACGGAGGCGGCCGGGAAGCGTCGAACGACGCTCGAGGCCGTCGTGCGAGCGGCGATCCGCAACGTCGTCGAGGCCGAGCGCCGCCCGAAGCCGCGGTTCCGGCTCGAGAACGCGTCGCTTGCGAAGACCCTCCCTCGTGCGCGATCGACCGGTCCGAGGAACGACTCTTCGCGCGTAGGGCCGACAGCCGGCGGCTCGCGACACGATCCTTGAAAGCGCGCGTCCTGGCCCTCGTTCTCCCGGCCCTCGTCGCGGTCGCGGCCTTCGCGCCGGGGCTCGGCGCCGACTTCCCGATCGACGACGCCGAGATAGTTCGCGACAACCCGCTCCTTGCTCCCGGCGCGAGCTTCTTCGACGCCGTTTCTTCGCCGTACGGTCCCGAGAGCACGAACCGGACGCTCTGGCGCCCGCTCACGATGGCGTTCCTCTTCGTCGAGCGCCGGATCTTCGGCGCCTCGCCGGTGCCGCACCAGGTCGTGAACCTCCTCATCAACGCCGCCGTCGCGTCGCTCGTCGCCGCCGTCGCGCTCCGCCTCGGGCTCAGGCCCTTCGCCGCCGCCGTGGCGGGCTTTTTCTTCGGGGTGCACCCCGTCCACGCCGAGGCGGTTGTCGGCATCGTGGGCCGGGCGGAGATCCTCGCCGCCGCCGCGGTCCTCTGCTCGACCTTCCTCGCGCTTGAGGGGTTTCGCGTCGCGGGATCGGAGAGGCTCGGGCTCGCGCTCTCCGCTTCGCTTTTCGGCCTCGGCGTCCTCGCGAAGGAGAGCGCGGCGACGTTCGGACTCGTGATCCTCGTCGTCGCCTTCGTCCGCGGCGGCGGGCGCGCCCGGCCGCTTTTCCTCGCCCTCGGCGTGCACGCGGCCGTCCTCGCGCTCGTTCTCCTCCTCCGCCACCTCGTCCTCGGCGCGGTGGCGTTCGACATGGCGCGCGTCGTGCCCTTCCTCGACAACCCGCTCGTCCTCGAGGGGACCCGCGCCCGGGTCCTGACGGCGCTCGCGGGCCTGTTCCTTGCTCTCCGGCTCCTCCTCTTCCCTCATCCGCTCTCGGTGGACTACGGCTACGACGCGTTCCCCGTCTCGCGCGAGATCGGCGCCGAGCCGCTTCTCGGGATCCTCGCCGTCCTGGGCCTCCTCGCCGTCTTCTCCCTCGCGCGGCGGAGAAGGCCGGCAGCGGCGTTGGGCGCGGGCTTCTTCCTCGCGACGTTCGCCCTCACCTCGAACCTCTTTTTCCCGATCGGGACGATCTTCGGCGAGCGCCTCGTCTACCTCCCGTCCGCGGGGATCGCGATCGCGGCGGCCGCCGTCCTCCCGAAGGGGAGGATCGCGGGCGCGATCGCCGTCGCTGCCGTGATCGCGCTCGGGATCCGCGCGGGATCGCGCAGCGCCGACTTCCGGACGCCCTCGGCGCTCTTTGAGACCGCGGTCGAGGCGAGGCCGCGGAGCGCCAAGGCGTGGCACAACCTCGCGGTCGAGCGCCGGAAGGCGGGCGACGCCCGGGGCGCGGAGTCGGCGTTCGCGCGCGCCGTCGCGATCCTCCCGGGTTTCGGCGAGGCCGAGCTCGGGCTCGGAAGCCTCCTCCTCGAGCGCGGCGAGCGCGCGGCCGCGGCGACGGCGTTCCGCCGCGGCGCCGAGGCCGATCCGGGCGTCCCGGGGAACTTCGTCGGGCTCGCGAGCGTCGCGATGATCGAGGGCCGTCTCGACGAGGCGAGGGAGGCCGGCATCGCCGGCGTGCTCGGGCGCCGCCCTGGCGACGCCGCCGCCGCCGAGGCGCTCCGGAGAATCGAAGGGCGGGACTAGCCCGCCGCCGGCCGCGGGAGGAGAAGAACGGCGTTGAGAAAGAGACGCGTCAGCCCGCGGAAGATCATCCGGAAGTTCGGGTCGTCCGCGAAGAGGACGACGTGCCCGCGCCCGAGCCGCACGTCGACGAGATAGCCGCGGCGCGCCAGCTCCTCGGATCGCTCGGGACGGATGTAGCCGCTCACGGCGCGCGGGAGGAACGTCCCCACGAACTCGAAAACCCCGCCCGTCCGGAACGAGAGGTCTCCGCGCTTCAGGATCGTGACCCCGCTCGGGTAGCCGAACGCGAGCGGGTGCGCGGGATCGAGGTCGACGTCGAGCATCGTGCCGGGGATCGCGTCCCTGCGGTCGAGATCGAGGCGCTCCTCGATCTTCGGCGGGCGGGACGGTTCGCGATCGGCCGCCGCCGGCTCGGCCGGGGGCGCCTTCTCGTCGGGCGCCGAGGAGACGGACACGAGCTTTTTCCCTTCCGCCCCGAGCGCCACCGCCCCTCCCTCGATCCCCACGAGAACGCCGCCCGCCTCGACCCACGCCTTGAGGCCCGCCACGGCCGGGTCCGAGAGAGCGCCCGCGTACCCGCCGCCGTCGGGCGCGACGAGGACGTCGTACCGAGAGAGATCCGCGGATCCGATCGAGGAGAGCGGGAGCGCCGTCGGGTCGAGTCTCGCTCCAAGGCTCAGGAGGAACCAGACCGTCCCGAACGCCGTCGGGTCGACGCCCTCGCCGGCGAGGACGGCGATGCGGGGCGCGGCGAGCGGCACGACATGCTCGGAACCGAGATCGATCCCCTTCTCGGTCAGCGACGACCCGGCGGAACGGACTAACGCGCCCTCCTCCGCCGCGATGGCCGCGAGCCGGTCGTGGAGCGTCTCGGGGTTCGCGCGGGCGAAGAAGACGACGGTTCCGCGGCCGTAGTCGCGCCCTCCGAGCGTGAACTCCCGCGTCGCGAGGCGCGCGCGAAACCCCTCGCGCCCGGCGCGCGCGAGCACCCGGGCCGCCGCGTCCGTCGTCCACGGAAGGAGGTACGCGACGGAGGAGCGGTTTCCCTCGATCCCGCCCGCGACGTTCGGCCGTCCGGTGACCGGCTCCGATTCGGCCGTGACCGGAGCTTCCGCGACGTACGCCTCTATGCCGAAAGCGAGCGGGAGCGACCAGGCGGAGATGTCGTAGAACGACGCGACGTCCGCGCGCGTCTCCGGGTCGAGGAGGGTCGTCACGAGCCCCCGGAGAGGCTGCTCGGGCGAGACGAGGAACGTGCCCTCCGGAAACGACTCGCGCTCGATCCGGCTCCGGTCGTAGCGCAGGAGCTTCTCGGCCACGAACGGGCGGAGCGCCCGACGCACCTCGATCCCCTGCCGGAGGAGGATCTCGGCCAGATCGGCCGCGCGCCCCGGATCGTCGCGCGGGACGAGGAGGTACTCGGCCACGGAGCCGCGCCGACCGTCCTCGATCGCGTCCCGGCGGAATCGGTGGAAGTCGAGGAGGAGGCCCCGCCGGTTCGCCGCGGCGGTCTCGATCGTCGCGAGGGCGGCGGTGAAATGGTGCTCGACGCGGTCCTTCAGGGTGAGCAAGGTCCCGTCGCGGCGCGTGTACGCGAGCCCCGCGACGCCGTGCCCGCCCTGCTCGTACGTCATGCCGATCGCGCCCTGGAAGCTCGGCCAGGAGTCGCCGTAGCCCGGATAGTAGAGGTCGAACTGCTCCCCCGTGTAATAGGCCCATCCGTGGCGGTCGAACGCGCGGGCGTTGCCGGCTCCGAAAGCCTTCGCCCAGCGGAGCGTCGACGCCGGGAGGTGCCGGTTGATCGGCGCCTCTGCGGGGAAAAAGAAGTAGCTCGACTCCGGGAACATCTCGTGGAAGTCCACGTGCACCTGCGGCGTCCATTCGAGGTAGGCCGCGACCCGGGCCCGCGTCTCCTCCTGCGTGAGGAACGCCCAGTCGCGATTGAGGTCGAAGAGCCAGTGGTTGTACCGGCCGCCCGGCCACGGCTGGCGGTGCTCCCGCGACTGCGGGTCGGGGTTCGGCACGGCGCCGACGACCGTGTTGAACCAGCTCACGTACCGCTCGCGCCCGTCCGGGTTGAGGCACGGGTCGACGACGACGACCGTCTCGCGGAGAAACCGCCCGGTCTCCTCGTCGGTCGCCGTGAGCAGCCGGCGAAGGAGCATCATCGCCGCCTCGGTCGAGCTCGACTCGTCGCCGTGGACGCCGAACGACAGCCAGACGACGACCGGGAGCGACTCGATCCGCCGGAGGACGAGCGACTCGTCGGTCGCCTCGCCGGGCGGCAGTCTCCGCGGGTCGGCGAGGAGCGCTATCCCCTCCCGGATCTCCCGGAGCCGCGCGACGTTCTCCTCGGAGCTGACGACGATCGTCCGGAGCTCGCGCCCCTCTGCCGAGCGCCCGTACGTGCTCGCGATCGCGCGGGGATGATCGGCCGTGACGGCGTCCACGAATCGCGAGAGGCGCGCGTAGTCCGAGAACTTCTCCCCCAGCTCGTAGCCGAGGACCTCCTTCGGATCCGCCGGCGCGGCGGCCGCGAGCGCGGACGCGGCGAGGGAGCAGAAGAGCGCGGCGATCATCGGCGCTCCGACCCGGCGCCCGGGCCGCCCGCGCCCGCCTCGCCGGCCGGCGCCGCGTCGCGCTTCTTCACGCGGACCTCCATCACGCGAGGCCCCTTCATCCGCGTCACCTCGATCCGGTGCCCCGCGAGCGCCACCGTGTCGCCGACGCGCGGCTGGCGGCCGAGCCGGGCCGCGACGAAGCCGGCCACGGTGTCGAACTCGGCGCCGTCCACTTCGGCGGAGACCTCGGCCCCGAGCGCCCGAGCGAGCTTCTCGACGTGGATCGATCCGCGCGCCATGAACACGCCCGCCGCGTCCGCCTGGAACTCGGGCGCCTCCTCGTCGTGCTCGTCCTGGATCTCTCCCACGATCTCCTCGAGCACGTCTTCGAGGGTGACGAGCCCGACCGTGCCGCCGTACTCGTCGACGACGACGGCCATGTGGCGGCGCCGTCGCTGAAGTCCGCGCAAGAGCCTCGCGACCGGCTGGGTCTCCGGGACGAAGTGGACGGGACGGAGGAGCGCCGCGATCTCCTCGGTGCGCGTGAGCGGCCCGCGGCTCAAGAGGTCCTTCAGGTTGAGGACTCCCTTCACGTGGTCCAGGTCGCCGACGCACACGGGATACCGCGTGTGTCCCGAGAGGCGGATCGTCGCGAGGTTGTCCTCGATGGGCCGATCGAGGTAGAGGGCGAAGACGTCGACTCGCGGCACCATGATCTGGCGCACGACGCGGTCGCCGAACTCGAAGACCCGCTCGAGGAGGGCCCTCTCGTCCGACGAGAGGACTCCCTTCTCCTGCGAGTGGGCGAGGATCATGCGCAGCTCCTCCTCCGAATGGGCGAGCTCGTTTTCGCTGCCGATTGGCACGCCGACGAGCCTGAGCATCATGTTCGCCAGGCTGTTGAGCGACCAGATGAGAGGGAAGAGGAGCACGTAGAAAGCGCGGAGCGGGATCGACACCCAGATCGTCGTCGAGAGGGAGAACTGGATGGCCACGTTTTTCGGGACGAGCTCGCCGACGACGACGTGGAGAAACGTGACGACGAGGAACGCCGTCGCGAGCGCCACGTTGTGGACCGCGGCCTCGAGCCCGACGAACCGGAGCGCGGGCTCGACGAGGGGCACGAACGCTGGCTTTCCCACCCACCCGAGCCCGAGGCTCGCGAGCGTGATTCCGACCTGGGTCGCCGAGAGGTACGCGTCGAGCCGGGCGACGACTTTCTTCGCCGTGCGGGCCGCGAAGCGGCGCTTGCGCGCGAGCGCCTCGATCGTGGTCTTCCGGACCTTGACGATCGCGAACTCGCTCGCCACGAAGAACGCGTTGAGGAAGATGAGGAACGCGGCGAGAAGGAGCTGCCCGATCATCCGAGCGCCGGCCGGCCGGCCGCCACCGGAGCCGCGCGGCGCCGCCCGCCGGCGGCAAAGGCAGTGGAGGAAGACGGAGGTTCGTCGGGACGAGTTCCGGTTCTCATCGCGTGCGGCGCGGCGGCGAAAGCGCCGCGCGGTCGAAGCGTAGCGGCCGGGCGGGGGAAAATCAAACGTCGTCGGCGGCGGCGGGAACGGCCGCTCGGGGCGCCGTCATCGGCTCTCGAGCCTCTGGAGCGCCGGGGGGTGGCCCGGATCGAGCGCAAGAGCGCGACGCCAGTCCTCCGCCGCGGCTGCGTCGTCTTTCAGGGCGAGGGCGAGATCGCCGCGCCGGACGAAGAACGCCGCGTCGGCCCACGAGGGCGTCTCGGCGAGAATCCGGAGCATTTCCCGCGCCTCCGCCTCGCGGCCGTCGCGCTCGAACGCCTCGGCGGCCGCGAACGCCATCGCCGCGACCTCCGGGCTTTCCGTTCGCGTGCCGCGGGCGGCGTGGAGGAGGACTCCGTCGCGCAGGCGATCCGCTCCCTCCGCGCGAAAGCCCGAGGCGATGAGGAGCCTCCCGAGGTCCCTCAGCACCTCCGGCGAGCCCGGCTCGAGGCGCGCGGCCACGAGGAGCTCCTCGACCGCCTCCGTCGCCCGCCCCTCGCGCGCGAGGACCCCTCCGAGCCCGTGGTGGGCCCGGAAGTGCCCCGGGTCGCGCGCGACGACGGCGCGCCAGAGCGCCTCCTCGCTCGCGAAGCGGCGCGCGTTCACCGCAGCGAGGAAGGCGAAGAGGAGGAAGGACGCGAAGACCGCCGCAAGCGCGGGCGCGCGCGCAGGCGCCGGCAGCCGGCCGACCGCGCTCCGGACGGCGAGGGCGAGCGCCGCGCCCCCGAACGCGAGCGGCAGGTAAAGGAAGCGGTCCGCGACGACGATGTTGAGGGCGAACGGGACCTGCGACGCGGGGAGCCGCGCGAGAAGGAACGCGGCGACGAGAGTTCCGGCCGGCGTCCTCCGCACGACGCCCCCGACCGCGGCGGCGACGAGGACGAGCGCGACGGCGAGCGACGCGACGACCCGCCCGTCGAGCGGCGAGTCCGGGATCGCCACCTGGCGGTCGAACGCAAAGGGGTCCGGGAAGAGAGGGAGGACGACCCGGACGGCGTCGTTCCCGAGGGCGAGGAGGGCGACGGCGGCGTGAGTCGCGAGCGAGTCCCCCCAGGGCCCGCGCTGGCCGAACTCGCCTCGGAGCGCGAGAGCCCGCGCGGCGGCGTAGATGAGGATCGCGGCGGCGCAGAGAAAGTACCGGCGGAAGAGCGGCTTCACGGGCCGGCGCGCGAGGCGGTCGAAGACGAGGAGGATCGCGGCGAGCGGCGCCGCCATCTCCTTCGAGAAGAGCGCGAAGAGGTAGAGCGAGGCGACGAGCAGGTCCGCGCCGATCGCGGCGCCCCTCGCCGCGTGAACCCGAATCGCGACGAGGCAGAACGCCGCGAAGAGGAGGTTGTCGAGGGACGAGATCCAGTCGACGGATTCGCCCTGCACCGGGCTCGCCGCGAAGAGGAGGGCCGCGGCCGCGGCCGGGACCTCCGGCCGCGCGACCCCGGCGCTCCGGAGGATCAAAACGAGAGACCAGAGGACGAGGAGCGAGTTGAGGGCGTGGAGGAGGAGGTTCGCCGCGTGGTACGGGAGCGGACCGGAGCCGAAGAGCGCCCGGATCGCCGCGAACGCGAGCGTCCGGATCGGCCGGTAGATCCCGCCGCCCGAGCCCGTGGGGTCGGTCGCGAGCGGATCGACGAACGCGCGGATGACGACGTCCGGTCTCGAGAGCGCCGCGTTGTCGCGGACGAACCGGAAGTCGTCGTAGAGGAACGGCCCGCCCTGCGACGGGAGGTGCGGGACGATCGCGGCCGCGACGAGGACGAGGAGCGCCGCGAGACGCCGCGGGGCCGTCAATCCGGCGTCCGCTCCGAGCGGCGCGCCCGGAGGGCCTCGGAGACCGCCTCGAGGTCGAGCGCCCGGCGCACCGCGTCGAGCACCTCCTCGACCGCGATCCCCCGGATGCACACCGGCAGGCGGCACGCGGACGACTTCGCGTTGAGATTCGTGAGGCACGGGCTGCACGGGAGCGCCTTGTAGAAGACGGTCGCGTCGGCGGACGCGGGGCCGTAGAGGAGCGGCGTGTTGGGCCCGTAGAACGCGAAGAGCCGCGTGCCCATCGCCGCGGCGACGTGCGCGGGGCCGGTGTCGTTCGCGAAAAAGAGGTCGCAAGACTCGATCACGGCGGCGAGGACGAGCGGATCCGTCCGGCCCGAGAGGTCGATCGCGCGGACTCCCTCTCCCGCGAGCGAGAGGATCTCGCGGACGATGCCGCCCTCGGCCCGCGACCCGGTGAAGACGAGCGTCGCGTCGTAGTCGCGCGAGAGCGCCCTCGCGAGGCTCGCGAACGACTCCGACGGCCATCGCCGCCCGACGAAGTTGTCGCCCGAGCCCGGGTGCAGCCCGACGACGAGCCGGGAACCGTCCGCCGGCAGAAGCTCGCGCGCCTCGCGGCGATGGCGCTCGTCGATCGCGATCGGCTCCGGGCGGTAGGCGTCGATCGAGACGCCCGACGCCCGCGCCACGTCCGCGAACGTCTCGCCCATGTGCCGGTCGTCGCGGTAGCGGACGACCGCGTGGTAGAGGGCGTCCCGGGCCTGGCCCGGCGTCCGGAATCCGATCCGCTGGCGCGCGCCGCTCGCGGCGCCGAGGAGCGCCGAGAGCCGGCAGAACTGCTCGAAGTCGAGGAGGAGGTCGGGGCTGAGGCGCCTCAGCCTCCTCACCGCGGCGGCGAGAGAAACCGCGAAGCGCCCCACGCCGCCGACGTCGAGCGGCAGGACCTCGTCGACGGCGCCGTTCGCGGCGAGGACCCTCTCGCTCCCCTCGAGCGTGACGAACGCGAAGCGCGCGTTCGGGAACGTCCTCCGGACCGCGGAGAGGATGGGCAAGAGGAGCACCGCGTTGCCGACGCCCCAGAGCTTGATGCCCGCGATCGTGCGGACCTCGTCGATCGGCGCGGGCGGCGCGACGAGCCCGCGCAGCCGTCCGACGAAGCCGAGCGCCTGCACGAGCGGGATGCCGACCCAGCGGTCGAGGAGCTTTCCGGCCTCGACGTTCATCGCGCGCCGCCTCCGTTCCCCTTCACCGCGAGGAGGTCCTCGAGCACGAGAGCGTCGATCTCGCTCGCGAGGTAGAGCGCCACGGCCTCCTCGGGCGAGTCGACGATCGGCTCGCCTCTCCGGTTGAGCGACGTGTTGAGGAGGACGGGCACGCCCGTCAGCCGGCCGAACGCCTCGAGCAGCGCGTGGAACCGCGGCTGGATCTCCCGCCGCACGGTCTGGACCCGCGCCGTCCCGTCGACGTGCGTCACGGCGGGGATCGCTCGACGGACCTCCTCGCGCACCGGGAACGTCATCAGCATGAAGGGCGAGTCGGTCGCGCCGTCGAAGAATCGCGCCGCCGCCTCGAGAGGGACCGCGGGCGCGAACGGGCGAAACGTCTCGCGCCCCTTGACGCGGACGTTGAGCCGGTCGCGCATCCCGGGGTCCCGCGGGTCGGCGAGGAGGCTCCGCGATCCGAGGGCGCGCGGCCCGTACTCGCTCCGCCCCTCGAACCACGCGACGACGCGCCCCTCGGCGAGGAGGCGCGCGGCTTCGTCCGCGAGGCCGGCCGGGCGGCGGAACAAGACGCCCGCGCCGGCGAGCGCGCGCTCGCAGCGCGAGGAATCGAACGCCGTCCCGAGGGCTGCCGAAGTCATCTCGCGCCGCTCGAAGGCGGGGTCCTTCCGGCGCGACACGACGAGCGCCGCGCCGAGAGCGGCTCCCGCGTCGTGCGCAGCCGGCTGGACGAAGATCCCGCGGAACGGCCCCTCGCGGAGGAGCCGGCCGTTCATCACGCTGTTCAGCGCCACGCCGCCGGCGAGGCAGAGGTCGGTCTCGCCGGTCACCCCGTGGAGCTCGGCGGCGAGGTGGAGGGCGGCCTCCTCGAGCCGGTCCTGGAGAGCGCGCGCGACGTCTTCGTGGCGCGCCTCGATCGGCGAGCCCGGCGCGCGCGGCGGGCCGAGGAGCCTCGCGAAGTCGTCCGACCATTTCCGGCTCTCGCCGAACTGGAAGCGGAAGAAGCGTGTGTCGAGGCGGAACTCGCCGTGCCCGTTGAGCGGGACGATGCGCTCGAACTCGTCCGCGTAACGCGGCCGGCCGTACGCGGCGAGCCCCATGACCTTCCCCTCGCCCGAGTTCGGCTCGAAACCGAGATACTGCGTCGCGGCCTCGTAGACCTTTCCGAGCGAGTGCGGATAGGAGATCGTGCGGACCGATCGGACGTCACGCCCGTCTCCCCGCGCGAGGAGCGTCGTCGTCCACTCTCCGGTCCCGTCGACCGAGAGGATCGCCGCGCGCGGAAAAGGAGACGGGTAGAACGCGCTCGCCGCGTGGGCCGTGTGGTGCGAGACGAAGTGGAACCGCGCGCGGAAGCCCATCGCCCGGAGGCGCCTCGGCAGCCTGAGGAACGATGTCCAGAGCGAGGGCTGCCTCCCGAGATAGGTGAGCGAGCGCGGGAGGTTCCTCAGGAAGTGGGCGCCGAAGCGGAAGAGCCCCTCGTACGGATTCCAGTAGAACGCGACGTGAGCGACGTCGCGCGGCCCGATCCCTTCCGATTCGAGGACCCGGCGGATCGCGCGCTCGGGGAACCCGAAGTGGTGGCGGACGCGCGAGAGGCGCTCCTCCTCGACGGCCTGTCGCACCTCCCCCGACCGGACGAGCGCCGCCGACGCGTCGTGTGTGCTGTTGAATCCGAGGACGTACACGTCAGCTGAACCTCTTCTCGACGCCCGGCGCCTCGTACTCCCCGCAGCTCGCGCAGAGGCCCTCGAACCGCGCGGCGGCGTGTGACCGCCGGATCGCGCGGAGGCGCTCGCCGTTCCAGACCGACGAGAGGGGCTCGACGTTCGCGTCGCCGACGATCATCTCCCCTTCCCAATCGCGGCAGCAGACCGAGACTCGCCCGTCCCAGAGGACGACGAGCGTTCCTCGCCACGGCTCGCGGCACTTCACGGTCCGCGCGCCGTCGCGGAACCGAGGGATGACCTGCACGCGGTCGGCGACCCCGTCCCAGGCGCTCCGGAACGCCTCCACCTCGGCCTCTGTCTCCTCGAACGCGACCATCGAGACGTCGATCGCCGGGCCCTGAAGGCCGCCCGTGGCGCGCTCGCGCCGGAGCGCCTCGACGTCTCGCCGCAGCCGGTCGTAGGAGTAGCCGCGGATGCGCGTGTGCGTCTCGCCCAACCCGTCGACCGAGAACGTCACGCGCTCGATGCCGCTCTCGAGGAGGCGGGCGCGGTTCTCGGGGCCGAGGCGGGTGCCGTTCGTCGTCACGAGCACGCGGACGCCGCGCGACCGGGCGTGCGCGACGAGGTCGAAGAACCGCGGGTGGAGGAGCGGCTCGCCCCACTGGAACACGAGGACGAAGTCGAGCGACGGCGTCTCGTCGATCACCTTCCGGAAGAGCGCGGGGTCCATGAACCCCTTCTTCCGGCTCATGGTCGTGTTGACGGGGCACTCGACGCACGCGAGGTTGCAGGTGTTCGTGAGCTCGAGATTGACGGACGTGAGGACTCCCGAGCGCTCGGAGCCGGCGCGGAAGTGGACCTCGTTCACGACGCCCGCGACGACCGAGCGCGCCGTCGGGTACTTGATGCGGAGAAGATCCGCGAGCCCGGGCTTCTTGAGGTAGTGCCGGGCGACCCAGTCGTAGAACCTATGGCGCATGCCCTGTGCGGCGGCCCCGAGCCGTCCCCTTCCCGGGCCGATCGGGGAGCGCCACGCGTCCACCTTAAATCACGCCCGGCGCCGGCGCCACACCGAGTATTCGCCGAAAGGCGCGTCTCAGAACGGGAGGTCGCTCGACGGCGGCGGGAATTCGAGGTCGTCGCCCGGCCGGGAATCGCCGCCGCCGCCGCCACCGCCCCGGTACGGCGGCGACTCACCTCTCTGGCTCCCGCTCCCGCTCTCGCTCCCGCTTCCGCCGCCGGCCCCCGGGCCCCGGCCCGGCGGGAACGACTCGCGCGCGCCCTCGCCGCTGCCCGCCGGCACCGCCTCGCCGCCGGCGTCGCGCCCGCGCCCGCCGTCCAGGAACTGGAAGTTCTCGCTCACGACGCGGAGCTTCGTCTTCCGGTTTCCGTCCTTGTCCTTCCACTCCGAGAAATCGAGCCGCCCTTCGATGAAGATCTGGCGGCCCTTCTTCATGTATTGGTGCAGGATCTCCGCGCCGCGGCCGTAGACCACGACGTCGACGAAGCACGTCTGCTCGCGCTTCTCTCCCTGCGGCGTGTTCCACTCCCGGTTGACGGCGAGCCCGAACTCGGCGACCGCCGACCCGCTCTGGATGTACCGGAGCTCGGGGTCGCGGGTGAGGCGCCCGATGAGGAGGACCTTGTTCAGGTTGGCCATGGCCCGTGCTCGCTTTCTCGATCGATTGTGGTCCCGAGGCCGCCGTCCTCGGCGACGCTCACTCTACCCGCCGGCCGCAACGGTGTCGACCGCTCCGAGCGGCCGCGTTCGCCTTGCTTTCGTGCGCGGGTCCCCCTAGAATCGACCGCAACACGCACGGATCCAGGCGGTTCGGGAGGCACGGCATGGCGAAAAACTTCACGGAACGGCGGCGTCACCCTCGCGCCCAGGGCGACTTCCACATCGTCGTCAATGCGCCCGCCCAGAAGAAGAAGGTGCTCGTCCGCGACATCAGCTCGTCCGGCGTCTCCTGCTTCCTCGATTTTCCGATTCCCGAGTTCACGACCGTCATGGTGAACCTCGAGATTCCCGAGACGTCCGGGAAATCGATCGACCACAAGGGCCTCACCTGCGAGGGCGCGATCGTGCGCTGCCGCCCCGCCGCCGAGAAGAAGGCGGACTCGCAGTACGACGTCGCGATCTTCTTCCAGAACATCTCCGACGAGGGCCGCCGCCTCATCGAGGACTACGTCCAGAAGAAGCGCACGATCGCCGGCCCGTCCCACTAGTCGGCGGCGCCGTCCCGGGCGTTACGTCTCGGATCCTCTCGCACGTCCCCGTCTTTCCCGTCTTCCTCGCCCTCGCATTCGGCGCGTGACAGCTCGCCCCCCTCCTTCGCCGGGATCGTGAGGCGTCCGGCCTCGGGAGGCGGTTCCGAAAGCGCGAGGCGCCCGGCCCCCTCCGGATCGAGACGCGAGCGGATCTCCTCGAGCGCCGCCCGGGCGGCCCTCTTCACCTCGGGGTCCGCGAGGAGCCCGCGCGAGAGCGCGAGGAGCGGCTCGACCGCGGCGGCGCCGCCCACGCGGCCGAGCGCTCGCGCGGCGGCCCGCTTCACGAGAGGCTCCCAGCGCGCGAGGATTGCGAGGAGCGGCGATTCGCTCTCGCGATCGCCGGACGCGCCGTACGCGTCGGCGACGGCCGCCGCGACCTCGGCCGAGGGGTCCCGCGCGAGCCGCGAGAGGATCTCCCTCGCATCGGGCCCTCCGAGCGCTCCGGTGGCGACGATGGCTTCGCGGCAAAGCGCCGTGTCGCCGCTTGAGATCGCCGCGTCGATCGCCCGGCGCGCCTCCGCGGCCGCGAGTCCGTCCGCGACCAGGACCGAAAGGGCGCGGGCGCGAAGCGCGGCGGGCCGGCCGTCCGACTCGACGCACGCCCGGAGCCGCGCCGCCGCGCCCTCGCCCGCAGCCGAGCGCGCCGACGCGCGCACCGCGGCGTCGTCGTCGACGAGCGCCTCGATCGGCACCTCGCCGCCCGCTTCCGCGAGTAGGCGGATCACCGCCGCCCGGACGCCCGGGGCGGTGTCGCGGAGCGCCGCGCGGACGAGGCGGTCGCGCGAGGCTCCCTCAGCCCCTAGGAGCGCGGCCAGGGCGGCCGCCGTCGTCACGAGTCGCGCGAGCTCGGCCGGATCTTCGAAGACCCACGGGGCGCGGAGGAAGATCCGCCCGTCCTCGACCCGCGCGCCGTGGATCGACGCCGCGGACGCGAGCCGGTCCCGTGTCTCGGGCGCGAGCGCGGCGATGACCGCCATCCCCTCCCCCTCGAGAGCGACCGCGCGGTCGAACGCGGGATCGCCGACGGGAGGAAGCGCGGCCGCGCCGCCCGAACGCCTCGGGGCGACCCGGAGCCGCCGATCGATTCGTCCGCGCCCGTCCACTTCGACGAGCGTCTCCCGGCCGCTCTCGCCGCGCGTCACGGACACGGTGAACCCGTCGATCCAGCCTCGAAGCGACGTCGCGCTTTCCTCGGCGACGAGGCCGAGGCGCAGAGCCGCGGCCCCCCACGCCGCGCGCTTCCGGTCGCGCGATCGTCCGACGGTGATCGCGACCCCCGCGATCACGGCGATCGGCACGGCAAGCACGAGGAGGGCGAGGGGCTCCATGGTTCGACGCGCGTTCTATCGCGCCCGCGGAGAGTCCGCCACGGGCCGCGCGCCCGGTGCGCGCCGGGCCGCCCCGACCCTACCGGATCGTGCTCGCGTAGAGGCGCGCGAACTCCTGGAAGTCGGGCCTGTGGAACGTCACCCAAGGCGCGTTGCGGTGGGTCTGGCCCGCGGCCCAGTACGCCGCGCGGTCGAGGTAGTCGCGGAGGCCGGTCGAGCGGTAAGCCGAGGTGAACGCCGAGTAGATCGGGTGATAGAGGTCGGGTGGATCGTTCGGATCGTAGCCGGGCTCGCCGTACCCCGGCGCGGGCGCGGCCCCGGGCCGCGTGTCGAACTTGAAGAACATGCCGCGCCGCGACGCGTCGTCGCTCTTCGAGACGAGGTACTCCCAGACGAAGTCGGCGAGATCCCTGATGCGCAGCTCGGACTCCGCGCGGAGCGGGTCGCCCTCGGGCAGGACGTCGACCCATGACTCAAGCGCCTCCGGGAGGATCGACGCCACCATGAAGCTCACGTCGGAGAGCGGATCGCCCTTCCCCGGCGTCGCCGCCCAGAACGTCCGCGGATCGCGGTCGCGCCGGCCCGGCTCGTTGGCCCAGCCCCGCGATCCGTTCGGAGACTCGAAGTTCCACCGGAGCGAGAGGACGTAGGCGAGGTAGTCGCGGATCCGGGCGCGGAGGAGCGGGCCCCCGTCGAGCCCGCGATCGATCTCGAACTCGGAGAATCGCGCGCCGAGGTCGAGGAGCCGCGCCGTGATCCGGCTCTCGACGTAGCGCCCCGTCACGCGGTCGCTCCCGAAGATGTTGGACAGCTCGTCGTGCGCGGCGATCTCGAATCGGAGCTGGCCCGTCTGCCGGTGCCAGATCGGGAGGTACCGCGAGTGGCGGTGCGCGTTGTCGAACGCCTCGGAGCCGTCGGTGACGGGGAACTCGGCCGCGTTGGTCGCGCGGGCCGCTCCGGCGTGCGGCACCGCGTGGTCGGTCCGGTAGTCGGCCCAGGCCTCGGCGATGAGCCACGCGTTGGGATCCCCGGTCGACGCCCACGCGAACCAGTAGTCGTGCGCAGCGTCCCACTGGTTCGAGCCGCCGGTCGTTCCCGCCTCGTGGAATCGCACGCGGTACGGCGCCTCGGGGCAGCGCGCGAGGTTGCGGGGAACGCTCCCCGGGATCGACGCGAGCACGGCCATCCGCTCCTCGACCGGCGAGAGCGCGCGCGGAAACGCCCCCGTGAGGTTCCACGCCGAGGGATCGAGGAACCGGACGAGCCGCGGGAACTCGGCCGAGAAGGCCTCGGCCCGCGCCGCGATGGTCCCCTTCTCGGCCGCGAGGAGGAAGAGCGCCTCGCGCGTCTCCCACGAACCGAGCCGCATGGTGTGGGGACCCTGGGCCTCAGGAAAAAGCGAGGCGACGACGTCCCCCTCTCGGGTCGCCCGGAAGCCGCCCCAGTTCGAGGACAGGTGGCGGATCGACGCGAACGCCTCGAAGCGCTCGTTTCCTGCGATCACGTAGTGGACGGCCGGCGTCTCGCGCGGATCGAACGCGCGCGTCGCCGATTCCGTCGCGTACGAGTAGCCCGTCCCGAGCCGGTCGGGACGACGGAACCGGTGGGAGGTCGCGCCGCGGACTTCGTCGGCGGAGAGTCCCTGCAGGATCGTCGTGTCGGAGTCGGCGGACTCCTCGGAGAGGGGGTTAGGAAGGGGGAACCGGACCCCGAAGCCCTCCCCCCCGACGACGAACCGGCCCACGACCTCGCACGAGCGGTAGCGGACGTTCCGCGGCCTCGCGTGATCGTCGTTCCGGAGCGTCACGCGCACGAGCGGGCCCGGCCGGAAAGGCTCGAACTCGATCTCGGCGAAGAACGTGAGGAGCGGGTCGCCCGCGTCGCCGTTCTCGCGCACGAGCCTTCCGAGGACGCGCACGACGGCCCGGTGCGGACCGTTCTCCTCGATCCAGACGAGGTCTTTCCGCGCGCGGAGGACGGCGCCCGCGTCGTCGACGGCGACGAGGTCGATCGCGGATCCGCCCGAGCGGCAGAGGTAAGTCCCGTCGGGGGCGCGCACGCTCTCGACGAGCCCGCCGCCTTGAGAGTTCGCCACTCTGAAAACGAGCCCTCCCGCTGCGACCGAGAACCCGCTCTCGTCGGCGGCCAGGATCGGAGGCGGCGGATCCGCGGGAGTGCGCGACACCAAGAGATCGGCGGTGAAGGGACCGGCGCCCGCTTCGGGCGCGGGGAAAGACGCGAGGAGCCATTTCGGATCGCCGTCGGGCCACGTCGCGAGCGTGCGCGTCTGAGCGTCGACGACCGTCCGGCCGTCCTTCAGGCGGATGCGGAGGCGGCCGCCGTCGAGCTGGTCGCGCCCTACGGGGAGCCCGAGGGAGACCGTGCGCCCGGCCGCGTAGGCCTCGGCGGGAACGACGATGGCCGGAGGAACCGGCGGCTCTATGGCGACAGGAAGGCCCATAGCGTCCTTTCGATCGGGAATCAAACGGCCGATTCTGGGAGCCGGGCCCGACCGCGGCGCGGAAGAAGTTGCGACGCGAGCGTCCGGGTGAGCTTCCGCCCGAGCACGGTCGTCCCATCGTCGACCGCCGACGGGGACCGTCGGTGGGGGGCCGAGGTTAACCGAAACGCGCGGCGGCGTACACCGTCCGGTCATTCCCCCCGCGGGGGGGATGAGGCGCGGCGCGCGCTCGCGATGCGCGGGATGCCGGCGTGGTCAGCGACGATCCGGACGTCTTCGAACGCGTTTGCCGCTCGGAGGAGCGACTCGACGGCGGACGCCTGCCCCCGGCCGAACTCGATCACGATCGACCCGCCGGGCTTCAGGAGCCTCGGAGCGCCGCGCGCGATCGCGCCGAGGTGAAGGAGTCCGTCTTCGCCCGCGACGAGCGCGAGACGCGGCTCGTGCTCGCGAACGTCGCGCGGCAGCGAGCCGAAGTCCGCCGCTGACACGTACGGCGGGTTCGAAACGACGACGTCGAGCCCGTGCTCGGGGAGGAGCGTCTCGACCGCGGAGAGGAGGTCCCCCTCCTTCGCGCGAAACCGGTCGGCGACCCCGTGCCGCGCGGCGTTCCGCTCGGCGACGTCGAGAGCGGAGCGCGACACGTCGACGCCGACCATCCGGAGTCCCGGGACCCGCGTCAAGAGCGAGATCGCGATGCAGCCCGAGCCGGTGCCGAGGTCTGCGCCGACGAGAGGGCCCGAGTTCGCCCGGCGGAGGAGCCGGAGCGCCTCCTCGACGACGAGCTCCGTCTCCGGGCGCGGCACGAGCACCGCCTCCGACACGAGGAACGGGAGTGAAAAGAACTCCCGCTCGCCGGTGACGTACGCGATCGGCGCGAACGCGGCGCGGCGCCGCGTCGCGGCCCGGAGCCGCTCGACTTCCCCGGGATCGAGCGGCCGGTCGAACCGGACGTAGAGGTCGAGCCGCGTCATCCCCGCGGCGAAGGCCACGAGCACCTCGGCGTCGAGTCGCGGCGACGACCCGACCCCCCTCTCGCGGAGGAACTTCTCGACCTCGCGGACGAACTCGAGAACCGTTCGCGGAGCGCCCAGTTGGGTCCCCGCTACGCCCGGCGCCGGGCCGCGGCGCCCGACCGGCCGCGCGCGGCGCCCGCCGACTCCGAAGGCGCGCCGGCCTTCGACTTTTTCGCGCCCGACACGGCCGACATCACGATGTACACCGGGATGAAAAGGAAGCCGAGCACGCAGTAGACGAGCCCGAGCCCGAAGTACTCGCACACCTTGTGGAGCCCGTCCCAGATGTTCTCCTGGAAAATCGTCGCGATGTAGTCGTCGTTGGCCGGATTCCGGAAGACCGCGAGCACCCGCAGGAGGCACGCGATCACGCCGGTGATGAAGTAGAAGAGGAGCGGCGTCAAGAGGAAGCGCCGCGTCCAGAGCGAGAATAGCGACGTCCCGAGGACGATGAGCGACGAGAAGAAGATGACCGAACCTTGCCCGGTGGCGTAGCCCGGGACCGGATTGAAGCTGCTCGCGAGAGTGTCGCCGTCCCACGGGAAGAACGTGACCCCGAGGAAGATCGCGAGGACGGTGAAGAAGAGGACGAAGTACTGGCGCAGGATCATCCCGCCCCAGAAGCCGACGTGGCTGCCGCAAGAGCGGCACTTGAGGGCGTCGATCGCGATCGACTCGCCGCAGAAGAAGCAGCGCTTCAAGCTCGAAAGCCCCTCTGCCGGGGCGTCTTCCGGGATCAGTTCGTCGCTCATGAGTTCGTGCTCCGGTCGTTCTCGCGTGACGTGCGGGGATGCTCGACGCCGATGTTCACGTCGTCTTCACTTGAGGATCTTGAATCGCTCCTCGAGATCGTGCTGGATCAGCCGCTCCACGACCGGGCCGAGGTCGCCTTCCATCAGCGCGTCGAGAGTGTGGAGCGTGAGGCCGATGCGGTGGTCCGTGACGCGGTTCTGCGGGAAATTGTAGGTGCGGATGCGGTCGCTGCGGTCGCCGGACCCGATGAGCGACCGGCGGCTCTGGTCGCGCTCGGCGCGCTTCTTCTGCTCGAGCTGGTCGTAGATGCGGCTGCGGAGCACGCGCATCGCCTTCGCGCGGTTCTTGTGCTGGCTCTTCTCGTCCTGGATGCTGACGACGACTCCCGTGGGCAGGTGGGTGATGCGGACGGCCGACTCGGTCTTGTTGACGTGCTGCCCGCCGGCGCCTCCGGCGCGGAAAGTCTCGACCTTGAGATCGGACGGATGGATCTCGAGCTCGACCTCGTCGACCTCGGGGAGGACGGCGACGGTCGCGGCCGACGTGTGGATGCGGCCCTGGGTCTCCGTGTCCGGGACCCGCTGGACGCGGTGGCCGCCGCTCTCGAACCGGAGCGTGCGGTACACCCCCTCTCCCGAGACGCCGAAGACGATCTCCTTCAAGCCGCCGACCTCGGTCGCGTGGCTGTCGAGGATCTCGAGGCGCCAGCCGCGCCGCTCGGCGAACCTCGCGTAGAGCCGGAAGAGGTCGGAGGCGAAGAGGGACGCCTCGTCCCCGCCCGTCCCCGCGCGGATTTCGACGATGCAGCTCCGGAGTTCGTCGGCGTCCTCCGCGACCAGGAGCTTCTTCGCCCGCTCGACGACGCCCGCGAGCTCGCGCTCGACGAGCGCCACCTCCTCGCGGGCGAGCTCGTGCATTTCGCGGTCGCCTTCCCGCGCGAGGAGGTCTTTCGCCTCCATCTCGCGCGAAAGGAGCGTGCGGGCCTCCTCGCCCAGGTCACGAAGCGGACGCATCCGGCCCAGGTCCTTGAGAACGAGCGGGAGCCGCTTCGGGTCGCCGGCGACGGCGGGATCGGAGGCTTTCGCCTCGAGCTCGGAGTAGCGCGTCTCGAACTCGAGGACCTTCTTCACGATGTCGTGGGACACGAGGACTCCGGAGCCGGCTCCGATGGGCGGTCGGCCCCGTGCGGGGGCGATGGGGCTCCGGATCCGGCGGCGAGGTCAGCCAATGCCGGCCGTGGACGGGACCGGGGAGGAGGGCCTCGACCGGCGCGCGGCCCGCACCCCGCCCGCCGCGTCCGCGGACGTCCTCGCGATCGGCATCAGGTGGCCGACGGCGCCGCCGGGCCGGGCTCGGGCGCGGCTCCCGCGTCGCCCCCGGTGGCGGTTGCGGTGGACGCCTTCTTGTCTTTCGATCGTTCCTTCGCGGCGGCCCTTTCGGCGGCCTCCTTCGCGGTGGCTGCGGCGGCCGCGTCCGCGCGCTTCTTCCCGGCTTCCGCCTCGGCCTTCTTCACGACGTCCTCGGTCTTGCCGAAGCGCTGCGTGAATTTCTCGACTCGGCCGGCCGTGTCCACGAACTTCTGCTTGCCCGTGTAGAACGGGTGGCACGCCGAGCAGATCTCGACCGCGATCCGGGGCTTCGTCGAGCGTGTGGTGAATGAGTTGCCGCAGCCGCACGTGACGACGCACTCGACGTAGTTCGGATGGATGTCGGCTTTCATGGGGCTCTTCCGGGCGGAGATGGCGACGCCGAAACCCGGGGCCGGACAGGGAGTAGCGTCGGGATCAACGCAGCCCGCCCGGGACCGGAAAGCGGCCCATTATAGTCGCGCGGGGGTCGCCTGCAAGAGCCGGCCGTCAGGCCCTATTCCGCGAGCCGGCGGACGTCGTCCGGGATCTCGACCGTCGATCCGGGCGCGACGCCGTGGTCCCTGAACCACCCCGCGCGCATCTCGATCGCGAACTGCGCGGGGATCCCCGACGGATAGCCCGGGAAGTCGAACGATCCGGGCGGCTCCTTCTTCATCTCGAGGATCGACACGATCCGGCCGGCCGAGTCGAGGTAGGCGATCGAGAGGTCGACCTTGCAGTTCTTCATCCAGAAAGAGCGCGGAATCTCGTCCGCAAAGACGAAGAGCATGCCCTCGTCCTCTCCGACGGACTCGCGGAACATCATGCCGCGCTCGCGCTCGCGCTCGGTCGCGGCGATCTCGAGCGTGACGCGGCGCCCTCCGATCCGGAACGCGCGGCGAGGAAGGCCGCCGCCCCTCGACGCGCACGCGGGCGCCACCGCGGCGAGCGCGACGGCCGCGGCAAGGAGCTTGAGCGCGGCGCGGCGCGGCGCGACTCCGCTCGTCCTCCCCGTCATCGCCCGCGCTCCATCGGATCCCGGTGGCGCGCCGCGAGCGCGCCGTGGAACGCCTCGGAGTCGAAGCGCGCCCCGGGGCAGTCCGCCTGTCCTCCCTCCACCTCGCGGTGGAGAAGGACGCGCTCGGGAGGGATGCGGAGCGTCGTCATGAGGGAGAGGACGAGATCGACGAGGCGCGAGAACGACGCGGGTTCGAGGCTCCGCGCGCCCGTGTCGCCCACCGCCGCGACGCCGACGGCGGCGAGCGAGATCGCCGGGTTCTCGGTGCAGTGCGGCCCCGGGATGCCTCTCCGCCACCGATCCGACTCGGCGACGGCGCCGAGCGCGAGGCCGTTCCCGTTCCCGACGAGGAAATGGAACGCGAGGCCGTCCTCGTATCCGAGGTCGAGGCGATGCCGCTCGTCGAGGCTCGCGAGGTCGCCCGAGTCCTCTCCTGTGTGGTGGACGACGATCCAGCGCCACTCGCCGAAGCGTCCCGAGACGAACGGCTCCGGCGCGAGGGACGCGCGGGCGGGCGGAAACGCGCCGCCTGCCCCGTCCGCCTCCGCGCGCGGACTCGACGCCGAGAGCGCCGAGGGCACGGCCGGCCTCTCCGGGCTCGCAACCCAGATGAGCGCCGACGCGCCCGCGGTCACGGAGAGGACGACGATCACGTCGCGCGCCTTCACGCCCGCACCTCGGCGAGGAGCGTCCGAACGAGTCGCATCGGGAGCCCCACGACGTTGTCGAAGTCGCCGTCGATCGCCTCTACGAACCGGTCGGCGGTCTCCTGGACGGCGTACGCGCCCGCCTTGCCCATGGCCTCGCCGCTCTCGACGTACGAGTCGATCTCGTCCTCGGGGATCCTCCGCAGCGTGAGCCGCGTGACCGCGGCGCCCGACGCCGCGCGCGCAGCGCCAAGGCGCCGCACCGCGACCCCGGTCACGACCTCGTGCCGCGTCCCCGAGAGCGCGCGGAGGATCGCCCTCGCGTCCTCGGCGTCTCTGGGCTTCCCGATGACGCGGGATCCGAGAGCCACGAGCGTGTCCGCGCCGACGATCGTCCCGCGGTCCCGTCCCCGGGCGACGGCGTCCGCCTTCGCCCTCGCGAGACGGAGCGCGCACAGGTCGGCCGGCTCCCCCGGCCGAGGCGTCTCGTCGACGTCGGCCGGCACGATCTCGAAAGGGATCCCGAGCGCCCGGAACAGGCGCTGCCGGCGCTCCGACGCGGATGCGAGCACGAGCGGCTTCTCCACCTCGACGACCGCGCCGTCGCCCATGGCCGTGGAGCGCGACTCAGTCGTAATAGCGGCCCGGCCGGCCGCGCGGCCCCTTCGGGAGCGGCGGCGGCGACGGACGGCCGTCCCGGCGCTTCGCGGCGGGCGGCGGCGAGACCTTCGGCAGGACGAATTCCTTCGGCCTCTCCCACGGCGCGGAAAGGACCGGGCGGTTCTTCGCGATCTTCGCGAGGAGGCTTTCGGGGCCCGGCTCGGCGCGCTCGGCCGCCGACGTAGATGAGATCCCCTCCTTGCACGTCGCCTTGAGGAAGCACTCGACGCACTTGGGCCGGGCGACGCAGATCTGGGTGCCGTGCTGAACGAGGAGCGCGAGGACGTTGTGGATCTCGTCGTTCGGGAATAGCGCCGCGAGCTTCTCGCGCGCCTTCGCCGGGGTGAGTCGCTTGTCGACGATCGGGATGCGGCGCGCGACGCGGAGCGCGTCGGGCTGGTCGCTCTTCTCCTTCTCGACGAGGAGGAGGAGGACGGCGCGGATCCACGCGGGGACTCCTCGGAGCGCCGCGAGGTACTTCCGGCGCGCGGCGGGCTCCATCTTCTCGAGGAAATCGAACCCGATCTTGCTCTTGTCCGCGAAGGTCTTCTGGAGCGCGGCGACGATGACCTCGGCCTTCCCCTGCTCGCGGCCGTCGGCGATCGCACCCAGCGCCTCCTTCACCTCGTACGGCTTCGACACCCGCACCTCGTTCCAGTCGACGAATGACGTGCGCAGGTCGTCGAGCGCTTTCACCGCCTTCGCCGGCGACGTGCCGTCGACGAGGACGAAGTAGACGAATCTCTCGAGGAGGTTCTCCTCCTTCGGGAGGCGGATGCGGCCGTAGGCCTTCTCGAGCAGATCGAGGGCACTGCTCAAGAACGCGCGTCCTTTTTCTTCGCGTCGGCGGCGGGCTTGTCTGCGGCCGCCTTGGGCGCCTTCGGCGCCGACGGCGACGGCCCCTTCCGGATGCCCAGCTCGCGGAGGAACTTCGCGACCGTCATCGACGGCAGCGCGCCCTTCGAGAGCCAGTGCTTCACGCGCTCCTCGTCGATCGTGTACTTCTTCTTCGCCTTGTCGGTCTCGATCGGACTGTAGTGCCCGAGGATCTCGAGGTTCTTTCCGTCGCGCGGCGACCGGATGTCGGTCGCCACGATGCGGAAGAGCGGGCGATTCGTTCGCCCGACCCGGGTCATGCGGATCTTCACGGCCATGCGGTTCTCGCGCCTCCGGATTCTCTCGTCGCCGCCTTCGCTTTCGAAGGAAGAGTGCCGCCGCGCCCGGCCGGAGCCGGCCGGGTGGAACGGGCGGGGCGGATAGTATGCCTTCCCGGACGACGCCGTACCGGGCCTTCGAAAAGTGACGCGCCTCCCCTCCCTAGGAGAAGGGAGCCGAGCGGGCCATAAGGCCTCAGATCCCGAACGGCCCGCCCGCGCCTCCCTGCTGCTGCGACAGCTTCTTCAGCTCCTTGATTTGCTTCGGCGTCAAGGACTTGAGGCTCCCCTTGCCCTTGCCCATGAGCGCCCCCATACCCTTCATCGCCTTCCGCGACATGCGGAAGCCCTTGATCAGCTCGTTGACCTCCTGGATGGGCCGCCCGGAGCCGCGCGCAATGCGCTGGCGCCGCCGGACGTCGATCATGTCCGGGTGAAGCCGCTCGGCGCGGGTCATCGAGTTGATGATCGCCTCGGTGTACTTGAACTTGTCCTCGTCGACGTTCAGGTCCTTGAGCGCGCCCATGCCGGGAAGCATGCCGAGGAGGCTCTTGAGCGGGCCCATCTTGCGCATGGCCCGCATCTGCTTCAGGAAGTCCTCGAAGTTGAAGCCGTCACCGACGAGCTTCTCGAGAGCCTCCTCGGCCTCTTTCTCCGAGATGGCCTCGTGCGCCTTCTCGACGAGGGTCACGACGTCGCCCATGCCGAGGATGCGCGACGCCATGCGGTCGGCGTGGAACTCCTCGAGGTCCTCGGACTTCTCGCCGACGCCGACGAACCGGATCGGCTTTCCGGTGACCTCCTTGATCGAGAGAGCGGCGCCGCCGCGGGTGTCGCCGTCGAGCTTCGTCAAGATGACGCCCGTGAGGCCGAGGAGGTCGTCGAATTCCTTCGCCGACTTCACGGCGTCCTGTCCCGTCATCGCGTCGCAGACGAGGAACGTCTCGTGCGGCTTCGTCCGGTCGCGGATCTCGCGCAGCTCGTCCATGAGCGCCTGGTCGACGTGCAGCCGGCCGGCGGTGTCGAGGATGACGACGTCGCGATGCGTCTCCCTCGCCTTCGCGACGCCGCGCTCGCAGATCTTTGGCGGCCGTCCCTCGCGCTCCACGTGGACGGGGACGCCGAGCGCGTTTCCGATCGTCGCGAGCTGCTCGATGGCGGCGGGGCGCTGGACGTCCGCGGCGACGAGAAGAGACGTGCGTCCTTTCTTCGCGAGGTGCTTCGCGAGCTTCCCGCACGTCGTCGTCTTGCCGCTGCCCTGAAGCCCCGCCATGAGGATCACGGTCGGCGGCGCCGGAGCAGCCGCGATCTTCCCCGTGTCCGCGCCGCCGAGAAGCGAGACCAACTCGTCGTGGACGATCTTCACGATGAGCTGGTCGGGCTTCAGGCTCTTCAGCACCTCCTCGCCGACGGCCTTCTGCGTGACGCGCTGGATGAACTCCTTCGCGACCTTGAAGTTAACGTCGGCCTCGAGGAAGGCCTTCCGCACCTCGCGGAGCCCTTCCTCGATGTTCGCCTCGGTGAGGCGGCTCTGTCCCCGGAAGTACCGGAAGGCGTTCGCGAGACTCGAGCTGATGCCTTCGAACACGATCGATCGGTTTCCGCTCGGGGAAGGGAGGGCAAGAGAGCGAGGCGGGCGCGCGCCGCCACGCATCAGGAACGCGGCGCACGCGCTCGCCGGAAACTATCAGCGGCCGCGCGGCGAGTCAAGGCGAGGAGAACGCTCGTAGATCCAGAGATGCGAGCGGTTTGCGGCGAGGCTTGGATATAATCCGCTCCGCGCCATGACCTCCCGGCCCCGTCCCCCGATCGCCGCGTCCGCGGCGCTCGCGCTCCTCTCTCTCTCTCCCCTCCGGCCGGCCCTGGGAGGCGACTCGCTCCCGCGCGTCCCGGACGGCTTCGTCGTCGACCTCGTCGCGGAGGTGCCCGAGGTCCTGTGGCCGTCCGCGCTCCTCCCGCTGCCGGACGGCTCGCTCCTCGTCGCCGAGGACCCGATGGACATGGTCGGCCCGACGGACTCGCCGAGCGACCGCATTCTCCTTTACCGGTTCGGCAGCGACGGCGCGATCGAGAAGACCGTCTTCGCCGAGAAGCTCTTCGCGGTCTTCGGGCTCGAGTGGATCGACGGCGCGGTGTACGTCATGAACATGCCGCACCTCACCGTCCTCTTCGACCGCGACGGCGACGGCGTCGCGGAGGAGCGGCGGAAGCTCCTCACGACCCTCGGACGCCCCGCCCCCGGCTGGCCCGGCGGGTTCAACGACCACATCGTCTCCGGGATCCGTCTCGGGATGGACGGCTTCCTCTACGTGTCGGTCGGCGACAAGGGCGTGCCTCGCGCGATCGGCACGGACGGGACGGTGCTGTCGCTCCGAGGCGGCGGCGTCGTCCGCCTCGAGGCGGACGGCGGCGGGCTCGAGGTCGTGGCGAGCGGCACCCGGAACCACCTCGACGTCGCGATGGACCCGCACGATCATGTCTTCACCTACGACAACACGGACGACGGGCTCGGCTGGTGGACGCGCTTCAGCCACGTCGTCGAGACGGGCTACTACGGCTATCCGTGGGACTATCGCGACCACCCCGAGCGCTTTCTCCCCGCCCTCGCGGAGTACGGCGGCGGCTCTCCCTGCGGCGGGCTCGTCTACAACGAGGCCGCCTGGCCCGAGCCGTACCGGGGGAGCGTCTTTTTCTGCGAGTGGGGCCAGGGGCTCGTCCGCCGGTTCGAGGTCGCGCGCGACGGCGCCGGCTACCGCGTCGTGACGGCGGAGGACTTCATGACGGCGGGCGGCGCGACCGACTTCCGCCCGCTCGACGTCGCGGTCACGCCCGGGGGTGACGCGATGTACGTCGCCGACTGGAACTACGGCGGCTGGACGAGCCCGAAGCGCACGGGACGGATCTTC